>Ga0068863_100000032_pt1 | contig 172402 bp, 176 predicted proteins | sample KBSSwiS62_FD_66596 | JGI IMG/M metagenome (GOLD analysis project Ga0068863, IMG submission 66596) | Switchgrass rhizosphere microbial communities from Kellogg Biological Station, Michigan, USA - KBS Switchgrass S6-2 | ecosystem: Host-associated > Plants > Roots > Rhizosphere > Soil ... | reverse complement strand
GTCGTGCCGACCATCCACGGCCTTACCGTTAACGGGATCGACAGCGCTGGCAAGAACAGGGTCGTCGAAGAATTCGCGGCCTCGCGACCGGGGACGCAGACGCCGGACTGGGCGCGCGCCGAGGCAACGCACCCCGAGCTGATGCAGGCCGACGACCTGCACCCGATCGCCGCCGGCGCCGACCTCCGCGCCCGGCTGATCGCGCAAGGGGTGAAAGCGTGCCTCGGCGTTGCCTCGGCCGCGGAACGCAAGCCAGCGCTCGAGTCAGGCCCTGAACTGCAGCCCGTCAGCAAGCTCGCGCGCCGCCAAACGGCCCTCGTCGGCGCAATCGCCTCCGGGATGACCCAGGCGCTCGTCACAAAGATGGCCCAGCGGGAGCCGGGCCTGGCGGCGGCGCTGGTGCTGATCTCAATCCGCCTCACCAGCCATGCCTGAACCGGTCAAGCGCGGACAGCGCTATATGCCGGGGCTCGATGGCCTGCGGGCAATCGCGGTGCTGGGCGTGATCCTCTACCACCTCAAATTCAACTGGGCCGAAGGCGGCCTGCTCGGCGTTGGCGTCTTCTTCACGCTCAGCGGCTACCTGATCACCGACATCCTGCTCAACCAGGTGAACCAGGGTGGGATCAAGCTGAAGTCGTTCTGGCTCGCCCGCGCCCGCCGCCTACTGCCGGCGCTCTTCCTGATGCTGATCGTGGTGATGGCCTGGGTGACGGTGATCGGCCCGCACCAGCCGGGTGATTTCCGCATGGCCGAGCTCAGCGCAGTCGGCTACTTCAACAACTGGTGGCTGATCTTCCACGACGTCTCCTACTTCGCCCGCTTCGCGCCGCCGTCGCCGCTCAACCACCTCTGGTCGCTCTCGGTGGAGGAGCAGTTCTACATCTTCTGGCCCTTTCTGCTGATGGCGGCGCTGCACTTCGTCCCGGAAGCGAAGAGCAAGCCGGACCCGCGTCCGCGGCTGGCCGCCGTCGCCCTCGGCGCGGCGCTCTGCTCGGGCATCCTGATGGCGGTCCTCTACCACCCTTCGCTGGATCCCTCGCGGGTCTACTACGGCACCGACACGCGGGCTCTCGAGCTGCTGGTCGGGGCGGCGCTGGCGATGGTTTGGCCCAGCCGTCGCCTGCAGGCGAGGATCACGCCCCAGGCGCGGCGGACGGTCGACGCGGCGGGGCTTGCCGGGCTGGTTGTGATCGGCCTGATGTTCTGGCGCTCCAACGAGTTCTCTCCCTTCCTCTACCGCGGCGGCTTTGCGTTGCTGGCGCTGGGGACCGCTCTCTCGGTCGCCGCCTTCGCCCATCCCGCCTCGCGGCTTGGTCCGATCGTCGGCTGCCGGCCGATGCGCTGGATCGGCGAACGTTCCTACGGGATCTACCTCTGGACCCTGCCGATCATCGTGCTGACCTCGCCGCAGGGAGTACACGGACCCAACTTGCTGCGCGCGATCCTCCAGGTCGCCGCGATCATGGCGGTGGCGGAGCTCTCCTGGCGCTACGTCGAGAACCCGATCCGCCACGGCGCCCTCGCCAGGCTCTGGGCGCAGTGGAAAGCCGGACGCTGGCGGCGTGAGCGGGTGCCGCGCCAGGGCTGGGCGCTGATCTGCGCCGGCGCCCTCGTGGTCGTCTTCGCGCTCGCTGGCTTCGCCGGGCTCGGCGCATCGGGCGGGACAAGCGCGATCGGAGCCGAACCGGTGGCAAAGACGGTGACCGCCAAGAACGTGCATCGGGGACCGCTTGCGACCTCCTGCGAAGCGGTGGTGCACATTGGCGACTCGACCTCCGAGGGTCTTGTCTCCGCAGAATATTTGCCCGATCCCCAACAACTGATCAGCGCTCAGTACGCACGCGTAGGGGCTACCACGCAGCACCTAGAGGTGGCGGGAGCGCGCTCCATATATGAGAACTTCGAGGGAGAAGCCAACGCCCAGGAAGTCGCCGAAGCCTGGAAGAACGAAGGCTTCAAAGGCTGCTGGGTGATCGCGATGGGGACGAACGAGGCGGCCAACGTCGCCGCCGGCTCCACCTTCACCTACGACGACCGGATCGACAGCATGATGTCGACGATCGGCGACGAACCGGTGATGTGGGTAAACGTCAAGTCACTGGTCCCCAACGGCCCCTACGCGGCGGCGAACATGGTGAGCTGGGACAAAGCGCTGCGCGAGGCCTGTGACCGCTTCCCCAACATGCGCATCTATAACTGGGCCGCCGACGTCCAGGACGACTGGTTCATCCCCGACGGGATCCACTTCACCTCGGAAGGCTACGCGGCGCGCGGCAGGTTGATTGCCGACGCCCTGCTCGAAGCCTTCCCCAACACGCACCCGCTGACGATGACCGACGCTGACAACTGCGTCGTCACGGGCTGACGGCACCGCCCGGGAAGCGACCGGCTAGAAGATCTGCGCGTCGAGGAAGCCGGCGATGAGCACCAGCCAGCCGCCGATCTCGGCGACGATCAAGCTCACCATGAAGGCCTCGAGCCCGCGCCCCGAACGGCGAAACTGGTTGTCGGTATCGCGCTTCCAACCGTGCACCATGTCGCCGAACACGGCAGCGTAGAAGTAGAAGGCGAGCGCGCTGGCGGCGATCAGGTTTACTGCCACGCCCCACCCGCTGAGCTCGACGAAGGTCGCCACCAGCAGCAGGGCGAAGCTGTAGAGCAGCGCGGCCCGGTGGGCGATATCGGTGTAAGGGTGGGCAAGCCCCTCCTCCGAAGCGTCCATCTGCCGGAACTTCATCACCCCGAGCAGCAGCGCCCAGAGGAACATCAGCGCCGAGGCCAGCAGCACGACCTTCGTATCGTCCCCCAAATCCACTACACCTGAATACCACTCAGGAGGAAGCCGTGTCCTCTCCCATCGTCATTTCGGCTTCGGCCCATAGGTGGCGGTGAACCGCCCCACGGCGAGCGCTTCTTCCGAGAGCTTCGTCTCGAATGCGGAGTTCCCAGCGAACCGCCCCATGCCAAGCGCCTCTTCCGTTATCCCCGTTACGAAACCGACGTTCAGCGAGGTGGGCACTGCCCGCTGTGGGTGATCCAAAGCGAACAGCTCAACGAGGTAGCTCTGGCCCTTCCTCACCGGCTGGCAGTTGTTCACCGTGAAGTACGAGAATTCCGATTCAGGCGGAAGGGTGTTAGCCGCGATCCCATGAAACGACGGCTTGATCTTCCGAATCACTGAGCCGAAGGGAATAACAACCCCCTGCCCGCGCCTTTTCTCGTCTTTCTTGTACCAGCCAAAATAAAGAACCAGTTCCTTGGTGCCGCTCGGCAGCGAGCCCCACTTCAACGGCAACCAAATCGTCCCGAGGCCGCAACTGACCCGCGGAGATATCACGCCGTTGGGCTGAACCGCCGGACTCCAAAAGTGAATTGTCGCGCTGTCCTCTGATGACGACTCCCCTCCGCAACCCCCGAATATTTGGACCACCGCAAGCAGGCCGAGCCACAGCCAGAAAGCCCTCATCGGATCAGCGCGCACCCTCCGCATCAGCAGCTACCGATATTAGTCAGTTTTTTTTCAGGCTCCTATTGCGCTCGGAGCGTGTTTAATGATCAAACTATGCCTTTTGACACCGTCCAGTTCATGCTCGACGGAGCGGTGCGGGGAGCGACGCCGGCACAGCTTTGGCTGAGCGACGACGACGCTCGTCCTGCGCGAAAGCTCGAGCAACTGGCGATTGCGATTGCCAACGACGAAGCGCCGGATGGGTTTGCCGACAGGGCCCTGCTGCGGCTCGACATCGCCGCCCTCGAGGCCGACCTCGCGACAGGGGACGCAAGTGCCTTGACCGAGAGTCTGCTCGCCGACGCCGAGCTGTCCGGCGCAGCGCTGGCGGCGCCGTCCTTCGCCCCCCTGCTCGTGTCAGGCCACGGGAGGATCTTTCTCGACAGCCTTGCCACGGCCCTCCGCGACGGCAGGATCGCGCAGCTCATCGGCCTTGCTAATCGCACCGAGTTGGCAGCGCTGCGGGTGGAGGCTCCTCGCCTCGCGGCCTTCTTCGCGGTCCACGACCTCGACGATGCCAGCGAATTCAGCCCAAACTCAGTCACCATCGTCAACGGTGAGTCAGGTAACGAGGGCTGGGCGGTGGTGGTGCGCTGCCACCAGACCGCTCCCTCGCCGGCGCTCGAAAAGATCGAGTACGGCCTCGAAGCCGCCTTGCCGGAAACGGGTGCCGACCTGCAGGCGGAGGGCGTGGAATCGGCCTTCGGGCTGTTCCAAAGCTCGGGCACCTACGCGATCGTGATCACGCTCAACCCCGCTGCGGCCGGGATCGATGATCGCGGCCGCGCCGAAGAAATCGCCACGGCGGCGGTGCGCCGGCTGATTGGCAGAGCGCCCGCAGAGGGCGAGAGCACGCAAGCGTCGCGGTCGATCTACTTCACCAGCCAAGCGAGCCAGTAAGCGATCCTTGCCGAGCACCGGAGACGATGCCAGCCTGCGCCGGCAGTGGGCCGGCGAATGTCCCGAGTGCGGTACCACGATCGAGGCCGAGACCTGGACCATTGTCGACGGCGAGCGGCGGCAGGATTTGGTCCGGGCGCTGGTTGAAGGAAGGCTGCAGTCGGCTCGATGCTCGTGCTGCGGGCACGAAGCGGAATTGGACAGCGAGCTCCTGGTCTGGCGATCGGGCGTCTTCCCCCAGCTCGTCTACGTTCCGTCGCGGGCGGGCACGGCCTCGTTGGAGGCAGCCAGGCAAGAGGCCGAGCAACTCTGTGAGAACTTGCGCGAGCGGACCGGGCACGACCCGGCGCTGGCCGGGCACCTGGAGGTCTGCCTGGCCACCCCTTCCGCCCTGGCCGAGGTGCTCACCAGGGACGTGATTGCCGATGTCGACGCGCACGAGCGAGGTACGCTCGGCGCCGACGCCAGCGAGTTCTACCGACGGGTGCTGGTGAACATCTCGCGCGCACGAGCTGCGGCAGACGATGCGCGTGAGCAAGCCCGAGCCGAAGCAGCGGAGGGCTCACCGGAGTGGGTCGCCGCAACCCACGAGCTCGCGCTCGCGCTCCTCGAGCGGCGCACCGGCGATCAGGAGTCGAACCTGGAGAGGGCAATCGCCCTCCTTCGCGACCTGCTTCGGTTCCGCAACCGCGAGTCCACCCCGCGCGAGTGGGCGGACATCCAAATGAACCTCGGCATCGCCTACCGACGTCGCCTCGCAGGGGCGCACGCCGACAACCTCGAGCTGGCCCTTTACAGCTACCGCCAGGCCATGGAGGTGCTGCAAGCAGAGCGCGACCGACTCGCCTTGGCGAATCTCGAGTGCAACATGTCCGCCGCCCTCCTGCAGAGGGTCTATGGCGACAAGACCGCGAACCACAACGAAGCGCTCACACTCGCGCGCCGCTCGGCACCGACGGTCGACGCCGAGGGCCCAGCGATCGCCGCCGGTGTGGCCTGGCTCACTCTCGGCAATGTGCTGTTGCAGGGAACCGGACCAAAGTCCGAGCTGGACGAAGCCGAGCGATACCTCAGAAAGTCGATCGATCGCTACCGCACCGCCCGTCAACCGCTTAAGGCCGGGATGGTGGCGCTCTCTCTCGCGGCGGCGATAGAGCGTCGCGACGCGTCCCAACGGCCGGAGGCAATCGGGGTGCTGCGAGCGGCTCTCGCGGACCTGCCCGCAACGCTGGCACCGGTGGAGCGGGCCAGGGTCCGGCACAACCTCGGTCAGCTGCTCCTCGCGGAGGCAAGCGCCAAGCCAGCCGACGAGGCCTTCGAGGAGGGAACCGGTCACCTCCGGGAGAGCCTCGAGACACTGACTCCGGCCGCCCACCCAGACGACGCTCGCGAGGTGGCGCGCGAGCTCGGGGAAGCGCTTGCCGAGGCCGGCGAGTGGGATCTGGCCGCGGAGGCGTTCGGCACCGCTCTGCAAGCCGCCGATCGCCTCTACCGGGCGGCCGTCCTCGGTCGCGCCAGGGAGCACGAGCTGAACGAGAGCGGCAGGCTCCACCACGCCGCCGCCTACGCCAGGGCCCAAGCAGGCGATCTGGACGGCGCCGTTGAGTCGCTTGAGCGCGGGCGCGCCCTGTGGGCCGCATCGGCGCTGGACGCGGCCGGCGCGCTCTCGCGGCTGGCCGAGAAATTGACGCCAGCCGAGCGTGAGCGGCTCGAAGCCGCCCGCCGCGAGCTCTCCCAGGTCGACTCGCTTGAGCGCAGCGACGTGTTCATCGATTCCCCGGCGGCCGGGCCGGGCAGGGAGGCCCTGACGCAGCGCGCTCTTGCCGCAGCTGCCGAGGTCGAGGCGCTGGGAGCCCGCCTCGGAATCGACGGGCAGCAAACAAACCCCGCCGGCATCGCCCGGCAGCTCGGCGGCGGCGAAGGCCTCGTCTACCTGACGACGACCCGCTGGGGCTCGCTCGTCCTGATCGTCACCGCGGAGCGGGTCAGCCCGGTGTGGTGCGGGGCGCTCAGGAGCGCCGAGCTACTCGACGCGGTCGCCGGCGAAAAAGAGGGCTCGTCGTATCTCAGCGCCGTGCTGCTGGATCCGCAGGAGCTTGAATCCGGAATCGACGCGGTGCTCGAGGTGATTCGGCCGGGCCTGCTCGAGCCGCTCGCCGAGGCGCTGGCGGAGCTGGAGATCGATCCGGTCGCACTCGTACCGACCGGTGCCCTCGGGCTGATCCCGTTGCATGCGTTCGCCGAGCTTGATTCGAATCCAGTGCAGACGGAGATCTCCTACACGCCCTCGGCCGCGGTGCGAAACACCGCGCGGGCGCGAGCCGCCGAGCGCTCGCACGGCAGCGGATTCGTCGCCGCCGCCAACCCCCTCCCCAACGAGCAGCCCCTGCCGTTCGCCGTCGCCGAGGCGGACTCGATTGCCGAGGCGTTCGGGGGCGGCCGCGTGCTCAGCGAGTTCGATGCGTCGAAGCAAGAGGTACTGCGTGCCATCGCGGGCGCCGCCTACGTGCACCTCGGCTGCCACGGCCGCTTTGAGCTCAAGCGCCCGTTGACATCGCACCTAGAGCTCGCCGGCGGCACCGTGCTGACGCTGCACGAGCTGCTCGACAAAGGGGGTCTCGACGGGGTGCGCCTGGTTTCCGCCTTCGCCTGCAACAGCGGCATCGCTCAGTTCGACCGGGCGCCCGATGAGGTCCTCGGCTTCGCAACGGCCTTTCTGAGAGCGGGCGCAGCGGGCGCGATCGTAACGATGTGGTCGGTTCAGGATCTCCCCGCCGCGCTTTTCTCGACCCGCCTCTACGCGCGCCTCCTCGCCGGCGAGACGCCGGCACGGGCCCTGGCATCAGCGCGATCGTGGCTCCGTCAGGCAACCAACCATGAGCTCGCCGACTGGCTCGAAACCTTCCCCAGCCTCAGCGCGACGACCTCGATCTGGTGCGCTCAGGTCCGAAAGCAACCCCGAAGCGAACCCTTCCAGCATCCGCTGCACTGGGCGCCCTACGTCCTGGTCGGCGCCTGATCAAGCTCCGTCGTCGATCCGGACGTAGACGGCGGGGTCGCCGAGCAGCATGTAGTTCTGCGCGTCGCTACGGGTGATGAAGGTGCTGACCAGCCCGCGGCGCAGCTCCGCGGCGTCCGGCGGCGTTGGCCGCCGCTGACGATCGAAGATGCTGGCGAGCTCGGCGTTGCCGACGTCAAAGCGCTTGCCCATGTCCTGCATCGCGAGCCCCACCGGCTGGGGTTCGAGGCAGGTCCGGACCGCCGAGGAGAACGGCGCCATACGCGGGTGCCAGGCCTCAATGAGGTCGGGCGCCCGGGGGTTGGTGAAAGCGTGCAGCCAGGCGAGGTCGACATGCCCTATATAGGCAATCGGCCCACGCGGATGAGCCAGCAGCTTTCTCGGCAGCGCCGCGACGAAGTCGCGCTCGGCGTTGAACCCGTCCTTGCCCAGCCAGTGGTTGTAGTCACTTTCAGCCGGGGTGCCGTAGCCGAAGCAGGCGAACTGGAAGAGAACGCCACCCTCAAGCACGGGCTCCTCCGGCACGTCTGCGGCACCGAGAAGCTCCAACCTCCCAGCGGACAAATCGCCCTGGCAGACGATCGCGCCGTTGACCCGTTCCCTCTCCTCCTGCGATCCATTTGGCTTGGCGGCGCCGTGGCTGGCGGTGTAGAGCAGGGCCGGCCGGCGGCCCTGCAGCGCCGCCATCAAACCGTCGCGCGTGGCGTCCTCTCCGGCCAGCATCGCGGTCTCAAACCCGCGCTGGCCGATCTGCTTGGCCAGCGGCTCGGCCATGTAGCGGCGGCTGTAGTGGGTTGGATCGCGGGGGCCGTGGTCGGTGGCGAAGACGACGGCTTCGTTGCCACAGCTCTGCCCCGAATCATCCTCGAGTCGCAGCACCTTCTCGACATAGGCGGCAATCTCGCCCACGTCGGCGAACGCCAGCCTCCCCACCGCGGCGACGCTATCGAGCATTGCCTGAAAATGGAACGGAACCTGGTCGGGATTGGCCACGATCAAGACATAGTGCGGTGGTGGCGGCTCCTCGACTCTCCAGTAGTGATCGAGCATCCAGTCGAACCATCCGTCCTCGGAGGCGCCGAGCTCCAACGGCGCCGCGGGGTCCTTCATCCCCCGCCTTCTCGCTAGCGGCTCAATCGCCTCGACGATCCGATCGCGAGCCGGCTCACCCGATGCGATCAGGTAGGTCCAGCCAACCGCTCGCGGATCCCCTATGTCCCGCTGTCGGGGTCGCTCCCGCGCACCGCGGAAGGTGGTCCCCCTCGCGGTGGCGAGGCTGAGCTCTTTGATTTGCTTCCCCTGTGCCGGCAGGCGCCGCAGCAGCGCTTCCCCCATCGCCTGTTCGTCCATCGGCTCAACAAGCAGCTTGCCGTTGGCGGGATCGACCGCCGGAGCCATGATCTTCATCGACATCGGTCGGCCTCCATATAGTCATCGCATTGTGCCGATGGTGAGGGGGAGCCGATTTCACGGGGACGTACCTGGGCCAAGCGACGCCGAGCGGGAGGGCGCTGAATGGCACTGATCAAGGCAGGAAGCTTCGGTGATCTCTCCTTGACGCCGGCGACAGGCGCCGAGACGGATCCGGAGGTCCAGGCGATCGAATCCTTCTCCGTACTAACCGAGACAGAGGCGGAAGCGCCCGCGGAGAGCCTCGCGCTCGCGGTCTCGGCAGAGGCGCGTGGGCTGGCGCTGAAGAGACTGCACCTCGATGCCGGCTTCCAAGGTCTGATCAAGCGCGTCTTCCAGGCGAGCAGCGACGTTTACTTCCTCGCCTGGGGTTGGGACCTGAGCGGGCAACAGGTCCAGGGAACCAGCTCCGTCTTCTTCTACCCCGGCAGCGTCTCCGGCGGACAGCCGAGCCTGATCCCGATGAAGGGCGACGAAGAACGCGAGTTCCTCGGCGCCGGCGTGCTGCTCTACCCCCAGCGCAAGGTGACCGCCGGGCTGGCGGTGAGGCTGCAAATTTGGGAGTCGCGCAAGGACGAGCGCAACCTCGGCGAGACGCTCGAGAAGGTCGCGACGGAGATCCAGCGCAGCAAGCTGAACAACCTGCTCGCCCTGCTCTCCGCCACCACCGGCGTCCCCGGCGCCACCATCGCCATGGTCGAGGGCGCCTCCCTGGAGCTCGCCAAGGTGGTCGGCACGATCCTGAAAGACCGCAGCGACGACTACCTCGACTACTACGAGGGCTACTTCCCGAGCTCAGAACCCTGGGCCCCGCCCGAGCAAGCCTGGAGCGCCCAGTCGAGCAAAATCGTCCTCAGCCGGATCTGACCCCTCCCTTTACCGCGCGCCTGCCCGCTGAAGGCGTAAGACCTTCTATACCCTCCTATCCTGTGCGTTTCCCGCTTATTCCCGCTTTTAGATCCACCCATGCCTCTATCGTGCCCCCCTATGTGGATGTCTTCGTCGGTATGGAGTCGTTCCCCGGCGAATAAGGTCTTCCCGGGGGGTCGCTCATCTTGATCTACGAAGCGTTCTTCAGGCTGGTCCTGCAACGCTTTGACTCCGAGCGGGCGCATGCGTTTGCAATCAACGTGATGCGCTTCCTCGCGTTTATCCCGGGACTTGTGGCGCTCATAAATCGACTGCTGGCCCCCTCGCCGGCACTGCGCGTCAACGTAATGGGGCTGGAGTTCAGAACTCCGCTTGGCCTGGCTGCCGGTGTCGACAAGAACTCGACCGCATACGACCCGCTCGCAGCGCTCGGCTTTGGCTCGGTGGAGGTGGGGACCGTCACGAACCGGCGCCAGCTCGGCAATCCTCGGCCTCGCGTCTGGCGCCTGCCGGATGACCGGGCCCTGCTGAACTCAATGGGCTTTCCCAACAGCGGCGCCGATGAACAGGCGCGCCGCCTTTCGTCTCGACACACGAAACAGATAATCGGGGTCAACATCGGGAAGTCCCGGGACGTGAGCTTCGACGACGACGTTGTCGGCGACTACCGCGAAGCAACGCGCAAACTCGCTCCCTTCGCTCAGTATCTGGCTCTGAATGTGAGCTCGCCGAACACGCCCGGCTTGCGCAGCTTGCAAACGAGTGAGCACCTGCGGGCCCTGGTCGGCGGAGTGCGCGCGGAACTGGAGCAATGCGATCAGACGGAAACTCCCGTCCTGATCAAGCTCGGCCCGGACCTCACCGACAAAGAGATCGGAGAGATCGCAGACACGGCAGTGGAGATCGCCGTTGACGGAATCATCGCCGTCAACACGACCACCGACTATGACAGCGCCTCGGTATGCCGAAAAGCAATCGCCGCGCACGGCGACCAAGGAGGTCTTTCGGGACGGCCTCTCAAGCAGCGCGCTCTCGAGGTGCTCGAACTCCTGCACATGCGCGTTGGCAGCATGCCTCTCGTCTCCGTTGGGGGGATTGAGACCGCCGAGGACGCCTGGGACCGGATCCTCGCGGGTGCCATCCTGGTTCAGACCCACACGGGCTTTGTCTACGGCGGTCCGCTTTGGCCGCGGCGACTCAATCGCAACCTTGCCCGCCTACTCGACGATTCGCCTTGGTCTTCAATCGAGGAGGCAGTGGGCAAGCACGGGCAGGACAACAGCCAATCGGAGACCGCTCCCGAAGCCTCGGCATCACGCGTCAACGCTCGCCCAACCACAACCGTCTAGCGCCGTGCTCTCCCCGGGCGAGCATCGGGGTTGAACACCCTCGGGGAATTGCCCACGACAGGCACTTCGAGATACGGGAGCGACGGGACTCGAACCCGCGACCTCCGGCGTGACAGGCCGGCGCTCTAACCAGCTGAGCTACGCCCCCTAGGGATGGGCGACTTGCGCCCGGCGGTGATTATCTCAGGGTCGCTGGATTTGGAGGCGGAAGGGTCCTCCGTGGGCACGGGTTGAGGTGACTACAAGGCGGATGCGGGACTGACCGCAGATTGTGTAGTCGAGCTGGTGGAAGGGGCCGAGGCCGTGGCGGGAGCTGCGAAGAAGCCTGCCGGCACGGCTACGAAGGGCCAGTTCGTAGCCGTGCCTGCGCAGGCTGCTTGGGCGCAGGCTGACCAACCCGTCGAGTGGCGTACGCAGGGACTCGACGGCTGCGCCCTCCCCCCTGGCCGGCACGTGCCCGGAGAGCATGAAGCTCTTCCGGCCCCGCCAAGGCTTGAGGGTGTCTTCCTCGATCGCGCGGAAGGAGGCGGCGGTCGGCCGCAGGGCCGACGCGTAGCGCCAGAGGATCGAGAGCTCGGGGAAGCGGTAGTGGGCGAAGGCCTCCGCGAAGGCCTCGCCGGGATCCTCGAAGTAGTGGGTGCCCTCGTCACCCGGGTAGAGCTCGCCCTGCCGTTTGCCCTGGCAGACGCCCTCGAGGCTGGCCCAGCGCTCCGGCCCCCAGTCGATCGCGTGGCTGAACGGCGCTGGCATGTCACGGTGCTGGGCAACGTGGTGGCCGTACTCGTGGGCAAGGACGAAGTCCAGCGTCGCCCCGTCGTTGTCGGCTTGTTCGTAGCCGCCGACGACGATCTTGTTTTCGCCGCTGAAGTAACAGGCCTCGGCGCCGAAGCCGCAATCGAAGCCGAGCTGGAATTCGCTGTCGAGCTGGACGGTGAGCAGACTGACCTCGTCACCGTGGATCAGCGTGCCAATGAAGTTGGCGATCCGCTGGGGATCGGTCACCTCGCAGCTTTCCGCGCAGGCAGCGGTGACGCTGACGGCGATCGTGTCTTCGCTGCCATCGTTGATCGAGTAGCGCTGCGACGACGCGGATGCCGATATCCGCGCCGCCGCAGCGCCTGGCTCGCCCAACACGACATCTCGCATCGGCGCTGCGGGGCGCGGCGCCTCGAGCGAGTCGGCCAGGTTGGGACGTCTGGAAGCCGCTCCAGCCGGGGCGGCGAGGAGAAGGATCATGGCTATGCCCGCAAGCGCCCCCGCCGGGCGCCGGCTCACGGAGCGGGACCCGGAGCTATCTCATAGGCCTTGGCGGGAAGCGAGGCGGAGGCCGGGCGGCTGGCCGGGACCACCCGGCTGGCTGCAGCTCCATTGCTGCTGGTCCTCGCCCGGCGCGCCGACCAGGTCGGTCGCACCGGCGCAACGCTGAGCAGCGCCGACCAGGTCGTCGTCCCAACCGCGCCGTCGGCTGGCAGGCCGCGTGAGACCTGGAAGGAACGCACTGCTGAGTAGGTCTGTTTGCCGAAGATCCCGGTGACCGGCAGCTGCGTCTGCCCCGCGCCGACCAGGTGCTCCTGGGCCCAGACGACGAGGTCGCCGCGACTGCCACGTTTGAGCAGTGGGTGGGTGACGATCGGGCGATACCCCACCAGCGGCCCGGCGTTGGTCGCGCCCAGGGCGCCCCAGGTGCGGGTGTTCGTCTCCTGCCAGTCCCACCAGCTCGGCGCCAGGCCGCCGTAGCTGGAGGCGAAGCGGCGGAAGCGCAGGACCTGCGCCGGGCCGGGGTTGTCGTAGGTCTGCCCGATTGGGTAGATCGGGTGGCCCCAGAGTCGGTTGAAGAGGTAGGTGTGCTCGTAGACGGCGCGCACCGAGGTGCCAATCGCCTTCCAGTACATCTGCGGCTGGTTGAAGGTGGCGCCTTCGGGGCCGAAGAAGACCGAGTAGGGGAAGGACGGGTGGTAATCGACGTAGGGGAAGCCGGCGAGAGAGAGCGGAAAGCTCGGTCCGATGCGGGCGCGCAGGGCTCGGATGTAGCGGTCGGCCGCAGCGTAGCGGCCCTCGTATTGACCCTCGGCGTCGATCACAAGGCAGTCGGCTCCGTGGCGCACAGCGGCGGCGCCCACCTTGGCCTCAGCCAGCGGGCTGTCGCCATAGACGAACTGCCAAGCGCAAACGTCGAGGCCGCCATCGTGGAGAGCGTCGACCAAGCCCGCGCTGAACTGGCCCCAGTAGCTGCCGGCGTCGCCAGACTTGACGTAGAGGGTGCCGATCCCGGCGCGCTCGGCACGGGCGACGATCTGCCCGACGTTGCCTCCCTCGGAGCGATCGACGTACCAGACCCACATGCCCTGGCGGTCAAATGGGGCGTCTTCGCTCGGTGGCGCAAGTGCCTGCCCGGTTCCGCCGGGCAATGCGCAGGCAGGGGCTGACATGTACGCGATGAGCGCCATTACGAAAAGGAGAGCAAAGGCCACTGGGCGGACCCTCCCTGGCGCCGCGGTGCAACTTGCCTTCACGTCAACTGGGAACACGGTAGCGGGCATCTGGCTGCGGGGAAAGAAATCGCCATACCATGGTCGTACCGAAGTAGACACGCATGTCTATATTCGGCTTGCTCTCGATCTGCCGGCATGCGGCGCCTAGTATGGACGCCTTCCTCGAATCGCTCAGCTGGACTCCCTCCAATCTCCTCCTCTCGCAAGATCCTGTGCATTTCGGCACTCGCCGTCGCAGCACTGACGAGCCTCGCCGCAACGCCCGGCATCGCCTCCTCCCAGCCCGTTCGGGTCCAGGCCAAGCTCTCGCAGCCCGGCCGCAACCTGATCCTCAGCCTGCGGACCTCAAGACCGTTGCCGCTCGCCAGACTCGAACAGCTGCCGGATGCCGGGAGTACGCGCTACGCCTGCCTGGCGCTGCAGCGCGCCGGCCGCAGGGGCGGGCGGCGCTTCTGCCTCGGCGGCGGCGAAGACGCACGCCGCCACGTCGGGTTGGAGCTCTTTAACGCCGCCGGGAAGATCACCGGCGAGCAGACGCTCGCGGCGGAGATCAAGCGACCGAGCTCCGACAAGCTGGTGATGGCCCTATTGCCCAGCGCTGCGGGACTTACGCCACATCGCTACCACTGGCAGGTGCTCACCAACCTCGGCGGCTGCGGCAAGCGGCCGGCTGCTTGCGAAGTGAACATGCCCGTCCGCGGGGCCCGCTCATTTCGCCTCCGCCAGGTGCGCGCGATTGGCTGCACCGGCGGAAGCGACGGGCTGGTGACCAACGGTCCGCGCGACCGCAGAGTCGTTGCCCTCACCTTCGACGATGGCCCGAGCGACTACACGCCCGAGTTTCTCGACGTCCTGCGCGAAAAGGGCGTCCCCGGCACCTTCTTCGAGATCGGCCAGGAGATCGCCGGCAGGGAAGCGACGATGCGCCGAATCCTTCGCGAAGGTAACGAGATCGGCAACCACACCATGCACCACACCGAATTCCCCGGCTACTCGAGCATCGCCCCGGTCAGCGACTTGATCGAGTCGGCCACTCACTTCAAGCCCTGCCTCTTCCGCCCGCCAGGCGGCGCCGTCGATTCCGCGGTGATCGCCGCCGCCGCCGCGGACGGTTTGCGGACCATCACCTGGGATGTCGACCCGGCCGATTGGTCCAACCCGGGCAGCGCCACTGTCTACAGCCGCATCGTCGAAGCGGTCCAACCCGGCTCGATCGTCCTTATGCACGACGGTGGCGGCGACCGCAGCGGCACCCTGGCGGCACTGCCGAGGATCATCGACACGCTGCGAGCGCGCGGCTATGGCTTTGCCACGGTCACCGGCCTGCTCGGCGGGCGGATGATCTACAAGCCCTACGGCTAAACCCCGATGCATCCACTCCGCCGCACTGCTCGTATTCACTTGGGTGAAGATCGCGATCGTCGGAACCGGAGTCTCGGGGCTCGTTGCTGCCCATCTACTGCACCCTGAAAACGAGCTCGTCGTCTACGAGGCCGGCGCTCGGGTCGGCGGGCATACGAACACCGTCCGCGTCGACAGCGAGGACCAGACCCACTGGATCGACACCGGCTTCATCGTCTTCAACGACCGCAACTACCCCAACTTCGAAGCGCTGCTGGCCGAGCTCGGCGTCGCCAGCCAGCCCTCTCACATGAGCTTCTCGGTCTCCGACGGGCACGGCGACTTCGAGTACTCCGGCACGCCGTGGGGTCTCTTCGCCCGTCCCGCCCATATGCTCAGCCCTTCCTTCCTCGGCATGCTGCGCGACTGGCGCCGCTTCAACCGCGAGGCGCGAGCGCTGATCGGGATGAACGGCACCGCCCCCTCGCTGGGCCGGTGGCTGGAGGAGCGGGGCTTCTCCCAGCACTTCGTCGAGCGGCTGATCGTGCCGCAGGCCTCCGCCGTGTGGTCGGCTGACCCGGAGCAGATGTGGAGCTTCCCGGCCAGCTTCATGGCCGAGTTCTTCGACAACCACGGCATGTTCGGCCTGCGCGACCGACCGCGATGGCGCACCGTCGCCGGCGGCTCGATCAGCTACGTCGAGGCGATCACGGCGCCGTGGCGCGATCGCATCCGCCTGCGCGCCCCGGTGCGCAGCATCGAGCGGCTCGGCGACGGCGTCCGCATCGAGGCCGATGGCTGTGAGAGCGAGGACTTCGACGAGGTTGTGATCGCGACCCATTCCGATCAGGCGCTGGCGATGCTCGCCGACCCAAGCGAGGCCGAGCGCGAGATCCTCGGCTCCATCCCATACCAGCGCAACGAGGCCACGCTCCACACGGACGTCTCGCTGCTGCCGCGGCGGCGCAGCGCCTGGTCGAGCTGGAACTTCCACCTCACCGAGCAGCCCGCCGGGCGCACCACCGTCACCTACTGGATGAACCACCTGCAGCGGCTGCGCGCTGAGCGCGAGTTCCTGCTCACGCTCAACCGCGCCGAGCAGATCGACCCGGCGAAGGTGCTGCGCAGCTTCAGCTACGAGCACCCCGTCTACACCGCCGAGGGCGTACGCGCCCAGGCCCAGCACGGGGAGATCAGCGGCGTGCGCCGCACCCACTACTGCGGCGCCTACTGGGGCTGGGGCTTCCACGAGGACGGCGTGCTCAGCGCTCAGCGCGCCTGCGAGCGAGTCGGCGCCTCACCCACCCTGCCGAAAGCCCTGGCAGCATGAGCGCCTCCGCCGTCTATGAGGGCTGGGTTCGCCACCGGCGCTTCGAGCCGATCGAGCACGGCTTCCGCTACCGGCTCTTCCTCATGTACCTCGACCTCAACGAGCTGCCCCAGGTGCTCGACCCCTACCCGCTGTGGTCGGCGCGGCGCCCGGCGGCGGCGCGCTTCCGCCGGGCGGACTTCATCGGCGACCCGGCTCGCCCCCTGGCCGGGTGCGTCCGTGACACAGTCGAGGCCGAGACCGGCCGGCGCCCCGCCGGCCCGGTGCGGCTGCTCGCCAACCTGCGCTACCTCGGCCACATCTTCAACCCGGTCAGCCTCTACTACTGCTTCGACGCCAGCGGTGAGACGGTGGAGGCAGTGGTGGCAGACGTGAACAACATTCCTTGGGGTGAGGGTCATCCTTATGTGTTGGCGCGTGGAACGCGCCAGGGATCCGTCTTGAAGGACGAGCTCGACAAGCAGCTTCACGTCTCCCCTTTGATGGGGATGGACCAGACCTACGCCTTCAGCGCCAGCGAGCCTGGCGAGCGGTTGCAGGTCCACATAGAGTCGCGCCCGGTGGGGGAAGGCAAGCAGTTCGACGCGACGATGTCGCTGCGACGGCTCGAGCTCAGCCCCGGCCTGATGGCTCGGCTGCCGGTCCGCTACCCGGCGATGTCACTGCAGGTCGTCGCCAAGATCTACGCGCAATCGCTGCGGCTGAAGCTGAGGGGCGCCCGCTACTTCCCCCACCCCGAGGGCAAGCGGCCAAAGGGGTTCCTATCGCCTTAGCGGACCGGCTCGCCCGCACCGTGGTCTGCATGGCCCTCTCGCGCATTCGGCGCGGCCGCATCGAGGTGCTCGAGAACGGCTGCCGCCAGGCCTTCGGCCCCGTCGACGCCGAGCTGCGCGCAACGGTGACAATCCGCGACCCGGCCGCCTGGCGCGGGCCCCTGCGCGGCAGCGTCGGGCTCGGCGAGACTTACGTCGACGGCCTCTGGGAGACCGATGACCTGGTCACATTGATCCGCATCGCCGCTCGCGAGCTGCGTGACCTCGACGGCATCCGCGGCGCCATCGCCCGGCCCCGCGGCCTCCTGCACAGGATCCGCCATCTGGTCCCGGAGAACACCCGGACGCGGGCCCGCCAGCACATCGCCGCCCACTACGACCTCGGCAACGACCTCTTCGCTGCCTTCCTCGACGAGCGGATGATGTACTCCTGCGCCTACTTCCCGGTCGAGGGCGCGAGCCTGGAGGAGGCGCAGTTGGCGAAGCTGGAACGAATCTGCGCCGGCCTCGAGCTCGCCCCGGGCAACCACCTGCTGGAGATCGGCACCGGCTGGGGAGGGCTGGCGATCCACGCCGCCCGCGAACACGGCTGCCGGGTGACCACGACGACGATCTCCGCCGAGCAGCACGCGCTGGCCCTGCAGCGCGTGCGCGAGGAAGGGCTCGACGATCGCGTCACCGTGCTCGCCCAGGACTACCGCGATCTGCGCGGGAGCTATGACCGACTGGTCTCGGTCGAGATGATCGAGGCGGTCGGCTGGCAGCACTTCGACGACTTCTTCCGCCACTGCAGCGCCCTGCTTGCCCCCGACGGGCTGATGCTCCTGCAGGCGATAACGATCGATGACCGTATGTATGAGGCCGAGAAGGGCGCCCGCAGTTTCGCCAACACCCACGTCTTCCCCGGCGGCTGCCTGCCCTCGCAGCGGCTGATCGCCGATTGCGTCTCCCGCGTCACCGACATGCGCCAGGTCTGGGTCGACGACATCACCGCCCACTACCCGCCGACCCTCGCCGCCTGGCGCAAGCGGTTCTCATCCGCCTGGGGTCGCCTCCGCGAACGTGGCTATGACGAGCGCTTCCACCGCCTCTGGGCCTTCTATCTGAGCTCCTCGGAGGCGGGCTTCCGCGAGGGCCGGATCGGCAATATGCAGGCGCTCTTCGCGAAGCCCGGCCGGCATCTGGGAGAGTTTCCCCAGACCGCCAGCGAGCCGGAGGGAGCAACAAGTTGATCGTTGAGAGGACCGAGAACCCGCAGTGGCTGTCGAACGCCTACCTCGTCGCCGACCAGGCCGGCGGCACGGGCGTGTTGATCGACGGCAACGACGACGTCGGCCCGCTGCTCGAGCGCGCCGAGCGCGATGGGATCGAGATCACCCACATCCTCGTCACCCACCCGCACGCCGACCACGTCGCCGGCCTCGCCGAGGCACAGCAGAAGCTCGGCGGCGTGCCGATGGTCGCCCACGCCGAGGCGGCGGCAGAGATGACGGATGAGGTGGCGCAAACGATCGCCGGCGGCGGGACGCTCAGCGCCGGTGGCCTCGAGATCGAAGCGATCCACACTCCGGGACACGCGGCAGGCCACGTCGCCTTCTTCGTCAACGACAGCGACGTCTTCACCGCCGACGTCCTCTTCAAGGGCACGGTCGGCGGCACGCTGGCGCCGGGCGCCAGCGGCTTCGCCGATCTCAAGTCCTCGGTGATGCGCCTGATGGAGCTGCCGCCGGAGACCGTCGTCCATCCCGGCCATCGCGAGCCGACCACGATCGGCGAGGAGTACGAGGCCAACCCCTTCGTGCAGATCTGGCGCGGCGAGGCGGAGACCGGCGAGGAGGCGGTCACGATCTGGAACCGCCCCGCGACGCTGAAGCTCTGGGCCCCCGACTACGACGGCGGCAACAAGGCCTGGGTCGTGTTCGCCGACGATGGCACGGAGGCCATCGTCGGCGGATCACAGGTCCAACGGGCTACTTGATGACTGCTTCCATGAGCAGCCAGCAGCCGTCGGTGTCGCTGGCGGGGGTGAAGTAGCCGCCCAGGTAGAGGGGCGGGGTGTAGATCAGGGTGTTGTCGCCGCCGGAGGAGCAGCGGATCATCGAGGTGATGCTGCCGCGCAGGGCCAGCTGCTCGCCCTTCTTGATCTTCATGTCGACCGGGAAGGACTCGACCCGGTAGTCGCCTTCTTCTTCGGCCGATTCGACTTGGCCGCGGTAGCTGATCCTCTGTCCGTAGCGCTTGGCGATCGACTCGGTGCCGTTGATGTGCCTGACCGCCATCAGCCGGAAGCTGCCGGTGCCGCCGGCGATCAGCCGGATTGTTTTGATCGTGCCGGTCTTCGGCGCGATCTCGCCACCGTCGGGGCGACCGTAGGCTTCGTTGAGGACCATCGTGCAGGGCGACCCCGGGGCTTCGCCGAGCGCTTCGTTTCCGGGACAGCGGAGACCCGGCAGCGAGTTGGAGGGCTGCACCCTCGAGTTGAGCTTGGCGCCAAACTTGACCGGGGCGTTGGCCATCCCGCTGGCCGGAGCAACCATCAGCGCGGCGGCGACAACGGCGGCGAGGAGCCCGCTGCGACGGGCGATCTTCCGGGCGGTGGTCTTGCGATTCATCTGAAATCTCCTTGTGTCTGGGGGCAACTGCTCTATGGCCACAGCTTCGCCCGCCCCAGCCGCCCCTCCCAGATCCCCCAGGGGTGAACTCGCTCACCCCTCGCGCAGGGCTTCCGGTGCGCTTTATGTGCCCATGGGACGCAAAAGGCGCACCGGAAGCTTGCCGGCCTCGGCGTAGGATCAGGCCGTGAGCGGCGAGCCGCGACAGACCAGTGCACCTGAGCTGAAGGCGCAGATTGAGGCCGAGCGCGGGGGGCGGCCCTTTCTCGTCTTTCGTGACGGGGCCGGTGAGCAGCGGATCGTCGTCGTCGAGGCGGGGACGGCCGAGCTCTGGGTTGGGCGTGGCGAAGCCGCCGGGCTGCGCCTCGAGTGGGACGAGGAGGTCTCCTCATTGCACGCGCAGATCGAGGTCGTCGGCGGCGAGTGCACGCTGCTCGACGATGGGCTCTCCCGCAATGGCTCCTTCGTCGGCGAGGAGCGGGTCCACGGCCGGCGGCGCCTGCGCGACGGCGAGGTGCTGCGCTTCGGCCGCACGACAGTGCTCTACCGGCGCCCGGGAAACGAGACCACCTCCGAAGCGACGGTCGTCGCAACCGAGGTGCCCGCCGCGGCGACGATCTCACCCGGCCAGCGGCGCATCCTCGTCGCCCTCTGCCGTCCCTTCAAAGACGGCTCCGCCTTCGCGACGCCGCCGACCAACCAGGCGATCGCCGATGAGCTCCACCTCAGCGTCGACGCGGTCAAGACCCATATGCGCGCACTCTTTGAGAAGCTCGGCCTCGAGGACCTGCCGCAGAACCAAAAGCGCGTCGCCCTGATCGAGCGGGCGCTGCAGAGCGGCGTGATCGCCCCTCGCGAGCTTTAGCCCTCAGGCACAGCCTGGACGCATATGCGATTGGAGTGCGCGGGCTTTCTCCTCACACTCACTCGTTACTAGTGATGATGGCGCAGCCGACGATTGAGGAGACATGCACCTGAGCCTGGCGGTCACGATGACCGAAATCCAGGAATTCTTCTTCGACTGGTACCCGATCTTCGGGGTCTTCTTCATGTTCGGGCTGCTGATCATTTTCCTGCGGCTAATGCGCAGCACGATGGGCTCAACCAAGCCGGAAACGGTGAAGGCGAGCAAGATCGAGCCGGTGCTCTGGAACGAGGTGCAGGGCGTCGATGCGGCCAAGGACGAGCTGATGGATGTCGCCGCCTGGCTACGCGACCCTGACCGCTTCGCCGCGCTGGGTGCCAAGCCGCCCCGCGGCGTGCTGCTCTTCGGCCCTCCCGGGACCGGCAAGACGATGCTGGCGCGGGCGGTTGCCGCCCAGGCGGGCGTCGACTTCTTCGCCGCCTCGGGCTCCAGCTTCGTGGAGATGTTCGTCGGGAGGGGTGCCGCCCGAATCAGGCGGCTGTTCAAAGAGGCGCGCAAGTCGGGCCGTGCGGTGATCTTCATCGACGAGCTCGACGCAATTGGGGGGGCGCGCGGTGGAGGCGGCGACGGCGGCTCCAGTGAGCGCGAGCAGGCGCTCAATCAGCTGCTGGTCGAGCTCGACGGTTTCGAGCGTGACACCGGCACGGTGATCGTCATCGCCGCCTCCAACCACGTCGACAAGCTCGACCACGCGCTGCTGCGGCCCGGCCGCTTCGACCGCCAAGTGCTGGTCGCGCCGCCCGACCGCAACGGCCGCGAGCAGATCCTGCGCGCCCACGCCAAGGGCAAGCCGCTCGGCCCCGACCTCGACCTCACCGACGTCGCCCGCAAGACGACCGGGATGACCGGGGCCCAGCTCGCCAACGCGCTCAACGAGGGGGCGATCATCGCCGGGCGCGCCGATCGCAAAGAGATGGCCCGCGAGGACCTCGACGAGGCGCTGCTGCGCCAATCGGTCGGCTCCCAACAGGCGCGGCGCCTGAACCAGGAAGAGCGGCGCATCGTCGCCTACCACGAGGCTGGCCACGCGCTCTGCCGGCGGCTGCTCGGGCTCGACCCACCGGAGATCCTCAGCATCGTTCCCCGCGGGCCGGCGCTCGGCTTTGTCGGTCACTCGCCGCAGGAGGACACCTACCTCAAGTCCCGCGACGAGTTGCTCGACGAGATCGTCACCCTGCTGGGCGGGCGCGCCGCCGAGGAGGAGGTGCTGGGCAACTCCTACTCCGGCGCCGTCGATGACCTCGCGCGGGTTCACGCCGTCTGCCACCAGATGGTCGGCGAGTTCGGCATGGGAGTGGCTCTCGATGCCGACGGCGCCCCGCCAATAGCCCTGCCGACCGGCGATTACGCCCTCTCCGACCGCACCCGGCGGGACGTCGACGTGGCGGCGATGTCACTGGCGCAGGAGGCCTACCGCCGCGCTCGCACCCTGCTTGCAGCCAACCGCGAATGCCTCGATGACCTTGCGGTGAACGCGCTCGAGCGCGAGACGCTGACCCGTGAGGATCTCGACGAGATCTTTGCTGCGCACGAGCTGCACGAGCTCGCGCCGCGCTCGGGCCTGCTCGAGCGCGCAGTGGCGACGCTCTCCACCAAGGGCCCCGAGCCGAGATAGCATCCTCGGCACCAGTGGCGTACCACGACAGCGATTCCGACTACTACTTCCCCCCCGGCCGCTCGATGGCGCGACGGGTGCACGGCGAGCGCGCGGTCGGCCTGCTCTACGGGCAGCGGGCGCTGCTGATCGGGGCGCTGGAGCCGCTCACCTACACCGGCACGATGCTGAGCACGAACTCGGGTGACCGGCCGTTCCAGCGACTCGCCCGCACCGCCAAGATCCAGGAGACGATCCTGCTCGGCACCCGCGAGGAAGCCGACAAGGCGCTGGCAGTCGTGCAGCGGCTGCACGAAAGGGTCAACGGCACCCTGCCGGAGGCTGCCGGCACCCATCCCGCCGGCACCTCCTACTCCGCCTTCGACCCCGAGCTGATGCTCTGGACGCTTGCGGTGATCGCCGATTCCGGGCGAGCGATGTACGAGGCGATGGTGCGACCGCTATCAGCGCTCGAGCGCGAGGAACTCTGGCAGGACTACGTGCGCTTCGGCGAGCTCTTCGGGCTGCCGCGCGGCGACGTGCCGGGCAGCTACCGGGAGTTCAGCGCCTGGTGGGACAAGCAGCTCTCCGCGCCCGACCTGCAGGCGACCGAGCACGGACTGGCGATGGCCCCACTGGTCGCCTTCGAGCAACCGGTGCCGGCGCCGGCGCGCGGCAACCTGGTCGCGCAGAGCCACATCATCAAGGGCACCCTGCCGCCGCGGGTGCGGGAGATCTTTGGCATCCACTGGAGCAAAGCCCACGAGGCGAGCTTCCGGGCGATGACCGCGGCCCATCGGGGCGCCCGTCACCTCTTCCCACGCCGGGTACGGCGCGGCCGCAACGACGTCTTCTTCGATGTCGTCACCAAAGCCGAGCGCGAGCGCGGCGGCACGAGGACGCCCCAGCTCGGTACCAGTGCCTGAGCGATGACCAGTTCACAGCCTGGGCGGGAGCCGGTCCGCTGGTGGTCGATGCGGCGAGCGCAAAACAGCAAGCCGGCCACCTACCGCTGCCCCTTCTGCGGCAAGCATCTCGCGGCGCTCAGCGAGCATGCCCTGATCGCCCCCGAAGGCGATTCCTCGCGCCGCCGCCACGCTCACACCGAGTGCGTGCTCGCCGAGCGCAAGGCAGGCCGTCTCCCAAACGAGGAAGAGTGGAAGCGCACGCAGCCGCGCCAGCCCTCGCTCTGGCGGCGGCTGCGATCGCGGCTCTCCTAGCTACCGGCGACCTTGCAGGGCCTGACGAAGGTGCCGACGAGGAAAGTTCCGTCCTTGAAGGTGAATTCTCCCTTTGCCTGGAGGTGACCGGTTTCGCAGCGGGCGTTGACGTAGCTGTGCTTCTTGCCCTTGAAGGTCCATTTGCGGGCAATCGTCAGGTGGCCTGAGGTCGGGTGGCCGTAGCCGCCGGCAATTTTCGGAATCTTGGCTTCGGTGCGATAGCCGTAGACGCCTCGGTGGATCTTTTCGATCACCACCGGGACGATGAAGGTCGTCGCAATCGGGACGGTCGTGTAGGCGTGCGCGAGAACCGAGTCGTTGCCATCAACCTTTGGGCCGTTGAAGAGTGTGATCGGTGAGGAGACCCGGATCGGGGCCTGTTCGGGAAACTGGACGGCCGCGCTGCCAGAGCCCTTGCCGACGATCGCGTTGGGACAGGCGCGACGGGCGGCGGGCACGTCGGTGGCCTGGAGTTTGCCGGCGGTGCACACTGCAAGACCGGTGGTGTCGACAGAGCCGTGACGATCGAATTCGAAGGTGAGTGTTTCGAGGATCGGAGGCAGCTCGCCTGAGACCGTCGAGATCTTGCCACCACCGTAGATCGTGATCGGCGCATCGTGATGCTTCGGCAGCGTTTCGGGTCGGAAGCCGCCGTGACCGACGAGCAGTAGATCGCCGGCGCGGACTTCGACCCGGTTGATGTCACGCACTGCACTTGCCGTAGCGACCAGCACCAGCGATGCAACCGCAAGGGCGACCAGGATCAAGACCTTGCGCCTGAGCCTGAATCCCCTCACGGGTTAACAGTAGCGCCCGTCTACTTGCGCACCTTGCAAGGCAGCAGGAAGCTCGCCTTGAGCAGTTCCGACGCCTCTTCCGCCTGTGACGGTGTGTCTTCCGGCCCGCCTTTGAAGCTGAATTCACCGCGGACCTGGAAGTGGCCGGTTTCGCAGCGGGCGTTGACGTAGCTGTGCTTCTTGCCCTTGAAGGTCCATTTGCGCCCAACGTCGGCCGAGCCTTCGATCGGGTGACCGTAGCCGCCGGCGATCTTCGGGATTCTCACCACGATGCGGTAGCCGTAGACACCCTTGTGGATCTTTTCGATCACGATCGGAACGATAAAGGTGGCCGGCCCTGGGTAATCGAGGTGGGCGTGGGCAATGATGGTGTCATCGCCACCATGCTTCGGGCCGTTGAAGAGTGTGATCGGCGAGCCAACCTTGATCGGTCCCTGTTCGGGGAACTTGACGACCGCGCTGCCGAAACCTTCACCCACGATCGCGTCCTTGCAGGCCCGGCGCGCAGCGGCTACATCGGTGGCAACCAGTTTCCCTTTGGTGCAAACCGCCAGGCCGGTTGTGTCAAGCGCACCGTGCTTGTCGAATTCGAGCACGAACGTATCGAGAATCGGCGGCAGCTCCCCGGAGATCGTCGAAAGTTTGCCGCCGCCGTGGGTGGTGATGGGAGCGTTTGTGAACCTCGGGAGCGCCTTTGGCGCGAAGTCGCCTTCAGCCTCGAGCACGAGGTTACCCGCGCGCACGTGCACTTTGAACGCACTGGCGCTCGCCGCGGCGATTAGCAGCACGACAACAATCCCAAAAGCGATCTTCAGCTTCATAGACCCTTCCCCCTCCCGATTCCCGTTAGCCCACGATACCGGGGACCCGACGAGTGGGTGTTAAGGCACCTGCCCAGCCGCCCTACGCGAAGAGCGGCTTGCGCGCGGAGACGAACTGGGCAAGCCCGGTCACGCGCTGTTCGATGTCGACCAAGCCGCCGCGCTCGAGCGCACTCGTCAGATCATCGCGCCCGAAGATCCTCACACCACTCAACCCCCGTGCCACGGCGCTGACCGAGGCGGCTGGCAAAAAGCCCCTGCTGCAGCTGGACAGCAGCGCCACCCTGCCCCCCGGAGCGAGCACCCGAACGGTCTCCTCCAACGCCAGCATCGGGTCCTCGATCAGGTACAGCGCGGCGAAGCAGCAAACCGCGTCGAAGCTGCCGTCGCGGAAGGGCAGGGCACAGGCATCGCCTCGCACATAAGTCACATTGCTGGCGTCCGTGTCACGGACCGCAACATCCAGCATCGTCTCGGAGGCGTCGAGGCCGACCACCAGCCCGTGGCCCGCCGCCCGCGCGAAATCGCGGGTGAAGTTCCCCGGTCCGCAGGCCACGTCGAGCACCCTGTCGCCGGCCGAGATCGAGAGCATCGAGAGCGCGATCCGATGCTCCTCTTCGGTGCCCGGCCCGGTCAGCCCCATCAGCAAGCGTCCACCGAGCGGGCGCCAGAACCGCTGGTAGACCAGTGGCAGCAATCGGCTCAGCATCAACCGCTGCCCCAGACCATCGCCGGTCGGATCCTCGCCGCCGAGGAGATCGAGGTAGCCGCGCTCGGCGCTGGCCTGCGCCGGCCGCCTCCTCGGCTCGAAAAGCTCCAGCGTCTCCACGAGTGGGCGGTACTGGGCTCGAACCAGTGACCTCCTGCTTGTAAGGCAGGCGCTCTCCCAACTGAGCTAACCGCCCAGGCCTCCCGGTGATTATGGAACACGCGAGGCTGAAGGGTGGCGCGGTGGGTTGAGTGGGAAACTTCGGCGCATGAGAGTCGAGGTCTTCTGGCGGGTGGGGGTGGTGCAGCTCGTCGCCGTGGCGGTGTTGTCGCTCTTGCTGGCGATCGTTTTCTCACACGGATTCTTCGAGAGCTGGGGATGGCTCGTGGGGCCGGCGACATGGCTGGGCTGCGCCTGGCTCACCGCCCGCGTGGTCGGGCTGGACCCGGTGCCGACGCTGTTGCAGGCGGTCCTCGCCGGCGTTGTCAGCGGGATCTTCGTGCTGATCGGGCAGCACTGGCTCGGGGCGCTCGTCGGGGTCGGGCTCTTTGCCTACCTTTGCGCCCGGGATACCCACGCGGATAGCCTGCGACCCGAATGAGCGCCAACTTGAGACGGGAGGAACTGTGAGCTGGGGCGCCGGCGATATTCCCGACCAGACTGGCCGGACCGCTGTTGTGACCGGCGCCAACGGCGGCCTGGGCCTGTCGACGGCTCGCGCTCTTGCGGCCGCCGGCGCCAATGTGGTGATGGCGGCCCGAAACCAGGAGAAGGCCAGGGAGGCGGAGAGGCGGATCCGCGACGGAGTCCCGGATGCCTCGCTGACAATCGTCGCGCTCGACCTCGGCTCGCTGGCATCGGTTCGCCAGGCCGCCGAGGAGATCGGCGCTGCGCACGAGACGATCGACCTGCTCGTCAACAACGCCGGCGTGATGGGCATTCCGGAGCAAAAAACCGCCGATGGGTTTGAGATGCAGTTTGGCGTCGACCACCTCGGACACTTCGCCCTGACCGCACTGCTGATGCCGGCGCTGTTGCGCGCCTCGGCAGCGCGAATAGTCACCGTGACCAGCACGGCACACCTGATGGGCACTGCGGTCGATCCCGACAACCCCCACCTGCACGGCCGCTACCGACCGTGGCGCGCCTACGGCCAGGCCAAGCTCGCCAACTTCCATTTCGGGCTCGGGCTGCATCGCCTGCTTGCCGAGGCCAAGGCCCCCGCCGCAAGCCTGATCGCCCATCCCGGCCTCTCCAACACAGAGCTGCAGGCGGTGAGCGTGAAGGAGACCGATGGTGGCCTCTCGCAGCGTTTCTTCCTCGGCCTTGCCCGCAACGTCGGAATGTCCCCCGGCCAGGGCGCGCTCTCGCAACTGCGGGCCGGGACCGACCCCGGCGCCCACAGCGGCGAGTTCTACGGCCCGCTCTTCGTCAACAACGGCCCGCCGGTGCGCAAGCCGGTCCTGCGCCGCCTCGGAATGGGCAGAGCCATCGCTCGGCTCTGGGAGGTCTCCGAGCGCGAAACCGGCCTGAGGCTCGCGGTTTGAACCTGGGGCTGGAAAACCGCGTCGCCCTGGTGATGGGCGCCAGCCGCGGGATCGGCCGGGCGATCGCGGCTTCGCTGGCAGCCGAGGGCGCCCGAGTGGCGATTGCCAGCCGCTCGCCGGAGAAACTGGCGGAGGCGGCGGGGGAGATCGGAGATGCCGCGACACCGTTCACCGCCGACGCCTCGGACTTGGATCGCCTTGCGGCCTTGCCAGGCGAGGTCGAGGAGGCCCTCGGCCCGATCGAGATCCTCGTCGCCAACACCGGCGGTCCGCCGTTCGGCGGTGCCCTTGATCACGAGCGCGACGAATGGGAGAGCGCCTATCGCTCGCTCGTCCTCGGCACCCGCGTGCTGACCGGCGCCGTCGTGCCGGGCATGCGCGAGCGCGGCTGGGGGCGGATCGTCAACGTCGGCTCCAGCTCCACCCGCGAGCCGATCCCCGGCCTCAACCTCTCCAACTCCCACCGCATGGCCGCGGTCGGCTTCCTCAAGACCCTCTCCCGCGAGGTCGCCGCCGACGGGATAACGGTCAACACCGTGGCAACCGGCCGCTTCGGCACCGAACGGCTGATGGACGCAACCGGCTCACTGGAGGGCGCCGAAGAGGGCGCTCGCAACGAAGTCCCGGCGGGCCGCCTCGGCCACCCCGAGGAGTACGGCGACCTGGTCGCCTTCCTCTGCTCCGAGAGAGCCGCCTACATCACCGGCACCGTCATCCCGATCGACGGCGGCCTCCTCCGCTCCGCTTTCTAGCTCTCCGCCTGGCGCATAGAGGGAAACAAAATCACGTCCCGCAGGTTCTCGGCACTAGCGAGGATCATCGTCAAGCGATCGATGCCGATTCCCGAGCCACCCGCTGGCAACGACCCGTACTCGAGCGCCCGCACGAACTCGTCATCGCTTGGATAGGGCGCCTCCTCGCTCTCGGGGTGGCGGCGCTGGCGCTGGCGAACGAAGTTCTCGCGCTGCATGTCCGCGTCGTTCGTGTCGGTGCCGCCGCCGATGATCTCCATCCCGTCAACGACCCCGTCGAAAGCCTCGCCCAACTGCTCGGGATGCTCGAGCACCGGCTTCACCGTCGGCCAGAGTTCACGCGGCAGGTCGACGAGAAAGGTGGGCTGGACCAGCTTCGGCTCGATCAGCTTGCCCTGGATCCCGTCGACGATCCAGGCCCAGTCCGCGTCGGGAGCGACGTCCTCGCCGAGCAGCTCGACCAGCTCCTCGCGGCTCGCGGTGAGGATGTCGGCGCCGGTCTCCTCGCGGATCGCGTCACGCAGGGTGATCCGCTTCCAGGGAGCCTTGAAGTCGATCGTGCGACCATCGCGCTCGACCACCGTCGTCCCCAGCACCTGCTCGACCACGGTCGAAAGCATCTGCTCGGCGAAGGTCATCACGCCCTCGTAACCGGCGCAGCTGAGGAACCACTCGAGCATCGTGAACTCGGGGTTGTGTTTGGGCGAGATGCCCTCATTGCGGAAGAACCTGCTCAGCTCGTAGACGTTCTCGAAACCGCCGACGATCGCCCGCTTCAGGTAGAGCTCGGTCGCGGTACGCAGGAACAGTTCGCGGTTGAGCGCGTGGTGGTGCGTGGTGAACGGGCGAGCCGCAGCGCCGCCGGCGAGGGTCTGCAGGATCGGCGTTTCGACCTCGACGAAGTCGCGCTCGTTCAGGTAGTTGCGAATCGCCGCAACCAGCTTCGCCCGCATCGCGAAGATCTCACGTGAGCGCTCGTTGGCCATCAGGTCGAGCTCGCGCTGGCGGTAGCGGACCTCGGGGTCGGAGATGCCGTGGAAGAGGTCCGGCGGGTCGCGCAGCGCCTTGCCCAGCATCGTGCACTCGCGCACCGCCAGGGCCAGCTGGCCGCGCTTGGTCACGTAGAGGTCGCCCTCGACGCCGACCGCGTCGCCGATGTCAAGGTCTTCGATCCGCTTGAAGGCCGCTTCGCCCAGGGCGTCGATCCTGGCGTAGGCCTGCACCTCACCGGTCAGGTCACGCAGGTCGAAGAAGACCACCTTGCCGTGGCCGCGCTTGCCCACCAGCCGGCCGGCGATCCGGTAGGAGAACTGCGAGTGCTCTCCCTCGCCCAGCTGCTCAGGATCGTGCGCCTCGAGGACCTTGGAGATCTTGTCGCGGTTGGGGAAGCCCCTGTGCGGATAGGGATCGATGCCTTCGGCGCGCAGCCGCTCGAGCTTCTCGCGCCGGACCTGCTCGGTGGAGCCCTGCGAGGGCTCAGCCCTCGAGGGGACGCCGCTCATGGCGCCAGGCCGACCGTCACCCGCTCGTCGCCGCGGTAGTCCGTCCGCGTTTCCGCCTCGCGCAGCAGCTCCCGCATCGCCGGGCCGTGGTGCGTGTCGTGCTCCATCGCCATCCGCCAGCCGCTCGGCGTTTCGGCAACGAGGCCGCGGATAACCCCGAGGCCGTCGTCTCCGCTCTCGCCCATCACGGCAATCTCCGGCTCCTTGCGGATCTCCGGCGAGCGCTCGTCGATCGAGGTGGCGGTGACATAAGGAAGGTTGGCGATCAACAAGTCGACCTGGTCGACGTGGTCCGGGATCCCCTTGACCACCGTCACCTCGAGCGCGATGCCGAGCCGCTCGGCGTTCTCGCGCGCTTTCTCCGCCGCCTCCTCGGAGAGGTCCGAAGCGGTGACGCGAAGGTCGGGGCGCTCGCTGAGCAGGGCGAGTGCGATCGCGCCGGAGCCAGTGCCCACCTCGTGCACGCGGGCGCCCTTGGGCAGCTCGACCCCAACGCTGACCAGCAGCTCGGTCTCGCGGCGTGGGATCAGCACCCGCTCGTCGACGGCGATCTCGATCTCGCGAAAGCGGCAGCTGCCGAGGATGTACTCAAGCGGCTCGCGCTCGCTGCGCCGCGCCACCAGCCGTTCGATCTCCTTCTGCGCCTCGGGCGTAATCACGTTCGCCCCATCGAGCTCGAGGTCCTCGACGCGCATCGCCAGTGCTTTTGCCACCAGCGCTTTCGCGTCGGACTCGGGGGTTTCGCAACCTGCGGCAGCGATCGACTCGGCTGCCTGCCTAACCATGTCAGCAGCATTTGCCACCAGCGGCACTCCTTCCGTCTGGGCTTCCACGGCTACAGGCCCACTGCGGGCTGGATCGGATCGGTGGGAGCCACGCGCGACAGGCTACCGTGTCGGCGCTGCACGACGGCGATCCACACCGCGCCCGCGAGCATCATCCCCAGGCTCTCCCACTGCGCGGTGGTCAACCCGAGGGCGACGGCGGAATTGCGGCGCAGGAACTCGACCAGGAAACGCTCGGCGCCCGCGTAGAAGAGGTAGATGGCGAAGAGCACGCCGAGACGGAAGCGATCGCGGAGCTGCCAGAGCATCCAGGCACCAAAGCCCATCGCCAGCGTCTCGTAGATCGGCGTCGGGTGGACGGTGTGGTCAGTGGGCACCGTGCCGTTGGGGTAGGCCATCGCCCAGGGCCCGTCCCAGGCCTTGCCGTAGTCGCCGTCACCGGAGAGCTGGCAGCCGCAGCGACCGATCGCATAGCCGAGCGCGAGCGCCGGCGCGGCGAGGTCGAGCAGGGCGAGCCCGAGGAAGTCGCGGTACCAGGCCCAGAGCACGACGGCGAGGGCGCCACCGATCGCGCCGCCGTACCAGACCAGTCCCGAGCCGGAGAAGAGGTTGCCGAGCAGGTCGCCCTTGACGCTGGACCAGTTCTGAATCAGGAAGTAGACGCGGGAGCCGACGATGCCGCCGAGCAGCGCCGAGAAGCCCATCTCATAGGCCCAGTCGACCGGCCTGTCGATCTCCTTCAAGCGCTTCGCGATCAACGCCCCGGCGGCAAGGAAGGCGAGGGCGAACATCAGGCCGAAGGTCTGCAGGGTCAGCGGGCCGATGTGGAGCTCGGGGTACACCTCGCCTAGCCGAGCAGCATCTCCAGCAGCGCCTTTTGCGCGTGCAGGCGGTTCTCCGCCTGGTCCCAGACAGCGGAGCGCTCGCCGTAGAGAACCTCGGCGGTGATCTCCTCGCCGGGATGGGCCGGCAGGCAGTGCAGGACGACGGCGCTGTCCTTTGCCGCTGCGAGCAGGTCCGCGTCGACCCGGAACGGGGCCAGGTCGGCGCGGCGGCGGTCGGCCTCGGCCTCGTCACCCATGCTGACCCAGACGTCGGTGTAGATCGCGTCGGCGCCAGCGGCCGCGTCGCGCGGGTCAGCGGTCAGCTTCGCCTCGTGGCCCTGCTCGAGCTGGTAACCGGCCGGAGCAGCGATGACCACCTCGACTCCGGCAAGCTCGCCGGCGATCGCCAGCGAGCGGGCGACGTTGTTGCCATCGCCAACGTAGGCGAGGCGCTGGCCCGAAAGGTCGCCGCCACGCTCGCGCATGGTCAGCAGGTCGGCCAGGGCCTGGCAGGGATGGTGGAGCGGGGTGAGCGCGTTGACGACCGGCACCTCGGCTGCGCTCGCCAGCTCGGCGACCGCCTCGTGGGAGCCAGAGCGGATCACGATCGCATCGACGTAGCGCGAGAGCACCCGCGCCGTATCGCCGATCGACTCGCCGCGGGAGAGCTGCAGCTCGTCGCTGCGCAGAACGACCGGGGTGGCGCCCAGCTCGGCGACACCGACCTCGAAAGAGATTCGCGTCCGCGTCGAGGGCTTTTCGAAGACGAGGGCGATGCTGCGACCGGCGAGGGCCTCGCCACCGACGCGGTCGCGCCTGCCGGCTTTCAGCTCGGCAGCTCGGTCGAGCAGCTTGCCCAGCTCAAAGGCCCCGATCTCTTCGCCTGTGAGGAAGTCCCGCTTCTTCAAGCAGCGGATACTACGACCGTGGAATTCACCGCCGTCAGCTGGAACCTCTTCCACGGGCGCGACTTCCCGCCGGATCCGAGCCTCTTTACCTGGCGCTCGCGCATCTTGCGGGTAACGGAGCGCAACGACACCCACCTGCAGGTCAACCGTGATCTGACCGGCGAGTTCGCCGCGATGCTCGCCGACGCCGAGTGGGACGTTGCACTGCTGCAGGAGTGCCCGCCGCGTTTCGCCGCGCCACTCGCCCAAGCCTGTCGGGCCGCAGGCCATCGCGTGCTCACCTCGCGCAACTCCTTCGGGCCGCTACGAGGGCTCACCGCCCGCCTCAACCCCGACCTGGTCGCCTCCGGCGAGGGCGGCTCGAACCTGACCCTGGTGCGATCCCCCTTCCGGTGCGCTTTATGCGGTCATGGCCCATATAAAGCGCACCGGAACGGAGGGATCGTGGAGCGGCGGGAGCTGACGATCCATGAGGGGCGGCCGGAGCGGCGGGCTATGGCGTTCACCCGTATTGCGATCGGCGAGGAGGCTCACCTCTGTGTCGCCAATCTGCACGCCACCAACGATCGGTCGGACCTTGCGGCGGCTGACGTCCTGCGCGCCGCCGAGGCGGCCGTCGGTTGGGCGGGGGACTCCCCCCTGCTCTTCGGCGGGGACCTCAATCTGCGCCCGGTGGAGGACCCTGGCGTCTTCGAGGAGCTGCGCGAGCGCTTCGCGCTCGTGGGTACTACGGGCCCACGTGCGATCGACCATTTGCTCGCGCGTGGGCTCGAGACGATCGAGGCGCCAGCGCCGTGGACACCCGAGCGTCGCGAGCTGCGTCGCGACGGCCTTGCCCTGCGCCTGTCCGATCACGCTCCCGTGCAGGGAAGCTTCAGCGCCCCGGCGAACGGGTAACGCCGTCGGATGAGATAGTCAACTCACACCGCGCGACGACCAGGAGGCCCAGATGGCGACCAAAAAAGAGAGCACCGGCAAAAAAGCGAAAACCGCCGGCAACACGAAAAAAGCAAAAGCCGGCAAAAAAACAGCGGCGAAATCGACGGCGAAAAGAGGTAAAGCCAAAGCGGCGAAAAAACCGGCGCGCGGTGGTGCGACGATCGGTCTCGACAAGAGCGTCGAACAGTTCCGCGAGAGCCTCGAGCGCAACGTCACTCTCAGCCGCGATCGCCTACAGGAGGTCGTCGACGACGCGGTCAAACGCGGCCGGATGACCCGCGGTGACGCCGAGAAGATGCTTTCCGACCTGGTCAAAAAGGGCCGCCGCCAGACCGACTCGCTGCTCAAAGAGCTCGAACGGCTGGTCCAGCAGGCGCGGCGCGAGGTTGGCGGCCGGGCCGAGCCGGTGCGCAAACAGGCCACGCAAGCCGCCCGCCGCGCCCGCAAGAAACTGGGCTAGGTGACGCAGGCCACCGGTGAGAAGCCGGCGGCTCGCCGGCACCGGGGCGAGCAGCTGGAGCTGGAGATCGACTCGCTCGCCTTCGGCGGACGTGGCGTCGCCCGCAGCGATGGGCTCGTCGTCTTCGTCGCCGGCGCTTTGCCCGGCGACCGGGTGCGAGCGGAGATCACCAAAGCGAAGAAGCGCTTCGCCGAGGCGCGCACGGTCGAGCTGCTGCGCCCGGGCGCAGACCGGATTGCCGACGTTTGCGTCCACGGCGGCGAGCCCTGCCCAGGTGCTCCCTGGCAGGGGCTCCCTTACGAGCAGCAGCTGACCCAAAAGCGAGGCCAGGTTGGCGAGGCACTGCGCCGGATCGGCGAGCTCGACGGCTTCGAGCTCGAGGAGATCGAGCCGGCGCTCGAGCAGTGGCGCTACCGCAACAAGCTCGAGTACTCCTTCGGCGAGCAGGACGGCGAGCAGATTCTCGGCTTCCATGCCCGTGGCCGCTGGGATCTGATCGTCGACGTCGACGACTGCCAGCTCGCCTCGGAGCGCGGCAACGCGGCGCGCAACAAAGTGCGTGACTGGGCGCGACTGGAGGCGGTCGCCGCCTACGACGGCCGCTCCCGCGAGGGGGTGCTGCGCAACCTGGTCGTGCGCGAGGGAATGCGCACCGGGCAGATCCAGACCCGGCTGGTCACCTCAGCCGCCCGCTTCCCGAAACCGCCGGTCGACCTGCACACGGCGATCGAGGGCGATTCGGGCAGCACCGAAGGGCCGACCGGCGTGCTCGGTGAGGAACGCCTGCGCGAGGAGCTCTGCGGCCTGCGGCTGGAGATGTCACACGGCGCCTTCTTCCAGACCAACACCGAGATGGCTGAGCGCCTCTACGCGATCGCGGCCGAGTACGCGGGTCTAAGCGGCAGCGAGCGGGTCTTCGACCTCTACTGCGGAATCGGCACGATCGGTCTGACCATGGCCAAGCGCGCCGGCGAGGTCTGGGGCGTCGAGATCGTCGCCGAGGCAATCACAGACGCCGAACGCAACGCCGAGCAGAACAAGATCGAGAACGCGCACTTCGTCGCCGGCAGCGCTCGCACAGGCGTCCGCCCCCTGATCGAGCAGGCCGGCAAACCCGACGTCGTCGTCATCGACCCACCCCGCGCCGGCCTCTCGCAGAAGATCGTCCGCCGCGTAATCGAGTGCGAGGCGAAGAAAATCGTCTACGTCTCCTGCAACCCAACCACGCTGGCCCCCAACGCCGCCCAACTGGTCGAGGCCGGCTACACCCTGCGCCGCGTCAAACCGGTCGACATGTTCCCCCAGACCCCGCACATCGAGTGCGTGGCGCTACTGGAGAAGTAGCCGACGAACTAGACGCTCGCGACGACGATGAGTGTGGCAAGGGCAACAAAGCCCGATGCCATCCCCACGGCAAGCCCGATGAATCCCTGGCTCATCGTGCGCCGCATCTCCGCCATCTCGCCTCGCAGCTCGCGAATGTCATCGTCAACCTGCTCGAAGCGTTTGTCGATCTGCTCAAAGCGCCTGTCGACTTCCTCAAAGCGCCTGTCGACCTGCACGAAACGTTCGTCGACGCGCTCGAAGCCAAAGGTGACCTTTTCGTTCAAGAGATCGAGCCGGTCGTCTGTCCATTCCCTTGCCATCGCCTCCATGATGATGCCACGCTAGCCTGAAATGTGTTGTCTGTGGTTGAGCTGGGATTCGAAATGCGTCATGGCTTCCACACAAAAGCCAGGCAATAGGCTTCCTCGCCATGAGCGCTGGGAAAAGCAGAGGATTCGGGGTGGCCGCCGGACTCGATCCCGACGTCGCGCGGCCATTGGCAGAGCGCTGCGCGGAGCTCGACTACGGCTCGATGTGGTCGAACGACCATCCCGGCGCCAAAGGGCTGGAGACGCTGGCCGAGTTCGGCGCCGCTGCACCCGGGCTCGACCTCGGCGTCGCCGTGATCGCCCTCGACCGCACCCCGCCGGAAACGATCGCCGCCGACATCGAGAGCCTCGGCCTTGACCCGTCCCGCCTCTGGCTCGGCGTCGGCGCCGGCTTCTCGGAGAAGCCGCTGACCAAGATGCGCGAGTCCCTCCCCGAGCTGCGCGAGAAGCTCCCTGGCGTCCGCCTCGTCCTCGCCGCGATGGGCCCGAAGATGTGCGCCCTCGCGGGCGCCGAGTTCGATGGCGTCTTCTTCAACTGGATGACCCCCGAGTTCGCCGCCGGCGCCCGCACCAAGGTCGAGGCCGGCGCCGAGGAAGCCGGCCGCGAGACCCCACCCGTCTTCGGCTACGTCCGCACCGCAGTCGGCCCCGACGCCGCCGAGCGCCTCGTCAAGGAGGAGTCCTTCTACCGCGACCTCCACCCCGGCTACCGCAACCACTTCGACCGCCTGGCCGAGCCCGAGGGCACCGTCGGCGTGGCTGCCCCCGACGGCGACGCAGCCAAAAAGGCCCTCGCCGCCTACACAGCCCTAGACACCGTCGTAGTCAGGGGTCTCGCTTCAGCAAAGGTCGACCCCATGACAACGGTCGCCGAGTCCTCGGCCCCCTGAACCCGTAAGGAGGGACTGGGGTGCCCTCCGGCGCAGCGGCGTCCTGGTTTTCGCACAGACCACTCAGCGAGCAACACCGCGTTAGAGGCGAAAACCCCAGCAAGACGGAGGGCACCCCAGTCCCTCCCCCACCTCAGTAGGGCGGCAAATCCTCGTACCAGTCGCCAAGAGTCTTGAACGACCGCCAGAAGCGCTGCTTGGCGTTCTCTTCGTCCAGCGAATCGTCGATATCCGGCGTGTAGAGGGCATCGACGGTCGGGGTAAAGGCCTGAATCTCGCCCGGGCGAGGCTCGATGGTGCGGGATAGCGGGACCTGGAGGTTGTTGAGGACGCGCAAAGCGGGCTCGCCCATGACGACGACGATCTTCGGCTGCACGATCGCCATCTCCTCGATCACGCGGCGCAGGCAGGGCTCGGCGGCGAGGTCGGGCTCGGCGATCGGGCACTTGACGCAGAGCGTGCCGTAGACGACGAGCGGGTCGATCCCCAGCCGTTTGAAGCTCTTCATCAACGCGTTGCCGGCGCGGCCGTAGAAGGCAACGCCCTCTTCGATCTCCGCCGCCGCGGGCGCGTGCTTGAGCATGAAGACGTCGGCCTGGGGGTGACCGGAGCCGAGCACCGGCATCAGCTTGCCGCGCGGGCAGTGCGGGCAGGCCTGCAGCTCGTGGGTCATCTGGTTGAGCTCGCGGATCGCGCGCTCGAGGTACTTCTCCCTGATCTCGTCGTCGGTCGCCGGCATGCTCGGCGCTCTCTTTGACGGCCCGGGCGCGGCTCCTTTCGAGCGGCCCGCCTGCATCAGCTCTTGCTCGCCGGGCGCCGCTTGCGCGGCTGGCCGCCGCGCGCCGGCTTGGCGCCGGGGACGCTGCGTTTGGGCGCCTTCGGCCGCCCGGTCGTCTGCAGGAACTTCAGCGCCTGCACGTAGACCAGGTTCTTGTGCTTGCGGGTGATGTCGGCGTCCCGCATCGCCTCGAGGAACTCGTCGGGTCCGTCGAAGTCGTGGATCCGCACCCGCACGCTGCCCAGCCCCTGGGCGACGTGGCTGTCGGAGCCGGCGCCCGGCACGATCCGGTACTTGCGGGCAAAGCGTTCGGCCTCCTCGTTGAAGGCGGTGAGGGCGACGCGCGGGTTGAAGACCTCGAGCACGTCGATCTCCTCGACCATGTCGAGCAGGTGCTCGTAGTCGGGCACCGAGTGGAAGCGATCGAAGGGATGCGGGACGTAGACGAGGCCGCCCTGCTCGCGAATCGCAGCGATCGTCTCCGCCATCGTCATCCCACGCGGAATCTTCTCCTCGAGAAAGAGGCCGATCACCTCTCCTTGTTCGGCCGTCTTCACCTCCTCGGCAACGATCACCTTGAGGTCGTCCATGCCCGCGGCGATCCGCCGCGCCTCCAAGGCGCCCGAGACCTCATTGTGGTCGGTGATCGCAATCGCGCCGAGGCCGCGGTCGCGAGCGGTTTCCAGCAGCACCTCGACCGGGGTCGCGCAGTCGGGTGAGTGGTCGGTGTGCATGTGCAGGTCGACCTCGATCAGCGGTCGCTTGGCGATCCGCTCGCGCATCTCGGGGTTGCCGGTCGGATCGTGACGGCGGGCGGCGAGGCGCAGGTAGAGCGCCTCCAGCTCGGCCGCGACCGCCGACCATTCGCGCCCTTGGCCGCCGGGCTCCAGCAGCTCATAGGAAGCCGGAAAGTAGCCCTCCAGCAGCTTCCCGGTCGCCTCGCTGGTGACAGTGCGAGCGTCGAGGCGGCCGAAAAAGATCTCGACCAGGGGGCGCGCCACCTGGGTCGAGAGCACCCGCTCCTGCGGCGCGTGAAAGGTGGCGACGTTGAGCGAGAAGGAGTGGCGCAACGCCGCCGAGGAGATGCTCGGCGCAAAGGGCTCGTGGACGTGAACGATGTCCGGCGGCTCGGAGCGCAACAGTTTCTTGACCTGCCGGGCCTGATCACCGGCGGCAAGCCTGATGACCCGGTGCCCGCGCGCCTCCAGCTCCGCCGAGACGCGCTCGACAAATTCGTTGACCGGGTCCTCTACCCCCCGTCGCTGGGGCGTGACCTGGGCGATCGAGAGCGACTCGGCGGGCACAGGCCCGGGCTAGGCGGAGACCTTTGCTCCGCCCGGAGCCGGCGCCTTGCCGCGCTTGTTGGCCGCGATGAACTCCTCGGTCTGTTCGCGCGCTTCGTCATCGGGACGCTGCGAGTGCGGTGACTTCATCAGGTAGCTGGAGGGACCGTCGAGCTGGCCGGCGATACCGTTGTTGAGCGCCAGCTTGATCAACCGCACGGCGTCGATCACGACACCGGCCGAGTTGGGCGAGTCCCAGACCTCGAGCTTGAGCTCGGCGGTCAGCGGCACGTCACCGAAGGCTTTGCCCTCGAGCCGGATGTGGGCCCACTTGCGATCGGTCAGCCAGGGGACGTAGTCGGAGGGGCCGACGTGGACGTTCTCGTCGGGCAGCTCGTGGCCCATGATCGAGGTGACCGCGTTGGTCTTGGAGATCTTCTTCGAGTCGAGCCGCTCTCGCTCGAGCATGTTGTAGAAGTCCATGTTGCCGCCGACGTTGAGCTGGCTGGTCCGCTCCAGCCGCACACCGCGGTCGTGGAAGAGGCGGGCGAGCTGGCGGTGAACGATCGTCGCGCCGACCTGGGACTTGATGTCATCGCCGATGATCGGCAGCCCAGCCTCTTTGAAGCGCTTGTCCCAGTAATCCTCGCGGGCAATGAAGACCGGTAGGCAGTTGACGAAGCCGACGCCGGCCTTGAGCGCCTGCTCGACGTACCACTTGGTCGCCTCCTCAGAGCCAACCGGCAGGTAACAGACCAGGACATCCGCCTTCGTCTCTTTGAGGATGCCGACGATGTCGGCGGTCTCACCCGGCGCCTTGGTGATCTTCTCTTTGAGGTACTTACCGAGGCCGTCGTGGGTCATCCCACGCTCAACCTTGATCCCGAGATTGGGCACCTCGGCGAATTTGATCGTGTCGTTCTGCCCCGACCAGATCGCCTCGGAGAGGTCCTTGCCGACCTTCTCTGAATCGATGTCGAAGGCGGCGACGAACTCAACGTCGCGCACGTGGTAGCCGCCCAGTTCGACGTGCATCAGGCCAGGTACTTCCTCGGTGGGATCGGCGTCCTTGTAGTACTGGACGCCCTGGATGAAGGAGTTGGCGCAGTTGCCGACGCCGACTATCGCGACGCGGACCTTCTCGTCCGTGCGGGCGGCGCCGTTGCTGCCGTTTGCTCCGTTGGTCTCGCTCATGTAATTCGAAGTCCTTCCTCGATCGGGCTAGGTGGCAAGGGACACCTGGGCCCGCAACTGGTTACAGGTCAGGCGGAGGGGCCGCCTCGCTTGAAAGCTCGTTTCGGACATGCCATACACGCTGGATCGTGGTGATGATGGTCAACACCGCGATCAGGTAGACCGCGGGGGCCAGAAGCTCAAAATCGCCGAGCCCGGCGCCCTTGGCGAAGACCAATCCGACCGAGAGTATGACTACCCGCACAGGACGTGTCGCCAACCCCACCTTGCACTCGACGCCGAGCGCCTCGGCGCGGGCGCGGGTGTAGGAGACCATCAGCGAGCCGAGCACCGCGACTACGCACATCGCGGCGGCGAAGTCTTCGCCGTTTGCGGCGAAGTAGCCGGCCACGGCGGCGAGCACGATCCCCTCCTCGATCCGGTCCAGGGTCGAGTCGAGAAAGGCGCCGAAAAGCGTCCCCTTGCCCGACATACGCGAGTAGCGGCCGTCGAGCGTGTCCATCACCGAGCCGACGATGAAGGCCACGCCAGCAAGGAAGAAGAGGCGCTGTGTGACCAGGCCGGCGGCGACCAGGTTGCCGATCAAGCCGGCGACGGAAATCGCGTTCGGGGTCAACCGCGACTCGATCAGGCGATCGCGGGCATATGCACGCAGCTCCTGGCCATTGCGGGCCTGGCGACCGTTGCGCCGACCGCCGGGGGCCCTGGGGGGCGCCGAAGACTCCATCGCGTTGAGGCTACCGGGCGCAGCGGTCCGAGGAGCAGGCCGAACTGAATCAAATTCCCGTTCCAGGAGATAGGGAATTTGATTCAGTTCGCGCCCTACGCCTCTGCCTCCTGCGGGCTGTTGGCGGAGCGCCACGCCCAGGCCTGCGGGCGAGCGCGGGCGAGCAGGCGGCTGGCGAGCAGGGCGGAGGCGCCAGCGACCATCCAGCCAAGGGCAACATCGACCCAGTAGTGATTGCCGGTGACGATCACGACCCAGGCGATCAGCAACGGCCAGGCGCCCCACCAGGCTTTCGACCACCAGTTGCGACAGACGCGGAACCCGGTGCAGCCAATCATCGCCGCGAAGGCGCAGTGCATGCTTGGCACCGCCGCGTAGGGATTAATGAAGACTTTGGCCAGGCTGGAATCGTGGTTGACGTTGGAGAAGTCGGTGATCGTGTCGACGAAGCCGTGCTGGGGGAACATCCGCGGCGGCGCGGTCGGGTAGAGGGTGTAGCCGACCAGGGCGAAGCCCATCGAGACGACGAACATGTTGCGGACGAAGTAGTAGGACTCGTTGCGGAAGAGGTAGAGCCAGACCAGGAAGCCGAGCGCGATCGAGAACTGGGCGTTGAGGTAGAGCTGATTGGCGAGATCGATCACCCAGTGGGCGGGCAGGAAGAAGGCCTGCACGCTGGGCTCGAAGAGACTGTGGGCGCCGCGCTCGAAATCGATCACCTGCTGGCCGTGGGCGATCGCCTCGGCCCTCTGGCCGTCGGCGATCCCGCGCACGAGCTCGTAGGCGACGTCGACCAGGACCAGGATGCCCAGCTGGCGCCCGGCATCGCCCCAACCTTGAGGCAGCTTCGATCCAATGCGGGCAAGGGCACGAGACACGGGACCACCAATTGTAATTCGCGCGTTAACGGTGGCAATTACGCGACGAAGCTGAGGACATCGTCGATGACTCGGACATCGTCGATTCTCGGCCAGTGGCCGGCGCCCTCGACGATCTTCAGCTCGGCGTTGGGAAGGGCGCTGGCGTAGTCCTCGCCGAATTTGGTCGGCAGATAGAGATCGCGATTGCCCCAGAGGACGAGAGTGGGACAGGCGATCCTGCCGAGATCCCTGCCTGCGACGGCGAGACGGTCGGGGTCGGCGTGGCGGTAGAGGGCGAGGGTGGCGCTTCTGGTGCCGTGATCCCAGTATGGCCAGAGCATCTCGATGAACTCGGCGGGCATCGGACTGCGGTCGCCTCGCGCCTGGCGCATCAAGAGGGCCATCCCGGACCGGGTGGTGGTCGCGTTGGCGATCTCGCCGAGCGGGCGCCGGCGCCAGATCTGGGCGACCCAGTGCCAGCGAAAGCCGGGCAGCAGCGGCACGGCGTTGATCACGACGAGCCGCTCGACTTGCTCCGGCCTTCGCTGGGCACCGATCAGGGCGAGGCTGCCCCAGTCGTGGACGACCAGCTTGCGCTGGCCGACTCCCAGCTGATCGAGGCAGCGCTCGAGGAACGCCGAGAGCCCGTACATCGAGTAGTCGAAGCGGGCTGGATCGGGCCGGTCCGAGCGCCCCCAGCCCGGCATGTCAATGGCGATTGCCGGACCCCCACGTTCCATGAAGGGCAGCCATTCCTCGCCATGGGACGGGTTGCCGTGAAAGTAGACGGTCGGCGTGCCCTCTCCAGGCACCCGCCGGTAGAAAACCCGGACACCGTCAAGCGACAGCTCCCCCGTTTCGATCTCAACCGCCACCCGGAGAACCATACGACGGGACTAGTGATGCGACCGGCAACGTCGCCGGAATTCTGGCGAGACTCGGGGGTCGTCGGACAAGGACGCAGGGAGCCCGAATGGCAGCGCCATTTGGGCGACTGAGGACGCCGATCCGGCGATCATCCGAGGCCGCCCAGAAACCGGTGGACGTTGCCGGTCGCGCCACTAGGGTCCGCACCGTGACCTGGAAGCGTCCCGACAAACGCCGCGTCCGCGCGATCCGCGAACGGCTGAGGGAGATGTACGGGCAGCCGGTCAACGAGCCGCACCGCCACCCGATCGCCGAGCTGATCAAGACCGTGCTATCCCAGCACACCAACGACCGCAACCGCGACCGGGCCTTCGCCGCCCTGCGCGAGCGCTTCCCCACCTGGGAGGAAGTCCGCGACGCGCCCGTCGGCAAGGTCGAGGAGGCGATCCGGCCCGGTGGCCTGGGCAAACAGAAGGCGCCGCGGATCCAGGCGATCCTCGAGCAGCTCGGCGAGGAACCCGACCTCAACTGGACCGAGACCGCGCCGCGCGAGCAGTCGCTCGAGTTCCTGCTCGCGCTGCCGGGGGTTGGACGGAAAACGGCGGCCTGCGTGCTGATCTTTACCTGGGGCATCCCGGAGATCCCGGTCGACGTCCACGTCCACCGGGTCGGAGGGCGACTGGGCCTCTTCCCCGAAAAGGCTTCATTCGAGCGCGCCCACGATGAGATGCTCGCGATCGTCCCGCCCGAGGACGCCTACGAGCTGCACATGAACCTGATTCGCCACGGGCGCGAGGTCTGCCGACCGAAACCGCGTTGCGGGGAGTGCGAGCTACGGCGCATGTGCCCCTGGTACCGTGCCGGGCGCAAATGAGCAAAAAGACCTTCATCGTCTTCGGACTCGTGGTCATCGTCCTGGCCGTCTTGATCCCGTGGCTCGCCTTCCGCAATGACGGCGACGCCGCACGGGGCGCCCAGTCTGTGCCATCGGACCTGAAAAGCGGCCAGAGCCTCTTCGAGACCAACTGCGGCACCTGCCACACGCTCTACGCGGCCGGCACCGACGGCAACTACGGGCCCAACCTCGACGTTCTGCTGGCCCCAGCCGGCCCGGCGGAAACGGCGTCGACGGTCAAGCAGATCGAAGGCCGCGTCCTCAACGCGGTCGAAAACGGCGTCGACAGCACCACCACCACGGGCCGCATGCCCGGCGGCATCCTCAACGAGCAGCAGGCCAAGGAAGTCGCCAAATTCGTCGCCAACACCGCCGGCGAGGGTTGAGCGGCGCCAATCCCGGAAGGGGTTCCGCTTAACTTTTTCGGTGGAGCGTGGTCGGGCTAGCGCCTCTAGCTCGCGCCGAAAAAGTACAAGACGCTCCACCCCTTCCGGGATTGGCTTTTGCTTGAGCTTTTAGCTGCCTAGGTGCAGGACGCTCACCACTCCCGCGTGGTCGGAGGGCCAGAACGGCGGAGTCGCCTGGAACGGCGTGTCCCCGATCAGTTCGGCATCGTCACCATCCGAGCGAGCGGCGCCGCGGGAGAGGATCAGGTCGATCCGGGTCCGCAGCGTCGAGACCGGGTTGTTCAACGCCCCCGGCGCTAGTGGCGGGGTGTTCGACTCCTGGCAGCACGAGCTGCCGGGCCCGAGCAGTTTCTCGTTCCAGCTGTCGCGGAATTTGCCGGGCGCAGTGAGCTGCGCATAGGAGGTGGTCGTGGAGCCGTCCGAGGCGGAGTTGAAATCGCCGGTGGCGACGATCGTCCCGCCTTTGCCCGGACCGGCGAGGAATTCGGCCGCTTGCGTCTGTTGCACGAGCGGTGATTCCTCGGTTTCGAGATGGGTGTCGACGAAGCGGAACGGCTGGCTCTTCAGTTTCGCGTCGATGCTGGCCCAGCCGCGGTCGAACGAGAGCGGGCCGACCGGCGATGCGATCGTCTGTTGAGTGGCGTAGCGCCCGCTTTGTGGGTTGCTCCAGGTCAGCCCCGCCGTGTCGTCGTTGACGAGGATCACGTCGCGATCTTCGAGCTGCACGGAGCAGGTGATCACTGGCCCCGGCTGGACGCAGCCCTGTTCGGCCAGAGCGAGCGGCGCCGGCCCGATGTTCGCGTTATGCGCAATCGCCGCCGTTGAGTAGTGCAGCCCCCGGGCTTGGAGATCGTTTTCCAGGATGGCGAGGAAGTCATAGCCAGGGGGCGGGTTCACGCCGCCTGTCGTCCACTTCGTTACCTCCTGCAGGCCGATCAGGTCCGGTGACTTTTCCTGGATCTCGTCGGCGATCGCTTCGGCGCGCTGCGGGAAGTTCGTGTACTGCACGGTCGCGTAGATCCGCGCGACGCCTTCGACGAACGCTTCCGGGGTTGCCGCTTCGAGCGCCGGCCCGAGGCTTGATCCCAGGTAGAGGTTCTGGGTCATAACCGTTAGGTCGCGCTTGCCGTGGCCGTGTCCGGGACCGTGGTCTTTGCCGTGATGGTCATGGCCTTTGCCGTGATGGCCGTGGTGCTTGTCGTGGTGCGCGGGGGCCTTGTGATCGCCGTGGCCGTTGTTCGAGTTGGCCGAGGCCATCGCCGGCAGCAGGGCGAAGGCGAGCGCGGCGGCCAGCACCACCAGCGCTGGAAAGCGAGATGCGTGACTTCGATTCACTATGGCTCCTCTTTGTTGGCGACCCGCCGTCAGCGGCGAGTCGGGTTCCGTAAGAGGCGCCTCCCAACCGGACGCCCACCCTCGCGGGTGCCCGGCCTGACAAACCACAAACCACTATACGCAGAAATCGTTTGCGTATCGGCAGGAATCTGCCATACTGCCGCTTAGATTTCTTAGGCAGACTTAACTAGACCGGAGGTACTTGATAGTGGGTAAGACGATCGGGATCGATCTGGGCACGACTAACTCCTGCGTTGCCGTGCTGGAGGGTGGCGAGCCGACGGTATTGGAGAACTCCGAGGGGGGGCGCACGACGCCGTCGGTGGTCGCCTTCACCGAGTCGGGGGATCGCCTCGTCGGCACGGTAGCCAAGCGCCAGGCGGTGATGAACCCCGAGAACACGATCTTCTCGATCAAGCGCTTCATGGGGCGCAAGGAGGCCGAAGTCAAGGAGGAGGAGACGATCGTCCCCTACAAAGTCGAGGCCGGTCCCAACGGCGACGTCCGCGTCGACGCCCGCGGCAAGCAGTACAGCCCGCCGGAGATCAGCGCGATGATCCTGCAGAAGCTGAAGGCAGATGCCGAAGCGAAGCTCGGCGAGACGGTCGACAGCGCCGTGATCACCGTCCCCGCCTACTTCAACGACGATCAGCGCCAGGCGACCAAGGACGCCGGCAAGATCGCCGGGCTAGAGGTCAAGCGGATCATCAACGAGCCGACCGCTGCTTCGCTCGCCTACGGGCTCGACAAGGAGACGGCGGACCACACGATCCTCGTCTTCGACCTCGGCGGCGGCACCTTCGACGTCTCGGTGCTCGACATCGGCGACGGCGTCTTCGAAGTCAAGGCGACCGCCGGCGACAACCACCTCGGTGGCGACAACTGGGACAAGGCGATCGTCGAGTGGCTGGTCGCCGAGTTCAAACGCGACCAGGGCGTCGACCTCGCCGCCGACAAGAACTCGCTGCAGCGCCTCTACGAGGCGGCGGAGAAGGCGAAGATCGAGCTCTCCTCGGCGCAGGAGACCCAAATCAACCTGCCCTTCATCACCGCGGTCGAGGGCCAGCCCAAGCACCTCGACCTGAAGCTGAGCCGCTCGAAGCTGAACGAGCTGACCGGCGACCTGCTCGAGCGCGTCGTCGGCCCGGTCAAGCGGGCGCTCGACGATGCCGGCACCGAGGTCGACCACGTCGTCCTTGTCGGCGGTATGACCCGGATGCCCGCGGTCCGCGAGCGGGTCGAGGCGCTGACCGGCAAGGAGCCGCATCAGGGGGTCAACCCCGACGAGGTGGTCGCCGTTGGCGCCGCGATCCAGGCCGGCGTGCTGGCCGGCGACGTCAAGGACGTGTTGCTGCTCGACGTCACCCCGCTGACCCTCGGCATCGAGACCAAAGGCGGCGTGATGACGAAGCTGATCGAGCGCAACACGACGATCCCGACGAAGAAGTCGGAGACCTTCTCGACCGCCGACGACAACCAGCCCTCGGTCGAGATCCACGTCCTGCAGGGCGAGCGCGAGATGGCCAGCGGCAACAAGAGCCTGGGCAAGTTCCAGCTCACCGGCATTCCGCCGGCGCCGCGCGGCATGCCCCAGATCGAGGTCACCTTCGACATCGACCCCAACGGGATCATCCACGTCACCGCCAAAGACCTGGGCACCGGCAAAGAGCAGAAAATTGAGATCCAGTCCGGCTCCGGCCTCTCCGACGAGGAGATCCAGAGCATGGTCTCCGATGCCGAGGCGCACGCCGAGGAGGATCAGAAGCAGCGCGAGCTGGCCGAGGCGCGCAACCTCGCCGAGAACGCCGCCTACCAGTCCGAGAAACAGCTCGAGGAGCTGGGCGACAAAGTCGAGGCCGGCGACAAGGAGGCGATCGAGGCAGCGATCAAAGAGGTACGCGAGGCGCTGACGTCCGAGAGCGTCGAGGAGATCAACTCGAAGACGGAGGCGCTGACGGCAGCGTTCCAGAAAGTCTCGGAGCAGATCTACGCGGCGGCGCAGGCTGAGGCCGAGGCGGCTTCGGCTGATGGAGGCTCTGCTGAGGGCGGGGGCTCCTCTGATGACGAGGAGGAGGTCGTTGACGCTGAGGTGGTTGATGAGGGCGACGGAGACGACAAGTGATCGCTCCTCACGACGGCGATTCCCGGGAGGGCTCGGCCGCGGGTCCTGTCGCGGATGAAGGGGGGGCACTGCGGGCGGGCCACGGTCCGTCCTCGACCCCCCCATCATCCACGCCACCCGCGGAAGGGACGGGAAACGCCGAGGGTTCTGACGCCAGAGCTGAGAACCCTGATGGCGGAGATCAGGTCGAGACGGACCTCGACGCGCTTCTGGCTGATACCCAGCGGGAGCGGGACGAGTACTTGGACCTCGCCAAGCGGACCAAGGCTGACTTCGAGAACTTTCGTAAGCGGATGACGAGCGAGGTTCAGGCCGCGGCCGCTCGCGGGCGAGGGGAGCTTGTTCGGGATGTGGTGCCTGCTCTGGACGATTTGGAGCGGGCGATTCAGGCGGCTGGGTTGGATCCGGAGGGGGACTCGGAGGACGGGTTGGCCCACGGGGTGCTGCTTGTGTTTAGGAGCTTGCGGGACTCGCTGAGTCGCAATGGCGTCGAGGCAGTCGACCCGAAGGGTGAGAAGTTCGATCCGATGGTGCATGAGGCGCTTTCGGCCGTTCCCGCTGAGGGGGTCGAGTCGGGCACCGTCGTTGAGGTGATGCAGAAGGGGTATCGGCTGGGGGACCAGTTGATTCGGCCTGCGCGTGTGGTGGTGAGCGAGTAAGGCGTGGCTGAGGATCTCTACAAGGTGCTTGGCGTCGCCAAGGGTGCTTCCGAGGAGGAGATCAAGAAAGCGCACCGGAAATTGGCGCGCAAATATCACCCTGATCGCAATCCGGACGATCCGAAGGCCGAGGAGCGGTTCAAGGAGGTGCAGGGCGCCTACGACACGCTTTCCGACCCGAAGAAGCGCGAGGAGTACGACGCGGGCGGAGCGTTCGCGGGCTTCGGCGGCGGTGGCGGGGCCGGGCCGTTCGGGCCTGGTGGGCCGGGGGCAGCCGGTGGCTTCGGCGGCGACCTCGGCGATCTCTTCTCCAACATCTTCAGCCGCGGAGGCGGCGGTCAGGCGCGGCCGCAGCAGGTGCCCGGGCGTGATCTCGAAACGGAGATCAGCCTCAGCTTCGACCAGGCGGTCAACGGTGCCCAGGTCAACGTCACCGTGCCCAAGGCCGAACGCTGCCCGACCTGTCGCGGAAGTGGGGCCAAACCCGGGACGGCTCCCGTCACCTGTCCCCGCTGCGAAGGTCGCGGCATCGATGCGCAGAGCCAGGGGTTCTTCTCGATTAGCCAGCCCTGTCCGCAGTGCGGCGGCGCCGGGCAGATCATCGAGGACCCCTGCCCGACCTGCCACGGCAGCGGCCTGACCCAGCAGACCAAGCGCTACAAGGTGAACATCCCTGCCGGGGTCAAGGACGGCGCCCGCATTCGCCTCGCCGGCAAGGGCGAGGCCGGGCAGCGCGGCGGCCCGCCCGGCGACCTCTTCGTCGTCACCCGCGTCGCCACCTCGCCTGTCTTCAAACGGCTCGACGGCGGCAACCTCGAGGTGACCGTGCCGATCACGATCGCCGAGGCTCTGCGCGGCGCCACGATCGAGGTGCCGACGCTGGACGCCACCAAGAAGATCAAGGTCGGGCCCGGAACCAAGCACGGCTCGATCCAGCGACTGCGCGGCGAGGGCGCCCCGAAGGCGAAGGGCCGCGGCAACGGCGACATCCGCTACCGGCTCGAGATCGAGATGCCGGAGAAGCTGACCAAGGAGCAGGAGGCCGCAGCCGAGCAACTGGCCGAAGCCTTCAACGGCTCCAACCCCCGCGCCGACCTCCTGGCAAAGGCGGCCCGCCGATGAGCTTCCGGTGCGCCTTTTACGGCCTATGCCCGGATAAAGCGCACCGGAACGGCGGTGGTGGGCTGTGAGTGTGCGGCGGGAACGGATTGAGGTTTCGATCGACTCCGATCAGGGGGTTTTCATGATCTCGGTTGCCGCCGAGCTCGCTCATATGCATCCGCAGACGCTGCGGATCTACGAGGCGCGTGGACTGATCCAGCCGAAGCGCTCGCCGAAGAACACGCGGCTCTACTCGCAGCGCGACGTGGAGCGGCTGCGGCGCATTCAGCAGTTGACCACCGAAGGCCTGAACCTGGCAGGAGTGGAGAGGGTGCTGGCGCTGGAACGCAGGCTTAGAGAGCTGGAAGGAGGAAGCGATGCAACCGGATAGGTTCACCATCAAGTCCCAGGAAGCGGTGGCTGCCGCCCAGGCTCTCGCCGCCGAGCGCAAGAACTCGGAGGTGACGCCCGCGCACGTTCTGGTCTCGCTGCTGCGGCAGGAGGACGGACTGGTCGCGCCGATCCTGCAGAAGCTCGGCGCCGATCCGAACGCGATCGCCAGCCGCGCGGTGGCATCTGTCGAGGAGCTGCCGAAGCTGAGCGAGACCGCCGAGGTCCGCCCCTCTTCCGCCCTCGTCAAGACATTGCAGCAGGCCGAGAAGGAGATGGCGAAGCTCGGCGACGAGTACATCTCGACCGAGCACATCCTGCTGGCGCTGACCGATTCCGGCGCGGGCGTCGCGGACCTCCTCCCCGACCGTGGCTCGCTCGAGAAGGCGATCGCCGAGGTGCGCGGCCCGCACAAGGTCACCTCGCCCAACCCCGAGGACAGCGTCCAGGCCCTGGAGAAATTCGGCCGCGACCTGACCGCCGAGGCGGAGGCGAGCAAGCTCGACCCGGTGATCGGCCGCGACGAGGAGATCCGCCGCGTGATCCAGGTCCTCTCCCGCCGCACCAAGAACAATCCGGTGCTGATCGGCGATCCCGGTGTCGGCAAGACCGCGATCGTCGAGGGGCTGGCGCAGCGGATCGTCGCCGGCGACGTGCCGGAGAGCCTGCGCGACCGGCGCGTGATCGCGCTCGACATCGGCTCGCTGCTGGCCGGCTCGAAATACCGCGGCGAGTTCGAGGAGCGGCTGAAAGCGGTGCTGACCGAGGTCCAGGAGGCGGCCGGCCAGATCGTCCTCTTCCTCGACGAGCTGCACACGATCGTCGGCGCCGGCGCGGCGGAGGGTGCGGTCGACGCCGCCAACCTGCTGAAGCCGATGCTCGCCCGCGGCGAGCTGCGCGCGGTCGGCGCCACCACTCTCGACGAGTACCGCAAGCACATCGAGAAAGACGCGGCGCTGGAGCGGCGCTTCCAGCCGGTGCTCGTCGGCGAGCCCGACATCAACGACACGATCGCGATCCTGCGCGGGCTGAAGGAGCGCTACGAGAACCACCACGGGGTGCGGATCACCGACTCCGCGATCGTCGCCGCGGCGACCCTCTCGGAGCGCTACATCGCCGACCGCTTCCTGCCCGACAAGGCGATTGACCTGATCGACGAGGCGGCCTCGCGGCTCAAGATCGAGATCGACTCGATGCCGACCGAGATCGACGAGGTGAAGCGACGCATCCAGCAGCTCGAGATTGAGCGCGCGGCGATGAAGAAGGAGACGGACGAGGCTTCGAGGGCGCGCCTGGAGGCGCTCGAGGCCGAGCTCGCCGAGCTGAACGAGAGCTTTAACGAGATGAACGCCCGCTGGCAGAACGAGAAGGGGGCGATCGACTCGATCAACGAGACCAAGGCGCGGCTCGAGGAGGCGGTCCGCGACGCCGAGCGGGCCGAGCGCGACGCCGACCTGGAGCGGGCCGCGAAGCTGCGCTACGGGGAGATCCCGGAGCTGGAGAAGGAAATCGCCGAGGGGGAGGCGCGGATCGCCGAGCTGCACGCCGGGGGAGCCTCGATGCTCGCAGACGAGGTGACCGAGGAGGACGTCGCCGAGGTGGTCGGCAAATGGACCGGGATCCCGGTCAGCCGCCTGATGGAGGGCGAGGTCGAGAAGCTGATCCAGATGGAGGACCGCCTGCACGAAAGGGTGGTCGGCCAGGATGAGGCGATCGAGGCGGTCTCCAATGCCCTGCGCCGCTCGCGCGCTGGCCTCTCCGACCCCAATCGGCCGATCGGCAGCTTCCTCTTCCTTGGCCCGACCGGAGTCGGCAAGACCGAGCTGGCCAAGGCGCTGGCCGAGTTCATGTTCGACTCCGAGCAGGCGATCGTCCGCCTCGACATGTCCGAGTACATGGAGAAACACACGGTGGCGCGGCTGATCGGCGCCCCGCCCGGCTACGTCGGCTATGAGGAGGGTGGCCAGCTGACCGAGGCGGTGCGGCGGCGGCCCTACGCGGTGGTGCTGCTCGACGAGATCGAGAAGGCCCATCCCGACGTCTTCAACACGCTGCTGCAGATCATGGACGACGGGCGGCTGACCGACGGCCAGGGACGCACGGTCAGCTTCACCAACACGGTGCTGATCATGACCTCCAACGTCGGCAGCGACCGGATCGTCGGCGAGCAGGTCGACGAGAGGATCCGCGAGCAGATCGAAGAGGTACTGGCGGCGACCTTCAAGCCAGAGTTCCTCAACCGGATCGACGACACGGTGATCTTCCACCGCCTCTCCAAGGACGACATCGGCCGTATCGTCGAGCTGCAGGTCGAACAGCTGATCGGCCGGGTGCGCGAGCGCGGCATCGAGGTCGAGCTCAGCGAGGATGCGCGGACCCTGCTCGGCAACCTCGGCTACGACCCGACCTATGGTGCCCGGCCGCTAAAGCGGGTGATCCAGAAGCAGCTAGTCGACAAACTGGCGCTGAAGCTGCTTGAGGGCGAGTTCCGTGAAGGGGATTCGGTCCAGGTCGACGCCCGGGAAGGCGACCTGGCCTTCGCCGCGAAAACGGCAGATCTGGCGAGCTGAGCCGTTAAATGAGAGCCACAGCCCATTATCTGGTGTTAAGGGAAGTGGATCAGGATCCGACATAAGCTCTTGACCTAACCAATCGATGCTCGGCCGACGCCAAATCAAGTCCTCCGCAAACAGTCACGCACCACTGCGCTCTTCGCTTGCCAATGCCGCTTTTGCGGTCGAGGAGCGCGTCGTCTGGGGCGGGGCCGACGTCCTGCGGGGCGCGGTCGATGTGATCAAGTGGCCGTTCGAGCGGGCTGTGTGGGCGATCGAGCGGGGGCTTGTCTGGCCGCTGCAGGAGCGCACCGGCAAGCTGAACGGCTCGCTGCGCGCCGCCGGCCTGGCTGCGCTGGCGCTGCTAGCCGTCGCCGCCGGGGTGCTTGGGCTCGTCTGGGCCTCGGGCAGTGGCGGTAGCGGTGGCGTTCAGCAAGGCCAGCAACCCTCCCCTCCTCCCAGGACTCCCACGGTAGTGGCCGAGGCTCCCCAGGCCGCAAAAGCACCGGCCGACCCGGTCCTCCACGGCGCCGTGCCGAACTTCACACCGAAGGCCGACGCCAACGCCACCAAGGCAACCGACTCGACCGCGGCCAAGAGCTCGAGTGAAGCCGACGCAACCAGCGCCCCGACGACCAGCGAAAAAATCTCCTCGTCGCCCGATTCTTCGGCGGCAGCCTCGGCAGTCGCCGTGCCGGCCGGCCCCGCCGCGACCAAGGTTGCCCATCAGTTCGCCGGCGCCTTCGTCCTTTACGAGATCGGCCAGGACAGCGCCAAGGTGCGCCAGACCTTCGCGGCAACGGCGACGCCACGGCTGACCCACGCGCTGCTGCAACGTCCGCCCCGCCTGCCGGCCAACGCAAAGGTGCCGAAGGCCAAGGTCTTGAATGTGGTCCCCGGACCCAAGCACGGTGACACCTACACGCTCAGCGTCTCGCTGCTGCGTGTCGGCATCACCAGCGAGCTGCGCCTCACCATGGAACGTGACGAGAAGACCGGTAAATGGCAAGTAGTGGACACGCTCGGCTGATGGGCAGGCTGCGCAACACCCTTGTCGCCGCGGCGATCGGCGCGGCGCTGACGGCCCAGGGCGCAGCGGCGGCCGAAGAGGCTCCCTCGCCGTGGTCAACCGGCGGCCCGGTTGAATCGGCGAACCCGACGGCGGCTCCGGCGCCGGCACTTCAACAGGGCGACACCCTGGCCCCTCCCGCTGCGCCAAAGGCACCCGAAAGCACGGGCGGGACCTCTGCCGGCGCGGCCCCACCCCCCGCTGAAGAAAGCAAACCCGAAGCGGGCCCCGCGAGCGAAGAAGAATCCGCCGGTGCCGTTCCCGCGCCGAGCCCCAGCGAAACCTTCGAAATCCCCTCGATCCCGAGCTCGAGCTGCGCGACCTCGGGGGTGCCACCGGTCCTGATCCCGGTCTACAACCGCGCCGCCGCCACCTACGGGCTCGGCCCCCAGGGCCCTGCTGTGCTGGCTTCGATCAACGGCATCGAGAGCGCCTTCGGCACCAACATGGGGCCGTCCACAGCCGGCGCCGTCGGCTGGATGCAGTTCCTACCTTCGACCTGGAACATGTACGGCGTCGATGCCAACGGCGACGGCGTCCGCGATCCCTACAACCCCGAAGACGCGATCTTCGCCGCCGCCAGCTACCTCAGCGCGGCGGGAATGCCGGCCGATACCTACAACGCGATCTTCGCCTACAACCACGCCGACTGGTACGTGGCCGAGGTGCTTGCCAACGCCGCTTGCTACGGCTCGCTTGGCGGCGGCACCACCGCTGGCTTCGCGCTGACGCCACAGCTGCAGGAACTGGACTGCAAGCCGGCGCCGGCTTGGCGCGACGAAATTCCCGCCGAGTACATGGAAGCCTTCGAGGCCGCCGCCAGCCGCTACGAACTGGGCGAGCGCGGCGTCTGGGCGCTTGCCGCCGTGGCGCGCCTGGAGTCGAACTTCGGCCGTGGTATCGGCAAGGTCCAGATGCACGAGCGCGGGCCGCTCGGGCTCGAACCGAGCGAGTGGAGCAAGTACGCGGTCGACGGCGACGGCGACGGGCACATCCATCGCGGCGACCCAGCCGACTCGGCCGCCACCCTGGCCCGGCTGATCTGGTCGCGCGGCAGCCTTCGCGCCGGGATCTTCACCCACAACCAGGCCGAGTGGTACGTGCAGGCGGTGCTCGATGAGGCCGAAGCGCTGGAAGGCCACTGCCAGGTGACCCCGGTCGATTGGTCGGTGGCGCTGCCGGGCTCAATCGGCGCGCCGATCAACTGGGACAACCTCACTCTCTCCAACAGCCTCGAGCTGAGCGACATCACCAGCGGCACCCTCGACCCGCGCATCGTCGCCCTGATCGGCGCGATCACCCAGGAACATCAGCTGACGCTCTCGGCCTTGCGCTCCGACCACTCCGAGTACACGACCAGCGGCAACGTCTCCAACCACTTCTTCGGCCGGGCGATGGACATCGCCGCGGTCGACGGGGTGTCCTGCACGGATACCGCGCCTGATGCGCCCTGCGCCAACCTTGGGCGCACTCTGGCCTACATGCCGGCGCCGCTGCATCCGACTGAGCTCATTTATTGCTTCGATCTCGACGGCCCGGGTCCAGCGTTCGCGCTTCCAGATCACTGCGACCACGTGCACGCGGGTTACGACGGCTGAGTCCAAGCGTTGCCGTAGGGGAGCAGAGAAGCTCCCCCGGCGGGAACCCGCTTGAGGCGGGACCAAGGAGCTCCCCCGCGGGAACCCGCGATGGTCGGGCTCTCGGGTCCTTAGCGGCGCTGCTCACAAGTTCCCTCTGGGGGAGCTCCTTGGTCCCTTTTCCGGCTGCTTGGGTAATCACGTAACGTAGGACCAACCCGTCCAGATAGGAGATCGTGATGCCGACTTACGTGATGCTGACCAACTTGACTGCTGATGGTGTGCGGACGTTGAAGAACAATCCGGGGCGGGTTGCCGAGGTGAATAAAGAGGTTGAGCAGATTGGGGCGAAGGTGGTGGCCCAGTACGCGACGTTGGGGCAGTACGACTTCGTCACGATTGTTGAGGCTCCTGACGAGAAGACGATGGCCAAGGTTTCCGTGGAGCTTGGCTCGCGCGGGACGATGACTAGTCAGACGCTGGCAGCGATGTCGGCGGGCGATCTCTCCGATTCGCTCTAGGGGCAGAGCTTGAAGATTCTTGTTGTTGGCGGAGGGGGGCGCGAGCACGCGATTGTGCGGGCGCTTGCTCGCTCTGCTCATGCGCCTGAGCTGCTTTGTGCACCTGGGAATGCCGGGATTGCGAGCGATGCCGAGTGCTTGCCGGGGGTAGCCGCGGATGACGTTGAGGCGATCGTCGCGGTGGCAAAGGAGCGCGGGGTTGATCTGGTCGTAGTTGGGCCGGAGGCGGCGCTGGTGGCCGGGGTTGTCGATGCGCTCGAGGATGCTGGGGTGCCAGCGTTCGGGCCGAGTCGAGCGGCGGCGGAGCTGGAGGGGTCGAAGGCTTTTGCCAAGGAGCTGATGGCGGAGGCGGGGGTGCCAACGGCGGGGCATGTTTTGCTGCGCAGTCACGAGGAGGCGCTTGCTCAGATCGCTTGTGCTTCCTATCCGGCGGTGTTGAAGGCCGATGGGCTGGCGGCTGGCAAGGGAGTGATCATCTGCTCCGATGAGGCCGAGGCGCGGGAGGCGGTCGGGGTCTTCTTTACCGAGCGGCGCTTTGGTGAGACGACTGTTGTGCTTGAGGAGTTCCTCGAAGGCGAGGAGCTCTCGCTGCTAGCGCTCTGCGATGGCGAGAACGTCGTGGCGCTGGCGCCGGCGCAGGACTACAAGCGGATCTTCGATGGCGACGAGGGGCCGAACACCGGTGGCATGGGGAGCTACTCCCCGGTGCCCGGTTTCGGCGCGGCCGAGGTCGAGAAGATCGTCGATGCGGTGCACCGGCCGATCGTGGCGGCGATGGCGCGGCGCGGGCGGCCCTTTCATGGCGTCCTCTACGCCGGGTTGATGATCGGGCCGGCCGGGCCGAAGGTACTCGAGTTCAACACCCGCTTCGGCGATCCCGAGACGCAGGCGGTGCTGCCGCGGCTGCGCTCCGACCTCGTCGATCTCTGCCTGGCGGCTCGCGAGCCTGGCGGTCTGGCAGGGGCGGAGGCCGAGTTTGTCGAGGACTGGGCGGTAACGCTCGTGCTGGCCTCCGCCGGCTACCCGCAGAGCTCTTCCAAGGGCGATGTGATCGGCGGTCTCGATGCCGCCGCTGAGCTTGCCCAGGTCACCCACGCTGGCACGGCCGAGCGCGACGGGGAGATCGTCACCGCCGGTGGCCGCGTGCTCAACCTGACCGCACTGGGGGCGACACCCGCCGAGGCCCGCGATCGTGCATACGATGCCGCCGAGCGAGTCGAGTTCGAGGGGATGCAGATCCGATCTGACATCGCCGCCCGCGCGGTCGACCGCGTCGCCAGTTAGCCCAGCCAACCCCAGAGAGGATGAGATGAGCGAGATCTCAGAGGAGCCCCAGCCGACCGAGCCGACCCCTTCGACGGAGGTCGCAGAGACCTTTGAGGAGATCGACGTCGACGAGCCCCTGGTCGGGATCATCATGGGCTCGAAGAACGACATGCCCAAGATGGAAGCCGCCGGAGCCGCTCTGGACGAGGCCGGGATCAGCCACGAGATGCGGGTGATGAGCGCCCACCGCGACCCGGAGATGGTCCGCGAGTACTGCACCAACGCGCGCATGCGGGGGCTGAAGGTGATCATCGCCGGCGCCGGCATGTCGGCAGCGCTGCCCGGCGTCGCCGCCGCCCACAGCGACCTGCCCGTGATCGGCGTGCCGATCCTCGGCAAGAGCCTTGGCGGTCTTGACGCCCTGCTCTCGGCGGTGCAGATGCCACCGGGGATCCCGGTTGCATGCGTCGCCATCGACGGAGCGAAGAACGCCGGCATCCTCGCGGCGCGGATAATCAACGCGTGATCCCCAGGTACACGCGCGAGCAGATCGGCGCGGTCTGGTCGCCACAGCGCAAGTTCGAGTGCTGGCTGGAGGTTGAGCTGGCGGCTACTGAGGCTTGGGCCGAGCAGGGCGTTGTCCCTAGAGAAGCTGCGGAGGCGGCGCGAGCGGAGGCGGCGTTCACGGTTGAGGCGGTCAATGAGCGGGAGAAGGTGACCGATCACGACGTCGCGGCTTTCGTCGACGTGGTTGCTGCGTCCGTGGGGGAGCACGGGCGCTGGATTCATTACGGGCTGACTTCGTCAGACGTGCTTGACACAGCGCTGGCGCTGCAGCTACGCGAGGCCGGCGAGGTCGTGCTGGCGAGCGCGCGGGCCTATCGGGACGCGCTGATTGAGCGGGCGTTGGAGCACCGCGACACGCTCTGCGTCGGCCGCACTCACGGCGTCCACGCCGAGCCGACGACCTTCGGCCTGCGCCTTGCCGGCTTCGCCTTCGAGGCCGATCGCAACCTGGCCCGCCTCACCGACGCCTTCGAGCAGCTCGGCTTCGGCAAGCTCTCCGGCGCGGTCGGCACCTACGCCTCGGTGCCGCCGGCGGTCGAGGCACGGGTGATGGAGCGGCTCGGCTTGAAGCGCGAGGACGTGGCGACCCAAGTGATCCCGCGTGACCGCCACGCCGTTTTGCTTTCGCAGATCGCGCTTGCCGGCGCCGGCCTGGAGCGTTTCGCCACCGAGGTGCGCAACCTGCAGCGGACCGAGGTACGCGAGGTCGAAGAGCCGTTCGCCTCGGGGCAGCAGAAGGGCTCCTCGGCGATGCCCCACAAGCGCAACCCAATCCGCACCGAGCGAATCACCGGCCTCGCCCGCGTCCTGCGCGGCTACGCCCAAACCGGCCTGGAGAACGTCGCCCTCTGGCACGAGCGCGACATCTCCCACTCCGGCGCCGAGCGGGTGATCCTCCCCGACGCGACGATCGGCCTCGACTACATGCAGGACCTGGCGACCAAGGTCGCCGCCGGCATGATGGTCCGCAGCGAGCGCATGCGGGAGAACCTCAACCTCACCCACGGCGCCCTCTTCAGCCAGCGCGCCCTCACCGCCCTGGTCGAGTCCGGCCTCACCCGCGACGAGGCATACCGCGTCGTCCAGGAGAACGCCCAGCAGGCCTGGGACACCGCCACCCCCTTCCGGGAACTGCTCGGCAAAGCCGCGCCGGACCTAGACCTCGATGCAGTCTTCGACTACAACGCCTACTTGACCCACATCCCCGAGATCTTCGAGCGTCTCGAAGCGCTGCGCGGCTAGGAGAGTCGCGCCGGTTAGACCGGGATCACTGTCAGTCCTTCAACGCCGGAGAGAGCGTCGAAGTCACCGTCTTGGGTCAGTACGGGCATTCCATGCGCTGCGGCCGTGGCGGCTATCCATAGATCATTTGCACCAACGCGCCGTCCTGATGCCACAAGGTATGCGCGCATAGCCGCCCAGGCGCGAGCCACCCTTGCTTCGACCGGCAAGATCGCGGCCCCCGCAACCCCTTCAAGGGTAGTCATACGTCGATCCCGGCTTTCAATATCAGGCGCCGCCAACACTCCGGCGCGTAGCTCGGCGACGGTGACGATCGAGACCGCGGAGCGTTCAGGAAGCGCCTCCTCTCGCAACGGACGACCCTTCTCGACAGCGACCAGAACGGACGTGTCGACGAGGCCAACCGAGGCGCGCTTGGGAGTCACCAGATTGGGCCCAGGTCGTCGGTCGTTCCCTCGGTCAGTCGGTGCAGATCGGCTCCAAACGAAGGATCGCGATCAGCGATTTCACGAATCGCAAGAATGTCCGAAGGTGTAAGCCAGCGAGGCCCGCTGTTGTGAGGGACCAGATCGGCGACAGGCTTCCCCCGCACCGTGATCACCATGCTCTCGCCCGCCTCGACGCGCTTGAGCAGGTCGGCGGTTTTGTTCCGCAGCTCGCGTGTGGCAACTTCTACGATAGTGCGACGATCGTAGCATTTGAACAAAGGTGATCTGCCGCTAGGGTTCGCGGCCGTGATCCTCTACACATGTGGACAGAAGAAGGCGGGGCCGGCATTCGCGCATCCCTGCGCCAAGGCGGGCAAGGCGCTTGACGCCGCCGGCTACAGCTACGAGCTGAAGACGGTCGGTGGCTACCGGTTGATGCCCTGGACCTGGGGCAGCCGCGACGAGGAGCGCGAGGAAGTGCGGGAGCTGAGCGGCACCAACGAGGTGCCGATCCTCGTCCTCGACGACGGCGAGGTCATCTCCGGCTCGGGCACGATCGCGCGCTGGGCCAATGAGCATCCGGCGGCCAAGGCCGCCGCCAAGAGCTAAGCAGCGACGAGATCGCGCTCGCGCGCCGGGTGGCGAGCGGTGACGATGACCGGGGTGCCGTCCTTGGGCGAGAGGGTGATGTTGCGGCGGCCGATCTTCTCCGGCGCCGGGCTGGCCTTGTACAGCTCGCAACGGGTCAGCACCTCGCGCAGGGCAATCCGCATCTCGAACTCGGCAAAGGCGGCACCGATGCAGCGGCGGATGCCGCCGCCGAAGGGGATCCAGGCATAGGTGTCCGGCGAGCCCTCGAGGAAGCGCTCGGGGCGGAAAGCGAAGGGCTCGGGGAAGGAGTCGGCGCGGGTGTGGGCGAGCCAGATCGCCGGGGTGACGTCGGTGCCGGCGGGCAGGTTGATCCCGTCGGCGACCAGGTCCTTGTTGAGACGGCGGCCGGCGAGCGGCACGACCGGGCGCAGGCGCAGTGACTCGCTGATCGTCGCCCGCAGGTAGTCGTCCTCGCCCCGCTCGAGCGAGTCGCGCAGGCGGCTCAGCTCGTGCGGGTGGCGCAGCAGCAGGTCGAAGGTCCAGGCGAGCGCCGTCGCCGTGGTCTCGTGGCCGGCCAACAGCAGCGTCATCAGCTGGTCGCGCAGGTCGGTGTCGCTCATCTCCGAGCCGTCCTCGAAGCGGGCCTGCATCAGCAGCGAGAGGATGTCCTCGCGCTCCTCGTAGTTGCCGTTGGCGCGATGCTCGGCGATCTCTGCGTAGAGCAGCTCATCGGCCGCTTTCAGCTTGGCCTCGAACTTGGCCCAGGGCCCACCGCCGAAGCGGCGCGTCGCCAGCCCGATCAGCTGGTTGAAGGGCGATGCGGTCTCCTCCAGCACCTCGGTCAGGACGACGCGAAGCTGCTCGAGCCGGGGACCGTCGGCGACGCCGAAGACGACGCGCAGGATCACCTCGAGCGTGATCGCCTGCATGCGCGGATGGATCGCGAACTTCTCGCCAAGCGGCCAGGAGTCAATCTCGCGGTCGACGATCTCCTCGACCAGCGGCTCGTAGGAGCGCATGCGCTCGCCGTGGAAGGGCGGCAGCATCAGCTTGCGGTGGGCGAGATGATCGGCGCCTTCGGTGACCAGCAGCGAGCGGGCGCCGACGATCGGGGTGAGGATGATCTCGCGCCCGGGCGGCAGGCCGTGCGAGCGCTCTGTGTAAAGGGCCTTGATTGCCGCTGGATCGGAGATCATCACCATCGGCCGCTCGAAGGTCATGAATTTGACGCTGAACGAGTCACCGTACTTTTCCCGGTTCTCCTGCATGAAGGGCAGCGGCCGGAAGCTCCACCTAAGCGTCTGAACCAACGGGGAGCTCTTAGGTTCTGGCGGCAGGCTCACGATCCGAAGGATCGCAGACCAGGAGAGGTCGGGGGGTCGCTCCCGCAAGCGGCGTCCTCTTTTTCGCCCACAAACAATCTCGGACGGCCTTAGCCGAAAGTGCGAAAAACCCAGCGCCGCGGGAGCGACCCCCCGACCTCTCCCATCGCTAGCATCGGCCCAACATGCCGATCCAAGACCTAAAGCTCCACTCCTCAGGAAAGGTCCGCGAGATCTACGAGTGGGAGAACGACCTCTTGATGGTCGCCTCCGACCGGATCTCGATCTACGACGTGGTGATGCCGACGCCGATCCTCGACAAGGGCAAGGTGCTGAACCGGATCTCGGAATTCTGGTTCGAGCTGACCGGCGACATCGTCCCCAACCACTTCATCTCCGCCGACGTGCCGGAGGAGGTGGCGGAACGGGCGATGCGGGTGCGGCGGCTGGAGATGTACCCGGTCGAGTGCGTCGTGCGTGGCTACCTCTCGGGGTCGGGCTGGAAGGAATACAAGAAGGACGGCACGGTCTGCGGGATCGAGCTGCCGCCCAACCTGCTCGAGTCCGACAAGCTGCCCGAGCCGATCTTCACGCCGGCGACCAAGGCCGAGATCGGCGACCACGACGAGAACGTCGACTTCGAGCGGGCGGCGCAGATCGTCGGCGACCGGGCGCTGATGGAAGAGCTGCGGCGGCTCTCGATTGAGGTCTACACGCGCGGCGCCGAACACGCGGCCGAGCGCGGGATCATCCTCGCCGACACCAAGTTCGAGTTCGGCCGCCATGCCGGCGCCGAGATCGTCCTCGCCGACGAGGTGCTGACCCCGGACTCCTCGCGCTTCTGGCCGGCCGACCATTACCAGCCGGGCAGCACCCAGCCTTCTTTCGACAAGCAGTACGTGCGCGACTGGGCGGACGAGGCGGGCTGGGACCACAAGCCGCCGGCGCCGGAGCTGCCGCCGGACGTGATCGAGCAGACGCGGGCCAAGTATGTCGAGGCCTACGAGCGGATCACGGAGCGCAGCTTCTAGTGCCGCGGGCGCGGGTGCTGATCCGTCCCAAGGAGGGGATCCTCGACCCCCAGGGCAAGGCGGTCGAGCGGGCTCTACCGGCACTCGGCTTCGAGGGAATCGAGCACGTGCGGGTCGGCCGCATGGTCGAGCTCGAGGCCGAGGACCCGGCGCGGCTGGCGGAGCTCTGCGAGAAGCTGCTCGCCAACCCGCTGATCGAGGACTACGAGATCGAGCAGCTCGACGGCGCCGCCTGATGCGCTGGGGAGTGCTTCAGTTCCCCGGCTCCTGCGACGAGCGGGACGCCCTGCACGCCTGCGAGCGGACCGGCGCAGAGGCGCGGTTGGTCTGGCACGAAGAGCGCAACCTTGAGGGCATCGACGCAGTCGTCGTCCCCGGCGGCTTCTCCTACGGCGACTACCTGCGCGCCGGCGCGATCGCCCGCTTCTCACCGGCGATGGAGGCGGTAGCCGAGTTTGCCGCAGCCGGCGGCCCGGTCCTGGGCATCTGCAACGGCTTCCAAGTCCTCTGCGAGGCCGGCCTCCTCCCCGGCGCCCTACTCCTCAACGAGAACCTCCGCTTCACCTGCCGCCAGCTCGACCTGATCGCCGTCGACGGGCCTGAAACGGGACATATCGACACGTTCGAGGCCCGTCGGCCCACGTTGTCGATTCCGGCGAAGCATGGGGAAGGCAGGTACTACGCGGCGGAGGACGACCTGGACGCTCTCGAAGCACGGGGGCAGGTCGCTTATCGCTATGCGCCGGGGGAGAATCCGAACGGGTCGGCTCGGGACATTGCTGGGGTGCGGAACGAGGCGGGGAACGTGGTGGGACTGATGCCTCATCCCGAGCACGCTGTCGATCCGCTGACGGGGTCGACCGATGGGCTGCGGGTCTTTGAAGCGGTCGCGGCGGCGGGAGCGGCGGCTTGACGGTCGAGGTTGCCAAGCACCGCGAGCTGGGGCTGACCGATTCCGAGTTCGGGCTGATCGTCGAGAAGCTGGGGCGCGAGCCGAATGCCGTCGAGCTGGCGATGTTCAGCCTGCTCTGGTCCGAGCACTGCGCCTACAAGCACTCGCGCAAGCTGCTGCGGCGGCTGCCGACCGAGGGCGAGCGGGTGGTGATGGGGCCAGGCGAGAACGCCGGCGCGGTCGATATCGGCAACGGCTACGCGATCGCCTTCAAGGTCGAGTCCCACAACCACCCGAGCGCGGTCGAGCCGTTTCAGGGAGCGGCCACTGGAGTCGGCGGGATCCTGCGCGACGTCTTCGCCCTCGGCGCGCGGCCGATCGCGATCCTCGACTCATTGCGCTTCGGCGAACTCGACTCGGTGCGCTCGCGCCACCTGCTCGACGGCGCCGTGCGCGGGATCGGCCATTACGGCAACTCGATCGGCGTGGCGAACGTCGGCGGCGAGATCTACTTCGAGGCTCCCTACGAGCACAACTGCCTGGTCAACGCGATGTGCGTGGGGATTGCCAAGCAGGACGACATGGTCCGCGCCGCCGCCGCTGGGGTCGGGAACGCGGTCGTGCTGATGGGCGCCTCGACCGGCCGCGACGGGATCGGCGGCGCCTCGGTGCTGGCCTCGGCCGAGCTCGGCGAGGGCGACGAAGCGAAGCGGCCGACGGTGCAGATCGGCGACCCCTTCGAGGAGTCGAAGGTGCTCGAGTGCTGCCTGGAGCTGCTGGAGAAGGGGCTGCTGGTCTCGCTGCAGGACCTCGGCGCCGCTGGCCTGACCTCCTCGGCGGCCGAGATGGCCTCGGCAGGCGGCCTCGGCATCGACCTCGACGTGGCGCGGGTGCCGCTGCGCGAGGCCGACATGGAGCCCTTCGAGATTATGGTCTCCGAGTCCCAAGAGCGGATGCTGGGCGTGGTCGAACCGGCAAAGGTCGCCGAGGTGCTGGCGGTCTGCGAGAAATGGCAGACGGGGGGCGCCGAGGTCGGCGCGATCACCGCCAGCGGCCAGGTGCGGATCCTGCGCGGCGAGGAGGTCGTCGGCGAGATGCCGGTCGAGGCTCTGGTCGACGGCTGCCCGCTCTACGACCTCAGCCCGGCCGAGCCCGAGGGCTGGATCTACGGCAACCGCGCGACGCTTGACTCCGGCAGCTCGGCCGAGGAGACACTGCTGGCGCTGCTCGCCTCCCCCAGCGTCGCCTCCAAGCGCTGGGCCTTCGAGCAGTACGACTCGGTGGTCGGCTCGCGCACGGTGCGCCGGCCCGAGTCCGCCGACGCCGCCGTGCTGCAGATCCCCGAGGCCGGCAACGCGATCGCCGTCTCGATCGACGGCAACGGCCGCCGCGTCGCCTGCGATCCCTACGCCGGCACGGTCGAGGCGGTGCTCGAGTGCGCCCAGAACCTCGCCTGCGTCGGCGCCGAGCCACTCGGCTTGACCAACTGCCTCAACTTCGGCAACCCCGAGAAACCGACCCCGGCCTGGCAGCTCGACCGCGCCGTCAGCGCCCTTGCCGACGCCTGCAACGCGCTCGGCGTCCCCGTCGTCGGCGGCAACGTCTCCCTCTACAACGAGGGACCGGAAGGCCCGATCTACCCGACCCCGGTGGTTGGCATGGTCGGCGAGCTGCCCGACCCCGCCCAGGCCTGCGGCAGCGCCTTCGCCCGGGAGGGCGATGCGATCGGCCTGATCGGCCCCTTCGCCCCGACCCTGGCCGGCTCCGAGCTGGCGAAGCTGCGGGGCGAGCTCGACTCCGGCCTCCCCCAGCCCGAGATCATCGCCGTCGCCGCTGCCTGCGCCACTGTCCGCGACGCGGTCCGCGCCGGCAAGCTCTCTTCCGCTCACGACATCAGCGACGGCGGCATTGCCTGCGCCTTGGCCGAGTGCGCGATTGCTGGTGGGATTGGCTGCAGCGTCGATCTGCAGCCGCTGCGCGAACGCGGCTGCTCCCCCGAAGAGGCGCTGTTCGGAGAGGGAATCGGAGGCTTTCTGTTCAGCGGCGACAGCGACGTCCTCACCGCTCTGGGAGCAGTCCTGATCGGCGAGACCGGCGGCAGCACGATTGAGCTAGCCGCCGGCGACCGCAGCTTCACCGTTGGCGTCGGCACGGCGGAGGGCGCCTGGCTCTCTTTGCAGCAGCGTGTCGAAGCCGTAGCCTGAGCGCATGGGAATGCGCAAGGCGTGGGTGGCAGGCGCCGCGATGGCGATTGCATTGATCGTTGCGCCGACGGCTTCGGCTGCCATCGAAATCGGCGATCCTTGCCTGGGCGATCATGCGTCCTCATACTCGGCAGCAACCCTGTTTCAGATTTCCGCCCCCGAGAGCTCATTCCCGCAGGCATCGCCGACGGACGGCGTAGTGACCAAGTGGAGGACCACCATCTCCCTCGTGGACCCGATGTTCGAGGCGCTCAGGGTAGTGCGCATAACCGAGCCGCAAAAGGCGCTGCTGGTCGGAGAAAGCCCCCAGGAGACGCTCGCGCCCGGAACGAACGTCTTCAACACCAGGATCCCGATCAAGGCGGGAGACCACCTCGGCCTCTTCACCTTTTGGAAAGGAGGAGTTCCCTACTGCACAGCCTCCTCGATGGCAGACGTGTTCGGGGGCTTCGAAGGAAATGTCGCGCCCGGCTCCACCGTCGGCTTCGGGGAATTCCCCGGGGAATATCGGATTCCCGTCACGGCCGTGATCGAGCCGGACGCCGACCGCGACGGCTACGGTGACGAGACGCAGGACAAATGCCCACAGGGCGCCGAATTCCATGACGCCTGCCCGGCGATCGGGCTCGAAGTGGCGCAGATCGTTAACAGGGGGAGCATCGAAGTGCTGGTGGTCGCGGACCACCCGGCGCCGGTGACGGTGAGTGGCGCAGTCGGGGTCTTCCGGGGCAGCGGGTCAAATGGTAAGACCCCCCGCAACCCGGCTCGTGGTCCACGAACCGACGCCAAGCTGGCTGGTGGCACCCAAACCCTTGCTAGTGGCCGGATCGGGCGGTTCACACTCAGGTTCCCGAAGAGGCTGAAGGCCGCGCTCGCCGTGCGTCCGTCGAACCAGTCCTTGAAAATGAAGATCGACGTAACCGCCACCAACGTGGCGGGTCAGATCACGACCAGCAGCTCGATCGTGAAGCTGAAGGGGACCGCGCACAGACGGCCCAAGCAGCTAGCGAAGTGAGGTCAGGGGTTCGCGGACGTCCGCGTCGGGGACTTCGTCCGGCGCCTCTTGCCGTTCGGTCGCTGGCCTGAGGCCGAGCACGACGGCGCCTGAGACCAGGGCGGCGAAGACCGAGAAGAGGTAGGCGTCGTTGGAGGCGTCGAGGGCTGCCTGCAGGGTTGCCGGTTCGCCGACCATGGCGACCAGGATCGCGGTGCCGAGCACGGCGCCGACCTGGCGGAAGGCGGCGTTGACGGCGGAGGCGGTGGCGAAGCGGTCGTCGGGAACGTCGCGAACGGCGGCCGAGCCCAGGGTCGGGAAAGCAAGGCCGATGCCGATGCCGGTCAACAGGGCGCCGGGCAGCCAGAGGCCGAGCCAGTCGGGGGTGGCGCCGGCGGAGCGCAGGACCATTACCCCGGCGGCGAAGAAGAGGGCGCCGGGGACGATCACGGCGCGGTGGCCGAAGCGGTCGGCGAGCTTGCCCGCGGGGCCGGCGACGATCGTTGAGAGCGTCGGGCCCGGCAGCGTCGCGGCACCGGCCTGCAGCACGGTGTAGCCCCAGATCGAGGTGAGGAAGACGACGTTGCCGAGGATCAGCGAGAAGAAGGCGGCGGCGAAGAGCAGCGTGCCGAAGTTGCCGATGCGGAAGGAGCGGTGGCGAAAGAGAGCGGGCTCAACGATCGGGCGGGGGTGGCGGGTGCTGCGCCAGGCGACGCCGGCGAGCAGTGCCACGGCGCTCGCAAAGCAGGCAAGCGTCGAGGTCGCGGTCCAGCCCCAATCGTTGCCCTCGACGATCGCCAGCGTGACCAGGGCCAGGCTCGAGGCGAGCATCAGAGCACCGGGAAGGTCCGGCAGGTGACTGTCGCGCTGTGGCCGCTCGCGCAGGCGCCGAACCCCAGCCAAGACGATGGCGGCGCCGAGCGGCAGGTTGACGAGGAAGACGAGGCGCCAGTCCGAGAGCTCGACCAGGGCGCCGCCAAGGGTCGGGCCAACCGCTGCGGCCGCCGCAGCTGCCGCGCCCCAGAGGCCGACGCCGGCGGCGCGTCGCTCGGGCGGGAAGGCGTCGAGGACGAGCGCCAGCGAGGTCGGCGCGATCATCGCCGCGCCGATGCCCTGCAGGACCCGGAATGCGATCAAAAGCTCGAGCGAGGGAGCGACCGCGCAGAGCAGGCTGGCGGCGGTGAAGCCGCTGACGCCGAGCAGGAAGACCCGCTTGTGCCCGAAGCGGTCGGCCAGCCCGCCGGCCGGGACCAGCAGGGCGGCGATGACGACAAAGTAGCCGTCGAGGACCCAGGAGAGGGCGTCCCGTCCGGACCCCGAGAACGAGGCCGAGATGTCGGGGAAGGCGATGTTGACGATCGTGGCGTCGAGGAAGGCCAGGAAGGCGCCGGCGCAGGCAATTGCCACAGCGCTTTTATGCCCACGGTCATACATCGGATCGGACTATAGACTATGTCCATGGGCATAGCGAGAATCGCGGATGGGCAGCCAGTCGAGGCCAAGCGCCGCGACGGCAAGGCGCTGCTGCTCAAAGGCGCCCGGCAACTGCTGGCCGAGAAGGGCTACGGCGGTATGGAGCTGCGCGACGTCGCCGAGCGCGGCAAGGCGCCGCGCGGCTCGATCTACCACCACTTCCCCGGCGGCAAGGTGCAGCTTGCCCGTGAGGCCGCCGAGCTCGAGGGCACGACGATCCGCGACCTGATCGAGCGCTCGCTCGAGCAGCGCGGCCTCAAGGAGACGCTGACGATGTTCGGCGAGATCTTCCGCCGCCGCGTCGCCGACCACCCCGAGCGGATCGGTTGCCCGGTTGCCGCCGCTGCGCTGGCGCGGCCCGAAGACCCGGAGCTCGCCGCCGTAGCGACGGCAGCTTTCCAGAGCTGGGAACGGCCGATCGCCGCCGCGCTGCGCGACGAAGGTGTCAGCACCAAGGACGCCGAGACCTTCGCCGGCCTGGTTGTCTCGACGGTCGAGGGCGCCCTGTTGCGCACCCGCGCGGCCGGTGATGTCGAGCCGCTCAACTCGGCGATCGCGGGGCTCGGCCAGGCGCTTGACGCCCTGCTTCGCCGCTAGGCTGGGCCGGTGGGCAAGCGTCTGCTCGTAGTCGCGCTGACGGCATCGCTGTGCTTGACCGTGGCCTCCCAGGCCGCGGAGGCGCAGGAAGTCGGCGAGCCGTGCGTCGCCGACGGCACCAGGCCAAACAGCACTCTGCTGGTCTTCAACACGACTCCCGGCACCTCGATCAAACCGGTGGTGGCGGAAGAACCGGCACAGGTGATTACCAGCTGGAAGGTCCAGGTCGGCCCCGGAATCGCGCCCCTCCCCCAGCGGCTCGAGGTCTACCGGGTGCTCGACGAAGAACAGGACTACCGCAAGGAAGCGGAGAGCGCGACCGTGACCGTGAGGGAAGGGCTGAACGTTTTCCCGACCCGGATCCCGGTCAGCTCGTGGACGGGCTACCTCGCCCTCTACGGCCCGAGCGGCACCCTCGTCTGCGGCTCCGCCCCGCAGCTGGCGGGCAGCTTCGAAGGGGCCGCGGGGGTGGGCGAGACGAGGAGGGTCAAAAGCATCATCGGCATTGGCGTGCCGGTCCTGGCGACGGTCGAGGACGACAGGGACAAAGACGGCTACGGCGACGACACACAGGACAGATGCCCGCAGAGCGCCGCCCGCCAGGAGGAATGCCCGCCGGTGGCCGTCAGCGCCCGGGCAACGGCGAAGGAGAAGTCGATCGTGGTCGAGGTCGGGGTCAGCTCGGAAGCGACCGTCGACGTCTTCGGCCAGGTCGGCTGGGGCTTCAAGCCGAGTCCCAAACTGAAAACGGCGGGAGCGAAACCGACGCGGCTGATCGTCGGCCTCAGCGGGCCCAAGAAGACGGTCCTGCCGGGAAAGAAGGTTCCTTTCAAGGTGCCGCTGCGCAAACCCGTGTTGCGGCGCCTCGGCAAGCTGACGCCGCAGCAGTCGCTGGTGGCAAAGCTGACCGTCGCCACCACCGACCTCGCCGGACGGGAGCGGCATCGGCGGCTGAACGTGACGTTGAGAGGGCGGGACACCGGCAGGTAGCCGCGGCGCACGAGCCGGGTCCGATCCCCGCCCGCTGGTACCCTCCCCCGGTAGGCAGTCCGCCTGCGCGTCACGTCCTTTCAAACGCGAGGAAAGCGCGCCTTTTCACTTGACCGAGTCGGTTCTCAGCGACCGCGACGGCCCGCGTGATGAATGCGGGGTGTTTGGCGTATACGCACCCGGCCACGATGTCGCGCGGCTGGCCTACTTCAGCCTCTATGCACTGCAGCACCGCGGCCAGGAGTCGGCCGGGATCGCCACCTGCGAGGGCGGCCACATCACCACGCTGCGCGATTCGGGGCTGGTCTCCCAGGTCTTCGATGAGGAGAAGCTGCGGGCGCTGGAGGGCGATATGGCGATTGGCCACGTGCGCTACTCGACCACCGGCGGAGGCTCCTGGGAGAACGCGCAACCGGTCTGGCGCGACGATGGTCGCGAGCTGGCGCTCGCCCACAACGGCAACCTGACCAACGCGGTCGAGCTCTGGGCGGAGCTGAAGGAGAAGGGGATCGCCTTCCGCGGCACCTCGGACTCGGAGATCATCGCGGCGCTGCTCTCCTCCCACGAAGGCAAGCTGATCGAGGACGCGGTGACCGATGTGATGCCGCGGATGGAGGGCGCCTACTCGACCGTGGTGATGACCAAGCGGGCGATCGTCGCCTTCCGCGATCCGCACGGGGTGCGACCGCTCTCGCTGGGCCGCCTCGATGACCGCTTCGTCGTCGCCTCGGAGAGCTGCGCCTTCGACATCATCGGCGCGGAACTGATGCGCGAAGTGCACCCCGGCGAGATGGTCTCGCTGACCGAGCGCGGCCTCGAGACCCGCCAGGTGGTCAAGGCCGAGCGGCCGGCGATGTGCGTCTTCGAGCACATCTACTTCTCCCGTCCCGACAGTCGCCTCGAGGGCAAAGTGTTGCAGCAGGTGCGCGGGCGGATGGGCGAGATCCTCTTCCGCGAGGCGCCGGTCGAGGCCGACCTGGTGATCTCCGTACCCGACTCCGGCAATCCCGCCGCCGCCGGCTTCGCCCGCGCCTCGGGGCTGCCGCGCGACGACGGCCTGATCAAGAACCGCTACGTGGCCCGAACCTTCATCCAGCCCGGGCAGGAGCTGCGCAAGCACGGCCTGCGGCTCAAGTTCAACCCGCTGCCGGAGATCGTCGCCGGCCAGCGCCTCGTCGTCGTCGACGACTCGGTCGTGCGCGGCAACACGACGCGCCAGATCGTCGGCATGCTGCGCGACGCCGGCGCTGCCGAGGTGCACCTGCGGATCTCGGCGCCACCGATCCGCAACCCCTGCCACTACGGGGTCGACATGTCGACCCGCGAGGAGATGATCGCCCACAAGCGCACGGTGCAGGAGATCGCCGACGAGCTCGATGCCGACTCGCTCGCCTACCTCTCGCTCGACGGCGTCTACGAGGCAATCGGCACCGCGCCCGAGGACCATTGCGACGCCTGCTTCACCGGCCGCTACCCATTGGGCGACCCTGAGGACGCGAATGGAAAGTTCGCCCTAGAGGACGTAGCAGTCGTCCCCGCAAGCGGTTGACCACGTCGAACTGCATCAAATTCTCGATCTGCCAGGGTGAAAATTTGATGCAGTTCGCGAAGATGCCGACGTGAGCAGCTTCCGTCTTGTCGTCCTCGCCAGCGGGACCGGCTCCAACCTGCAGGCGATTCTCGACCGGCTGCATGGGCGGGATGAGATTGAGGTGGTCGGAGTCGGCTCGGACAAGCCGGGGGCGCAAGCGCTGGAGCGGGCGCGGACGGCCGGGGTCGAGACCGCCGTCTTCCCAGGGAACAACTACGCCGATCGCGAGACGCGCGATGCCGCGATGAGCGATTGGATCGAGTCACGCCTGGCCGATCTCGTCGTCCTCGCCGGCTACATGCAGCTACTCAGCCCACCCTTTGTCGCCCGCTTTCGCGACCGCATCGTCAACATCCACCCCGCCTTGCTGCCCGCCTTCCCCGGTCTCGACGCGATCGGACAGGCACTGGCGGCAGGGGTCGAGGTGACCGGCGTCAGCGTCCATTTCGTCGACGAGGGCGTCGACACCGGGCCGGTGCTGCTGCAGCGCGAGGTCGCGGTTCCAGCGGACGGGGATCGAGCGGCGCTCGAGCAGGCGATCCACGCCGCCGAGCACGAGCTCTACCCGGAGGCGATCCGCATGATCGCAGCGGGCAGGGTTAGGATCGACGGCGACGGCCATCGCCTGGTCGTAGTCGATGAGTGAGGCCCCAGCAGACACCCGATCCGAGACCGTGAGCGACGGCGCGATCAAGGTGCGCCGGGCCCTGGTCTCGGTCTCCGACAAGAACGGGGTCGCCGACTTCGCCAAGGGGCTGGCCGAGCTCGGGGTCGAGATCCTCTCAACCGGCGGCACGGCGTCGGCACTGCGCGAGGCCGGGCTCGAGGTGACCGACGTATCCGCCTTCACCGGCCAGGAGGAGATCCTTGGCGGCCGGGTCAAGACGCTGCACCCGCGCCTGCACGCGGCGCTGCTCGCCCGGCGCGACGACGCCGAGCACATGGCGACGCTGGAGCGCGAGGGGATCGAGCCGATCGACCTGGTCTGCGTCAACCTCTACCCCTTTGAGGAGACCATCGCCGGGCACGAGGTTGCGCAGGAGATCGCGGTCGAGAACATCGACATCGGTGGCCCGACGATGATTCGCGCCGCCGCCAAGAACCACAGTGGCGTCGCCGTGGTCGTCAAGCCCGAGTCCTACGACGCGGTGCTGGCCGAGCTGGAGGAGTCCGGCGGCGAGGTCTCGGCGACGACCCGGCACTGGCTCGCCAACGAGGCCTTCGCCCAGACCGCCCGCTACGACGCCGCGATCAGCCGCTGGTTCTCGGCCGAGTACGAGGACTTCCCCGAACACCTGGCGGTCGCCTACGAGAAGGTGCTCGACCTCTCCTACGGTGAGAACCCCCACCAGCGCGCCGCCCTCTACTCCGAAGCCGGCGTCCGCAGCCACGTTCTCTCGCGCGTCGCCAAGCTGCACGGCCGCGCCCTCTCCTTCAACAACGTGCTCGACCTCGACTCGGCCCGGCGCCTGGTCGACGACTTCGACGAGCCGGCCTGCACGATCGTCAAGCACAACAACCCCTGCGGGGTGGCGATCGGCGAGAACGCATTCGAGGCCTACGCCAAGGCCCTGGCCTGCGACCCGATGTCGGCCTTCGGCGGCGTGATCGCCTTCAACCGGCCGGTCAGCGCCGAGCTGGCGGAGGAGCTGCACAAGAACTTCGTCGAGGTCCTGATCGCGCCCGACTACGAACACGGGGCGCTCGCCGTACTCCAGCAGAAGGAGGCGATCCGGATCCTTTGCGAAGAGGAGCGCCGCCAGCGCGACCCGGCCGAACGCGACGTCAAACGCGTCCTCGGCGGCCTGCTGATCCAGGATCGCGACGGGGAGCCGGAGGCACGCGAGCTGATGGAGGTGGTGACCAAAGGAGAGCCGAGCGAGGAGCAGTGGCGCGACATGTGCTTCGCCTGGACCGTCGTCCGCCACGTCCGCTCCAACGCGATCGTGATCGCCAAGGACGGCGCCACCCTCGGCATCGGCGCCGGCCAGATGAGCCGCGTCGACTCGGTCCGCCTCGCGGTCGAGAAGTGCCGCGACGCCCGCGGCGAGGATGCCGACGCCCTGCTCGCCAACTCCGCCGTCGCCTCAGACGCCTTCTTCCCCTTCGCCGACGGCCCCGAGCTGGCGATCCAAGCCGGTTCCACCGCCGTGATCCAGCCCGGCGGCTCCAAACGCGACGGCGAGGTAATCGAGGCCTGCGAAGCGGCCGGCGTCACCATGGTCTTCACCAAGCACCGCCACTTCCGCCACTAAGCTATCTAACTCAGCTTATCTGCTGAGTTACTCCCAATTTTCAGCTTAACTCATCAGTTAAGCTGAGTTGTAATTGAAAGCGGCAAATTACTTGCTAATCTATATCTCTTCTTAACTGCAGAATTAGAGTCAATTTGAAAGTTAATTCTGCAGTTAAGCTGAATTATGAAAATAGAAGCCAGTCTCAGTGATAACGCTGTTCTCGAGGAGCTAGGCGAGCGCCTTGCTCGAACTCGCCTGGAGCGGAACCTCAGCCAGGAACGCGTGGCAAACGAGGCGGGGGTGTCCAAGGCCACGATCGAGCGGCTGGAGGCGGGCGAGCCGGTGAAATCGACCAGCCTCATCCGAGTCCTGCGTTCGCTGGGGCGGCTCGAGGCGCTCGATCAGCTGTTGCCGGAACCCCTGCCCAGTCCACTCGAGCGGGTCCGCCTCCAGGGCCGACAGCGTCGGCGCGCGGGGTATTCCCGAGGCGGGCAGAGGACCGAGGAGAAAGGGCCGTGGCGCTGGGGCGATGAGCCGGCGCCTGACGAGACCGAATGAGCGAAGACGCCGAAGTCCGCCTTTGGGGCCGGACGATCGGCGCGGTCTCGCTCGAAACCGGAGAGCAAATCGCCGTCTTTCAGTACACGCCGGATTTCGCCGCCAGCGGAATCCAGGTCTCGCCTCTGGCGATGCCGCTGCGGCCCGAGCCGTACTCGTTCCCGGAACTCTCCTACCGCTCCTTCCGCGGACTGCCCGGCATGCTGGCCGACTCGCTTCCCGACCGCTACGGCAACGCGCTGATCAACACCTGGCTGGCCCGGCAGGGGCGCAAAGCCGAGAGCGCAAACGCGGTCGAGCGGCTCTGCTACATGGGACAGCGGGGCACCGGGGCACTCGAGTTCGCGCCGGTCAAGGGGCCGCAGCCCAGCGTCGACGAGGACATCCAGGTCGGTGAGCTGGTCGAACTGGCATCCAGGATCCTCGCCGAGCGCGACGGGTTCGAGACCTCACTGACGCCGGGCAACGAGGAAGCAGGCCTGCTAGAGATCCTCAGTGTCGGCATGTCCGCCGGCGGGGCCCGGGCCAAGGCGATGATCGCCTGGAACCCGGAGACCAACGAGGTCCGGTCCGGGCAGGTCGCAGCCGACCCCGGCTTCGAGCACTGGCTGCTCAAGTTCGACGGCGTCAAAGCGAACCGGGACAAGGAGCGCTTCAACGATCCGGAAGGCTACGGCGCGGTTGAGTTCGCCTACTCCCGGATGGCGGCCGCGGCGGGCATCGAGATGGCCCCCTGCCGCCTGTTCGAGGAGAACGGGCGGCGGCACTTCATGACCCGCCGCTTCGACCGTCCTTCGGCCAGCACCAAGCTGCACATGCAGTCACTGGGAGCGCTGCGGCACTTCGACTTCAACCAGGCGGGTGCCTACTCATACGAGCAGGCACTGATGACGATCCGCGATCTGGGCCTGCCGATGGCGGTGATCGAACAGCAATTCCGGCGCATGGCGTTCAACGTGATCGGCCGCAATCAGGACGACCATGTGAAGAACATCGCCTTCCTGATGGACCGGGCCGGCGGGTGGTCGCTCTCCCCCGCCTTCGACGTCACCTACAACTACAGGAGCGATGGCGAATGGACCGCCAGGCACCAGATGTCGCTCAACGGTAAGCGCGACACCTTCGTCATCGACGATTTCGTCGAGTGCGCCGAAGTGGTCTCGATGCAGCGTGCGAGGGCGCTGGCAATCGTCGAGGAGGTCGCCGCGGCGGTCGAAGACTGGCCCCTCTACGCCAGCGAAGCGAGGGTGCCAGAGCGTAGGGCGAGTGAGATCGGCGACACCATGCGGCTTGACCTGCGACCGCGCTGAGCGCTCGTCCTAGGCCATCTCCTTCTGCTTCATGCTTGCCTCGCGGACGTGGTCGCAGACTTCATCGGGTGTATCGGCGGTGACCAGCAGCCCTTGTCGACGGGGGCGATCAGGCCGTCGTCCCCGAGGCTGCGATCGATCCAGTCGAGCATTGGGGCCCAGTGCTCTGAGTCGACGAGGATCGTCGGGAAGTGCTTGATCCGGTTGGTCTGGATCAGGACCAGGCTCTCGAACATCTCGTCGAGCGTGCCGAAGCCGCCGGGCATGATCACGAAGGCCCTCGCGTAGCCGCCTCCATCAGACCTGGTACACCGCCGGTGATGACCGAGAAGCCATGGCCGACCAGACAAGACGCGGTCTCACGGCAGAGCTCGTACCAGCGGTGGCCCTCCTCGACTCGCGCTGAGCCGAAGATCGAGACGCCATCGTCGATGTCGCGGAGCGCATCGAAACCGCGCTCGATCTCGTCGTGGATGCGACCGAGGCGCAGCTCGTCGCGCTCCTCGACGTCGCAGGGCGTGCGCAGCAGCAGCTCGTCGCGCTTCGCCCCCACGCTCCCGTCCGGACTGGCCAAAGTGCCCCCGACCGGATTCGAACCGGCGCCGCGCGGCTTAAAAGGGTTCCTATCGCCCATAGCCGGCATCGTTAGCTCGGCCAGCGTAACCATCAGGCTCCGCGGTACCTCACTGAGGCCACGAAAACCGAAGCGCCCGTAGAAGTCCACAGCTGCCTGATTGATGGCGTGAACGACCACCGCCCGCACTACGACCCCGGGCCTCCTTGAAGGCTGCGGGTGCGAGCCACCAGATCAAGGAGGACACCGGATGAAGATCTAGGGGACCGTTCAGGGGCTATCGCCCCTACATCGGCAAGCGGGCGCCAGACGTCCTCTGGTTCGAGGGAACCGCCGAGATGCGCTTTGTCTCGAGCTTCCTCGGCCAGTCGACCGAAGCGCTCGACGCGAGCATGAGCTCCTGGTGGGACGTGACCCACAAGCAGAACCTCGCCCCACTCGGTGCCGACCGCACCATCACCGACAGCCCCTACAACGATTACCACGTCTGGCCGACCGCGGCCGCCGGGGCCTGGACGGTACTCGGCGGAGCAGCGAAGGACACAGCCTGGGCGGATCCGGCGGTAGCCAGCGAACAGGCAGTCCTCGAATTGCTGCGCTGACTTCGCCAGCCCGGACGTTCGTTACCTGAACCACGCCTGGGAGAAGTCGGAAGTCAAGTCGAGATCCCACTCGACGATGGGCTGAAGGACGATGGAACCCCTTCAGACCGACACCCCCCCGACAGGAGCCCACCCGAGACGGTGGGCTCCTGTCGTGATCGGGGCAATCCTCGGGCTCGGTCTTCTCGCCCTGGTCACGGAGATCGTGCTTGTGGTGGCAGGCTCTGACTCCGGAGACGTCACCCTAAGAAATTGCCTGGTGACTGCGGCCGTGTTCACCGCCGCTGTAGTCACGTTGCTCGCTGGGGTCAGCCGTCCGGCCGGAGCTCGAGGGGCCTGGCTCATGCTTGGCTTCGGCATTCTCAGCCAGGCCTTCGGTTTTCTCATCTTCTTCTTCTTCCAGAAGACCCTGACGACGTTCCCGAGCGCGGCGGACATCTTCTGGCTCGGCTTTTACCCCTTCGCCATCGCGGCCATCGCCCTGCTCATACGGCGACGGCGCCCATCCGAGCGGCTCGGCGTCTCGCTGGATGCTGCGATCGTCGCGACGGCGGTCGCCGCGGTGGGCTACGAGCTGGTCTTCAACGGATTGATCAACCCCAGCGTGGCCTCGGATGTCGTCGGCGGGCAACTCTCCTACTCGATCCTCGACTTCGCGATCCTGGTGATGCTGGTCTTCGTCTGCGCGCCGAGCCGCGCCAGAGTCGGCAAGGCCTTCATCGCCCTGGCGGCCGGCATGCTCGTGCTGCTGGCAAGTGACGTCCTCGTCGTCAGAGAGATCTCCAATGGCACCTACGCCCCCGGAACGCTGCTCGATGCCGGCTGGCCCGCGGCGATGCTGCTGCTGGCCCTGTCCTCACGCTTCGGGACCCACCTCGAGGGCGCCAGCGCCCTGCGCGGACGAGCCCTCTTCGGCGCGATCGTGGTCGCCTTCATCGCCGCCTTCGGGCTCTTGATCTCGGAGACGCTCGGCGATCGCAGCCCGATCGTGATCGCCCTGGCGGCCCTGGTGCCCTGCCTGATCCTGGTCCGCCTGGTCGCCTCCGTCCAGGCGAACGAGCGCCTGGGAAAGGACAACGAAGGGATCATCAACGCCGCCGGAGAGGGCATTTTTCGGGTCGATCCCGCGGGTCGGATCACTTACGCGAACCCAGCGGCGCTGGAGATGCTGGGCTACTCGGCGACGGAGGTGCTCGGGCAGCGCTCGCACGAGCTGCTCCATCACACCCGCGCCAACGGGGCGCCGTACCCGGCGTCAGAGTGCGCGGCGGCCAAGTCGCTGACCGAGGGAGCGACGCGCCGTATCACCGACGAGCTCTTCTGGCGCAAAGACGGCAGCAGCCTCGCGGTCGACTACACCAGCACGCCGATCCGCGAGGGCGGCCGGATAGTCGGCGTCGTCACGGTCTTCGACGACGTCACCCACCAGCGCCAGATGAAGGAGCAGCTGCGCCATCAGGCCGACCACGACAGCCTCACCGGCCTCTTCAACCGGCGTCGCTTCGAGCAGGAGGTCTCGAGCCAGATCGCCTACGCGCAGCGCTACTCACGACCTGGCGCCCTGCTGCTCCTCGACCTCGATACCTTCAAGTTCGTCAACGACTCCTACGGGCACCCGAGTGGCGATCAGGTCCTCAGCGATGTCGGGGCGAGCCTCAGTGCCGCGGTGCGGGAGACAGACGTGGTCGCCCGGATCGGTGGCGACGAGTTCGCCGTGCTGCTGCGAGAGGCAGAGGAGCCGGAGGCAATCGCGGTAGCAAAGAATTTGGTAGCCGCGATCAGGGCGGGGTCGAAACCGACTGTTGGCGCCAGCATTGGAATCGCACCCTTCGACGGGGGGGACGAGAAGACACCGGACGAGCTCTTGGTCGGCGCTGACATCGCGCTTTACGAGGCCAAGGAGATGGGCGGCGGGAGCACCGTTCTCTACACCGGCCAGAGCAGCCAGGCCCTCACCTGGGTGGAGCAGATTCGCGCCGCCCTCGACGAGGATCGGCTGATCGTCTACTCGCAGCCGATAGTCGACCTCAAAACCGGCCAAGTGGCCCGCGAAGAGCTGCTGGTGAGAATGGTGGACCGCCAGGGCGACAAGATCCCGCCGGCTTCCTTCCTGCCAGCGGCGGAGCGGTTCGGGCTGATTCACGAGATCGACCTGCTGGTCCTCACCAGGGCGATCGAGCTGGTCAAGAATGGGGTCTCCGTCGCCGTCAACGTCTCGGTCCGCACACTTACCGACCCGCGCTACCTGGCCGCGCTCGAACGGACGCTGAAGGCCGGAGCGGACCCCGCTCGCTTTGACTTCGAGATCACCGAGACCGCCGCGGTGGCAAACATGAGCGACGCGCAGGAGTTCGCACGCCGGATCCGCGAGCTCGGCTGCAGCCTCTCCCTCGACGACTTCGGCACCGGCTTCAGCTCCTTCACCTACCTCAAGCACATTCCGGCGCAATACCTGAAGATCGACATCGAGTTCATCCGCGAACTGGAGAAGAACCCGGCTGACCAGCAACTAGTCCAAGCGATCGTCTCCATCGCTCGCGGGCTCGGGCAAAAAACGGTCGCCGAGGGCGTGGAGGATGCCGCCACCTTGGCAACGGTCCGCAAGCTCGGCGTCGATTACGCCCAGGGCTTCCACCTCGGCCGTCCCGAGTCAACCGAAGAAGACGTCGCTCGAGTCGCACAACCTGTCGAGGTCTCCCAACCGGCCGCTGACCGACTGACAGCGCAGACACGAGGAGGTGGATGAAGATGAAGATCCTCGTCGCGGAGGACTCTCCGACGGTTCGCAGGCTGGTCTGCACGCGCCTCACCGCCGACGGGTACGAGGTAGTCGAGGCCCACGACGGTGAGCAGGCCCTCGCCCTGGCACTCTCCGAGCAGCCGGCGGCCCTCGTGCTCGACAAGGTGATGCCCAAGCTGGACGGCTTCGAGGTCGTGCGGCGGCTGCGGGAGCACGATCAGGCCAGGACGGTCCCGATCGTGATGCTTACCGAGCACACCGCCGAGGAGGACGTCCTCGGCGGCCTCAGCCTCGGAGTCGACGAGTACATGCCGAAGCCCTTCAGTCCCCGCGAGCTCTCGCTCAGGCTCGGGCGGATCTTGGCCCGCTCGGAGCAGGGCCGATGACCCAGCTCCTCGCCTGGGTCGCGATCGCGATGGCGACTACCTTCGTCGCTCTCGTCGCCTGGATCGTGATCGGCCGTTTCCGCGCTGACCGGATGCGCAAGCGGGAGCTGTTCCTACGCCCGACGATCGAGGCCGCGATTGCCGAATACCTCGCCGCCGAGGAGCCCGAGCCCGTGCGGCTTCCAGCGACCAAGGCCACGCACGACCTCTTGCGCATGGTGGCGCTGGAGACGATGGCGGAGCTGAGCGGCAGGGAGCGCGATCGCCTCGTCGCCCTGCTCGAGCGGCTTGGGATCGTCGCCAACACCGCCGCGGGACTGGGCTCTCGCCGGCGCCGTGTACGGCGTTTTGCCGCCGAGGCCCTGCGGCAGATCGCCAGCGAGGAGACCGTGCGGTCTCTCACGGTTGGCCTCGACGACCCCGATCTCGACACCAGCCTGACCTGCGCCGCGGCACTTGCCGAGCTCTCCGACGAGGCCTGTGCCCCAGCGATCCTGGCCCTTGCCGACGGCGCCGCCGTCGACCGGCCGGGGGCGGTCGCCGCGATCCTGATCACGCTCGGTCGCAGCCATCCCGCGACGATCGGCGCCGCGCTCGCGCCTGATCGCTCGCTCGAGCTGCGTCGCCTTGCCGCGGCCGTCGCCGGCGAGCTTCGCCTCGCCGAGCACGTCGGGGCCCTGCGTGAAGCACTGCGAAGCGACGACGACGAGCTGGTGGCGCGGGCGGCGAGGGGGCTTGGAGCGATCGGCGACGTCGAGGAAGTCGAGCAGTTGCTGGGGCTGGCGGAGGCCGAGAATCGCTCCTGGTTCGTTCGCATCGCGGCGACCGATGCCTTGGGCGCGATCGGAGACCCGCGAGCAGTCGAGCCGCTCGAGCGCGAGCTCCACTCCGCGGGCTGGTTGCTGCAGGCGAAGGCGGCCAAGGCCCTGCGGATGCTGGGCACGAAAGGCGAGCAAGCGCTGCGCTGCGCGCTCACCTCCCCGAGCGCGAACGTACGGGACCACGCAAGGGTGGCTTTGGAGCGATGACGATCTACATCTACTTCGTCACCGCTTACTTTCTCGTCTTCGCGGCGTTCCACGCCTGGCTGCTGTCGATGGCGGCGATCGAGACCAGGCGCCACACCGGCCGCCTGCGTGAGACGAGCCTGCGGCGCACGATCCGCTCGCCACTCACACCCCCGATCTCGATCCTCGTCCCCGCCTTCAACGAGGCCGCGGGCATCACCGACAGCGTCCGCTCGCTGCTCGCGCTCGAGTACCCCGCCTTCGAGATCATCGTCGTCAGCGACGGCTCCAGCGACGGGACGATCGAGAAGCTGGTCGAGGACTTCGACCTGGAGGAGCTGAGGCGGCCGCTCCCTCCCTTCGTCTCGCACCAGCCGATCCGCGGTGTCTACGGCCCGCGGGGTCAGCTCAACCTCCTCGTCCTCGACAAGGAGAACGGTGGCAAGGCGGACGCGCTCAACGCCGGGATGAACTTCGCCGAGTACCCGCTGGTCTGCGCGATCGACGCCGACTCGGTGCTGGAGCAGGACGCCCTGGTCAAGGCGGCGATGCCGTTTCTCGACGACCCGGTCGGGACCGTCGCCACCGGCGGCCTGGTCCGGGTCGCCAACGGCTGTCGCGTCGAGCAGGGACGGATGATGGAGGCGGGACTGCCGCGGAAAGCCCTGCCGATGTTCCAGGTCGTCGAGTACCTGCGCGCCTTCTTCGGCGCCCGCACCGGCTGGAGTGCGGTCAACGGGCTGCTGATCGTCTCTGGCGCCTTCGGCCTGTTCCGCAAAGACGCGGTCGTCGCGGCGGGCGGCTGGAGCACCGAGACGGTGGGGGAGGACATGGAGCTGGTCGTGCGTCTGCACCAGACGATGCGCGATCGCAAGCGCCCCTGCCGGATCGTCTATGTGCCGGATCCGGTCTGCTGGACGGAGGCGCCGGAGAGCGCCCGGGTCCTGCGCAGGCAGCGGCGGCGTTGGCAGCGGGGAAGCGCCGAAACCCTCTTGATGCACCCGCGGATGCTGGGTAATCCCCGTTACCGGGCGGCCGGCGTGTTGGGGATGCCGTCACTGGTTCTCTTCGAGCTGCTCGGTCCCGCGATCGAGCTTTCCGGCTACCTCGTCGCGCTAGTCGCACTCCTCACCGGAGGGCTGGGGGGCGAGTCCTTCCTGCTCTTCCTGGCGATCTCGGTGCTCTATGGGCTGATCCTCTCCTTCGGCGCGATCGCGATCGAGGACGCGAGCTTTGGCCGCCATCCCGGCTGGGACCAGCTGGGCAGGATCATGCTCTTCGCCACCCTGGAGAACGCCGGCTACAGGCAGCTCGGCCACGTCTGGCGACTGGAGGGCTTCTGGCAGCTCGTTCGAAAAGGCGAGTGGGGCGCGATGGAGCGAACGGGCTTTGTAAAGCCCGCGCCCGAGGCTATGCTCGGCGATGAGGTGGGCTTGCGTTGACCTCGAATATGAAACCCGGCCTGAGACACCCGGCTACTCGGCTCGTTGCGCTGATCGGCTTGGTCGTTCTCCTCTTCACGATCGCGCTCGGGGTTTCGATTTGGCGCCACGGAGCATCCCGAGACTCTGACCGCAGGGCGATCGAGGAGACCCGGGGGCAGGTCCTCGCGCATCAGTTGCGAACGGCGATCGCCGAGGAGGTGGGTTTGGTCGACGCCTACGGTGGCGACAAGGACCCAGCCGATCTTCGCGATTTAAGGAAGATCAAAAACGATCTTCGCGGGGAGGCGCGAGCTTTGAAGGCGCACCTGTTGGGCGAGGGTGAGGACGATGAGATCAATGCGGTCAACTCGGTGATCGTGGGCCAGAAGCGCCTGGAAGCCATCTTTGCGCAGAAGATCGTGCCGGTGGCGGGAACGCCTGCCTTCGATACCGGAGTGAAGCCGTTCGCTGCCGAGGCGAGAAAGGTCGCGGACGAGGTTGACCTCCTCGTCGCCTCCGCCCAAAAGGACGCCCGCGACGCGGCGGCGCGGGCCGACGACGATGCCGCCAATGCCAAGCTGATCGCGATCCTCGCAGGACTGCTGGCGATTCTGGCCGGAATCGCCACCGCGGTCTACGCGACGCGCTTGATCGGCCGCCTCTTCAACCGCATCGAGGGGCAGTTCGCCCAACTGAAGGCGATCAGAGCCACCGCCGACTCCCTGACCGAGGTCGCCAACGAGATGCTCGCCGCCACCACTGAGGTCTCAACGGCTACCAACGAGCAGTCCGCCGCGGTCGCCGAGGTCGCCGCCACGACCGAGGAGCTCCAGGCCACCGCTGCCTCGATCGCCGATAACGCCAAGGCCGGCTCGGCGGCGGTCGACCAGACCGGGGACACGATGCGCGAGATGCAGGAGCAGGTCGAGGCGATCTCGGAGCGCTCGGTGGCGCTGGGCGGGCGCAGCCAGAAGATCGGCGAGGTGCTGACGCTGATCAACGAGATCGCCGAGCAGACGAACCTGCTTGCCCTGAATGCAGCGATCGAGGCAGCGCGGGCTGGAGAGGCGGGGCGAGGGTTCTCGGTCGTGGCGAGCGAGGTGCGCAAGCTGGCGGAGCGCTCGATCCGCTCCACCGACGAGATCCGCGAGATCATCACCGCCGTCCAGGACGAGACCAACGCGACGATCATGGCTACCGAGCAGGGCACCAAGCAGGCCCGCGAGGTAGGCGAGCTGATGGGCTCCACCGCCGATGTCCTTGCCGAGAGCTTGCGCGCCACCCAGCAGCAGAAGGAGGCCGCCGAGCAGGTCTCCTCGGCAATGGTCCAGATCCGTATCGCCGCCGAGCATCTCGCCAGCGAGCAGCATCAGCGCGCAGAGACGGCGGAGCGCGTGACCAAGGCGGTGGCAGAGCTCGACGAGAAGTTGGCCGAGTTCGCCGAGATGGCCGGGGACGGGCGAGGCGACGAGCAGCCATGAGCGATGTTCACGTCCGCGTGCGCGCGGGCGGAGAGCATTACGCGCTCCCGGTAACGGGGGTTCGCGAGGTGGCCAAGCTGGGACACCTGACTCCGGTGCCAGGCGCGCCTCCTGCTGTCCTCGGAGTGTGGAACCTGAGGGGGGATGTGATGGCCGTGATCGACCTCGCTGCGCTGCTGGGCCTCCAGTCCGCCGGGGCGCAGGACCGAATCGTCGTGGTCGAGGACGGCGAGCGCCGTGGCGGACTCGCGGTCGAATCCTTGGTCGACGTCGGCGCCGTGCCGTCCTCGGTCGACCCGGTCGAGTCCGAGCACTTGCTGGGAGCTGTCCTGATCGATCGAACGCCGGTCGGCATCCTCGACCTCGGTGTCGTCCTTGGCGCACCCAGCCTGGAGCGGCGATGAGCGAAATCGATCCCGAGACCCTCGAGATCGCCCGCGAGGAGGCAAACGACTGCTTGGAGCGGATCGAGCGCAACTTGCTGGCGCTGGAGGGTGGCGGTGAGAACCCGGACCTGATCGATGCCATGTTCCGTGACGCGCACTCGGTCAAGGGTGCCGCGGGCATGGTCGGGTGGCGAGAGGTCGCCTCGATCGCGCACGGCATGGAGGACCGCCTCGAGCAGGCGCGAGAACAGGGCAGCATGGAGGCTGAGCTGATCGACGCTCTGCTGAAGGCCACCGACGAGCTGCGCCAAGCGGTCGACTCGGCAAGCGGAAAACCACAGAAGCCTGAGACGGAAGCACCCGCGCCGCCACCCAAGCCCAGCGGAGAGCTCCATCGCACGATGCGGGTGCCCGCCCACAAGGTGGACCGCATGCTCGACGCGATCGGCGAGACCGCGCTCCATCACCGCCGCCTCGAGCACATCGTCGGCGAGCACATCGTGATCGCCAAAGACGACGTGGCTGAGGAGGAGCTCGATCGCGGCGAGCGACTGCTCGATGAGATGCAGGACTCGGCGATCGGGATGCGCACCTTGCCGCTCAGCTCGATTACGGCGCCCTTCCCGCGTGCCGTTCGTGACCTGGCGGCGGCAGAGGGCAAGGAGGTGGAGCTGGCGATCAGCGGCGCCGAGACGCAGCTCGATCGGGTGATTCTCGAGGGGATCGCCGATCCGATCACGCACCTACTTCGAAACGCGGTGGCGCACGGAGTCGAGGATCCGGACAAGCGAGAGCAAGCCGGCAAGCCGCGCCGTGGAGCACTCGAGCTGCGGGCCGAGCAGCGCGGTGGCATGGTCGCCATCTCCGTCGCCGATGACGGCCGCGGCGTTTCGCCGGAGCTGCTCGAGCGAGCAAACGAGTTGGGCTCCCTCACCGAGGTCCTCACCACGGCCGGCTTCTCCACCGCCGTCGAGGTCGATGACCTGGCCGGCCGCGGAGTCGGCCTCGACGCGGTGAAGAGTCACGTCGAGGCACTCGGCGGCAGTATCGAGGTTCGCAGCGAACCGGAGCGCGGAATGGAGGTCGTCCTGCTGCTGCCAGTCACCCTTGCCCTGCTCAACGTTCTGCTATGCGAACGTGGCGGCCAGCCGTTCGGCGTGCCGGTCTCGAGCATCCGGGAGATCGTCAGCGTTGGCGAGACCGGGTCGCTAGGGGGCAGAGCCTCACTGGAGCATCGAGGTGAGGCGGTCCCCCTAGGCGACCTCGCCGAGATGGTGGGCGCCGCGGCAGCGGCGTTGCCGAAGGCTCCACCGGCGATGATCCTTGCCTCTTCGACTCGCGCCGTCGCCGTCGCCGTCGACCGCCTGCTCGGCGACCGGGAGCTGGTCGTCAAGAGCCTCGGTCCCTTGCTGGCGAATGTTGCCGGCTACCTCGGAGCGGGCATCCTCGGTGACGGCCGCGTGGCCCTGATCCTTGACCCAAATCGGCTTCTGGAGATGCCCCCCTTGGGCTCCTCGCTCCTCCCCACCCCGCAGGAGAAGCGTGGTCCGAAGAAGGTCCTCGTGGTCGATGACCAGTTCAGTGTCCGTGAGCTGCAGCGCAGCATCCTCGAGGCTGCGGGCTACCAGGTGGAGGTGGCGCGTCACGGACGAGAGGCGCTGCAACGCCTTGCGGCCGACCCCAGCGTGGACATCGTCCTGACCGACGTGCAGATGCCCGAGATGGACGGACTCGAACTGGTCAAGGCGATTCGCGAGGACCCCGTGCACGCTTCGCTGCCGGTAGTGATCGTCACCTCCAAGCAAGGGGAGGAGGACAAGCGGCGCGGAGCAGAGGAGGGCGCCGACGCCTACATCGTCAAGAAAGACTTCGACCAGCAGGCTCTGCTCGAGACGATCGCGCGACTAGTCGGGAGATAGAGGTGGCGACGCGACCTCGGCAGATTGTCATTTGCGAGCGCTCGGCGGGCCAGGCGCGAGCCCTGGCCCGGTTCCTCGAGCGTGACTCCGGCATTGATGTCGTCGCTGTCTGCGGCGACTCGAATGAGCTGCTGAAGAGACTCGAAGAGCTCGAGCCGGATCTCATCGCGCTCGATCTGGAGACCACCGGAGTGAGCGCCGCTTCGACGATCGAGCAGATCATGCGCGCGAGACCGGTGCCGATCCTGATCCTCGGTGGTCGTGAGGGAGAGGATGACGAGCCTGTCGCCGAGGCGCTGGCGGCAGGAGCACTCGAGGCATTGCCGCGAGACAAGCTGCGACTCGACGAGCCCGAGAGCATCTGGGCAACTGCCCTTCGCAGTCGCGTCAAGCGCCTCGCCAGCCTTCAACTGAAACGCCGGAGGCCCGAAACACACGGCGCCTCGGCCTCGCCGCGGGCCTGGCGCAAACCTGGGGGCGCCTACCGGGCGATAGGTATAGGCGCCTCCGTTGGCGGACCGCCGGCTCTGGCGGCCGTTCTCGGCGGCCTTCCCCGTGACTTCCCCCTGCCCGTGCTCGTCGTCCAGCACATGGCCGCCGGTTTCGGCGAGGGCCTCGCGAAGTGGCTGGACGAGAGCGCCTCGATCTCGGTTCGCCTCGCCGCCGACGGAGCCCCTCTGCAGGCCGGGGTTTGGATGGCCCCCGATGGCGCCCACCTGCGCCTCGAGCCTTCGATGCGACTCTCCCTCGACCGCAAGACCAGCAGGGGGGCGCACCGGCCTTCGCTCGACGTGCTCTTCGAGAGCCTGGCCTCCTCGGCAGGGGAGGGAGCGGTCGGCGTAGTTCTCACCGGGATGGGCCGTGACGGGGCCGAGGGCATTCGCGAGCTTCGTCAGGCGGGAGGACTGACGATCGCCCAGGACGAGGAGTCCTCCGCGGTGTTCGGCATGCCCGGCGCGGCCATCGACTCGGGTGTCGACCTGGTCCTCCCCCTGGAAGCGCTGGCGCCGAAGCTGGCAACGCTGCGCGCGCAGAAGGTCCCGCGATGAGCGAAGCCTTGTCAAAGGTCGCCGAGCTGGTTCGGCGAGAGACCGGGATAGTCCTCAAGGAGGCGCAGCTTCCCGCCCTGGCGGCGGCGTTGGGGCGAATCACTCCCGGCATGGACGCGGAGCGATTCGTTGCGGAGACCTCCCACTCGGGGGATGGCACCGCTCTCCTCGGCCGCCTCGTCAACGAGGTCACGGTCCAGGAGACCTACTTCTTCCGTGAGCTTCGCGAGCTGCAGGCAATTGACTGGCAACGGCTGCTGGAGGGCGCTCGCAAAGGCGGCCTGGGCGTAGTGAGGGTATGGGTGGCCGCCTGCGCGACGGGTGAGGAGGCCTACTCGCTGGCGATCCTCGCCAGCGAGGCGCTGGCCGGGGAGGGAACTCCAGTGAGGATCCTCGCCACCGACATCTCCAGCGCGGCCCTGGAGCGAGCTGCCGCTGGTGAGGATTATTCGGAGCGCTCGGTTCGCAACCTGCCTTCCCACCTTCGGCAGCGGTACTTCACTCAGGAGAAGGGCCGCTATCGCGTCCGCGACAGCGTCAAGTCGCTGGTCCGCTTTCGTCACCACAACCTGACCAGCGACCCTTCGCCGCCTCCCGGCGAGGTGCCCTTTGACGTGATCGCTTGCCGCAACGTCCTCATCTACTTCGACTTTGCGACGGCGGAGCAGGTGATCTGGTCCCTCGAGTCGGCGCTGCACCCGGAGGGCTATTTGATCCTCGGAGCCGCGGACCGCCTCACCGGCACGGTTGGAGGGTCCAAGAGCGTTGGCTCAAATCAATTCCCGGTCGAGCGCCGTCACCGTAAGCCTCGAATCGAGCAGCCCCTGAGACGTCCCCTCGGCCTCGAGCCGACGCCCCGGCGACGTGCCGAGGACAAGATCGAAGAGGCGTTGCTGGCTGCCGACACGGGTGATCTCGACGGGGCGATCGAGATCATCGACGGGGTGCTGGCAAGCGACCCTCTATTGGCTGACGCCTATTTCGTCCGCGGCTTGGTGGAGCTCGGCCGCGGAGACGCGCCGAAGGCTGCGAGATCGCTGCGCCGGGCTCTCTACCTGGACCCCTCGTTTGGCCTCGCCGCATTCGAGCTCGGCCGCGCTCACGATGTAGGAGGAGACGCGAGGGCCGCACGCAGGTCTTATGAGCAGGCCCTGAGAACGCTCGATCCCGCAGATGAGCGCCACCGGGTGATCCTCGACCAAATCGACCTGGAGGACGTGATCGCCGCCTGCCGTGCTCGGCTTCGATCGAAGCAGGGGGCGAAGTCAAAGTGAAGGTCCTTGCTGTCGATGACTCGGCTGCCTATCGGCGGCTGCTCGAGAAAGCGGTGAGTGACCTTGGCCACGACTGCGTCGCGGTCGAGGACGGGATTCGCGCCTGGGAGCTGTTCCAAAACGGCGGCATCGACGTCGTGATCAGCAACTGGATGATGCCCGGAATGGAGGGCGACGAGCTGTGCAGGAGGATCCGGAGCTCCGATCGCCCCTACGCGTATTTCATCCTCTTCACGGCCCGGGAGGGCAAGAGGAACGTCATGCACGGGATGGAGGCCGGGGCCGACGATTACCTGGCCAAGCCACTCGACGAGGACGAGCTGGAGGCCGCCCTGGTCGCCGCCGAAAGGGTGACCAACCTTTATCGCAAGCTCGCCGAGCAACAGGGCGAGCTGGAGCGACTCAACCGAGATCTCTACGACCAGTCGCGCCAGGACGCGCTGACGGGAGTTGGGAACCGGTTGCGAATGCAGGAGGACCTCGAGACCACCGAGGGCAACGTCGCACGGTATGGCCAGGGCTATGCCGTGGCCCTCTGCGACGTCGATCACTTCAAGGCTTACAACGACAGCCGCGGCCATCCTGCCGGGGATGAGGTCCTTCGTTCGGTTGCCGCCGCCCTGCGACAGACCTGCAGGAAGGGAGATGCCGTCTATCGCTACGGAGGCGAGGAGCTACTCGTCCTGCTCCCCGGGCAGAGCCTGGAGCTGGCAGCCGCAGCGGCCGAGCGCATGCGATGCGCGGTGGAGGAGCTGGAGATTCCACACCCGCGGGGTGAGCCGTCGTCCGTCGTGACAATCAGCATCGGGGTTGCGGTACGGAACCTCGATCAGAGCGGTGAGGTCGAGAAGGTGCTAAGGGAGGCGGATGAGGCCCTGTACAGAGCCAAGGACGAGGGTCGCAACCGGGTGGTCGTCCACGAGTCCGAGCCGTAATTCTGCGCCTCGGCGCAATCCGCGACATATAGGACAACCGAGCCCTCCAGCGCCTCAATTGAATGCACCGTTCCCGGTTCCACGCGCCAGGCAGAGCCCGGCCCGATCTCCTCGTCGCGCAGCTGCGCCTGATCGGGTCCATGAGTCAACCGGAACCAACCGGAGAAGACATAAGAGGTCTCGTCCTACTCGCGGTGCAGTTGAAGCGAGAGTTCGTGGCCAGCCTTGATATGGAGGAGCTTCCCGGCGTAGTGCTCGGTCTCAGCCCACCAGACCTCGTATCCCCACGGCTTCTCGACGCGTTGCGGTTCTCCGTCGGGCACGCGTGGACGGTACCGAGCAACCGGAACCGGCGTCCTTTCAGAGCGCCCAAACGGCCGCTTGATGCCCAAATGTGGTGCCCATGAAACCAAGCCACCGAGTCAAAATCAGCCGGTTGCCGCCACAGTCGGCGCTAGAATGCGATTCCCGTCAAATGCCCCCGACCGGATTCGAACCGGCGCCGCGCGGCTTAAAAGGCCGCCGCTCTAACCAGCTGAGCTACAGGGGCGAGGCGCCCAATGGTAGAGGGGCGCCGGGTGCGCTGGCTTGCGGTCAGGAAAGTTCCGGAAGGTCCTGCTCGGGGGTCGAGGCCTCGGCGTGGGTGCGGCGGGGGATGCGACCGGCGCCGCTAGCCGCGTGGCCGGCCTCGACACCGAGGCGCAGGGCGGTGGCCATCGCGACTGGGTCCTCGGCGCCGAAGATCGAGCTTGCGGCCATTACCGCGGCGCAGCCCAGCTCCATCGCCAGGGCGGCGTCGGATGCAGTGCCGATGCCGGCGTCGAGGATGACCGGGACGCTGGCGCGCTCGGCGACGATCGCGACGTTGTAGGGGTTGCGGATGCCGGCGCCGGAGCCGATCGGCGAGCCCAGCGGCATCACCGCGGCGCAGCCGGCCTCCTCGAGGCGACGGGCGAGGATCGGGTCGTCGTTGGTGTAGGGGAGGACGGTGAAGCCCTCGGCAACCAGGGTCTCGGCGGCGTCGAGCAGCTCGACCGCATCGGGGAAGAGGGTGCGATCGTCGCCGATCACCTCGAGCTTGATCCAGTCGGTCCCGAAGGCCTCGCGGGCGAGCTTGGCGGTGCGGACCGCGTCGCGAGCGGTGTAGCAGCCGGCGGTGTTGGGGAGGGCGAAGAGGCCGAGCTTGTCGAGCACGTCGAGGACCGAGCCCTTGGCGTCGGGGTCGATGCGGCGCAGGGCGACTGTGACGATCTCGGCGCCGGAAGCTGCCAGCGCTTGCTCCATCTGCTCCAGCGAGCGGAAGCCGCCGGTGCCGGCGATCAGGCGCGAGGTCCAGGCGCGCCCACCCAGCTCCCAGCCCTCGGCGCCGCCCTGGATCGCTGCCAGCACCTCGACCTTGCTGCCCTCGCGTAGCCGGGTAGGGCCCCACTCCCCGCGCGGCACCACCTCGCCGTCGAGGGCGACGGCAACCCCGCGCGTCTCCTCCGCCCCGGCCGCCTGAACGACGTCGACAAGCGTGGCCTGGTCCGCCACCTCAAACGGCTCGCCGTTCAGCTCCACCCTCACCCTCGACCCCCAACATCGACGGTGACTTCGTCTTTCTTCGCGGTATTAGCGAAAAAACGCGAAGTCACCGGGTTGGCGGGGGCGACGGAGTCCGGCAGCTCGTTGCCGGAGAGAAGATCCGCGATCGCTTCGCCGGTCAGTGGGGCGAGCAGGATGCCATTGCGATAGTGGCCGCAGGCGAGGATGAGGCCGTCGAGGGCGCCGGGGCCGATCAGCGGCAGGTTGTCGGGCGTGCCCGGGCGCAGGCCGGCCATCGACTCGACCAGCTCCATCTCGGCAACGTCGGGCAGCAGTCGGTAGGCCTCGCGCAGCAGCTCGTGGACGCCTCCGGCGGTGACCGTGGAGTCGAAGCCCCGCTCCTCGGTCGTCGCGCCGACGATCAGGCGGCCGTCGGGGCGTGGCACCAGGTAGACGCGCTCGGAGGCGACAATCCGCTCGCAGGGCGGCTCGCCATCGAGGGAGCGAAGCTCGAGGATCTGCCCCTTGACGGGACGCACGGGCGGCCGGGCGGCCTCGGGCAACCATGAAGCGGTGCCGGACCAGGCACCGATGGCGAGGACGACCGCATCCGCACGCAGCTCCTCGCCCGCGCTGGTGCGGACGCCCTCGATCCGCTCGCCATCGAGTAGAGCCTCACTGACCTCGACGCCGCCACGGACCTCCACGCCCGCTGCGGCAAGCGCGGCCAGCAGCGACGCGGTGAGCTGACGCGGATCGACCGCCGCCTCCTCGGGGGCGTGGACGCCGCCGTTGAACGACGGGGTCAGGCCCGCCTCAAGCTCACGGCAACGGCGCGGCGGCAGCCACTCGGCGCCGAGGCCGAGCGAGCGCTGCAGGTCGTGGACACGGCGCAGCTCGGCCGCCTCGTCGCGGTCGAGGGCGATATGGAGGGCGCCGCGGCAGGCGTAGCCGGTGCCGATGCCGCCTGCCGCCTCCAGCTCGGCGACGAAGGCCGGGTAGAGCTCCGCCGCGGCAAGGGTCATCCGCAGCAGGTCCGGCTCGCCGAAGGCGAGCTCGCCGATCGGCGCCAGCATGCCGGCTGCGACCCGAGTGGCGCCGGCCGGCGGCTGGACGCGGTCGAGGACGATTACGCGAGCGCCCCGCTGCGCCGCGCGCCAAGCACAGCAGAGGCCGATTACGCCACCGCCGACAACCACTGCGTCATAGCTACCTCGGTCGCTCATTCTTTGCCTCCGCCGGCATTACCCGGATCAGGTCCAGACGGTCGGTGGCCTCGTTGCCACCCTCTCAGCCTTGGCATCGCCGTGCCGTGGGCTCCCGTACCCCACCGATGCTACCCCTCGTTAAGAATTTTGTTAGCGCTAATCATTTTGTGACCCAGACGGGGTAGACGCACCTGGCAAGCGATAATCGGGGGGTGAGCCTCGCTCAACCTGACGCCAAGGGCCCGCTGCGCCGCGAGCGGCTGCGCACCGCGCGGCTCTACTTCTGCTGCGACGCCCGCCCCCACGGGGAAGACCCGGAGCCGCTACTGCGGGCGGCGCTGCGCGGCGGCGTCGACATCGTGCAGCTGCGCGAGAAGGCACTGCCGCGGCGCGAGATCGAGCGCTCGGCTCTCACCTTCCGCCGCCTCTGCGATACCCACAGCGCCCTCTTCATCGTCAACGACGACCCCGACCTGGCCCGCGCCTGCGACGCCGACGGCGTCCACGTCGGCCAGGACGACACACCGGCAGCAGAGGCGCGCGCTCTGCTTGGCCCCGACGCGATCATCGGCATTTCCACACACTCAAAGGAGCAGATTGACGCTTCCGGGGGCGTCCCTGACCAAGCAGATCAAGGACGCAGGGAGCGTGGCGTGCTCCGCACGCGAGCGACCGAGGACGCCGATATGCGCCGGTCAGGGACGCCCCCGGCGGTGGACTACATCAGCGTCGGACCAATCTGGGAGACGCCGACCAAGGAGGGACGCGCGGCCGTCGGCCTCGAGCTGATCCGCCACGCCGCTGCCAACGCCCCACATCCCTTCTTCGCGATCGGCGGCATCGACCCGACCAACGCCGCCCAGGTGGTCGAGGCCGGGGCGCGGCGGATGTGCGTGGTGCGGGCGATCCGCGATGCCGAGGATCCCGCCGCGGCCGCCGAACAGCTGCGCGCCGCCTTCGCCGAAGTCGGGGACGAGGCGCCCGGTGGCTGAGCAGCCGCGCAAGCGCAAGCAGCGGGGCGCCTCTCCCACTCCTCGCGAGCGGATGGAGAGCGGCTACGCGAAGGCCGAGGTCCGCAACCAGGAAGCGCGCGAGGCGCTGACGCCGCTGGCCGAGGGCGAGCGGCCGCTGGTGGTGACGATCGGCGCCATCATCGCCGCGCTGATCGCCGCCTCGATCGTGATCGGCTACCTCGTCGGCACCGAGGTCAACGGCGAGAAACCGAAACTCGTCCAGGTGCTGGCCCCGGCGCTGCTGATGGGGATCATGGCCTGGGGCATGTGGCGCGCCCGCTACTGGGCCGTGCTCGGCTTCCAGCTGATCCTCGTCTTCCTCATCTTCAGTGCCGTCTACGGCCTCGCCCTGCAGGCGGCAACGGTCGGCCAGGTCCTCGCCACCCTCGCCCTGCTCGCCGTCGCCGGCAGCTTCTTCTACTTCATGGTCAAGGCGATGGCGCGGATCCAGATGCCGACCCGCCCCGATTAGGCGGCGGGCGATCGCGGTTCTATAGGCTCAGCCTCAGTGGCTGATTCCTACGATGTGATCGTGATTGGCGGGGGGCCCGGCGGCTACGTGGCCGCTATTCGGGCTGCTCAGCTGGGCAAGACGACCGCTGTGGTCGAGCGCGACAAGCCCGGCGGGCGCTGCCTCAACTACGCCTGCATCCCGGCCAAGACGGTGCTGCGCACGGCCGAGATCTACCACCAGGCGCAGGACAGCGCCGAGCTGGGGGTCGTCGCCAATGACGTCTCGATCGATTGGGAGGCCCTGGGCAAGCGCCGTGCTGCTGTCTCGGAGTCCCTCTCCAGCGGGGTGAAGATGCTCTGGGACAAGAACAAGATCGCGCTGATCGAGGGTGAGGGCTCGCTCACGGCCGAGGGCAACGTCAAGATCGGCGATGAGACCTTCGAGGCGGGCACGGTCGTCCTCGCCACCGGCTCGGCGGCGCTGCCGATCCCCGGCGTCGAGTTCGGCGGTCGCGTCGTCGATACCTGGGGCGCCTGGTCGCTGCCCGAGCAACCGAAGAAGATCGCAGTGGTCGGCGCCGGCGCCTCCGGCTGTGAGATTGCCTCCGCCTATGGGCGCTTCGGCACCGAGGTGCTGCTGATCGAGATGCTCGACCAGATCCTCCCCGCCGAGGACAAGGACATGGCCCGCGTGGTCGAGCGCGCCTTCAAGAAGCAGAACATCACGATCTCCACCGGCACCCCGGTCGAAAACGTCGAGGCCGGCGAGAAGTCGGTCAAGTTCAGCTACGGCGAGAGCAGCGCCGAGGTCGACTACCTCTGCATCGCCGGCGGCCGCTCCGCCGACGTCGAGGGGCTGGGACTGGCCGAGGCTGGAGTCGAGCTGGAGGAGAACGGCAAAGTCAAGGTCGACGAGTACAACCGCACTTCCAACCCCAAGGTCTACGCGATCGGCGACCTGGTCAACGCCAAGGCCCTGGCCCACAAGGCCTCCGAGGAGGGCGTCGTCGCGGTCGAGCACGCCGCCGGCGAGAACCCCCACCCGGTCGACCAGAACCTCGTCGCCGGTGCGACCTTCTGCCACCCGCAGGTGGCCAGCGTCGGCCTCACCGAGGCCGCCGCCAAGGAGGCCGGGCACGAGATCAAGATCGGCAAGCAGAAGCTCGGCGGCGTCGGCGGAGCTACCGTCTACGACGACAAAGACGGGCTGGTCAAGCTCGTCGTCGACTCCAAGTACGGCGAGCTGCTCGGCGCCCACATCGTCGGCAACCGCGCCTGCGACATGATCGCCGAGCTGATCGCGACGATGGCGCTCGAGGGTGGCTACCAGGAGCTGGCCCGGATCGTCCATCCCCACCCGACGATCTCCGAGGCGATCCCGGAAGCCGCGCGCGCCGTCGAGCGCTGGGCGATCCACGCCTGAGCGCAGCTCGTGGACTCAGCCCGTGCTTCGCGGAAGCTCGATCGTCTCGATGCCCAATTTGGCGGCCAAGGTGAGCACTCCGGAATCGGAGGTTGCGATCTGATCACCCGGCCCTGGGGCCGCTAGAAGAACGGAGTCCGCAAGCGAAAGGGGAAGTCGCTTGCGGTGGTAGTGCAGGCTGCGGATCTCACCTGCCCGACGGGCAAGGTCCACATCGACCGAGATGGGAGTGAGCGGACCCGCGAATAGCGGCTCGATCACGTCGGCGACCTGGGCATGCGAAAGCCTGGCCCGGCGGCTTGACTTGTCGTAGGCCTCGGCGATGTTCGCGGTGGTCATCGCGACCGATCCACGACGAAGAATGCCGACAACCTGATCCATCGCGGGCTCCGCGCAGATGACCGCAATCAACGCATTGGCATCGAGCAGCGTCAGCGGTTTTCCCATTTGCGATCCTCCGCTTCCGCTTCGGCCTCGCGTTCTTCTCGCGTAACCGCCTCCCAATCGATCTTCGGGCCGATCCCCGCGAAGGCCCCGGCGGCGGCCGCGATCGGATCGTCTGGGGCCGGCCTGAGGACGATCTCCTCGCCACGGTCCTCGAGGGTCACGGTGCCGGTCCCCCAGCGCTTGCGAATCGGGGCCGGAATCGAGATCTGTCCACCCTTGCTGATCTTCATGCGCTTCCTCATTTCCATGGAACGTACCATGAGATAGCTCACTGATTGCTTTTTGCATGGGACATAAAGTCCGTGCGTGGCCAATCTCTCCCCCCCGGCGACTTTCTATTTCGACCTCGGCTCGCCCTACGCGTACCTGACCGCCGAGCGGATCAGCGGGTTGTTCACGGAGGCGGGACTGGAGCAGCCTGAGTGGCAGCCCGTATTGCTCGGCGGGCTCTTTAGGACCTTCGACCGGGACTCCTGGTCGAAAGGGCCGGGCCGGGACGAGGGGATCGCTGAGATCGAGCGGCGCGCTGCCGACTACGGCCTGCCGCCGATCGTCTGGCCGGATCCCTGGCCCGGCAACACGCTCTTCGCGATGCGGGTCGCCACCTTCGCCAAGCAGACCGGTCGCACCGTCTCCTTTGCCCTCGCCGCCTTCCGCCAGGCCTTTGCCGCCGGGGTCGACCTCTCCGAGCCGGACAACGTGCTGATCGCCGCTGCGGCCTGCGAGCTGCACCCGCGGGCGCTGCTCAAAGCGGTCGAGACCGAAATCGTCAAGAACGCCCTTCGCGAGGCGACAGATTCCGCGGCTGAGCTGGGCGTCTTCGGGGTCCCATCGCTGGTTGTCAACGGCGAGGTTTTCTGGGGCGATGACCGGTTGGAGGAGGCGGTCTCCGCCGCGAGCTAAGGTCAGGGCGAATGGCTGATCTCCCTGACGCCTCCACCTGTTACGAGCTGCTCGCGCGGATGGCGCTGATCCGCCGCTTCGAGGAGGAGGCGGGGCGCCAATACCAGCGGGCCAAGGCCGGTGGCTTCCTGCATCTGGCGATCGGCGAGGAGGCGACCATCGTCGGCGTCACCTCGGTGATGCGCGAGGAGGACTACCTGATCGGCACCTACCGCACGCACGGCCACGCGATCGCCCGCGGCACCGAGCCCAAGCGGGTGATGGCGGAGCTGTTCGGCCGCGTCGACGGGACCAGCGGTGGCCGCGGTGGCTCGATGCACATCTTCGACCGCGAGCATCGCTTCATGGGTGGTTACGGGATCGTCGGCGGCAACCTGCCGATCGCGGCGGGGCTTGCCCTCGCCTCCCAGTACAAGGGCGAAGACGCGGTGACCGTCTGCATGTTCGGCGACGGCGCCTCCAACGCGGGCAACTTCGGCGAGACGATGAACCTGGCGGCGCTCTGGACGCTGCCGGTCCTCTTCCTGGTCGAGAACAACCTCTACGGTATGGGCACCTCGGTCGAGCGCCACTCGGCCCAAACCGACCTCTCCAAGAAGGCCGAGGGCTACGGCATCCCGGGTGAGCGGATCGACGGCATGGATGTGCTGGCGGTGCGCGAGGCCGTCGCCGAGGGCATCCGCCTCGCCCGCGAGGAGCAGCGTCCGACCATGCTCGAGGCCTTCACCTACCGCTACCGCGGTCATTCCGCCGCCGACCCCGAGGTCTATCGCGAGCGCGAGGAGGTCGAGGAGTGGCAGGAGAAGGACCCGATCGAGAGCTTCGCGCGGCGCTGCGTCGAGGCCGGGGTGCTGGGTGAGCGCGAGGTCGCCGAGGTGCGCGCGAAGGCCGAGGAGACGGTGCTGGCGGCGGTCGAGTTTGCCGACGCCTCACCCGAGCCGGCGCTCGACACGCTCTACGAAAACCTCTACGCGGTGAGTGACAGCGAGGCCTGGTATGCGGTCGACGAGCGCAGCCCCGAGCCACATCGGGGCGAGCGCGAGGCCAGGATGCCCGAGGCGGCGCGTGAGCTGGCCGAAGCCGGCGCCGCCTATGCAGGGCAGGAGGACGGGCCGCGTCCCAACCCGGCCGAGAGCGGCGACATCCAGGAGGGGACCGAGCCGGAGATCGCGGCCGAGCGCGAGGAGGCCGAGGACTGATGGCAACCCTGCGGATGCGAGAGGCGCTGCGCGACGCGATGGCGGAGGAGATGCGGCGCGACGAGGCGGTCTTCGTGATGGGCGAGGACGTCGGCGTCTTCCAGGGCGCCTTCAAGGTGACCGACGGCCTGCTCGACGAGTTCGGCGAGCGGCGGGTGCGCGACACGCCGATCTCCGAGAACACAATGGTCGGCGCCGGGGTCGGGGCGGCGATCGCGGGGCTGCGGCCGATCGTCGAGCTGATGACGGTCAACTTCTCGCTGCTGGCGCTGGACCAGATCGTCAACCACGCCGCCGCGATCCCCTACATGTTCAACGGCCAGGCGCAGGTGCCGATGGTGATCCGGATGCCGGGCGGCGGCGGGCACCAGCTCGGCCCCACCCACTCGCACAGCTTCGAGGCGCTCTTCCTGCAGGTGCCGGGGCTGCTGGTCGCCTGCCCCTCGACGCCGGCCGACGGCAAGGCGCTGCTGAAGGCGGCGATCCGCGACGACAACCCGGTGATCTTCATCGAGCACGAGAGCCTCTACGGCCGTCGCGGCGAGGTCGCCGAGGACGGTGACGAGGTGCTGCGCTTCGGCGAGGCCGCGGTGCGACGCGAGGGCGGCGATGTAACGATCGTCGGCCTGCTCAAGATGGCCCACGTCGCCGAGGACGCGGCGCGGGTGCTCGCCCACGAGCACAACGTCGAGGCCGAGGTGATCGACCCCCGCACCCTGCGCCCGCTCGACCTCGACACGATCCTCGCCTCGGTGCGCAAGACCAACCGGGCGGTGATCGTCGAGGAGGGCTGGCCGCACGGCGGCGTCGGCGCCAACCTGGCGACGCTGATCACCGAGCAGGCCTTCGACGACCTCGACGCGCCGGTGCAGCGGGTGACGGGCGCCGACGTACACATGCCCTACTCGCGGCGGCTGGAGCAGGCTGCGATTCCGCATGAGGAGCACGTGGTGAAGGCGGCCCTGGCGGCATTGGAGGGCTCGATCTGATGGCCGAGGTCGTGATGCCACGGCTGTCGGACTCGATGGAGGAGGGGACGGTTCTGCAGTGGCTGAAGCAGGTTGGGGACGAGGTCGCGATCGGCGATGAGCTGGTGGAGATCGAGACGGACAAGGCGAACATGGCCTACGAATCGGACATCGCCGGGACCTTGAGCGAGATCTTGGTGCAGGAGGGCGAGACGGTTGCGATCGGGACTCCGATTGCGATGGTTGGGGACGACGCAGGGACCACGCGCTCGGCTGCGGGTCCTGTCGCGGAGGAGGGGGGGCCTGCGGGCGGGTCAACACCGTCCTCGACCCCCCCTCCTCCACACCACCCGCAGACGGAGGCGGTCGAAGCGCCTGGGAACTCCGACGGAAGCGGGCGTCCGAAGGCGTCGCCAGTAGCTCGACGGATCGCCAAGGAGCGGGGCCTTGATTTGGCACAGCTTCGAGGGTCCGGACCTAGCGGGCGGATCGTCAAGGCGGACGTGGAACGGGCAGCTTCCTCCGCGGGTGGCGCGGACTCGGGGGGGCCGAGAACGGAGGCGAAGCCCCCGCCCGCAGGCCCCCCCGAGGCCGCGACGGGTCCCGCGGTCGGAACCCTCAGTCCCGAAACCGCCAAGGGAACCGTCAGCTACGACGAGTTGAGCAAGCTGCAGTCGACGATCTCGCGGCGAATGGCGGAGTCGAAGGCGACGGCGCCGCACTTCTACCTCGAGGCTGAGATCGATATGAGTCGGCTGGTTGCGGCGCGGGCGCAGATCAAGGCATCGGCCGCCGAGGACGACGTCGTTCCGTCCTTCAACGACATGGTGGTCAAGGCTTGTGCGCTGGCGCTGCGGGAGCACCCGCGGGCCAATGGCGCGTATCGAGATGGGCGGTTTGAGCTCTACTCGCGGGTGAACGTCGGCATCGCGGTGTCAGCGCGGGATGCGCTGGTTGTTCCCACGGTCTTCGATGCCGATCAGAAGAACCTGCGGCAGATCGCCACCGACTCTCGGGCGCTGGCGCAGCGGGTTCGGGATGGGCAGATCACGCCGCCGGAGTTGTCGGGGGCGACGTTCACCGTCTCCAACCTGGGGATGTTCGGGATCGACAGCTTCGCCGCGGTGATCAATCCGCCCCAGGCGGCGATCCTGGCTGTGGGTGCGATTACCGAGCGCCCGGTCGCCCGCGAGGGTGCGATCGGCACCGCGCACCTGATGCGGGTCAACCTCGCCTGCGACCACCGAATCCTCTACGGCGCTCCCGCCGCAGAATTCCTCGCCCGGGTCCGGGCGCTGCTAGAAGAGCCGCTGGCCTTGGCGCTCTAGCCGGGTGCAACGTTTTGTGGTCCCGATGGCGCCACAAAGCGTTACGGCTGAGTTCGGTCAGCGGGCGCCGGCGCCTGACAGTGGCTCGACGCGGAAGGCTGAGCGCGTCGGGTGGGCCGGCTTGTAGAAGGTCGCCGTCTGGGCGATCGTCCGCCAGGGCGCCGGCAGCATGCCGCCAGCGCCCAAGAAGCGAGTGAAGAGGACCGAGGCGCGGCGGCAGCTGATGCCCGAGCGCGGCGGGATGTAGAGGAGGTAGCCGCCTTTCGGGAAGAAAAGGGGTCCCACCCGGGTGCTGGAGTTGACCGTGAAGGTGCCTTTGCAGAGAGCCCCGAGGGAGGACCTTTCTTCTCCCCCGCCGCTGCCGGCGGAGCTGCGTGAAACCGAGAAGCCGTCTGCGCCGCCCCGTTTGAAGGAGGCCTTGCCGCTTCCTTCGGCAACGACCCGCCAGGGCACGGGCAGGATCCCGTCGTAGTCCTCGAGGAATCGGGTGAAGAGTTTCGCCGCAGCCGGACATGTGAAACCGAACGAAGGCGCAATCGTGATCGTGTAATCGCCGGCCGGCAGGACCGCGGCGCCGATGCGATCGTCGTGGATGACCCGGAAGCTGGCGCAGGAAGTCGCGGCGGCTGCGCCCGTTCCGCCACCAAGGCCGATGACGAGGAGTGCGGTAACGATGAGGGCCGGAAGGACGAGCTTCTTCACCGCCGGGAACCTAGCAACGGCTTCGGCCACGGCCACGGCGAAATCCTCGCTCTGAGAGGGAGTGCGGCCAAGCAGATCAAGGACGCAGGGAGCGCCGCGTGCTCTGCACGCAAGCGACCGAGGACGCCGATATGCGCCGGCCGCACGCCCTCTCAGCAGGTCTTCTTGGCGCCGGTGACCGCATTCCATGCGCGGCCGACGGAGAAGTCGGCGGCGACGCGGAGGATGCCGGGGTGGGAGGCGTGGGCAACGGTCCAGTCGCCGTGGCGCAGCAGGCAGCCGGCGCCGCGGGCGATCGACCAGTAGGGGGTGAAGTTGACGCGGACGAGGAAGTCGCCGGGATGGCTGACGTCGAGCCCGAAGCCCTGGCGGCCGACCCAGAGGACCTGGGCTGCGGCGGCTCCAATCGGATCGACCAGCGGCTCGGGGTCCCGCACCGCGTAGATGCTCCAGTGCGGCGAGCTCCAGCGCAGGTCGAGGAAGGAGGGTGCGGCCAGGATCAGCCGCCGCTCGGCGACTGAGGAGTAGTCGAGCGCGGCGTCGGGCAGGGCCACGTAGGAGATCGCGTTCTGGCGCAGCCAGTGCCGGTAGGCCGCCGGGGTGAGGGAGCTGCCTTCATCGTCGTAGAAGATGTCGTCCCGGGTGGTGTCGAGCTGGCGCAGCCAGCCGCGGGCCAGCTCGAACTGCGAGGCGAGGTAGGCCGACTCCCAGTGGTTGGCGGTGGGCGGCACCTCGACCCGCACGCCCGTCCCACCGTGGGCGCGAAGCCACTGCGCCGGCGGCTGGAAGTAGCTGCGCGAGGTCGAGGGATCACCAACGCTGCGGGCTATCTGGCTGACGCTCGCGGTCACCTGCCAGTAGAGGCCGCCGACCAGCGCCAGCGAGAGGATCACAACCGAGGGGCCGTCCAGCCGCGGGCGGCGCGCCAGCATCACCGCGGCCAGGACCGGGCCGCCGAAGAGCGCGCCAAGCCGCACCGCATTGCCGCCGATCGGGTTCGGCGCCAGCAGCAACAGGGTCGCGGCCAGCACATAGCCGGCCAGCACCCAGCGCAGCTGGCGCTCCTCGCGGGCCATGCCGCGGGTGACCAGGAGCGCGCCGGCGCACCAGAGCGGGATCGCTATGTAGGAGGAGAAGGCGAAGGGGAACTGGCCCGATTCGGGGAAGGCGAGGTTGGGGAGGGCGATCAGGCCGAGGGCGACCGCGGCGGTGCCGACCGCCAGCCGGTTGAAGGGCCTCCCCCGCTCGAGGACGCCAACCAGGACCACGCCGGCGAGAAAGGCCGCGGCGACTGGGCTGGAGAGAGCGCAGGCCGCGGCGGCGGCGAGCGCCAGCTTGCTGCGGCCGAGCTGCAGGCAGCGCAGCGAGGCGAGGCCAAAGGCGACCCCGAGGGCGAAGGTGAGCTGGCCGTCGGCGAGCAGCGTCACCACGCCGGCGGCGAACCAGAGCGTCGCCCAGCGGGCCGGCTCACCCCAGCGGTCGCGGACGAGGCGATCGAAGAGGTAGGAGGAGGAGACCACCGAGATCGTGCCGACCAGCTGCGGTCCGAGCAGCGAGGCGAGCGGTGGGAAGAGGAAGCTGTAGGTGAGCGTGTAGTGGCCGCCGTACCAGCTGCCGTTCCAGATCGCCAGGCCGGCGTGCTGGAACAGCTCGGTGCGGAAGACCTGGGCGGCAAGGTCGCCCACCTGCGGGTTCCAGGCCAGCATCGCGGCGGCGAGCAGGGTGCTGAGCGCGACGGCCGGAAGCCAGTCTGGTCGGAGAGCCTTCGACTGGACCATAGGGAGCAGCGCCAAGGATAAAGCGGCGCCATGCAACGATTCGAGAATGAGCGCCGAACTCCTCGTCGTCCGCTGCGGCCTGGTTCCCTACGACGAGGCGGGCGTCGCCCAGCGCTGGCTCTGCGACGCACGCCAGGAAGGGGCGATTCCGGACGTGCTTCTGCTGCTCGAGCACCCGCCCGTCTACACCCGTGGGCGCCGCTCCGACGAGGGCGAGCTGCCGATGGCGACCGAGTGGTACGAAGCGCAGGGGATCGAGGTGCGCGACACCGACCGCGGTGGGCGCGTCACCTACCACGGGCCCGGCCAACTGGTCGCCTACCCGATCGTCGACCTGAAGCCCTACGACGACGACGTCCACGAGTACGTACGGCGGCTGGAGCAGGTGGCGATCGGCTCACTGGGCGAGCACGGCGTCGCCGCGATCACGATCGAGGGCCTGACCGGGGTCTGGACCGAGGGCGAGCCGCCGGGATCGGCGGCGGGAACGAGTGAGGCGCGCAAGATCGGCTCGATCGGGGTGCACGTGAGCCGCGGGATCACCACTCACGGATTGGCGATCAACGTCAACAACGATCTGCAGCCGTTCGAGTGGGTCGTGCCCTGTGGGATCGAGGGCTGTCAGGTGACCTCGCTGAGCCGCGAGGTCGACGCCGAGCAAGACCTGTCCGCCTTCGCCGACACGGTCGCCTCGCGCTTCGCCGCGGTCTACGAGCGCACCCCGGCCAGCGCCGACCCGGCCGACCTGGGTCTCGACAACGCTAGGCTCGGCGTCGCATGAGTGAGACGACCGCAGACCAGGTTCCGGCGCAGAACGGCGCGGTCTCGAAAAGCGCTGGCGTCGCAGAGCCCGCTGAGCGCGTCCACGTCACCCGCTCCCGCGCCAAGCCCGGCGGGACCGCGGCCGAGACCGGCGACACCGTCCCCTTCCGCCGCGCCCGCAAGCCGCCCTGGCTGAAGGTGCCGGCCCCGGGGGGGCCGACCTACAGGCGGCTGAAGTCGATGATCGGCAGCGACAACCTGCACACGGTCTGCGAGGAGGCAAACTGCCCCAACGTCGGCGAGTGCTGGGAGCGCGGCACGGCGACCTTCATGATCCTCGGCGATGTCTGCACCCGGCGCTGCGGCTTTTGCAACGTGAAGACGGGCGTGCCGAGCTGGAACGACCCGCTGGAGCCGCTGCGCGTCGCCAACCAGGTGAAGAAGATGGGGTTGCGCCACGCCGTCGTCACCTCTGTCGACCGCGACGACCTGCCCGACTACGGGGCCAGCGCCTTCGTCGGCGTGATCCGCTCGATCCGCATGCAGGCGCCCGGCTGCAAGGTCGAGATCCTCACCCCCGACTTCCGCGGCCAGGAGATGCCGCTGGCCAAGGTGATCCACGAGCGGCCCGACGTCTTCAACCACAACGTCGAGACGGTGCCACGCCTCTACCCAAAGGCGCGCCGCGGCTCCAAGTTCCTGCGCTCGGCGCGGGTGCTGAAGATGGCCAAGGAGATGGGCGGCGCCGACGTCGTCACCAAGTCGGGCCTGATGGTCGGCCTCGGCGAGACCTTCGAGGAGATGGTCGAGACCTTCGGCATCCTGCGCGAGCACCGCGTCCAGGTGCTGACCGTGGGCCAGTACCTGCGCCCAACCGAAAACCACCTGCCGGTCGTCCGTTACTGGCACCCCGAGGAGTTCGAGGCGCTGGAGAAGGCGGCGTACGAGCTTGGGTTCGAGTCGGTGGCCTCAGGGCCGCTGGTGCGCAGCAGCTACCACGCCGATCAGAACCTGCCCGAGCGCGCGCTGGCCGGGTAGCGCCGAGATCAGGACTCGGCTTTGAAGCTGACGCCTTCGAGGTGGACAAGGTTTCCACCGCCGATCCGGACTTCTCCGTTGGACCCAGATATTTCCAGCGTGTCTTCCAAGCAGTTGCAGAGCACCGGGAAGGCGAGGAACGTGCCGGGGTCCGGACGGAATCCGGGAGGAAGTCTGAAGATCTCTTCCCCGGACACTCCGTTGGCCGCCGGACCTTTGAGGTGAACGATCCCCGTTTGGTCTTTGTAGAAGGCCACGGGCCCATACGAGGTGCCGGAGCTGAACCAGGTTCCCGAGAATTTGGGCTCTCCCGGCGCACCGACCAAATGCCATGGTTCGGAAGGAGTCAGCGATTTAGCGATGCCGGCGGTATTGGCGACGTTGGCGGTGTCGGCGGTATTCGCCGTGCTGGCGGTGCGAGCCGAAGGCACGGTGCCCAACGTAGAGGCGTCGATCTGCGCTCCGGTCAGCGAGCCATCCGCGATCTTCGAGGCGGTCACCGCGCCCTTGGCGATCTTCGCTTCCGTGATCGCCCCGTCCTTGACCTTCACGGTGGTTACGGAGCTCTTCTTCAGTTGCTTCGTCCCCACGCTGTTCTTGGCGAGGCCGGCGGCAACAGCGGCTCCCCCTCCAAGCAGCAGGAACAAGCAGAGACTCGAGACCACGTTGGCATAGGTCAGCTTGCCGCGCAGGCGCTTCTTCATCGCACTTCCCCCAGTCGATCGGTCGAGACGTCGCCCTGGCTACTTCCGGAGGGACCGCCCGATTCCTTGAACGCTTGGAGTGCATTTCGTTACGAATAGGCCTTGAGTCGTGACATCGCCGACCATACGGTCGCCCGATGCCGACATCTGTGCCGAAACCGCTCAATCTCAAGGGAAAGGGCGACTTGGCCGAGCTAGTGGTTGCCGCCGATCTCCTTCGTCGCGGCCACAAAATCGCCATCCCCTACGGCGAGGACTGCGACTTCGATCTTGTGCTGATCAGAGGCCATCGCCTCGAGCGGGTGCAGGTCAAACACGTGCGATCCGATGGATCGGTGATCACCGTCAGGTGTCGCTCGCATTCGTTGACCAACGGAAAGATCCGGCGGATCAAGCGCTACACCGCCGAGACCATCGACTTCATTGCCGTCTATGACGCCACCACCGATTGCTGCTACTACGTGCTGCGAGCGAGCCCGGCTCGGGCCGATCAATCCTCCATCTGAGGATCCTGCCCGCCAAGAATGGGCAGAAGCTGGGCACGCGAGCCGCCGCGAACTACCTCGCGCCCTGATTGATGGAGCCAGCCGGAATCGAACCGGCGACCTTTCGGATGCAAACCGAACGCTCTGCCAGCTGAGCTATGGCCCCGTACTGGGAGTTTAGGCGGGTCGGAGCAGGCGGACAAGCAGGCCTGCGCGAGGCTAGTCGTCGAAGTCGAAGTCCTTGGGAGGTTTCTGCTCGAACCAGAGCTGGTCGTCCTCGGGGGTCTCCTCGAGGAAGTCCGGGGTCTCCTCCAGCACGTCGTCGTCGGCGCGGGGGGCTGCTGCCTCTGGTTCATCGGCAACCTCGGGCTCCTCGATCTCCTCGACCTCTGGCTCGTCGGCAAGCTCTGACTCGGAGCGGATTGGCGCGTCGAGCGCCTGGTCGAGTTCGTCGGATAGGCGTTGCTCGTTCCAGAAGGCGTCGTCCTCATCGTCCTCGTCATCGGCAGCGACGGGCGCGGGGCCCTGGATGCTGACCTCGAGGTCGTCGTCCTCGTCAAGCCCGGCAAGCGGGTCCGTCGGGCCGAGCCGCGGCTCGGAAATCTCCTCCTCGACCAGCTCCTCGTCAGTGGGGTTGGGCGGGGCAGCTGCGCCGAGCTCCTCCTCCATGTCGTGGAGCTGGGTCGGCTGTTCGGCGATCGCGTGACGCTCTTCGGTGGAGGGACCTTCGGGCTCGATCTCTTGCTCAGCAGGCTCTGGGGCGTCGGCGACGATCTCGTGCTCCATCGCCGTCTGCTCCTCCACGGCGGGTGGCTCCTCAACAGCAGGCGCAGGTTCCTCCACGGGCGCCTGCGGCGGCCCCTCCTGCAGATCGGTGATCGTGGGCTCGCGCCGAGCGCCCGGCTCGTCCGCGATATCCGGCTGCTCCATGAACTGCGTCGGCGCCTCGGCGGCCAGATCCGGCGCGCTGCCCTCGTCCCCGGGCCGCTCCGCCTGACCGAACGCCTCGTCCTCGAGCTGTTTCAGCTCGGATCCGTCAGCGCCGTGTTGGCGCTTCAGCTCAAGATGCTCGCGTATTGCCTCGTCGAGAATGCCCATCAGCAACGTTCCATCGCGGGAAGCTAAAGCCTATGCGGTTATCCTTGCTCTTGCGAGGGCCCTGGGACGAACCTCCCACCCACGCACTCGGGGCTATAGCTCAGCTGGCAGAGCGCCTGGATCGCACCCAGGAGGTCGGCGGTTCGAATCCGCCTAGCTCCATCGGCAGAACCCCCTGCACGTCGGCGGTTCGCTTTTTCAGAACCGCTCGAACCGCCCCCCGAAAAGCGCTCCCCAACTGGCACGAGTGGGTGAATCGCCTGGATGCGCGGGGATTAGCAGCGAATTCGGGGGATTCCCGGCTTGCAATCGGGCAACAGCAGAGTTAGAGGGACCTAAGCGGGTGCGCAGCAGCCATCACGTCCACCGACACCCGAGCATCCCCGACGCGATCCGGTCCCCGTCCATGGCAGTCGACCGCTCAAGCGAGGAACGCTCGCGAGCATCTTGCGCCGCCAGCCTCGGTCGAGACGAATTCGCTCAGCCCTTGCGGTAACTCCTGGGGTGCGCGAGTGTGCCCTGCGAAGTCTCTCTGAACTGTCCAGGACCACCCACCTCGATCCCGATTTAGCGCTGAATACTTATTCAGGCGCCTTTGCCTGTTTGGAAGTGTTCTCGTTCGCCTTCCCGGTGTCGGTCTTGGTCAAGTTCGAGGAGCTCGAAGTGTCATCCCCGCCGATCTGCGTACCCACCCCGATGCCGAGCAAAAGGGTGACGAGGATCGCGATCACGGCGAGGACCTTATTCCAGGTGTCCCAGCTCTTGGCCTCCTCATGACGGGTGGCACTTAGCTCGCGGTCATCTGTGCGCTCCCGCGCAGCCTTCCCCGCTTTGATCGCCTCCTGAAGCTGCTCCCTGAGTTCGGCAGCCTCCTTACAAGCCTCGATGAACTTGTCGGTCCCCTTCTCCCACTCCGACCAGCCCACTCCGCGCTTGTAGCCGCGGCCCTCGTGAAGCAGGTGCATGTAGCGCTTGCGCTTACTGTCAAGCTGGTCGGCCGAGGGGCTTCCCGGGAGCTCGCCGCTTAGCTGCATGGGCCGAGCAGTCACCAGGTACTCGTCGTACCAGAGCTTGTCAATCTCGCCAGCCTGGAAATCAAGCATCTGCTCCCAGGCCTCCATCATCGTGCGTCTCAGGTGGTCTTCAAAGAGAGTGACCTGTGCTCGCTGTTCCTGAAACGTCGCGTCGGGTGCTGCCTCGAAGAGCGTTCCGATATGGGAGAGCGCGTCAACAAGGTTGTTCGTACCCACCTTGTTTCTGACGTTGGTTTCCTCCTCGAAGCGTCGATCCGCCTCGAGAACCTGCGGGTATTTCTCGCGGAGAACCCAGACCAGGCGCTCGAGGTTCGCGATATAGACGCCGCTGATGCGTTTTCGTCGCAGGTTCACCGCAGCGCAGAATAGGGAGTTGCCCCCCTGCAGCTTCCAGCCGCTCAGTCTTGGGGGGTCTTTTCTTCGAAGTGGCGGGCGTGGCAGATGAGATCCTCCGCTTCCGCCGGGCTTGGCCAGGGGCGAAGGCCGTGACGAACCCTGCCTCCGAGGGGATCCTCGAGTGACGGTTCCGGATCGGGGAGATCCCGCCGTTGCGGCAACTCCCGCTCGACGTCGGCGATCGTGACCTGATCGGCTGGCTTGTTAAAGCGAGCCTCGGCCCATTCACGCATGCCAAGGAAGGGGCGAGTCGCGCCGCTCATTCGCAGGCGCCCCACGTGCGACCATTTACTTGTCTGCTTCTCGATGTGGGAAGACATTTGTTGGACGCTCCCGGCCGCCGGGCCGTCGAAGGAGCATGGCTCGTGTTTCGTCCGGCGGCGAAGCTATCAACGATACGGTAGCTAGGAAGCTGCGCAGCGGGGCCCCAGGTCCATCGGTTAGCCAATTTCCGGGGATCCATACCAAACCTGGCTCGATTTGTTTCCAGGTTTCCAAACATGGAAACAAATGCTAGAAAGCCGGGCGGATGGATCAACTTTTCGCAGCCTTGGGAAATCCGCTCCGCGTTTCGGTTCTCAGAGAGTTGGCCCGCTCGCCAGGTCTAAAACACGGCGAGATCCTCTCGGCACTGGGGATGTCACGAGCCAAAGCGGGGGTCTTGACGAAGGCCCTCGACCCCCTCGAGGCCTCGGGTCTCGTCGTGCGCGAGGAGGGACGCTATGGGGTAGTCAACCGCGTCGCCATATTGAAGCTCCTCGCTGTCGGTTCAGAGCTCGACGTCGTGGCCCGGCGACGCCTTGCCGAGCAGGCGCAGAAGGAAATCCCAACAGCCGAGGAAACTGCGGCAGAGCTCCGCAAAGAGCTTCGTGAAGTCGAATCCGAGGACCCTGAGACGCCTTAGCGCTTGCCTGCACATCTCTCACAGGGTCCCTCGAAGGGAGGTTCTGCCAAGCGCCAGCTCGTGTCTCTCCACGGTTTCCAACCGCCCTGCGCCGATTTCAGCCACTTCTGGCGAGAAGTGGCTGAATCCCTTCATATCGCCGCATATCCCCGCTCATCTAGGAAAACTGCGCAAAAACCAGCGTCTCTAGAAAGTCCTGGAAATAGGCGCCTTTCTGCACTTCCACACCGCACGACCCGATTGGATCGCACCCAGGAGGTCGGCGGTTCGAATCCGCCTAGCTCCACTTCGAAGCCCCTGCACGTCGGAGTTTTTCGGCGCTCGATTAGCCTGCGCCGGTCGATCGATAATGGCCGCCTATGTCCTCATCCACGGAACAGGCGACACCCGCCTTCTACTGGCACCTGGTCGCGCCCGAGCTGGAAGAGCACGGAAGTGAGGTGGTGGCGGTCGACCTCCCTGCGAGGACGAGTCGGCCGGGCTGACGGAGTACGCCGACACGGTCGTCGAGGCCCGGCGCTCAGCCGTCCGCGCGAGCTGGCCGAGCGCCTGGAGCTGTATCGGGCCGAGCTGGAGATTCAGTGAGTGCCCGACGCAGCCTCGACGCCGCCATCTCCAGCGGCCTGCGCGGTGGCACCGAAGCGCAGGATGCGGCCGCCGAAGGCGATCGCGCAAGCAGCGAACCAGGCCCAGCCGAGGGCGAGCCCTGCGAGCACGTCGGTCAGCCAGTGAACGTCGAGCAACACGCGGCTGACCGCGACTGCGACTGCGATGCCGACGGCGGCGCCGGCGAGCGCCGGCCAGGCTCGCGGCCCCCACCAACGGCCAGTGACGAGGGCGAAGGCCGCCCATGAGGCGGCAGCGGTGGAGCTGTGGCCGCTGGGAAACGAGGGGCCGAGCGTCGCCGCCACGGCCTCGAGTTCCGGGCGGGCGCGATCGACGAGCGCCTTGATCGCCTCGGTGAGGAGCGTGTCTCCGACCATCACCGCGAACAGGAACGGCACGACCCAGCGGCTGCACGTGCGCGCGATCTCGACCGTTGCCACCATCACCGCGGCGATGACCACTGTCCAGGTTCCGCCCAGATTCGTGATCAGCGTGATCGCGTCGTGCGACCAGGCGGTTGCGTGACGGTTGCCCCACCCGGCCGCGCTCGTGTCGAGGCCTGCCAACACGTCGGTGCTGCGCACGACGACCGTCAGCAGGGCAAGGACCACGCCACCCACAAGAACCACCGCGACCGCCAGAGTAAGCGCGAGCCCCGTGGCCTTCTCCGGGTCGAGGCGCGCGGCCCGCAACGCCCGCCGCGCGGCCGGGCCGGTGGCGTGTTGCCCGGCCTCGTGCGCCATCTCCACGACGGGGGGCGCGACGGTGCGTCGCGGATAGAGCCGCGTCAGGAAGGCAGCGGCAAGCCCCGACGAAATGGCGATGATCAGGAGCAGGAGAAGCGGCATCGACTAGAGGGTGCCCGCGAAGCGGCGCGCGCAATCTCGACTAACCGGGAGGCTTAGGAAGCCGCCAATCGGGCAGTAGGTCCTGGTCGTGACGATTAGCCAACAATCTCGCACCGCTCCAGCGCCGACGACGACGGCCCGGAAACCGGCACGCCGCCCGGTCACGGCACTCGCCGCGCGCCCCGGTGGATACGCGGATCGCTTCGCCGCCGCCCTCGGCGACCGCCACCCCGCTCTCGTCTTCGCGCTGGCGCTGCTCAGCGGTCTCCTCGTCCTCCTCGTCGCCTCGATCCTGCTCGGCCTTTTCGTCGTCAACGTGCTGGTCAGCGACAGCGGCATCGGCTTGGGCGGCATCGATGAGAGCTTCAACCAGACCCTGGCCGACCACCGCAGCGGCACGCTCACCACGATCGCCGAAATCGGCTCGCAGCTTGGCACCACGGTCCTCGTAACGCTTGTCGTCCTGATCGCGATCGCCTGCGTCGTCACCCGCCACTGGCGCCTCGGGGCGTTCGCGGTCTTCGCGCTGCTGGTTGAGTCGGCTACCTATTACGTCACCTCGTTCGCGGTTCCCCGTGAGCGCCCATCCGTCCCCCGGCTGGAAAAGCTCGAGCCCGACACCAGCTATCCCTCGGGTCACACCGCCGCCGCGGTCGCCGTCTACGCCGGCCTCGTGCTGCTGCTGACGAGCCGCTTCACCAGCAGCCTGTCGAAAGCGCTGGCCTGGACTGGGGCGATCCTGCTGGTCTCCTTCATCGCGCTCTCGCGTCTGTACCAGGGCATGCACCACCCGCTCGACGTCGCCGGCGGCGCGCTGGTCGGCATCGGGGCGATCCTGGTGGCCCTGTTCGCCTGCCGGGCGGCGGGCGCGGCGGCGGAGAGGCAGAAGCGAGCATGAAGGTGGCGATCGTCGCCCACGCGGGCAAGACGCTCGGCGGCGGGCTCCCGGAGCTGCGGCGCACGCTCGCGGAGGCGGGCATCCCGGAACCGCTGTGGACCGAGGTGCCGAAGAGCAAGCGGGCGCCCGCCGCGGTCGAGCGGGCGCTGGAGGAGGGCGCCGAGCTGATCCTCGCCTGGGGCGGTGACGGCATGGTGCGGCGCTGCGTCAACGCGCTCGGGGACTCCCAAGTTCCGCTGGCGATCGTCCCGGCGGGGACCTCGAACCTGTTCGCCACGAACCTCGGCATCGAGCGCGACATCGCCGCGGCCGTGCAGGTCGCGCTGCTCGGCGAGCGCCGCCGGCTGGACGTCGGCCGCTTCGAGGGCGAGCGCTTCGCTGTGATGGCGGGCGCCGGCTTCGACGCGGCGATGATCAAGGGCGCAGACGAGCTCAAGGACCGCCTCGGCCGCGGCGCCTATGTGCTCGGCGGGGCGGCGCAGCTCAATGCCCCGAGCTTCGAGGCCAAGATCAAGATCGACGGGACGCGCTGGTACAAGGGGCCCGCGAGCTGCATCCTGGTCGGCAACGTGGGGAGCCTGTTCGGGGGCATCGACGTGTTTGCCGACGCGCGTCCCGACGACGGTCTGCTCGACGTCGGCGTGCTCACCTCGGAGGGCCCGGTGCAGCTGGCGCGGGCGGCCACCCGCACGGCCCTCGGCAGCGCGGAGAAGTCGCCGTTCATACGGATCACCCAAGCGCGCAAGGTGCGCGTGAAGCTCGAGCGCAAGGTCCTCTACGAGCTCGACGGAGGAGACCGCACGAAGGTCAAGTCGTTCAAGGTCGACGTCGAACCCGGCGCGATCACGGTATGCGCCCCGCGCGAAGTGCGAGCAGAAAGTGGAGCGAGATGATCGATCGACAGCGGCCGGTGAAGGACGTGGGCGAGAAGGCAAAACGCGAAGGCGACAATCTCGCGGGGGCGAAGCCGCTGGGCTGGCTCGCGCGAGTGGGGCTCGTCGCTCGCGGGCTCGTCTACCTCATCATCGGCGTCCTCGCGCTGCAGCTCGTGTTCGACGCAGGCGGCAAGGCGGCCAACCAGCAGGATGCGCTGAAGACGATCGCCGACCAGCCGTTCGGCAAGGCGCTGCTGATCCTGGTCGCGATCGGACTGGCTGGCTACGCGCTGTGGAGGTTGGTCCGCGCGGCCGTCGGCCACGGCGCCGAACAGCGCGACAGCGGCAGCGACCGCGTTGCGGCGCTCGCCAGCGGCATCGCGTACGGGATCCTCTGCGTGACGGCGGTGGAGATCATCAGCGGCTCCGGCACCGGCTCGGGGACGCCGAAAGAGACGACCGGAGGTGTTTTGGGATGGTCGGGCGGCACGGTGATCATCGCGATCGCCGGCGCGGTCCTGATCGGCGTCGCCGCCTACCAGGCCTACAAGGGCCTGCGGAAGAAGTTCCTCGACGATGCCAAGACGAGCGAGATGAGCCCGGGCGTGCGTAAGGGCTACACCGCGCTCGGCGTCTTCGGGCACGTCGCGCGGGCCATCATCTTCGCGCTTGTCGGCTACGGGCTGATCAAGGCCGCGATCGACTACAACCCGAAGGCGGCGATCGGGCTCGACGGCGCCCTGCGCCAGCTCGCGGATTCCTCCTACGGCCCCGTGCTGCTGGGCATCGTCGCTGCCGGCCTGGCAGGGTTCGCGATCTACTCGATGGCCGACGCCCGCTACCGCAAGGTGTGACAAGTGACTGAGCCCGGGCCGATGCCCAAGCTCCTGATAGGCCCGCTGCTGCGCTATGTCTCCGAGACCGACGCAACGATCTGGGTCGAGACGAGCGAGCAGTGCGAGGTCGAGATCCTCGGCCGCCGCGAGCCGACCTTCCGTTTCGAAGACCATCACTACGCGCTGGTGCGGCTCGAAGGCCTCGACCCAGACTCCACCTATGAGTACGAGGTGGCCCTCGACGGCCGCCAGGTCTGGCCGGCGCTGGAGGGCATGCCCCCGAGCAAAATCAGCACCCTGGGCGGCTCCGATCGGCTGGAGATCGCCTTCGGCTCCTGCCGCGTTGCCCTACCCCACGAGCCGCCCTTCACCGACGGTGCCGACCACGAGAACGGCTTCGAGCCGGACGCGCTGTGGGTGCTGGCGAAGCAGATGGTCGAGAACGAGCGCTTCCGTCGGCCCGACCAGCTGTTCCTGCTCGGCGACCAGGTCTACGTCGACGAGGGCTCGCCGAAGACTCGGGCCAAGATCAGGGAACGGCGCGGCATCGGAACGCCCCCAGGCGAGGAGATCCTCGACTTCGAGGAGTACACCTGGCTCTACAACGAGAGCTGGCGGGAGCCGCTGATCCGCTGGCTGTTCTCGACGGTCTCGGTCTCGATGCTCTGGGACGACCATGACATGAGCGACGACTGGAACATCTCCCACTCGTGGCTGGAAGAGATGCGCGGGCGCTCCTGGTGGCACCGCCGCGCCGTCGACTGCATAACCAGCTACTGGATCTACCAGCACCTTGGAAATCTCTCGCCGGACGAGCTCGAAGACAGCGAGGTCTACCGGGAAGTCCGCGGCAACCAGCAGGCGTCGGAGGTGCTCCGAGCCTGGGCCGATCGGATCGACGTCGACGCATCCGGCTCGCGGTGGAGCTTCTATCGCGACTTCGGCCGAACCAGGGCTGTGTTCATCGACTCGCGCGCCGGTCGTGTGCTCAAAGCAGACAAGCGTGCGATCCTCGACGAGGAGGAGTGGGATTGGATCGTCGAGCACTGCAGCGGCGATTTCGACCACCTGCTGCTGGCTACGACGGTGCCCTTTCTGCTCTCCCCCGCCTTCGACCGGCTCGAGGCCTGGAACGAGCGGCTTTGCGAAGGCGCCTGGGGCTCGGTGATCGCGAGGGGCAGCGAGCTGCTGCGGCGCGAGGTCGACTTCGACCACTGGGCCGCCTTTCAGGACTCCTTCGCCCAGATGAGGGATCTGCTCGCCGCGGTGGCGAAGGGCGAGCACGGCAAACCGCCGAAGTCGATCGTCCTCCTCTCCGGCGACGTCCACCACGCCTACCTCTGCGAGCTGGGCCTGCCCGGCGACTCCGACCGCAGCCCGATCTACCAGGCCGTCTGCTCTCCCTACCGCAACCCGCTCGAAGAGAAAGAGCGGCGGGTCGTGCGAGCGGCGTTCGGACCCGTGCTCGGCTCGCTCTGCTCGGGCCTGGCGAGACTCGCCGGCGCTCCCGACCCGGGCTGCCGCTGGCGACTGCTCGAGGGGCCCTGCTTCGACAACCAGGTCTCGACCCTGACTATTGACGGCGAGGAGGCGACGCTGCGGCTCGAGCGGACCGCGCCCGGCGAGACCGACGCCCAGGCCCTGCTGCCGTCCTACGAGCACCGACTCACTTGATTCGCCCGGCGGCGGCGAGCATCAGCGTCGCCAGGAGTCGGCCGAGTCGGCTGTTGCCGTCGATAGGCAAGCTTCGGGTGACGCTCCCAGGTCGCTAGGGAAGCTCGGCGGGGAATACCGCGAGGCCCCGGCTCTGAGCGGCACGGTGCAGGCGACCATCCCAGGTTGCGAGGGTCAGCGCGCCGGAGGAGATCAGAAGGGCGGCAGCGAGATGTAGCGCGTCAAGGCTTCGCAACTCCTCCGTGACGGTGAGCTCAGCCGCGTGCTCGGCCAACGACGCGTCGACCTCGACCACCTCGAAGGAGGGCCAGTCGGCAATCAGCCGTTTTACCGCGGACTTCCCGGCGGCCAGTCTCACGGCTCGCGCTGTCTCCACGTAGCCGACTCGGCAGATCGCCCAACCCTCCGCCGCCGCCATCGCCGCGATCAGCTCCTCGCTCCCCTCCTCCGCGACATAGCGCTTGACCAGCGCGCTCGCGTCGAGGTAGAGCATCTAGCGCTCGGCGTCGCGCTCGGCGAGAACGAGTGAGGTGGCGGAGCGCTTGCTCGGCAGCGGACGCGGCGAGCGGGAAGGCAGCGCGCGAGCGGCAGGAGTTACCCGTCCGCTCGCCACAAGCTCCCTCAGTCGCGTCCCGCCAGCCCTGGCCGCCGCGGGAACGAGGTCGGCTACCGGCCGCCCACGGACCGTGACCCTGACCTGCTCGCCCTCCTCGACATCGTGAAGCACGCTGCTCAGGCTCGACTTCAGCTCGCGGACACCGATCTCACGCATGTGGCCACTGTAGCACTGGTGTGGCCTCCTCAGCCGCAGCAGTACTCGTACTTGCGCCCCGAGCCGCACCCGCCGGACTTCATGTTCAGCTGGATGAGACCGAGATGGCCCCTAAACGGTTTCGCCGCTGAGCGTGCGGCATCCGGGCGCCGGGAAGCGCCCCATCAGCTCGTGGACTTCTGCCCGCACCCTGTCCGCGACCGTGTCGTCGTCAGCGCAGGCGACGACCTCGTTCATCCACTCCGCGACCTGAACCATGTGGTCCTCCTGGAGACCGCGGGTCGTCGCCGCGGGGGTGCCGATCCTGATCCCTGACGGGTCGAAGGGCTTGCGGGGATCGAAGGGGATCGCGTTCGCGTTGGTGACGATCCCCGCTCGGGCGAGTGCGGTGGCCGCCTGCTTCCCGCTCAGCCCCTTCGGGGTCACGTCCAGCAAGATCAGGTGGTTGTCGGTGCCGCCCGAGACGAGGTCGAACCCGCGCTCGATCAGCGCCTCGGCGAGCGCCTTCGAATTGGCGACGGTGCCGTGCGCATAGGTGCTGAACTCCGGGGCCAGCGCCTCTCCCAGGGCCGCAGCGATCGCCGCGGTCTGGTGCTGGTGAGGTCCTCCCTGGAGCCCGGGGAATACAGCGCGGTCGATCGCTTTCGCGTGCTCCTCACGACACATCAGCAACGCCCCCCGAGGACCGCGGAGGGTCTTGTGGGTAGTCGTCATCACCACATCCGCGTGGGGGATGGGCGAGGGATGGGCGCCACCCGCGATCAAGCCCGCGATGTGAGACACGTCAGCGACCATCAGGGCACCGACCTCGCCCGCTATCTCAGCGAAGCCGGCGAAGTCGATCGTGCGGGGAACCGCGGTGCCGCCGCAGAAGAGGATCTTCGGGCGGCTGGAAAGCGCGAGGTCGCGCACCGCGTCCATGTCCACTCGGCCGCTCTCGCGGTCGACGCCGTAGTGCACCGCGTTGAACCAGATGCCCGTCGCCGAAACGGACCAGCCGTGGGTGAGGTGACCGCCGGCGGGGAGCGAGAGGCCCATTACGGTGTCGCCGGGCTCGAGGAACGCGAGGTAGACCGCCAGGTTCGCTGGCGATCCCGAGTAGGGCTGCACGTTCACATGCTCAGCGCCGAAGAGCTCCTTCGCGCGCGAGATAGCGAGACTCTCGACCTCGTCGATGACCTCGTTCCCCTCGTAATAGCGCCGCCCGGGATATCCCTCGGAGTACTTGTTGACGAGGACGGTTCCGTTGGCCTCCAAAACTGCTGCGGAGCAGTAGTTCTCCGAGGGGATCAGACACAGTGACTGCGCCTGTCGTTCGTCCTCCCGCTGCAGGAGATCTGCCAGCTTTGGATCGGAAACCTCCACGGCGCGGCTCATATTTCGATGCTAGCAACGGCAATCGGGTGAAACTCTCGGGCAACGATCCGATCAAGCCGCCTCGCGCATCGTCATCTAAGGCAAGACGCGACGTTGACGATGTTGACGTTCCGTCAGATAGGTCTCGCGGACGATCTGATCAACGCGACTCTTCGCGAGTCCGGTAGCGCGAGCCATGTCTTGGCGGCTGAGGGTGTTACTGAGCACCCATGCGGTCATCAGACCGTCACGCTCGCGGTAGCCCAAGGCAGCTTTGTTGTGAGCGGCCCGCAGCTCTTTCATCTTGGCTTCCTGGCTCTCAATCGAAACGGAAGGAACCGGGTTTTGCGGCTGGAGCGCGACATCTGGGAGGAGCTGATGCCGGTGGGGTCTCATTGGCTCGAATAATAAACTATTCGAGTCGTGTGAGCTCTGTTCGGCCGCTCGCCATGGTCGGCCAATCGAGCTACGGTCGGCGCTCGACATAGGGCAACCTCCAGACTCGATGTCGAGAAGCCGTGACCGGCTCCGCTCACCAGTAAAGGCCGCGATAGGCGCGGCCCCCGACACCAGGAGGCCACCATGCCGAAGTATCTGCTCCTCAAGCACTACAGCGGCGGCCCGGAGCCGCACCATCCCTTTCCGCCGATGGACCAGTGGGCGCCCGAGGACGTGGAGGCGCACATGGCCTTCCTACGGCAGGTCAAAACGCTGCTGCAGGAGAACGGCGAGTACGTCGACGGGCAGGCGCTGACGCAGGCGCAGACCTGGGTCCGCTACGGCGGGCCGGACGCCGCGCCGGTTACCACCGACGGCCCGCTGCCCGAGACCAGCGACCTCGTGGCGGGCTGGTACATGGTCGACGTCGAGTCGCGTGAGCGCGCGATTGAGCTCGCGGCATACATCTCCTCCGAGCCCGGCCCGGGCGGCGGGCCGCTGTACGAGTGGATCGACGTGCGCGAGGTGATGTCCGGGAAGTCGTCGTCCGAGGACTGACCAGGTCGTGGCCGACGAGCCGATCTCGGCGTGGGACGAGGGCGCGCTGCGCGACCTACTCGGCGAGCGCCATCGCTGGCACGCCGTCCGCGGTCATCTGCACGAGCTGGACGGCGAGCGCCCCGCCGCCGCGGAGGCCTACGCCGAGGCCGCCCGCCGCGCCACGACCGTCGCCGAGCGCGATCACCTCGTCCGCCAGGCGGCGCGGGCGCGGCGGTGAGCTGGCGTCGCGGATTTAGCTCGCGAGTTGTTCCAAAGCCTGCTTCACCACATCGGCGCGGCTGCGCCCGTTGTGATCGGCGGTAAAGAAGGGGCTGCCGATGAAGAGGGAGAAGGCGAGCAGGCAGCGGACCTCGACCTCGTCCGCGTCTCGACAGAAGTCAGCAAACAACGCGCGCATGAACTCCATTCGCCGGTTGTCGACCCGCTTCAGCCGCTTGGCGACAGCCTTGTCACGGCGGGCCCAATCGCGAATCGCAAGCTCGATCTTCATCAGGTCGCCAGCTGAAGAGGAAGCCAGGGCGAACAGTCGCCTCAGCCTCGCCCTGGCGTCCCCACCCTCTCCCTCCACGAGCTCGATCACCTCGTCGATAACCCCTCGCTCCCAGGTGTCGAGCATCTCGTCGAGCAATGCGCGCCGGTCGTCGAAGTAACCGTAGAAGCCGCCCTTGGTGACGCCGAGCGCTTGGGCCAGCGACTCGATCCGGACGGCATCGGGACCGCCGACCGCAAGGGCCCGAAGCCCCTCTTCGACCCACCTAGCCGGCGGCGTGCGGGTCGCCGGCATCTCTCTCTATCGCGTCTCGCATGAAGTCCATCGGACGCTCATTATACGTCTTCGTATATATGCGCTACCGTATAACGCCGATGAGACTTACGAAGGCCGCGCACACCTCGCAGAACTGGCGGATCGACGAGATCGTCCCTGACTTTCAGCTCGAGGACGTCTGGGAGCTGCCAACGCCCGGCGGGCCGAACGATTTCCCTCTCCTGGTGCAGGGGCTCGCCTCGGCCGACATGGCGAAAGACCTGCCGCGCGCCGCCCGCGCGCTGTGGAAGCTCCGCTTGAGGGTCGGCGAGCTATTGGGCTGGGATGAGGAGGACGCCGAGCCCGGCTCGAGAGTCCCGAGCCTCCGGGACCGGCTTCCGGCCGACCTGCGAATAGCTCCGCCAGGCCCCGACTTCGACGCCCTCCCCTTCACCTCGCTCTACCTGCTCGAAAACGAGTGGGCGGCTGAGATGGCCAACCGGACCGTCCACGGTGTCATGCATGTCGGTTGGGTGGCGGACGAGACGGGCGGCTACCACGGACAGGCGGCCGTCTATGTGAAGCCGAACGGTCCGCTCGGCAGCGCCTACATGGCGGCGATCAAGCCGTTTCGCCACCTGATCGTTTATCCGCAGATGATGCGGGAGCTCGAGCGAAGGTGGTACGAGCGACCGATGACCGCACCGAATGACGGCAGCTAAGGACTTCGACGTCGCGGTCGTCGGTGGCAGCGTCGCCGGCTGCACGGCGGCGCGGCTGTTTGCGCAACGCGGCGCGTCCGTCGCCCTGGTGGAGCGACGCGCTGACCCCGCCGCCTACAAGGTCATCTGCACTCACGCCATCCTGCCGCCGGCCACGCCAACGATCGAACGGCTCGGGCTCGCCCCGATACTGGCCGAGCGCGGCGTGCCGCGAACTTGGATCAAGCTTTGGACCCCTCACGGAGGATGGTTCGGCGATCCCGACATGCGCGGTTGGGGCGTGACGCGTCATACGCTGGACCCGCTCCTTCGCGACCTCGCCGCGAATACGCCTGGGGTCGAGTTCTTCCCAGGGTACTCGGCAAAGCGCGTTCTTCGCGATCGCGGGCGGGCGGCGGGGATCGAGGTCGAGGACCGTGACGGCAGGTCGCTGCGGCTCAGCGCCCGGCTGCTGGTCGCAGCCGATGGGCGCAAGTCGTCAGTCGCACGCCTCGCTGGAGTGCCAGGGCGCGTCCGGCCGCATAATCGCTTCTTCTACTTCTCCTACTGGCACGGGGTAGAGCAAGCGAGGACGCCGGCCGGCCCCTCCGTCCGGCTATGGATTCCCCATCCAGACGCTGCATCGGAATTCCCCAACGAGGACGGTCTCACGGTTCTCGTGGCGATCTACCCGCGCCGGCGCCTGGCCGAGGTCCGGGCCGATCTGGAGGGCTCCTACATGCGAACGCTTACCAAGCTCCCGGGTGGGCCGGACCTGAGCAACGCCGAGCGCGTCTCGAAGATCCTCGGCAAGATCGAGGTGCCCAACGTAATGCGTCCGGCAGCGAGACCTGGGATCGCCTTCGTCGGCGATGCGGCCCTGGCCTCCGACCCCACTTTCGGGGTCGGGATCAGCTTTGCGCTGATGGGCGCAGAATGGCTGGTCGACGAGACGAGCGGCGTTCTGGACAGCCGCCAGGCCCTCGACCACGCCCTGCGCCGCTATCGCCGCAAGTTCGCTTGGCGTCTCGCGCCGCACCACCTGCAGATGGCCGATTTCTCGACCGCTCGCGAGATAAGGCAACTCGAGCGTCGCGCTTTCCGGCGTTCCACCGTCGACCCAGATTTCGCCCGCGCGTTCGGCAAGGTTCTCACCAGAGAGCGTTCGGTTTTCCACCTCTTCAACCCGTGGTTCGCGAGCCGGCTCCTAGTCCCTGGCGCGAGTCCATCGGAGGCAGCATGAATCGGCGCGAACGCACCCTGCTTGCCCTCGCGATCGTCGGGTTCGTCGTGCCCAACACGATGATCGCGCTATTCGCGGGTCCGCCACGGCCTCAGCTTCGAGGGGTACTTTCAGCACTTGAGCGAGCCGCTGACGGCCCTGCTCGCCCTAGACCTGAGTATCTCCTTCGTCGCCTTCGCGCTTTGGGCGGCCTGGGAGGGGCGCCGTCTGGGGATGCGTTCGTGGTGGGTCCCGGTCCCAGCCTCGATATTGGTGGGGTTGTGTTTCGCCCTTCCGCTATTCCTGTTGCTGCGTGAGCGCGCGCTTCGCGAGCGACCAACCCGAGACCAAACGGAGAGGCGCGAAGCGCATCTTCCGCAAGCGATGCTCTAGGAAATGGCAGCCGCCAGAGTCGCGAGGACTACTTTGGCCGCCACCACGTCGGCGCGAGTCGTCCCCGCTCTACAGCGGCTCGGTTCCCTCACTCAAGACGTCTAGGTACTCGTCGTAGGCAAAGATCTTGTTCCGCGGGCGGCCGGTTAGCTCCCGGAGGATGCCGATTCGTTCGAGGTGGCCGATCGCCGTGGCGACCGTCGGCTCAGAGACAGGCAGCTGCCCCGCGGTTTCGGGAATCCGCAGGACGACCTCCCTGACGGCGTGGTCGAAGACGAGCTGGGCTGAGCTGGCTGCGCGCCCAAGGGCGTTGATTCGTCTCCTGTCTCGCTCGATTAGCTCGACGATCCGCTTCGTCGTTTCGCTCGCCAGGTCGGCGACGGAGATCACACCTTCGAGGAAGAAGCGGAGCCAACCCTCCCAATCTCCATCGGTTCGAATCGCCTGGAGTCTTTCGTAGTAGGTGTCACGGTGGCGCTTTAGATGGAGGCTGAGGTAGAGCAGCGGTCGCGAGAGGACCTGAGCTTCACCATCCGCGGTCTCGCTGCAGAGCAGGAGCGTCACCAAGAGCCGGCCAAGTCGACCGTTGCCGTCTAGGAAGGGATGGACCGTCTCGAACTGCGCATGTGCCAGCGCCGCTCGAATCAGGACCGGGACGGCCACGGGCTCGCCGTGCAGGAACTTCTCTAGATCGGCCATCGCGGCCGGCACCTCATTGGGGGGTGGAGGGACGTAGCGGGCGGTCGCGGGCTCGGGTCCGCCAAGCCAGTTCTGAATGCGGCGGAACTCGCCGGGGCCGGTCTCGCCGCCGCGAGTGCCGCGCAAAAGCTCGCCATGAACCCGTTTTAGGAGACGGAGACTGAGGGGAAGGCCTTCCTCCATGGTCTTCAACCCGAGGTTGAGCGCAGCGAGGTAATTGGTGGTCTCGCGCACGTCCTCCTCCGGAACCCCTGGCGCGATGTCGTGCTCGAAGAGGAGCAGATCCGAGAGCGAGGACTGGGTGCCCTCGATCTGTGAAGAAAGCACCGCCTCCTTGCGGATATAGCTGTAGAGGAACTGGTCCGCGTCGGGCAGCAGGAGCGTGATTCCGTCGAGTCGACCCAAGGCCTGATTCGCCCGATCCAGCAGGCGCTGCGCTTCCGCATCGATGACAAGCGGAGGATCTGGCGGAAGCGGCTTCGGAGAGAACGTCGAGTAGGCGCCGTCATCAGAGGCAACGGGTGTGAAGTGCCCGGCCCGGCCTGCTTGGGTATTCGTTAGGGCGTCGCTCATGTCCTGAGATCCTTGGGTTGGGGACGACGGTACCAAAGGTTAAGGCGTTTTCCTTGGGATAAATTTGCGCAAGCAAAGCTTCCTTGGGAAGCGGCAATCCCGCCTGTCCGACTCGGGCACAAGTCGCGAGGGAGCATTCGCGGCGCGCAAGACGTATTAGAGGTGGATGACCGAATCGAGTGAATTGCCGTGCGCGGCCTCGCCAGTGGTGCGCGGCCGGCGTGCGGGGCGATCTGATGTCGATCTCGTGCGTGCGGTCAGGAATGACTCCCGCGCCGCGGCCGAGGAACTGGTCGCCCGTCACTGGGACGGCGCCTACCGCATCGCCTTCGCGATCCTCGGCGACCGTCACTGCGCCGAGGACGTGACCCAGGAGGTGATGGTGTCGATGCTCGCCAAGCTCGGCCGCTTCGATTCGCGCCGGGAGTTCGGGCCGTGGCTGCACCGGATCGTCAGCAACCGCGCCCTCGACTGGGCCAGGTCGCGCGCCCGCCGCGAGGCCCTCCCACGCTCCGTGGCGCCATCTGCGAGTGAGTCCGGTGGCGACCCTGACCTGACCGAAGCGTTGGCGGCGCTGCCGCCGGATCAGCGAACCGTCGTCGTGCTTCGCCATATCGGCGGCTACGGCACCAACGAGATCGCACGGATGCTCGGGCTCCGTCGTGGCACCGTCGGCTCGCGCCTGCGGCGGGGCCTCGACCAACTTCGAAACGAGCTGGAGGACGAGAGATGAATGACGCAGAGTTGATTGCCCGCCTCGCTGCCTTCGAGGCGCCGGCTACCGAGGAGGCGCGCCAGCGGGCCGTCGAGGCGGTCTCGGCGCGAGTCCGCCAAGCCCGTATGCAGGCCGAGATCGAGGCCGGTCCAGGCCCCGGGCGCCGAGGCAAATCCGGGCTGACTCGGGGGAGGCTCGCGATCGTCCTCGGCGGCATCGGCGCGGCCGCGATCGCCGCAATTGTCGTCCTGCTCGCCGCCGGCAGCGCCAACCAGCCCTCCAAGGCCTACGCCGCCGAAGTCGTCCGCTTCGCCGAATCGACGCCGCTGCTACTGCTCGAGGGCCCTGGCTGGCGGGTCGAGAACGTCACCGAGGAAGAGCGGCGCGAAGGCATCGAAGGGAGGATGGAATTCATCACGGGCAAGCCAATCCCATACGGATCGGAATCGGTCGAGATCACCGGCAACAACGAAACCGGTCAGTACGTGACCGGGATGGCTCCAGCCGCGGTGCGCCAGCGCAAAGTCGAACTCTCCTGGCGCCACGGCAGCCTCGAGGAAACCCTCGCGTTCGCCCATCGGAGGCTTCACGCCCATGGCCAACGCTGGGTCGAGCTGCCCGTCCTGGGGGCCACCGCTCACGTCGACACGCGCGACGAAGTCGTCGTCAACCAGGGCGGCCCCGGCGACCGCCAGATGACGGCGTACTGGGCCGAAGGTGGCTACCTGCTCGAACTGAGAGCCGCTGTCCGAAACCAGGCCGGCTTGGAAGAACGGCTCGGCTGGCTGACAAAGGTCGATTCGCAGACCTGGCTCGACGCGATGCCGGCGAAGGTCGTCAAAGCCGCCGACCACAAGGCCGTGGTCCGCGAGATGCTGAAGGGGATCCAAGTGCCGAGCACCTTCAGGCCGTCGCGGATCCCCGACCCCGGCCTGACCACCAACCGCGACCAGGTGGCCGGTACGGTCACGAACACCGTCTCCTGCCTCTGGTTCCGACAGTGGGGAGAGGCGCGCCGCAGCGGCGACCGCGAAGCGGAGCTCGAAGCCGAGAAGGCGATCGCGGCCTCCAGGCACTGGCCGATCCTGCTGGAGATGGCGAGAGAAGGTGGACGTCCCTTCGTCTGGGACCTGGCCGAGGCGATGCCGCACGGGTACTGGGACTGGCATGGTCACCGGCGCTCACTTCTGGCGCATGCCGAAGGACTGGGCTGCGCCCGCCTCGGGCTGCCGCTGCTGCCACGGAAGATGAAGCTCCAGCGCCAGCGCGGTGTCCCATTGCCGCCGCGGTAGGCAAGGGGAAGAGCGGCCAGGAATGGACCAAGGGACGCCACTTGGGCCGTCCCCGAACAATCGCCGGGTGATCTTGCAACGCCCTACGGGCGCAGCATTCCGCGTTGTTCCAGAACAGAGGTGGCCGGCAACCGCGTGGTAGTACCGGACGGAATTTGTCCCTGACAGTAAGGGAGAGGCGTGGGGTGGCAGACTTTTACCCAGGCCACGGCGGGTGGTCCCTTCAAGCCGGTCCAACCGACCGCGCGGACCCGGAGGGTGTGGTTTCCGAACCCCATGCGGTAGCTCTTGGGGGAGTGACATCGTTTGAACGGGCGCCGGTCGATCTTGCAGACAAAACCCCGGATCTGGACGTGGCCCAGCGCGTAGAAGCGAAAGCGGGCGTTGAACCTGCGGCCCTCGAATGGGATCACGGGGAAAGGTCGTGCTGCGATCGCCGCCTTTGGCCGCTTCGGCCGCTTCCTATGCTTCTTCGTACCCTTCGTCTCGACCTGTGGCGGTGTTTCCGCGAACGGATCTTCGCTGGTGAAGATCCGGCCTTCGTTAACGATTGCCGCGCAAAAAGATGGCGATGGGCAGGAGACTCCGAACATTCCATTGGGTGTGGAGCTAGGCCCTCCCTGGGGAAAGGGAATGACATTCGTGAAGGTCCACTCGCCCGGTCCGCCGGTCGGATCGGGCGAAGTGAGCACGTCGCCGTTGTTATCGACGGCGACGCAACGCGACACGGAGGGGCAGTCGGCGTCGGTTATCTGCACTGAGCCGCCGCCGTCCGTTGTCGTCCAGGCCGAGGCCGGCCCGGTCGGGTTGGTCGAGGTGACCAGGTTCCCAAGCAGGTTGCCAGTCACGCATAGCGCCGGCGAAGGACAGGAAACCCCGTACAGGTTGCCCTGCCCACCTGGCATCTCCACCCGTTGCCAGGCGCCGCCGAGCGGATTGGTCGAGCTGACGATCTCGCCTTGGTCGCCGGGTTCGGGCCTGATGGTGTCGCCGTTATCGCCCACCGCGACGCAGAACGACGGCGACGTGCAGGAGATTCCGCGCAGTTCGAGCGGTCCTTCGAGCTGGGTAACCGACCAGGCAGCCGCGCCAGCGGTCGGGTCGGTCGAGGTGACGATCTTGCCTTTGTCGGCCGAGGCAACGCAGAACGACGGCGACGGGCAGGAGATTCCGTACAGGTGAGTATTGGGACCGCTGGGATCAAGGTCGGCGATGCGCCATGCCCCCGCACCGCCGGTCGGATTGGTCGAGCTGTAAATCATGCCTTCGAAGGTGACCGCGACACAGAGCTGCGGCGAGGGACAGGAGACGCCCCTGACCTGATTCTGATTGGGCTGGCCCGATTCCCCACCGGGATAGGCGACGCTCCAGCTTGCCGTGGGCCCGGTCGGGTCATCCGAAGAAGCAACCGTGTTGGCACCTCCGACCGCCACGCAGAGCGAGGCCGTCGGGCAGGAGATTCCGAACATCGACAAATTCAACTCCGCACTCGGCAGCTGCCGGCCAGTCCAGGTAGACCCAACGGCGGGCGCAGCCGAGGCGCCACTCCCGACGAGGGCAACTAGGGCCAACACCAGAAACAAACGATGGGCCGGAACGGGCGATCCCGTCCTCATTGCGATCCGATGCAGGCGCCTCGTCAACTTACGCGGTTGCTTCCCCATGCCTATCTCCTTACCGGCGGAGTCCCCCGCCGCGGTGGCCGGCGCTTGGTACCGACCGCTCCTCCCTCGCGGAGCAAGGCTAGGACATCCAAAGCCGGTAAACAAGTCGGTACTCGGGTGAGAAATTGCCGACTGTTCGACGCTAAATAAATAGTTCCACGGCTCCCCAACTGCCCGGAGGCTAACTTCGGAATCCTTGAATCAAGAATTAGGCTATCCTGCTTCGAAACTTATGAAGTTTGATACCGATATCGGACAGATTCGCAGCCACCTACAGAAGCTGTCGCGGCGGATCTTCAGTAAGAAGTACCGGCTCGAGATCGCGGCTCTTGTCAGCGCCATAGAGCCGCCGATATGGGCCCGCCAGGTGGCGAAAACCCTTGACATTGGAGAGAACCAGGCGGCCAGCGAGCTCTATGAGTTCGAGCAACTGGGGGCCCTACAGCAGTTCCCGAGCGAGTTCGATCGGCGCAAGCTTTACGTAGTCGTCCCCCACTGGCTGTGGAGCGCAGTGCGCGAGGCTCAAGACTGCGGCATTCGGGAGCTCAACCCAGAGAATGGAGACGCTCTCGTTGCGGCTTACTGGACCGCAATGGTGGACGGCGGCACCCCGCGCCCAGTCCTAGCCACCGCGGGCGACAACGGGCTTGGTGGCAAAGATGGCGGCCTCGGCTAAGTCGGTGGCAATTGAGATGACGGCTTCAACTCCCGGCATCTCGTCGGAAAGCAGGAAGGAAGAGGGAGGCAGATGGACCCGCAACTCATCGCCGCCATAGCCGCTGTGGGGCTATTGGTTCTGGCTGCTCTCAAGTTCGCATACGACCTAGGCCGGGATGTCGGCCGCCGTGATCGCGACCCGTAGGCGCGAATCGTCCCGCGCTACAGCGGCGCATGTGCGAGTACCGCCCGCTGCTACCGCTCCGGCCTGACCACCAACCGCGACCAGGTGGCTCCGCGCCTAGGGCGACTGCGGCAGCTTGACCGCGCCCCGCTTCGTAACCGGCGCCGATGGCGGTGGCACGACGGGGCCGATGTCGCCGTCGGGGGCCTCGTCGAGGTCGACGATCACCGGCGCGTGGTCGCTCGGCCCCTTCCCTTTCCGCGCCAACCGATCGATCCACGCGGCGCGAACCCGGGCGGCAATCGGTGCGCCGGCGAGGATCAGGTCGATCCGCATCCCCAGGTCCCGGTGGAACATCCCGGCCCGGTAATCCCAGTAGGAGAAAACTCGCTCGCCCGGCCAGCGGTCGCGGACGACGTCCCGCAGACCGAGTGCCTGGAGCTCCCCCAGCGCGGCTCGCTCGGGCGGCGTCACGTGCGTCTGGCCCACATAAGCCGCCGGGTCGAACACGTCCTCGTCGGCTGGGGCGATGTTCACGTCACCGCAGACGACCGTCGCCTCGGGGCCCGCGGCAAGCGCGTCGCGCAGCGCGGCCAGCCAGGCGAGCTTGTACTCATAGTGCTCCGAGCCGGGCTCGCGCCCATTTGGCACATACACCGAGTAGACGCGGATCCCGCCACAGGTGGCCGACAGCGCCCGCGCCTCCGGATGCGGGAAGCCGGGAGCGCCCGCGAGGCCCGGAGCGACGTCCTCCAAGCCGAGGCGCGAGAAGATCGCGACGCCGTTCCAGCTCGCCTCTCCGTGCACGGCGACCTCGTAGCCACGGTTCGTCAGCTCGTCCCCGAGCAAATCGAGTAGAGCGCCATCGGCCAGCTTCGTCTCCTGCAGGCAGACCACGTCCGGATTCCGCTCGTCGAGCCAGAGGAGCAATCGCGGCAGCCGCTGCTTCACCGAGTTCACGTTCCAGGTGGCGATCCGCATCGAGTTGACGGTACTGCGCCACATGCCCAAGAGCTGCATCGCTTTCCACGGCGCTGCCGTCGGGTGACGCGGTTGCCGGCGGTTCACCCTCTCCGGTTGCCGCTCCCTACGCGATCAGCTCCAAGGCTCGGCGCTCGATCAGGCGCTGCTGGCGGGGCGTAACGGTGCCTTCGGGAGCGAGGCTCGGCAGCTCGATCGTCTTGCCGTCGCGGAAGCGGTCGAGGACGCGAGGGTCGATGTAGGAGCTGCGGCAGACCGCCGGGGTGTTGCCGAGCCGCTCGGCGACACGCTTGACCGCGGCGCGGATCGCGCGCTCGCCGCTGCCCTTCGAGCTTGGTGGCCCCTCACGCGCCAGCTCGACGGCGGCGAGGACGGTGCCGTGCCAGGTGCGGAAGTCCTTGGCCGAGAAGGCCTCGCCTGCCTTCTCCCGCAGGTAGGTGTTGACGTCCTCGGAGCGGACGTCGCGCCAAGTGCCGTCGTCGCGAAAGACGAGGAGGTCGTCGGGGCCGCTGCGCCGCCGCCGCATCGCCTCGATCGCCGCCTTGACTTCGGGGTCGCGGATCGACTGGACGCGGCGCTGGCCGCTCTTCGCCGGGAAGTCGAAGACGACCTCCTCCCCTTCGATCGCGACGTGCTCGCGCGTGACGGTGGCGACCCCGTAGCTGCCGTTGGTTTCCGCGTACTCCTCGCCGCCGATCCGAAAGAAGCCGAGGTCGAGGAGACGAACCGCGCAGGCGAGGGCGCGCTCACGCGGCATCCCCTCGCGAGCGAGGTCCTTCTTTACCGCCCGGCGCAGCCGCGGCAGCTCCGAGGCGAACTCGCGCATCGACTCGAACTTGTGCTGCGCCGCCCGCAGATGCCAACGCTCGTGGTAGAGGTACTGCTTGCGCCCGGCTTCGTCGAGCCCGGTCGCCTGGATGTGGCCGTAGGGATCGCTGCAGATCCAGACGTCCTGCCAGGCCGGGGGAATCGCCAGCCCTCGAATCCGCTCAAGGGTGTCCTCGTCGCTGACGCGCCCTCCTTCAGGGTCGAGGTAGCTGAAGCCCGCGCCGCGCCGTCTGCGACTGATTCCTGGCCCCGAGCAGTCCGAGCGCTTGAGCCGCCCGCGCGGGCGCGACTCGGGTCCGCTCATTCGGCCAGAGCCAGGGCAGCGGCCTTCAGGTGCAGCGCCTCGAGCCGCCTCAGCTGCCCTGTCGCCCGCTCGGCCAGGGCGCCGAGATCGAAGGCAGGCAGCTCGCCGGCGTGGGTGTGCTCCAGCGCCCGCCACAGCCGTCGCTTGCCGGCGACGCCGATCTGCAACAGCTCCAGCTCGTCGAGGCGACTGAGCGGCGAGTAGCTCAACAGTCGCCCGTTCAGCTTCAACCGCCCCAGGCGCTCGCCGAAGACGGCAACGAGCGGTTTGAGCTTGCTCTGGCCCACTCCGAGCCGATCCATCACCGCCTTGAGCGTCTCGCGATCGGCCTCGATCTCGGCGCAGACCTCGGTCAGCACCGGCCCGAACTCCGGATCATCCTCGTTGCTCCCCCGCAGCCGTCGCGCCAGCTCGACCCCCAAGGTCGCTCCGGCGAGGTGGTCATTGAGGTAGATGGCGAGTAGCTCTCCCACGCATCGCTGCTACCCGAGCGGCTGCCCCGCGAACCAGGCAGGACTCCTCAAGAGGATGAGAGACGCCGAGTGCCACCAATGCTGCGATGACCCCTGGGCGGCGTCTCCTGTCGTGCGGGTCCTAGCTTCTAGCCACTAGGACTCTTCGTAAGGATCCTTCTCGCTCGCCAGCTTCAGCGAGCCGTCCTTCACGTCGGCGAAGTGGCGTTCCTGAATCGGCAACGCCCACTCGACCAGCTCGGAGATCTCGCTCTCGTTCGCGGACTCGTTGAGCTTGTCGAGCACTGCCCAGTGACCGACCTCACCGGCCTCGGCCATCGTCAGGAACTCGAAACCGTCGAGCCCGTCCGACTCACCGCCGAGGTAGGTCGACATCATCTCGGTCGCCTCGCCTTTCGTTTCCTGGGCCTTTTCGAGGATGGCCGTCTTCTTGCCGTTGCGGGCATCGGCGACATCGGTGCACCTCTGCTCGGTCTCCTCGGCCTCCTCACGCATTTGCCTCAGGGTGGTGACGATCTCATCGTCCTCGACCATCCCCTCGACTTTTTCGGTGGCACCTTTGGCGGCCTGGGCAAGACCCAGAACCTCCGCAAGCTTCTCCTCCAGCGTCGTCAGCTCAGCCATTTCTGTCCTCCTTTCGGTTGGTTGGAATTGAGCACTGGTCACTACCCATGTTCCGACGTGTCGAACCGCCCCGCTTGCGTTTTCGCCCGTTCGTCGAGGGGTAGGCGAACGGCGATGAACCAAAAGCCAGATCGAGCTGAGGACCGATGGCACGGCGACTGCTTGCGATAGTCACCGCCGACCCGATCGGTCCCGAGTCGCTGCGCGAGATCCGCCTCGCCGGCCCTCAGGATCGAGGCAATGAGGCCGACCTGCGGGTGGTGGTTCCCGCGGTCGAGGCGAGCGCCTTCCGCCACACGCTGGGCGACATCGACGAGCCCAAGAGGGAAGCCGAGGCCCGGCTCGGTCGCGTGCTCGAGGAGCTCCGCGCGAACGGCATCGAGGCGGCTGGAGAGGTGGGCGATCCCGACCCGATCCAGGCGGCCCAGGATGCCTTGCTGAAAGCCCCCGCCGACGAGATCGTGATCTTCGCGCACGAGCGCGCGCAAGCTCACTGGTTTGAGGAAGGCCTGCTGGAAAAGGCCGAAGCCGGACTCGAGCCGCCGCTTCGCCTGGTTGCCCTGCGCAGCGACCGAGGCGGCGAGGAGCACGTCGTCGGCGTCGAGACCCTCGGTCCAGGGACCCACGACCCGGCCGAGGGCCATGAGATCGGCTCCGCTTATCTCCCGGGCCTCTCGCGCGCCGATTTCGCCGGCATGGTGGCGGGCATCTTCGGCACCATCGTCGCCGCCGTCCTCGCCGGCGCGGTCACCGTCGACATCGGCGAAGCAACCGGTCGCGCCGCCGCCGCGATTCTGATCGCGATCGGAATCGCCCTCGTCAACGTGGCCCACGTCGTCGGCCTGATGCTGATGGAGAGCGTCCGCTACCGCGGCGGCTTCGCCAAGTTCTTCCGCTCCCTCTCGCTGATCGGCACGCCGCTCGCGGTCGCGGTCAATTTCGTGCTGCTCGTGAGCTGAAGACGCATCTATCGATCAGCTCAGTGCCCGTCAAACCGGCTCAGCAGCGCTGCGCTCGATCAGGCGCGCAAGCAATCCCTCAACACCAACCTGGCGCTCGACCCGGCGCTGCTCGTCGGCCCCGTTGCCCTCCCGCAGGATGCGCTCGACCGCGCCCAGCGCCTCCTCGCCACCGAGCTCGCGCGCGTAGGGGCGGACCGCCTCGAGCAGGCGGGCGGCGACCTCGCGCGCCGGACCCGGCTGCTCGGAATCGAACAGGATCTCCGCCTCGAGGCCGTGGCTGGCCGCTTGGAAATAGGACTCCTCGAGCGCCTCGCGGTGCAGCTGGGAGTCAGTGGGCCGGTCGAGCTCCTTGGCGGCGATCGCTTGAATCAGGGCGGCGAACGCGGCGGAGGTGCCCGGCTCGGTCGGCACGTCCACCGCCCTCACCTCCACCGTCCCGAGGCTGGGATGCGGGCGAACGTCCCACCAGATGTAGGTGTAGTCGTCGACCCCGGCCGCGGCAACGAGCTGGTCGGCCACCTCGAGGAAGTCCGCGTAGTCTCGGAAGGCGCGGGGCACCTGGAAGCGCGGGTAGCTGCGCACGACCTGGGTGCGAGCGCTGGCATGGCCCGAGTCGAGGCCTTCCTGAAAGGGCGAGTTGGCGCTGAGCGCCTGCAGCGCCGGTAGATAGCGACGCAGGGCGTTGGCGAGCCTGACCGCGGCCTCGGGATCGGGCATGCCGACGTGAACGTGCAGGCCGCAGGGTGGCGTCCTCAGCAGGCCGCCGAGATCCTTTTGCACAACCTCGTAGCGGGGTTTTGCGACCAGCACCGGTTCCCCCGCGGCGGTCGGGTGCAGGCCGCAGCCGAGCAGTCCGAAGCCGGCCTGGCCGACGCTCCGGCGCAGCTCGCGCAGCTGCTCGAACACCTCGCCCGCGTCGCGGCAGATCCCCGTCTTCAGCTCGATCTGTTCGGTGAAGATCTCAACCGAGACCCGACTGGCGATCGGCGTTCCGGCGACGCTCTCCAGCACGTCCTCGGCGGCACAGGTCAAATCCCCATCCCCGTCGACCAGGAGGAGCTCCTCCTCGACGCCAAGGGACAGCGGCTGCGAAACGCCGAAGCGATGCTGCTTATTCAGCGTCGTCGTCCTCGCAGGAGACGATGTGCGGGGCGTCGACCCAGACGATCTTGATCTTGATCCTCTTCCTGTCGGTCATGCGGATGATCGCCATGCCGCGATGACTACCCCGTGAGGCCGGCGCCTACACGGTTCGGGACCGAACTTCCGGGGTAGCAAGGCTCCTAACCAACGAAAGGACAGGTTCAACGATGGGAATTCTCGACAAGATCACCGGCAGGGCGAAGCAGGCGGCCGGCGACCTCACCGACGACGCCTCGCTGCGTCGCCAGGGCAAACGCGAGGAGCGCAAGGGCGAGAAGAAGGACGAGCTGGATCAGGCCCAGAACAAGGCCGACGAGAAGGCCGAGGAGGTCGCCGACCTCGAGCGCAAGACCTGAGCGAGCCCTCGCTCAGTCCTCAGCTTTCGGCGCCGGCCACCGCGCGCTGCAGCTGAGTTTTGCTCATCTTCGAGCGGCCGTCGATCCCGAGCTTCTTGGCGTCGTTGTAGAGCTGTTCGCGGGTCCGGCCGCCCGGTCCGCTGCCCGAGCGCTTGCCGCCCCGGCTGCTGGCCGAGCTGCCGCGCTTTGAGCTGCGCGAGGAGGTTTTCGATTCCCCGGCGCGCGCCTTTTCCTTGTTCACGGCGCGCGCCGCGATCTCCTCTGCCCGATCCTCTGAACGACCCGCGTTCTTCTCGCTCTCCTTGATGTGTTTGTACTGACGTGCTCGTTTCGTGCCTTTTTTCACTCCGCGTGGGGGCATGGGACTCAGCTCCTTTCGTCAGCTTGTCCCATACCCCACGCGAGGCGAACTATGCGCTGGCCGTCGCTTCCCGCTGGCCCCCGTGGACGCCCTCGGCGAACTCCTCGATGAGCTTCGCGTTGAAGGCACCGAGGTCATCGGGCTTGCGGCTGCTGACCAGGCCCTGATCGACGTGGACCTCCTCGTCGACCCACTCGGCGCCGGCGTTGCGCAGATCGGTCTGCAGGCTCGGCCACGAGGTGAGCGTGCGGCCGTCGACGACGTCTGCGTTGATCAGGGTCCACGGCCCGTGGCAGATCGCCCCCACGGGCTTGCCGGCCTCGAAGAAAGAGCGAACGAACTGGACCGCGTCGGTATCGGTTCGCAACTGGTCGGGATTGGCCACACCGCCCGGCAGGACCAGGCCGTCGTAGTCGTCAGGGTCCGCCTCACCCACCGCCTTGTCCGGGGTGAAAGTGTCGCCCTTGTCGAGGTGATTGAAGGCCTGGATCTCGTCCTTTGCGGGAGCGAGCAGGTCGGTATCGGCGCCAACCTCATGCAGCGCATCCACCGGGCTGGTCAGCTCGACCTGCTCCACTCCCTCGTTGGCGACGAGGATCGCGATCCTCTTGCCCCGCAGCTGGTCTGACATCTGAAGCTCCTTTCCTTTGAATCGCTCTGGAAATGCCCGCCGCCAGCCCGGACGCCTCTCCGCCAAGCGGCGGTTGGTCTTCTCACCCAAGCGGGAACCGGGCCTAACGCCGATGAAAGCCGCTGGGATCCGGGCCGGCAGCCGTTGCCGTCAACTACCCCGGGCCGGTGGGCCAAAACCGGCCGCTTGGGTTGGGTGCCGCCCGGGTAGCCGGGTGCGGTGTCGCAAAAGAATTCTCGTCCTTCGAGGGGTGGGCTGAGGTGGAGACGCAGCGGCAGGGCGGTCGTCTGGCTGCGTTTCCTGATCATCCCCGCCTGGATCGCCGCCACCGTTATGGCGGTCGCCCACCTGCCCTCCGCCTTCGAAGCCGAAGCCAGCGAGCTCGGCAGCCTCCTGCCGCACTCATCCGAAGCGGTCGAAGTCGAACGTAAGGCGATCGAGACCTTCGGCCTGCCGCTGCTCAGTCGCACGATGGTCGTCGCCCGCCAGCCGCAGGGGTTCTCGACCGCGCAGGCTTCGGCCGCGGCCCGCTACATCGCCGCCGCCGATCGGAGCACGGGCCCGGACGCGGTCAAGGCCGTGCCGATCGCCGATACGCCGGGGATGCTCGGCGATGGGAGCCAGGGGACGACGATCGTCGCCTACCTCTATCTCGACCCAGCCCTGAGCGAAGATGAATCCCAGGAAAGCGCTGAACGTTTCGCGACCGGATTCGGCCGCGCCACCTCGGCGCCGCTGGTGAAGGTGACCGGCGCCCTGCCAGGGACCCGGGCGGAAACCAAGATCGCCGAAAGCAATCTGCTCTGGGTCGAGCTGGCAACTGCACTGCTCGTCGTGGCGATCCTCGCGCTCAACTTCCGCTCGCTCGGCGTTCCCCTGCTGGGGGTCTCGTCGGTGGCCGTCGCCTATCTCTGCGCCGACCGGATCCTCGGCTGGATAGCCGAGCGCTACGGACTCTCGATCCCGCGCGAGGCCGAGCCCGTGATCGTCGCGCTAATTTTCGGCGTCCTCACCGACTACCTCGTCTTCTTCGTCGCTGGCTACCGACAACGGCTGCGCCAGGACGAGCGGACGGCCGATGCAGTCGCCGAGACGACCAGCGAGCTGTTGCCGGTGATCCTGACCGCCGCCTTGATGATCGCCGGAGCGACTCTGACCCTGCTGCTTTCCGGAGTGCGCTTCCTCAGCGCCTTCGGGCCGAGCATGGCGGTTGCGGTGATCGTCTCCGCCCTGGTCGCGATGACGCTCGTGCCGGCGGCGCTGGCGATCTTCGGCCGGGCGATGCTGTGGCCGCGCGGGCTGGGAAAGCGGTCCTCCGAGGAGGAGGAGGCCCCGGGCGAGAGGTCCGGAGCGCGGGGTCGACTGATCGGCGCCGCCGTCCGGCTGCCGGTCCTGACCGCGCTGATCTGTGTCATCGCCCTGCTCGCGGCCGCGAGCGGGTTGCGCAACTTGGAGCTGGGCAACCCGGTGATGCGTGGTCTGCCGGAGACGAGCGAACCGCGGCAGGGCTATGACGCCGCGGCGGCGGGCATCGGCCCCGGCGTTCTCGGCCCGACCATGCTCGTCCTTGAAGAGCCGGGCATCGCCAGGCGCGAACGAGAGCTGGCGAGCCTGCAGGGCCAGCTCGAACAGGAGGGGGAAATCGTCGCGGTGCTCGGACCGTCCGATCAGCCGCTGCCCTCACGCGCGGGGGTGATGCTCGCCCCGGACGGCGGCGCCGCGCGCTACGTCCTCGTGCTCGAGGGCGATCCCGACGGCGCCCATGCGATCGACGCCCTTTCGCAGGTCGAAGCCGAGCTGCCGGCCATGCTCGAGCGCAGTGGCCTACCGGAAGCGCAAACCGGCGTCACCGGCGATACGACAATCGCCTCCGAACTGACCGACGAGACGACCACCGCCTTCGAGCGGGTTACGCCTGCGGCTCTCATCGTCCTGCTCGTCCTGCTCTGGATTCTCCTCGGGAGCTGGCGCGCGCCGCTGTACCTCGTCGGCAGCAGCCTGCTTGTCGTCGCCGCCGCCCTCGGCCTCACGGTCTACGTCTTCCAGGACCTGCTCGGTTACGGCGAGCTGGCCTTCTTCGTGCCGGTTGCCAGCGCGATCCTGCTGCTGGCGCTCGGCGCCGACTACAACGTCTTCCTGATCAGCCGCATCTGGCGCGAGGCCGATGACCAGGAGCTGCGGCCGGCGATCCGCAGTGCCGGCGTCCGCGCCGGCAGGGTGATCACCGTGGCCGGCATCATCCTCGCCCTCTCCTTTGCCGCAATCGCCCTGATCCCGATCCAGGGCTTCCGCGAGATCGCCTTCGCCCTCTGCGTCGGACTGCTGCTCGACACTCTGCTCGCGCGCACTCTGCTGGTTCCGGCCCTGGTTGCGATCTTCGAGCGCGAATCCGCCTAGCTCGATCAGCAGGACCTGTGCTCAAACGGATTCTCCGGTTGCAACCGCATAAGCCGTTTTGACCGGCTGTGGCGGGGTAGATCTGCTCCATGAGTGGCGACGGTTCAGACGCCGCGACGATTGAGACGCGTATCCCCTCGCGCCTCGACCGGTTGCCATGGTCGCGTTTCCACTGGATGGTGGTGATCGGCCTCGGGACCGTCTGGATCCTCGACGGTCTCGAGGTGACGATCGTCGGCTCGATCGGCCAGCGCCTCACCGAAAAGGGCAGCGGCCTCTCCCTCGACGCGAGCCAGATCGGCACAGCGGCCGCCTTCTATGTCGCGGGCGCCTGCCTCGGGGCGCTCTTCTTCGGCCAGCTCACCGATCGCTTCGGCCGCAAGAAGCTCTTCCTGGTGACGCTGGCCGTCTACATCACGGCCACCGTAGCGACCGCCTTCTCCTTCGCCGCCTGGTACTTCTACGCGGCGCGGTTCTTCACCGGCGCGGGAATCGGCGGCGAGTACGCGGCGATCAACTCCGCGATCGACGAGCTGATCCCGGCCAGGGTGCGCGGCCGGGTCGACCTGATCATCAACGGCAGCTACTGGGTCGGCGCCGCGGGTGGCGCCCTCGCCGCGGTCGTCCTGCTCGACACGGCGCTCTTTGCCGCCGACATCGGCTGGCGCCTCGCCTTCGGCCTAGGTGCCGCCCTCGGCGTCGGCATCCTGCTGGTTCGCCGTCACGTCCCCGAGAGCCCGCGCTGGCTCTTCATCCACGGTCGCAACGAGGAGGCCGAGGAGATCGTCGGCCAGATCGAGCGCGAAGTGCGTGAGGACACGGGCGAGGAGCTGCCCGAGCCTGGCGACTCTTTGGTCGTCCAGCCGCGCGAGCGGATCCGCTTCGGCGAGATCGCCCGCACGGCATTCGAGAAATATCCACGCCGGACCGTCCTTGGCCTCTCCCTCTTCGTCGGCCAGGCCTTCCTTTACAACGCCGTCACCTTCGACCTCGGCACCTTGCTGGGCGAATTCTTCAACGTCGGCTCCGGAACGATCCCCCTCTACATCGCCCTCTTCGCCGCCTCCAACTTCCTCGGGCCGCTCACCCTCGGCCGCCTCTTCGACACGATCGGGCGCAAGCCAATGGTCTCCTTCACCTACCTCGGCTCGGCGTTGATCACCGCGGTCCTAGGCGTCTTCCTGCTCGGCAACGACTTGACGACGTGGTCATTCATGGCCTTCATCCTGGCGATCTTCTTCCTCGCCTCGGCCGGCGCCAGCTCCGCCTACCTGACCGTCTCGGAGATCTTCCCGATGGAGACGCGGGCGCTCTCGATCGCTTTCTTCTACGCGGTCGGCACCGCGGCCGGAGGCATCGCTGGGCCGCTGCTCTTCGGCCACCTGATCAACACCGGCGAACAGAGCGCCGTCGCGATCGGGTTCTTCATCGGCGCCGTGGTGATGGCGATCGGCGGGATCGCCGAGCTCGCCTTCGGCGTCAAGGCCGAGCAGCGGCAGCTCGAGGACATCGCCGAGCCGCTGACCGCGGAGGGGGCGCCCGAGCCCGAGCAGGCGGAGGTTAAGCGCGAGCAGCCCAGGGACGAGGAAGCCGAGCTGATGCAGCGAATCAGGCGCCGCGCCGAGGCGCGGGAGCAGCGAGAACGGGCTGGCCGGAGGCGCTACCGGCCGGGGCCGGGACGCCTCGGCGCCTCGCGCGGGCTGACCCCGTCGGCGGGTGAAGTCGACAACGAAGCCGACCTCGACCGCGAGATCGCGATCATCGAACGTGCTCTCGCGGACCACGGCAGCGCCAACCGCCGCGAGCTGTCGCGCCGGGTGGGCGCCCGCTACTGGGGACCCGGAAGGTTCCGCTCGGCGCTGCGCGAAGCCATCGCCGAAGGCACCGTCAAGCGGCTGCGCGGGGGCGAGTTCGCGCGCGCTGAGCGGGTGTCCAGCACGCGCGGCGGGTAGCGCCCGACCAGGCAAGCCGACCGGCCGCCAAAGGTCAAGGCGTTTTGCCGCCGATCGACACCTCGCCCCTGGCCGCGGCTAGCGCCGCCGCGGGTCCATCGCGCGCGAGATCACCACGCGCTGGATCTCGTTGGTGCCCTCGTAGATCTGGGTGATCTTGGCGTCGCGCATCATCCGCTCGACCGGGTACTCCTTGACGTAGCCGTAGCCGCCGAGGACCTGGATCGCCTCGACCGTGACCCGCATCGCGTTGTCGGAGGCGAAGAGCTTCGCCATCGAGGAGTGCTTGGCGAGGCCGGGGTCGTCCTGGTCAGCCATCGCGCAGGCCTTGTAGAGCAGCTCGCGGGCGGCGGCGGTGCCGGTCTCCATCTCGGCCAGCTTGAACTGGATCGCCTGCAGGTCGAGGATCGGCTTGCCGAAGGCGACCCGCTCCGAGGCGTAGGTGGTCGCGTAATCGGTCGCCCCCTGGGCGATCCCGACCGCCTGTGCCGCGGCGCCGAGCCGGGTCCTTTCCAGCGTGCCGAGGGCGACGCCGAGCCCGCGCCCGACCTCGCCGATCACGTTCTCGGCCGGCACCCGCACGTCGTCGAAGACGGGCGAGCCGGTCGGCGAGCCGCGGATCCCGAGCTTGTGCTCGAGCTTGCCGATCGAGAAGCCGGGCCGGTCGGCCTCGACCACGAAGGCGGTGATCCGGCGCTTGTCGCGATCGGTTACGGCGAAGACGACGTAGAAGTCGGCGACCCCCGCGTTGCTGATCCAGTTCTTGGCGCCGTTGATCACCCATTCGTCGCCGTCGAGCTCGGCGTGGGTGCGCATCGCCGCCGGGTCAGAGCCGGCCTCCGGCTCAGAGAGCGCGAAGGCGGGTGTCCACTCGCCGCTGGCGCAGCGCGGCAGCAGCCGCTGCTTCAGCTCATCGCTGCCGAAGAGGCGGATCGGCAGCGAGCCGAGCTCCTGCACCATCAGAATCAGGGCGCTGGAGGCGCAGGCCTTGGCGATCTCCTCGACCGCCATCTGCAGCATCAGCGTGCCGGTGCCGGTGCCGCCGTATTGCTCCTCGAAGGGCAGGGCGAGGATGTCGTGCTCGGCCAGCAGCTCCCGCACATCCTGCGGGTATTCCGACTTCTCGTCGATCTCAGCGGCCCGCGGCGCGATCCGCTCACGCGCGATCTGCCCGATCGTCTCGCGAAAGTCGAGTAGGTCCTGGGGGATCGAGTAGACGTCGGGGGTGCTCATGCGGCCGTGACCGTATCCGTTGCGCCCGCCGGGCGCAGCTCGCTCGACTAGCCTGGCTCGCCCCAGGCGGTGGCGACTAGGGAACGTGAGCCGCCGCGGTCGCGATGCTCGCAGAGGTAGATGCCCTGCCACGTTCCAAGTGCGGGACGGCCATCGGTGAGTGGCAGCATCAGAGAGGGGCCCAGCAGCGCCGCCTTGATGTGGGCGGGCATGTCGTCGTCCCCCTCCAGGGTGTGTGTCCAATACGGGGCGCGTTCGGGGACCGCGCGATCGAACCAGGCCTCGAAGTCGCGCCGCACCTCCGGCGAAGCATTCTCGCTCAAGGCCAGCGAGGCCGAGGTGTGCTGGATCAACAGATGAAGGACCCCAACCGAGATCTCCCCCAGCTCGGGAAGGGCGTCGAGCACCTCCGCGGTGACCAGGTAAAAGCCGCGCGGGCGCGCCCGGAGCCGGATCGTCCGCTGGAGCCACATCGCTACTGGGGCCTGGTATCGAGCGAGTTCCTGGTGAGCTGCATGTCGTTAGTTTGACCCAGGGCTACCCCCTGCCCGCCTCTCGGTCCGCTTCCAATTCCGCCGCTGAGTCGTAGCAGCGGCCGACCTCACTACCGTCCAGGCAGACGAGTTTCAGCCGGGTCGCCAGCGCGGGGTCGATCCGCTTGCCCTTGTAGATGTAGGAGCTGGGCGGAGCAACGGCGGGAGCAAATCCGGCAGGGTCACCCTGGGCAACGGCTTCGGCCTTGGAGTGCGGTGGGGCGGTCGGGGGAGCAAGGCTGCCGATCCGCGCTTGCTCGTTCCCGACAGTGTCGTAACCGACCAGCTCGATGCGACCGAGATGGGGAACGAGAACGGCAAAGAACCGCCCTGGCAGGCCCGTCTTCAGCTCAGTGTCGGCGTCGGTGTGCTCGCCGCCATCGCCGAGGACACTGACCCGGGCGATGTCGCCCGCCACCAGGCCGTAGACCACCCGCTCCCGGGACCCGGCTTCCAATGAGTCGGCGACAAGAAGTCCAAATGGCTTCGCGGCGGTGGGCTCGTCACCGCAGCCATATGAGACATCGCGGTGGTTGTAGCGCAGCTGCAGGCAGACCGAACCCTGTGGCGGTTCGCCGGGAGCACTGGTGGGAACTGGGCGGCTTTCGATGCTGAAGCTGCCCTTGGAGGTGTTGCCGTCGGCGATGTGAAGCACGTCGGTTGCCGCCGCGGCACCGGCGGCAAGAAGGAGAGCGGCCGCAGCGGCGGCGAGAACCCAGCGGCGGCGGCCGAAGCGCGGCGCTGCCTGACGGCGAGCAGCGCGCAACAGCAGGTGTTCCAACTCCGGCAAGATCGGCGGCTGCTCCCGATGGTCCCCGAGCGCATTCATGCTGACTCCTTCCCGAAGTTGGTCCGAAGGGTCCTCAGCCCCCGGGAGACCCGTTGGCGGACAACGGCCTGTGAGCACTCCAGGTCAGTGGCGATGTCCTCGTAGGGTCGTTCGTCGACGATGTAGGAACGGACCGCGTCGTGTTGCTCGGGAGGCAGTTGCTCCAGGAGGTCGTGGAGGACCTCGGCGCCGCGCTCGGCATCCGCCAGCGCCTCGACGCGGTCGATCGCATCGTCGGTCAGAACCAGCTGTTCGCTTTGCAGGCGCTTCCGGGCCCGTTCCTCGACCTGGCCGCGACCGCGGCTGGAGGAAAGCTTGTTGTTGGCGATCGCGTAGAGCCAGGCGACTGCGGGAGCCTTACCCGGCCGAAACCGCTTCGAGGAGACCAGCGCCGCCGCGAAGACCTCGGCGGTCAGATCGGCAGCCGCCTCTGGGGTAGGAGTGCGGCGCAGGAAGAAAACCAGCATCGCCTTCTCATGGCGGCGGTAGAAAGCGGCGAACGCCTCGGGCTGGCGTGAAGTGGCAGCTAGAAGCTCCTCGTCGCTCTGGCGTTCGAAGACATCCACAATCGGTACCTCTGCCGAGCGGGAAAATTGTGACAGGGGAGGGCACCGCTCAGCCCGCGGACGAGTTGCCGCCGCCCTCTTCTTTCGGCTTGACCAGGCTGCGTGGATCGAGACAACCTTCATCGGGGACCAGGTCGCCGCCCGCGTTCGAGTCCCCGTAAACCTGGACTTCGAGCACTTCCTTGGTTGGGATAGCCGTAATCCGGGGCTGGAAGGTTTCTCCTTTTTCTGCTGCCGCTTCTTCTTCTTTCTGCTCATGGTCGAGGCTGGGCTGGGCGAGCACTATCTGTTCGCTTCCGCGCACGACGTAGGTGCCGACCACGCAGTCGCCGTTGGTGAGGCTGACCACGGCCTCGTGGAAGTTTTCATCGTGCTGGAGCTGAGAGGCGACCGCGATCATGCCGAGGACCAGAAGCGCGACGAGGCTGAGCGCGCTGCGGCGGACCCAGGTAACGGCGCTCGACTGGCTCTCGGCCCGTCCCGGCTGGTCGAGAGCTTTGACCAGCGGGTCCTCGTCGGCGGTCTCTGATGTGCTTTCAGAGACCTGTGCCTGGACTTTGATCTGGGCGATGGCTGCCTGGTTGGCCTCGTGCCGCGCTCGCCACTGCTGCAGGGACGGCGCCCACCACAGCAACGCGCCGAAAATTAGGGTGGCGCCTACGGCCTCGACAAGCCCGTTGCCGTGAACCATGGAAAGCGCGAACGCGAGGCCGAGGCCCACGACGACCGGCAGGACCGCTGCAATAACCACCTCGGCTGAAGGCCATTTCCACCAAGCGCCGAAGGCCATTCCAAGTGCCACACAGCAGGGCAGCAGAACGAATCCCGGCATAGGGCTGTCGAGCGCGAGCAGGGCGGAAACGGTGACCGCGATCGCGAGCGCGGCCTCGCTGCGTCCGAAGCGCCGGCGCTCGGGGCTGCCGCTGACGATCCAAGCGGCGAGGCCCCCCAGCACCACTGCCAGGAGGAGCCAGACCGCCACCGCCTGCGCTCCGATCGCGATCAGTTCCTGCCGCCCCGCGAGCGAGATCGGCGCCTCGTGCGGAAGGCCGGCCTCGTCCAGGCGGAACCAGAGGATCGTCGCCCCGACGACGAGGACGTAACCGGCGAGGCCCAGCAGCGCCGTGACGACGGCGAGCACCTTCGAGGCAAGATCGACGGCGTCGTTCACTGCTCCTGCTCTCCGGCTTCCGTGACCGGCATCGATCCTGGGGGTGGCTCCCCACCTGGCCAGTGAGTCGCCTTGTTGTAGATAGAGCCGTCGAATTGAGCATCGGTGAGTCGGGCGCCGCGCAGGTCGCTGCCGCGCAGGTCGCTGCCGCGCAGGTCAGTGCCGCGCAGGTCAGTGAGGCGCAGGTCTGCCAGGCGCAGGTCGGCATCGCGCAGGTCGACCCCGTCCAGCCGCGAGGCCTGCATGGCCGCGGCGCTGAGGTCAGCGCCCGCCAGCAACGCGTCGGTGAATTCGCTGCGCCCCAGGTCCACCCCGGGCAACGCCGCGCCGCGGAGATCGACTCCGGAGAGGACGAGCACCGGCGCCGGTTGCAGATGTTCGTCCGGGGGTGCCTTGCTTTCCTCTTTCTGCCTCTCCATCGTCCAGATGACGTAGACGGCAAGGAAGGCCCCGGCGAGGCCGATCACGATCGCCGCGATGACCTTCCGGATCGCCTGCGGATGGTTGAAGGGCAGCGATGCCAGTTGGACGACCAGGGCCCCCACCACTATCGCCGCGACGCTGCAGCCGACGATCTTTCGCGGACTCCACTCCTCGGCCCGCTCGAGCCATTCGACGAAGTCGCCAATCTTCTCGTCAACCGGCTCGAGCCAATCGGCAATGTGGCGAACGATGCGGCTTCTTCTACTCACGAGGTGTGAATCCGCCTAAACGTGCGTTGATTACTTGACCAAGCCTGTTGGCGCAGATGATCCTAAGTGCTTTGGCACTAGAGCGTAGGTTCCTGGATCAGCGCTTGCAGGCGGGCGTGCTTCGGGGCAACCGGTGGCGGTTGGTCGCAATCAGTGTGTAAACACTCGCGGCCAGCCGAGAGACCCCAGGAAAGAGGAGAAACCGACCAATTGAGCGGGAGATCGGACCGGCGCTGCTCAGCATCGCCGCGATCGCCTCATGGCCTGAGTGGACGCTGCTGTCAGACCCAACCCACTGCACTGCATCTATCGCCTGCGCTTCGGTCACTCCCAGCTCGGCGAGGTCAGCGAACTGCCAGGGAACGATGTCCGCGTCCGGCTTGATCCTCTTCTCGATCAGCCGCGCGCAACTCGTGCAGAAGGCGCAGTCGCCGTCGTAGAGAAGCAGCGGACGGCGGGCCATCTCAGTCCCATCGCTCGTCGAGGAGCCGCAGCTTGGCCACTACTTATCTATACGGCACCGTATTGACGGATTCAAGCGCAGCGTCTAGCATCTATACGGTGCCGTATATATCGAACCAGAGCGGTCGGCTTCCCAACTCGGCGCATGAATCTCGGCCCTGGCGAATTCGCGCGATCGTGCCGGACTTCACCCTGGAGGACGTCTGGGCACTGCCCGCGCAGGGCGGCGCCGAAGACTTCCCAGCGTTTTTGAAAACGGCGTTTTCGTTCAACCCGGCCAACGCCGACTCCGGGGCCACCCGCTTTCTCTGGAATCTGCGCGACCGCCTCGGCAGCTGGTTCGGGCTGGGCAGGATCGTGGTCTCGGGCAAGGGCGACTCGGCTGCCCCCGCCGCCAAACTGCCGATCCCTGGCACCAGCGAAACCACGCTAGCCGAGCGGCTGCCAGACGACCTGCGGGGCACGGCCGCGGATGTGAACTTCGGCTCCCTACCCTTCACCCCCCTCTACCGCACCGACACCGAGGCGGCCGCCGAGATCTCGAACCAGACCGTGCACGGCGTGGCGCACCTTGCCTGGGTCGATCAAGGCGAGGGCCACTACCAAGGGCAGATGGCCGTCTACGTCAAGCCACGCGGTCGGTTCGGCCAGGGATACATGGCGCTGATCAAGCCCTTCCGTTACTTGATCGTCTACCCGGCGCTGATGCAACAGTTCAAACGAGCTTGGGATCGGCGCTGAGCAGCGCCTCGACCCGGCGAGCGATCTCATCGCGCGTCTCGCGCACGATCTCGATCGGTTGACCCTTCGGGTCGGGCAGGTCCCAGTCGATGTAGCGCTTGCCGGGTATGTAGGGGCACTCGTCGCCGCAACCCATCGTCACCACCAGGTCAGCCCACTCGGCATCCTCGCGGGTCAGCTTTCTTGGCCGGCGCGCGCTGAGGTCGATGTCCAGCTCGGCCATGACCTCGACCACCTCGGGGTGAACGTGCTCGGCGGGCGTCGTGCCGGCCGAGCGGGCTTCGTGGCGGCCGGCAGCGGCGCGGGCGAAGAGCGCCTCGCTCATCTGCGAGCGCCCGGCGTTGTGCAGGCAGACGAAGAGGGCGCGGGCCATCAGGCGCGCTCGGGCGCGAGCTCGGCGGGGTGCTCGCCGCGGATCACCTGATAGGCGACCGCGCCGATGATCGCCCCGACGAGCGGAGCGGCGATGTAGATCCAGAGGTCGCGAAGCTCACCTGAGACGAGCGCCGGGCCAATCGAGCGGGCGGGATTCATCGAGGCGCCGGTGATCGGTCCGCCGAAAAGCGCGTCGAGACCAACCGTGCCACCGATGGCGATCGCGGCGGCGGCGCCAACCGCCCGGGTGTCGGTCGCCACAGCCAGGATCACGAAGGCAAGGAAGGCGGTCAGCACCGTCTCGTAGGCGAAGGCGCTGCCGATGCCGACCGTGGGGACGGTCGTCCCCAGGGCCGCGGGATCGCTCGGCCAGATCGCCGCCAGAAGACCCGCGGCGACAAGCGCGCCCGCGAGCTGGGCGGCGAGATAGGCGAGTGCCTCGCCGCGGGGAAAGTGGCGCGTGACGACGAAGGCGACCGTTACCGCCGGGTTCAGGTGGGCGCCGGAGAGGTGCCCGGTCGCGTAGATCATCGCCATCACGATCAAGCCGAAGACGAGCGCGATCCCGACCGTGCCAAGGCTGCCGGGATGCTCGGCCTCGGCGATGATCGCGCCGCAGCCGGCGAAGACCAGGGCGAAGACGCCGATGCCCTCGGCGGCTGCGCGGCGGATCAGATCGGGTCGCCCGTCCATGCTCGTCTCAGCAACAAGCCGTGGCCGGAGCAAAGACCTCGCGCACCGAATCCAGGGCGCCAGGGACGAGGCTGAAGTAGCTGCGGGTGCCGCGGCTCTCGCGCTCGACCAGGCCCGCCTCGACCAGCACCTTGAGGTGATGGCTGACCGTGCCCTGCGAGAGCTCGAGCACAGGCTGGAACTCGCAGACGCAGACGGCCTCCCCGTCGGCCCGCAGGAGCATGTTCACGATCCGCAGCCGGTGACGGTCGGCGAGCGCCTTGATCACCGCCTCCAGCTCGGCGGCCTGACCCTCACCGAGCGACGATCCCGCAAGCGGGGTGCAGCAATCGATTACGGGAAGCTCAGCCACCGTCCGCGACGGTATCAGAACCATTGATGACCATCAATGGTTTGCTGGCGTCACCGACTCGGTCATGTGCACAATGCATGGAATGAACGGGCCTACGACGCTCGAGTCCGATGTGGCAATCGTGGGCGCCGGCCTTGCCGGCCTGGTGGCTGCCCGACAGCTCTCCGCGGCCGGCCTCCGCCCGCTCGTCCTCGAGGCTCGCGACCGCGTGGGTGGGCGATTGCTCAACGAGCCGATCGGCGACGGCAAGGTGGTCGAGGTCGGCGGACAGTGGATCGGGCCGACCCAGGAGCGGATCGCCGCCCTGGCCGCCGAGCTGAAGGTCGACACCTTCCCCACCTACGACGAGGGGAGGAACCTGATCGAGATGTCGGGCAAGCTGGCCTCCTACTCGGGAGCGCTGACCGATGCCCGGGTCGGCCTGGTCCGCGATCTCGCCCGGGCGGTTTCCCCGCTCGCCCTCGTCGACTTCGAACAGGCCCGCGGCCGCCTCGACCGGATGGCGAGGCAGGTGCCCCTCGATGCGCCCTGGAAGGCGCCGAAGGCAACGAGCTGGGATGGCCAGACGTTCGCCACCTGGGTCCGGCGCAACACCCGAACCGCGGCGGCGCGCAGTCTCTTCGAGCTGGCGACTGAGGCGGTCTGGGCGGCCGAGCCCGCCGACGTCTCCCTCCTTCACGTCCTCTTCTACACCCACTCCGGTGGTGGCTTCAACACCCTGGTCGGCACCGGCGGTGGGGCTCAGCAGGACCGCTTCCACGGTGGCTCGCAGCGGATCGCCGAGCTGCTCGCCGAGGCGCTGGGAGCCGAGAGCCTGCGCCTGGCCGCGCCGGTGCGCCGGATCGAGCGCGGCGAGAACGGCGTCGTTCTGCAGGCCGACGGACCTGGTGGTGAGGCGGGCGGGCTGACCGTTCATGCCAAGCGCGCGATCGTCGCCGTGCCGCCGACCCTGGCCGGGCGGATCTCCTACGACCCACCGCTGCCGGCCCGCCGCGACCAGCTAACGCAGCGGATGCCGCAGGGCACGGTGATCAAGACGATGGCCGTCTACGAGCGACCGTTCTGGCGCGAGCAGGGGCTCTCGGGGCAGGCGAGCAGCGACGTCGGCCCAGCGCGCGTGGTCTTCGACAACTCTCCCCCCGACGGCAGCCCCGGCGTCCTGCTCGGCTTCCTCGAGGGCCGGCTGGCCCGCGGCTGGGGAGCGCGCCCGGCGGCCGAGCGCCGCGAGGCGATCCTCGCCGGCCACGCCCGCCTCTTCGGCGAGCGAGCGGCGAAACCGGAGCGCTTCATCGAGCGGGTCTGGGCCGAAGAGGAGTGGACCCGCGGCTGCTATGGCTGCCTGATGACCACCGGCGGTTGGACCGAATACGGCAGCGCCCTGCGCGCCCCGATCGGCCCACTGCACTGGGCCGGCGCCGAGACCGCAACGGTATGGAACGGCTACATGGACGGCGCCGTGCAATCGGGGGAACGGGCGGCGGCAGAGGTCCTCTCGGCGCTGGGCTGACCGGAGTCGTTACCAAACGGCGTCGTGCTGCTCCATTACACCGAGGCCCTCGGCCAGTTCGATGCCGTCGAGGGAACCGCTGAACTCGCCGAAGAGGTGTCGATAGCTGGAGCGGAAGACGAGGAAGTTGTCGGTGCGGCTGCGCTCGGAGCCTGGGGTGAAGCTGAGCTGGGCCCCCGCGGAAAACTCGACGGCGCTCACTCCTTTGAAGGAGACCGGGGCCGGCTCGGTCGGCTCGCCATTGATCCAGATAGCCCGCTCGCTGTTGACGGGCGGGTCGTTGATCCCTTCCACGAGGTTCCAGGCAAGCGGGCGGCCGTCAACCGCGCGGCCGATCCCCGCCGACCAGTGCCAGCTGGTTTGGCGCTTTTGGTAGCCGGCCGACTGGTCATCGACACCGCGACCGTTGACCTGCCAGCGCCTGTCCGCCGTCTCGATCGTGCCGCTGATCGGTACGCCCGCGCGCTTGCGGGTCCAGCCCCAGCCCGAGCCGCTGGGGCAGATTGACTCCACCGGCGCCGAGTCGCCGAGCACGAGGCTCGCCCGCAGCTCCCGCGCCTCGATCTCGATCCTGGGACCGTCCATCCGTACCTCAGTGCTGCCCGGCCGCAGCCTCGTGTTGGCGTAGCTGCGGTCAGCGCCGCGGTCCCAAAGCGCCCAGAAGCACTGGGCGAAAGGACCGACCTGCGCCCGAGCGGCGCAGAGCATCACGTCCGCGCCGTAGAAGCCGACGTAGCGCCAGCGCTTGCGGGTCTGTCCCTCGCTGCGCATGGGCATGCGGCCCGGCGGCAGCGGCAGGTCGGGGCGGTCGGCGCCTGGTCCCCGCCAGGGAAGAAGGAGGGCGGACTCGCGGGCGGCGGGCTCGGAGGCCACCTCAGGCCTGGCTCTGGCGGCGCTCGTCGCGACGGTGGCGGCGGACCATCGGCGCCACGTAGCCGATCAAGGCGCCGATCGCGACCGCGGCCAGCAGGGTGACGATGAGAGGGGCGTTGACGGTGATGAAGAGGACGTCGACCCTCACCTGCTGGGAGTTCTGCAGGGCGACGATGACAACGAGCGCGATCAGGATGCCGACGATCCAAGTGCGCCAGTTGTTCTGCTTTTTCTCCTTGGGCACGCCTCGCCCATCCTAGAGCGGCGTTGGTCCGGGGCTCTGGGTTTCCCTGATCGGATACGATATTTTGATATCCGATTTGTATAAAGGAAATTGATATGCCAATTGAATGGGCCCTCACCCCCGGCACGAGCATTGAGCGGGTCGCGCTGCAGGCCGAGTACGGCGGTCGCACGCAGGGCGGCATCGGCCCCTCCCGCAAGAGCGCCAACGTGTTTGTCTTTTCCGACCCGGTGGCCGGTGAGCCGCACGGCTACTACGACGGCTGGCAAAACGATGGCTGCTTCCACTACACGGGCGAGGGCCAGTACGGCGACCAGCAGATGAAGTCGGGCAACGCCTCGATCCTCAACCACGTGGCCGACGGCCGGGCGCTGCGCGTCTTTGAAGGTGCGCGCGGGACGGTCACCTACGTCGATGAGTTTGTGCTCGATCAGGACAAGCCCTACTACCGCACCGACGCGCCCGAGACCGGCGATGGCCCGACCCGTCAGGTGATTGTTTTTCGCCTCCGCCCCAAAAAAGTGGCAGCGGGAAAACCGAGCACAAAACTCGCGCCGATACTCGACGGGCCAGTGAGCGAAGACGTACCGATCGAGCAGCAGCAGACCGAGCGTGCTTTCGTCTCACCTAGCCGCGAGCCCTATGAGGCAGAGCGGCGCGAGCAGCGGCTGGTGCTTGATCTTGAGGCCTATCTGCGCCGTCGCAACCACGAGGTCTCGCGCAAGCGGATCGTCCCGCCCGGAGAGGCTCGTCCGCTCTTTACCGATCTCTACGACGCCACAACCGGGACCCTGGTCGAGGCCAAGGGCAGCGTCGAGCGCAACTCAATCCGGATGGCAATCGGCCAACTTGCCGACTACAAGCGCTTTATCGACAAGGGGAAGCCACGGCACCTCGCCGTACTGCTGCCCTCCCAGCCGCGTCCCGACCTTCGTGAGCTTCTCGCCGATCAGGGGATCGAGTTGATCTACCCCACCACGGAGGGTTTTGAAGACTCCACCGGCGGCTCGCTGCTCTCTGGCTAGATCACTTAGCTGGTTGACGCACAGGGCCTGAGCAGGCGAAGTTCGTTTGTCTCCGACGGCGGCCCGGCGATTTGCAGCAACGGCCACGGCTGGATCGACAGGCTTGACCTTCATCCTCGCTCACCTCCTCCCGTGTCTACTGCGGTGAGACAAGGGCCGATCTCAATCCTCACGCAAGACGACCGAGACCGGCCCGGAACATGCATGGTCGCCCCTAGGCGTGCTTGAAAATCTGCACGCTCGGAATGGTCGCGCCTATCTTGCGGATCGTCATCCCTCCTCACCTCCCTCCCCGTGTCATCGCCCCGGTTGCTCACCGGGACCGGAAGGTCGATGGTAGGGATTTCCCGAGTATCCGCTTTTGCCCTAGCGACGGAGGAAAATCGATCGTAGAGGGCCTATGCTCCGTCTATATCTGAATATCCAAATTGCACTGACTGGGAGGGTTTTCGTTGGCGAGCACCATGAAGCGGAAGCGAAGCGTCGAGGCGTCGGTGTCCTACGGGGTAGGGCACCGAGTCAGGATCGAAGTGCTGGGAATCCTCAATGAAGGCACGCGTACCGCGGCTGAACTCGCCAAGCTCACCCACCAACCCCTCACGACTATCAGCCATCACATCAAGGAACTCGCGCACTCAGGCTGTATCGAACTCGCGAAAATCGAAAAGGTACGCAACACCGATCAGCACTTCTATCGAGCCGTCGAACTTCCGTTTGTCACCGATGCGGAAGCAGAGGCTCTACCGCCCGAGGTCAAACAGGAATACGCGGCTGTGGTCCTCCAAGCGATCATGGCCGAGGGCTTGGGATCACTGTGGGCGGGAAAGATGAGTGACGATCCCACAGTGAGGATGATGTGGCGATGGTTCAACCTCGACGCCCAAGGACGACAAGAACTCGCTGACGAGCAGCGCGAATCGTGGGAACGAATCGTTGAGATCGAGGCTAGAGCTACCACCCGCCGAGCCGAGTCGGGCGAGGCCGCCACCACGATGATCGCGACAACGATGGGATTCGAGCGGAGCCGGCCGGTCGGCACAACCGCCCCGGCAATGCACCGCCTCACTCCAGGGAAAAACTGACTATCCGCTAAAGCTGTTTCAAGAAGTCAGTATAGACCAGAGCGTTCCGATCTGAAACCGTTCAATACTCAAGATCGGATGATCGCCCGGTGGCCGTCAGCAAGGAGCCAGGCGAATCTGGACTTGGTGCCCCGGGCGGCTGGCCGCACACACTCTGGCCGTCCGGGGCCGCAGCACATCGATTCAAATGCGCGACGAACGTGTCAAATACCCCTGCCCTGAGCCCGGCGCCGAGTCGGTTGACTGGACCGTGCTCGACCCCCACCTCATCCATCCGACCAAGGTCATGGTCATCGAAGCGATGCTCTGGATCGGCCGGCCCCTCTCCGCGGTGGAGCTAGAGGAGATCTTCGATGGCGCCCTGGGTGCGTCGACGATCGACTACCACGTCAGGAGTCTCACGACCCTGGACGTTCGGGGAACCTCGGCAGGCCGTCGTCGGGGATCGGCGACCAGGGCGGCGCGAACGCGGTGAACTGACGCGCGCCCGAGAGGGCGCCAGGATCCTCGTCAAGCGCGCCCACGCGGACCGCGATCAGCTCGGGATTATCCGGGTTGGTGGTGAAAAGCTGGCTGCCACACTCGGCGCAGAAGCCCTTGACCCAACCCCCGCCGGACGGGGTCCAGGTGCGGACGAGATCCTCGCCGGAAACGGTGCGATAGGAGCCCGGGGCGGTGAACGCGCTGACGGAAAAGCCCGACCCAGTGCGGCGCTGGCAGCGCTTGCAATGGCAGTAGAGAACGCCCAGCAACGGCTCGGACACCTCGAAGCGCACCCCACCGCCAGAGGCACCCTCCGCCAATCGGCAACTTCGGCTCAGTCATGCCTTCACCTTAGCCAACCGAAATACGCTGGTTGGACGAGGTTCAACCTCGTCAAGGCGGGGTAGATCGCTCTTGTGAAGGTGCTCTTCGCGCCAATAGGGATCCTTGCCGGCCTTGCCGCCGGCTTCGCTGCCCAGAAGGGCTTCGAGCGACTCTGGGCCGTGATTGACGATGAGGACGCGCCCGAGGTCGAGGACAGGAGAGTCTCCTATCCAAAGCTGGTGGCCGCGCTTGCCATCGAGGGTGCGACCTTTCGCGTCGTCAAAGGCATGGTCGATCGCGGCGCGCGGCTTGGCTTCGCCTCGCTCACCGGCAATTGGCCGGGCGAGGAAGAGGAAACCTCCGGCTGAGCTTTTCCGGTCGCGTTTAGGCAAGCGTCAGAACGGGCAATCCGGAGACATGGCCGAAGAGAAAGATGAGCAAGAGGTTCGCGAAGAGGAGGACGCTGCCGCCGCCGAAGCAGGTCGCATCGGAGGGCGCAGCGGCATGGAGGGCATGGACGAGGCCAAGCGCGCCTCAGCTGAGCATGGGGGCGGCGAGTCGGAGGGCTTCGAGGAAGCCGAGGAGCTACTCGAGGAGCAAGCTAGCCACGGCGATCCCTATGGCAACCCCCTGCGCGACGCCGGTCAGGTCGAGGAGGACGTCGACCGCTCGGTCCACGGCGAAGCCGATGAGGTCGAGTCAAGCGACTGACGCGGCTCCCGTCCCCGCCAGCCGAGCTCGAAGCTGAGCGGAACGTTGATCCGCTCTTTGGCCAAACATCTCGGGCAGGCCTCCCATGAAGAGGCCGCCCGCATCGAGTAGCCGCTGCCGCAGTTGTCGCATCTGAACATCGTCGTCGCCTCCGAAGTAGTTGACCCGTGGAGGCGATACCCGGTTTCGTCGGGCCCAAACAGGCTCAGCCGAAGTCGAGTACGCGGAAACGGGCGGAGTCGATTTTGGAGCTCTAAATTCAGAGCGGAGCAGGTTTCGCCGCGCTTGTCCAATTGGGTGCGTGCCGCTAGACAGCGCGCTCGTAGGTGAGCAGGGCGACGCCAGCGCCCACCGTCCTCGACTCGACCAAGCGCAACGGCTTCTTCTCGGCGACCTCGCCGAAGAGGCGCTTTCCCGCCCCGAGCAGGACCGGGAAGACCATCAGCCGCAGCTCGTCGACGAGGTCGTGCTCGACCAAACCCTGGACGAGCTGGGCGCTGCCGGCGACGAGGATCACCCCGTTGATCTCGTTCCGCAGCGTGGCGACCTCATCGACCAGGTCGCCGCGCAGGATCGTCGAGTTGTTCCAGCTCGCCTCCCGCAGCGTCGAGGAGAGAACGTACTTCGGCATCGCGTTCATCTTCTCGGCGAAGCCGGCCTCGTCTTCTCTCTGCGGCCAGGCGGCGGCGAAGCCCTCGTAGGTCACCCGGCCAAGCAGCTGCGCCTCGGCCTCGAATACCTCGTCGAGCTTGAACCTGTTGCCCTCCTCGCCCCGGTCGATCTCGAAGGTCCAGCCCCCGTGCCGGTAGTCCTCGGCTCCACCGGGGTCCTCCATCACACCGTCGAGGGATACGAACTCGGTGACGACGATCTTGCCCATCCTGATCTCCTTTGGCTATTGGTTGCCTCTACCCCTACGACGAGCTGAGACTGGCGAAATCGACAGGCGGGACGGTCAGCCGGCCCGCGAGTAGCGCAGCGACCCCGGGGTGGTGAGATCCTCACCGGTCTCCAGCAGCGTCTTCAGGCCGGAGAGAATCATCGGCCAGCCGCCGTAGAGTTCCGAGTTGGCGCCCTCGTTCAGTTGGTCGTGGACCACGGTCAGCCTGCAGGAGTCCTCGACCTGCTCGATCTCCCAGGTGACCCTCGAGGTCCCTTCGCTCTTGACCTGATCGCTCCACAGCGCGGTGAAGCTCTGCACCAGCCGGCGCGGCGGATCGACCTCGAGGTTCTCGCCCTCGCTGATCTTGATGCCGGCGCCGGGGTGGACGGCCTCGTAGGTCGATCCCTGTGCCCAATCCGAGCTGACGCCAACTCCGAAGCTATACCGCTTGCGCAGCTCGCCATCGGTGATCGCCTGCCAAAGTCGCTCGGGGGTCGTCTTGATGTAGATCTCGAACACCTTTTCCATGGTTCTGTCCTCCAGTTCGTGTTTGAGGCCGGTCAGGGCCGCGGCCCAGGGCTCGGCGTACTTGCTCACCCAGCGGTCGTGGACGAGCCGGATCGGGACAGGGTTGAGGAAGTGCAACTTCTCGCGGCCGCGCTTGCGCGTGGTCACGAGACCCGCCTGCTCGAGCACCCGCAGGTGCTTCATCACGCCGAAGCGGGTCATCGGCAGGCGCCCCTCGAGCGCGCTCAGCGTCTGTCCGTCCTGCTTGAACAGCTCGTCGAGCAGGCTGCGTCGGGTCGGATCCGCCAGCGCCTTGAACACCTCGTCCATACCAGGACTATAGGTGACCTTTTGGTCACTTGTCAATCTCTGGAGTAGCTTGGGCAGGTGACGTCTCCTCGTGCAGAGAGCGCGCCCCTGTCCGACCGCACCGAGGACGAGCGGCAGCGGCTCGTCCAGGTTGTAAAGAGCACCCGGGACGCAGTGCTGAGCAAGGACCTCGAAGGCGTGCTCACTTCCTGGAACCCCGCGGCGGAACGCCTCTACGGCTACAGCGCCGAGGAGGCGATCGGCCAGCACATCTCCTTCCTGATTCCCGGCGATCACGAGAACGAGGAGGTTGAGATCCTCACCCGCGTCCGGCGCGGTGAAGCGGTCGAGACCTACGAGACCGAGCGGATCCGCAAGGACGGCGCCCGCATCGACGTCTCGCTGACGATCTCGCCGATCGTGCACCCTGAGCGGGGCATCGTCGGAGCCTCGGTGATCGCCCGCGACATCACCGACGAGAAACGGCGGCGGCGGGCACAGGAGTTCCTCGTCGCCGCGACGCGCGGGCTCGACGCCTCGCTCGATTTCGCCCGCACCGCCCGCACGATCGTCGAGACGGCGGTCCCCGACCTGGCCGAGCTCTGCGTACTCGACTTCGTCCGCCGCGACGGCTGGGTTGGCGACAGCATCGTCGGCGCAGCCCAGCCCGCCGCGGCGCCGGTCCTCGAGGAGATCCGCCGGCGCACCCCGCTGGACCCGCGCGGCAAACATCCCGTGGCCCAGGTCCTCCGCTCCGGCCGGCCGATGGTCTGGCGCGACCTCACCGCCCCCGACGTGATGCAGACGGTGGTGCAGAGCGACGAGCACCGCGAGCTGATCGAAGAGACCAACTACCAGTCGGCTGCCGTCGCGCCGCTGATCGCTCGCGGCTCAACCCTGGGCGCGATCTCCTTCCTGCACGCCCGCACCGACCTGCGCTACGACGCCGATGACCTGCGGCTGCTCGGCGAGCTGGCCGACCGCGCCGCGCTCGCCCTCGACAACGCCCGCCTCTACGAGGAGCGGGCCCGGATCGCGCAGAGCCTGCAGCGTGGCCTGCGCCCACCCGAACCGCCCTACATCGCCGGCCTTGACATCTCGGTCGTCTTCGAGGCTTTCGGCGAGGGCATGGAGATCGGCGGCGACCTCTACGACATCCTGCCGATCGAGGACGGCTGCTGGGTGATGATCGGCGACGTCACCGGTAAGGGCAGCGCGGCGGCGAGCGTCTCGGTGGCGCTGCGCCACTCGATGCGCGGCCTGGCTCGCCAGATCGACGAGCCGGGCGAGCTGCTCGCGCAGTTGAACGAGATGCTGCTCGAGGGCAACAGCCTCAACGACTTCGCCACCGCCCTGCTGCTGCGGCTGCGGCGCGAGGGCGAGGGCTGGGCCTTCAACCTGGCCGCCGCCGGGCACCCGCCGGCGATCCACGTAACGCGCGACGGGCCGCTGCAACTCGGCGGCGGCACGGTGCTGGGCGCCTGGGCCGGGGCACCGCTGCCCTACCACGAAGGCCGACTCCTGCCGGGAGAGACGATGGTCCTCGCCACCGACGGCTGGTTCGAGGCCGGCCCGCCGGAAACGCACGTCGGACCGGAGGCGCTCGGCGACCTGGCGCACTCCGTCGCCGACCTCGACCTCGCTGAGATGACCGAGCGTCTGCGCCAGGACGCGCTCGCGCGCAGCCGCGGGCCGCTGCGCGACGACATGGTCATCCTCGCCCTGCGCCCCGACCCCTCCTAACCATCCCCAACTGCATCAACTTCTCCACCCGGTAGATGGAAAAGTTGATGCAGTTCGCACTTGGTGGGAGCGCCGCTAGCCTTTCGGGATCGTTCGCCGCCTGCGACAACGTCCCGCGCTGGCCCTGGCGACCCTCTTCCTCGCCTTCGTCCTGGCCGCCCCCGCCGGGGCTTTTGGATCAATGGCGCCATGGGGCGCCGGCTGCATGCCCACTCCCAGCGGCGGAACCCGGACCAGCGATAACTGTGGATCGGAACTGAACGGAAACCGGGCGCTCGCCCCGCCAGGTGCCCCCACGGCCGTGCAGGAAGCGATCGCCGCCGCCAACCGCATCAACAACACCCCCTATGTCTGGGGCGGCGGCCACCTCGGCTGGGCCGCACGCGGATATGACTGCTCGGGCGCGGTCGGCTACGCCTTGCACGGGGCCGGCCTGCTGGACCAGACGATGGTCTCCGGCCAGCTCGAGAGCTGGGGCGAAGCGGGAGTCGGCCGCTGGATCACCGTCTACGCCAACTCCCACCACGTCTACATGGTGATCGCCGGCCTGCGCTTCGACACCCGCGACGATCCGCCCGGAGTGAGCGGGCCCCGCTGGCACATGGCCAGGGTCGACCCACGCAACTTCGTCGCCCGTCACCCCGTCGGTCTCTGAGCAAAGACCTGGACGTAGTAGCGCCCGTAGGAGCCGCCGCGGGAGAAGCCGGCACCGATGTGCGTGTAGTCGGGATTGAGGATGTTGGCTCGGTGCCCGGCGCTATTCATCCAGCCGCGGCAGGTCGACTGCGGCGAGGGATAGCCGGCCGCGATGTTCTCGCCAACGAAGCTGAATTCGTGCCAGCCGTCGAAGATCGCCACCCGGTCGGCCGGGTCCCGACCCTCTGGATCGGTGTGTTCGAAGAAACCCTGGGCGGCCATGTTGTGCGCCTGCAGCCGCGCTGCCCTGCCGAGGACCGCGCTTGCCTTCAGCGGCTCCAGGCCAGCAGCCGCGCGGTTGCGGTTTGCGCAGCGCCGGATCGCGCCCTCGACCTTCCCGATCGAGGCCGCCCGCGCGCCGGCGACGGGGCCCGCCGAAACCAGCGATGCCGCGAGGAGAAGCAGACATACCGAGGTTGCCCCCAGATGCTGCCTCGCCTCGCGCATCCCGTTCTACTTGTGCGAGCTCTGCCCGACCTGGGTGGTCAGGGTCACTTTGGGAGCGCCGGAGCCAACCGTGGTCGCTTTCACCCTGAAGTGAAGCTGGCCTTTCCTCAGGTGTGAGACTTTGAGCACCGTGAAGGTCGTGCTCGCCGTCTGCGAGACCTTCAACTTGGCCGGCTTGTGCGGACGCGCGGCAACCGCGATCAGGCCTTTTTTGCCGATCAGCCGCAGGCCGGAAAGCTTGAACTTGTCCAGCGGGCTGGCCCAGGTGAGCGTGATCTGAACCGACTTGGTCGCCGCTCCGATCGAGACGCTGTGGAGCTTGCTCTGGCCTTTGGCGAGTTCGTCGGTGAAGAGCCTGGGCGGGGTCTGGCAGGTGAGCGCGGCGCTGATGTTGTTCATTACCGACTGCAGCTGGCTGGAGTCCTGCAGCGGGAAGTAAGCGCCGCCGGTGTCGGCGGCGATCTTTTTCAGTCGCGCCTGATCTTCGCCCGAGGAGACGCCGGCGCTGAAGCCGATCACATAGGTGGGCACGTTGTGGACGAGGTGGGCTTCGTTGTAGGTGCCGACGTCGTGGCCACCATCGGTGAGGAAGATCCGCGCGTCGGCGCCGGGATTGTCGGCATCGGACTGGGCGAAGCCGCCGTTGTAGTCGGTCGCACCGTTGTCGGCGTGGATCTTGCTGTCGAGCGCGGTCCGCATCGCTGTAGCGTTGGCTCCGACCGGCTGCGGCGGGAAAACTGTGTCAGCAGCCGGCGTTTCGCCGAAGCCCGAGCCGAACTCGACCGCGCCGAGCTGGGTCGATTTGCCGAGCGTGTCGATCAGCAGGTTCATCGCCTGCACCCGCAGGCGGCTGGCGTCGGTGAATTCCATCGAGATCGAGTCGTCGACGATCGCCTCGATGTTCGTCGCCTGCTTGCAGGACGAAGCCGAGGTCAGCGCCAGCGGCTGCGCTCCAACCGGCGCTGCCAGCAGCCCCATCGCGAGGAGCCCAACGACTCCGCTTGCCAACAGCGTTTTCCCGACACGTCTCATCTGCATCTCCTCGTCCGTAGGGCCTTAGCAGCCACCTTAACGACGCGATCAGCGAGCACCGCGGCGAACGGACGAACCTCGGGCATGCCGAATGGCGATTGATGATTCCTGTTTGATCAATTAGCCTTGCTGAATGGCTGCAGGCGAGACAAACGGCAGGGTCAAGGTGGTCACGCTCGGGCCGGAGGGGACCTGCCACGAGCGGGCGGTGATCGAGTACCTCGCCTTCCAGGGGGTCGAGGACTACGAGATCGAGCTGACCACCGACTTCTTCTGGGGGCTGGAGCGGGTGCGGGAGCGCCCCAACACCTTCCTCGTCCAGTGCAGCGCGCACCCGCGCGTGCATGAGGTGACCGAGAAGTACTGGACCGAGGTCTTCGTCGTCGACACCTTCATCTACCCGACCAAGCACCTGGTGCTGCTCAGCCGCAAGGACGTTGAGAAGCCACGCTCGATCGGGATCGTTCCCGCGACCAAGGGCTACGTCGATCTCTCCCAGTGGGAGGACGTAATCGACGTCGCCTCCAAGCCGATCGTCGGCGAGGGCCTGCTGCGCGGCGACTATGACTCCGGTCTGACCCACATGGAGCACGTCGAGGAGCACGCGGACGAGCTGCGGCTCGACCTCGACATCGGCGAAATCGACACCACCTGGGTCGTCTACGGCCGCGAGAAGCGCTTCAAAGGCGAGGTGATCGGGATCCCCTCGGCGCATCTCTTCAGCACGCCGGACACCGCCGCCGTTTAGCGACCGGGGCTCAGCCTTCGGCGAGCAGCTTGGCCAGGCGACGCATCGCTTTGGCGTTGGGGCGCTTGATGAAGGCTCGGGTCATCGGTGGGATCAGGCGTTCGGCGCGGGCGGACTCGAGCCAGGCGAACTCGAAGGAGATCGTCGTGCCCCCACCGGGCAGCGACTCGAGCCGATAGGTGCCACGGGTCCGACGCTTGCCCTTCAGCCCGACGCCTTCCTCGACGATCCGCGTCGGCGCCTCGGACTCGACCACCTCGAAATCGGTCCAGTCCTGCGACATCGGCGCGCTCGCGCGAGCCTCCGCCTTGGCCCCCACTCCGCGTGCGGGGCCGGAGAACTTCCAGTCGACGAGAAAGTGATCGAGGAAAGCCTCGTGGTTGCCGAGCACATCGAGGAACTCGTAGACCTCCTCGACAGGCTGGGGTACCTCGATCGCGACGGTCACCGGCTTCACCCCGCCGATCCTATGAAAAGAACCCAACCAGCCCCGAACTGCATCAACTTCTTCACCCGGCAGGTAGAAAAGTTGATGCAGTTCGCCTGGGTGCGGGCTTAGCTAGCCTGCGGCGATGGCGATCGGCCGACGTGACGGCGATGGGATCGAAGTCGAGGGGCTCGTGCGCGAGTTCAAGAACGGCCCGCGGGCGGTCGACGCGATCGACCTGCGGGTCGAGGCGGGTGAGATCTACGGCTTCCTCGGGCCAAACGGCGCCGGCAAGTCAACCACGGTGCTGATGCTGACTACGCTGCTGCCGCCGACGGCGGGCACGGCGCGGGTGGCCGGCTACGACATCGTCAGCGACGGGCCGCTGGTGCGCTCCTCGATCGGCGCGGCGCTGCAGGAGGCGGCGCTCGACCCGCTGCTGAGCGCCAGCGAGCACATGCGCCTGCAGACCGCCCTGCACGGGCTGCCCAAGGCGGAGCGGGTGGAGCGCAGCCGGGAACTGCTGGAGCGGGTCGGCCTCTCCCAGGCGGCGGACCGCCGCGTCGGCGGCTACTCGGGCGGGATGAAACGGCGCCTCGACCTGGCGCTGGCGCTCGTCCACCGGCCCCAGATCCTCTTCCTCGACGAGCCGACCACCGGGCTCGACATCCAGAGCCGCACCGCGCTCTGGGACGAGGTGGCGCGGCTCGCCACCGAGGACGGCGTCACCGTCTTTCTCACCACCCAGTACCTGGAGGAGGCCGACGCGCTCGCCGGGCGGGTCGGGATCATCGACCACGGCCACATCGTCGCCGAGGGCACGCCCGCCGAGCTGAAGGCCGAGATCGGCCGGCCCACGGTCGAAGCGACACCACGCGAGCCCGGGGAACTCGGGCGCCTCGCCGCGGTGCTGGAGCGTTTCGGTCCCAGCGCCGGCGCTTCGCCACGGGGCGCCGCGGCGCGATTGGAGGGCGGCGAGGCCCAGCTCGCCGAGGTCGTGCGCGCGCTCGACTCCGAGGGAATCGCAATCGAGCGCCTGCAGCTGCACGCGCCCTCGCTCGATGACGTCTTCCTCGCCAAGACCGGCCGCTCGCTCGAGGGGGCGGAGGACGACGAGGAGGCGGAGCCCGAGGCGGAGGCGGTGAGCGCGGCGTGAACGGCGGCCTGCGCGTCCAGGTCGGCCAGCTCGCGCGCCGCTCGATTCTGCGCACCCTACGCCAGCCGGCGCAGATCGTGCCGGCGCTGATCTTCCCCCTCTTCCTGCTCGCGGTGAACTCGGGCGGGCTCAAAGACGCCACCAACCTGCCCGGCTTCCCGACCGACTCCTACCTCACCTTCGCCCTCGCCGTGCCCTTCATGCAGGGGGCGCTGTTCTCAGTGATGAACGCCGGCACCGACCTCGCCCGCGACATCGAGACCGGCTTCCTCAACCGCCTGGCGCTGACACCGCTGCGCGGCGCGGCGCTGCTCAGCGGCCTGCTCGCCGGCGCCGTCGTGCTCGGCCTGGTCCAGGCGGTGACCTACCTGACGGTCGGCCTGATCGCCGGCGCCGAACTCGCGGCAGGGGTCGGCGGCGCGCTGGTGATCGTCGCGCTCTCGGTCCTGATCACCGTCGGCTTCGGCTCGATCGGCCTCTTCGCCGCCCTGCGCACCGGTTCGGGCGAGGCGGTGCAGAGCCTCTTCCCCGTCTTCTTCGTCTTCCTCTTCCTCTCCTCGATGGCGCTGCCGCTGGAATTGCTGCAGACCGATTGGTTCCACGCGATCGCCAGCGTCAACCCCGTCTCCTACCTGCTGCAGGCATTCCGCTCGCTGCTGATCGAAGGCTGGAACGCGGCTGACCTGGCGCTCGGCTTCGGCATCGCCGCGGTCGTGCTCGCGGTCGGGATGGTCGCCGCCAGCGGCGCCCTGAAGACACGGCTGGTGCGAACGTGAGCAGCGGGCGCGAGGGGCGCTCCACCGCGGGCTTCCGCACGGTCGCCCTCGCGGTCGCCTGGCGCAGCATCCACAACTTCCTCAACAACCCGGCCTTCCTGGTGCCGGCGATCGTCTTCCCGCTCTTCTTCTTCGTCTCCTTCGCGGGCGGGCTCTCCGCCATCGCCAACGTCCCCGGCTTCGACTTCCCCAGCGGCTACACCGCCTTTCAGTTCGTCTTCGTCCTGCTCCAGTCGGCGGCCTTCGGCGGCGTCTTCACCGGCTTTGCCGTCGCCCGCGATTTCGAGATCGGCTTCGCCAACCGCTACCTGCTCGCCGCCAGCAACCGCAACGGGATCATCGCCGGCTACGCGCTGGCGGCGCTCGTGCGGGCCTTCATCACCTGGACGGTGCTGACCACGATCGCCCTGATCGCGGGAATGAACGTGGGCGGCAGCGCCGGTCAGATCGTCGCCCTCTTTAGCCTCGCCGTGCTGACCAACGTGACCGCGACGCTGTGGGCAGCGGGCGTAGCGACGCGCGTGCGCTCGATCCAGGGTGGCCCGCTGATGCAGTTCCCGGTATTCCTGATCCTCTTTCTCGCCCCGGTCTACGTGCCGCTCGACCTGCTCAGCGGCTGGATCCACGCCGTCGCCTCGATCAACCCGGTCACCGCTCTGCTCGAGGCCGGCCGCGGCTTCATCTCCGGCGAACCGGTCGTCGTCGCCCTCGCCTTCGCGATCGCGATCGCCCTGCCGCTCCTCTTCGCCCTCTGGGCCCGCAGCGGCCTCAAGCGCGCCGAAGCCGCCAGCTGACCAAAGCAGCCTCGAAGGCCCATAGCGGGTGTAACGCTTTGTGGATGCAATAGAGCCGCAACGCGTTACACCGGCGGTCCCTTCGGACGGCCAACTCTCGGTGTAACGCGTTGGGTACGAGCTAGCGCCGCAGCGCGTTACACCCGGTCAGTAGGCGGTGTTGCGGGAGCGGGGACGGGGGAGTGACTTGTAGCGCCCGGCGCCGCCGCGGTTCCAGAGGGCGGCGTCGATCTCGGCGGGACAGAGGCGCCCGCCGGTGGCGGCCGAGAGCAGCTCGATTGCGTGGACGGCGCCGGCGCGCAGCTCGACCTCCTCGGGCGAGCCATGCGTGAGCAGCTCGCCGGCTTCGATCCTCGCCTCCAGCGCCGGATCGAGACGGAGGACGCCGTCGACGCGCAGCACGTGCGGGACCAGGTTGTCGGCGAAAGCCGTGAGGCGCTCTTCGCCGACGAGCGTGGCGGGGCCGCTGCGGTTGATGTCGGCAGCGGCGATCTGGGCGCGCTTGAAGAAGGGGACCGGCCGGTCCTCGTAGGTCGAGACGTCACCGAAGGCAGCCCAGCTCGCCAACAGATCAGCGAGGGAGACGGCTGACCCCTCGGCGGCGTCGATTACGGCCTCGAAGCGCCCGCCATGATCGGCGAGGACGTGGCCGCCGACGTCGCGCAGCGCGGCGGCGAACTGCTCGATCAGGGGATGCTCGGGGTCCTGATCAAGGACCAGTGCGACATCGGCCGCCGCGAGCTCGGCCAGCTCCGCCGCCGACCAGGCGCCCGCAGCGCGGAAGCGCTCGGTTAGCCCGGCCGCGATCGTGAAGTAGCCGCTGTGGCCCGGGCGCTTGCGGATCGTCGGCCACCAGCCCGAGCCGAAGTTGATCGCGTCGAGGCAGAGGACGAAGGCGGCGCGGGCCTCGCGATCGCCCTCCGCGAAGTGCGTCGCAGGGTCGGGCGACGGCAGCTCCGCGGCCTCCGGCAGGGTCGCGGCGTAGGCCTCGATTGCCGCCCCGTCGACTATCGCCGAGCTCGCTCGCGACGCCACCCAGGCGCAGGCACTCCGCACCTGCTCGGGAACGGGAGTGATCGACATCACGAGGGATGCATTTTCCCCGCATAGCGTGGTCGATGCATCCCTCGTCCGATTTGGGGCGACGGCGCCGCGCCGCCGGCCCTGGCTGGCGAGTTCCTAGCGGGTTGCGCGCCTGTTCGCTAGGTCGATCCGGCGCGGGCGACGAGTGATCCTCTGCCGGCGCGGCTTGCGGTGGGCGCGGTGCGCCTGGTTGGAAACCGGAGCGGTGCTGGTCTCATCCGAGGCCGGGCCTTCCGCCTCGGGCTCGGGATCGAGGCCAACACCGGTGAGGGTGATCTGGGCGCCGCCCTCGGAGTCGCCGAAGAGACCCAGTCGCGCGGTCTTGGCGCCGGTGCTGATTGGCTGGAAGCGGACCACGACGTTGCAGGTCGCGCCGGGCATCAGCGGGATCCCGGTGCAGTTCTCGTCGAGCAGCTGGAAGCTGCCGACCGCGCCGCCCGCGATCACGGCGATGAAGGAACCGCCGGGATAGTTGCCGGTGTTGGTGACGTCGATCACCTTGGTCACCCCCGCCGAGCCGACCGCGACGGCGCCGAAGTTGGTCGGATCGATGGCCGTGCCGATCCTCGCCCGGCCACCTTCACCGCTGAGCGCGGCGGTGAAGCTGGTGCCAGCTTCGGATTCGGCGCGGAGCTGAGCGCTGAAGGGCACCGCGTCGTTAGGGCCGAAGTTGACCTGGATGTAACAAGATTCGTTGGGGTTGAGGGTCCTGCCGTAGCAGTCGCTCTGACCCAGCCAGAAGGCACCGGAGCCGCCGTTGAGCTGAAGCGCATAGACCGGAGCGGGGGCTTCGCCGACGTTGCGCAGCTGCATCGTGGTCTGGTCATTGCCGCTGTTGACCTGGCGCAGGCCGAAGTCATAGCTGCCCGGTTCGAAAGCGAGCTGCGGCGCCGGCGGTTCACCTTCTCCCGGACCCGGGGCCGCCATGCCAGCAGCGGGAAGTACCAGCATCGCCGCGCAGAGCGCTAGAAGGGTGAGTGCGGAGACGATTCCCGTGCGGGCTGGCTTGCTTCGGAATGAGATCATGGACGCTTCATCGACCGCGGCGCTCGTCTATCTGACGATGCGAGAAACCTTTCAACGAAGGACCTAATAAATGGCGACGATCACGCAGCGCGAGGCAGAGCAGATAGAGAAAGCCAACGCGATGGGTCGCACGCCCGTTGTCTTCATCCACGGCCTCTGGCTGCTGCCGAGCAGTTGGGACCGTTGGATGGCGGTCTTCGAGGAGGCGGGCTACGCGCCGCTGGCGCCGGGCTGGCCCGATGACCCGGAGACGGTCGAGGCAGCCCGCGCCAATCCCGAAGTCATCGCGGGCAAGGGCGTCGTCCAGGTTGCCGACCATTTCGCCGAGGCGATCGCCGCGCTCGACAAGCAGCCAGCAATCGTCGGCCACTCTTTCGGCGGGTTGATCACTCAGATCCTCGCCGGGCGCGGGCTCGCTGCCGCCTCGGTCGCCGTCGACCCCGCCCCCTTCAAAGGCGTGCTGCCGCTGCCGATCGCGGCGATCCGCACCACCCTGCCGGTCCTCGGCAACCCGGCCAACCGCGGCCGCGCCGTCACCCTCACGCTCGAGCAGTTCCGCTACGGCTGGGCCAACACGCTGGGCGAGGACGAGTCGAAGCGGCTCTACGACGAGTTCCATATCGCCGCGCCGGGCAGGCCGATCTTCCAGGCCGCGTTTGCCAACTTCAACCCTGGCGCTGAGACCAAGGTGGACACCAAGAATCCCGAGCGTGGCCCCCTGCTGATCTTCACCGGAGAGGACGACCACGCGGTGCCGCCGTCGATGTCGAAGGCAGCCTTCAAGAAGCAGAGCCACAATCCGGGCGTGACCGAGCACGTCGAAATGCCGGGTCGCGATCACGCGCTCGTCATCGACGATCGCTGGCACGAGGTCGCCGACAAGGCACTCGCATTCATCAAGCGCTTCGCCTGAGGAGCGGCGGCCGATGCCTCTGACCGAGCGGGTCCGCGCCTGGCAGCAGCGCGGCGAGAGCAGCGAGTTCCGCGGCCACGCGATCCACACCTTCCGCCAGCAGGGCGAGGGTTCCCTGCTGCTGCTCCTGCACGGCTTCCCCTCCAGCTCCTACGACTGGCGGCTGTTGCTGGAGAGGGAACCGGGGCGCAACGTGCTCGCCTTCGACTTCCTCGGCTTCGGCCTCTCGGCAAAGCCTCGCGAGCACGACTACAGCCTCTTCTGGCAAGCCGATCTGGCTGAAGAGCTGGTGCGCCGGCACGGCGGCGGTCGGCCGGTCTTCGTCCTCGCCCACGACATGGGCACCTCAGTCGCCAACGAGCTGATGGCCCGCGACCTGGAGGGGAAGCTGGAGATGGAGCTGGCCGGCATCCTGCTCTTCAACGGCAGCATGGTGCTGGAAGCGGCCAGCCCGATCCTCGGCCAGCGAATCCTGCGCAGCCGCCTCGGGCCGCTCTTCGCGCGGCTCTCCAGCGAGCGCGTCTTCCGCCAGCAGTTCGGCTCGGTCTTCTCGGCCGCGCATCCGCTCGGCGACGAGGAGGCCGCCGACCAGTGGTCCTTGATCTGCCACAACGGCGGCCGCACCCTGGGCCACCGGCTGATCTCCTACATGGACCAGCGCGAAGAGCACGCCGGCCGCTGGCACGGCGCGATCCGCGACTGGCAGGGTGACCTCAGGCTCACCTGGGGCCTGCTCGACCGGGTGGCGACGACGGATGTCCTCGCGGCGCTGCGCGAGCTGCGCCCTTCGGTTCCGGTCACCGAGCTGCCCGAGCTGGCCCACTACCCCCAGCTCGAAGACCCGCCGCAGATCGTCCGGGCGTTGCGCGGGGCGCTGCCGGCCCGCTAGACGATGCAGGGGCCCGAGCGGAAGGAGGGTGCCCGGGCCCCCGATTCGCCTCAGGCTCAGTCTGCATAAGCCTGCGACTTCTCAGGCTTCCTACCCGATATTAAGTAGAGAAAACGCTCGCAAACCCGGCTCACGCCTCAGAGTAAGCCGGCTCGCGCTCGCCGGCCGCCTCATGCTCAGGCGACTGCGCCATCTCGGGCGATGGCATCGGCACTTCGCGCAGGACGGTGACGGCAACCGCCACGGCGATGGCGACGAGCATCGCCCCGATCACGTAGGCGAGGTGGTAGCCGGAGTTGAGCGCGGCCAGCTGCCCAGCGCCATCGGCGAGCTTGTTGTCGGTGCGCTGCGCCGCCAGCGTCGCCAGCACGGCGAGGCCGATCGCACCGCCCACCTGCATGCTGGTGCTGACCACGCCCGAAGCGAGCCCCGAGTCCTCCGGCGTTGCCCCCGACATCGCCAGCGTCATCAGCGACGGGAAGGAGGTGCCGACGCCGAGGCCGACCAGCAGCAGCGGCGCCAGCAGGTCGGTGAGGTAGTCGCCGTGGACCGGGGTGCGGGCGAAGAGCAGCAGGCCGATCCCGACCAAGATCACGCCCGGGATCAGCGTTGTCCGCGGGCCAAAGCGCATGATCAGTTTTTCCGAGAACCCGAGCGACATCGTCCCCATCACCAGTGTCGTCGGCAAGAAGGCGAGGCCGACCTGAAGCGCGTCGTAGCCGAGGATCCGCTGCAGGTAGAGGGCGCCGAGGAAGAACATGCCGAACATGCCAGCGACCAGCAGCGACTGGATCACGTTGGCCCCGACGACGTTGCGCGAGTGGAAGAGGCGCAGCGGCATCAGCGGGTTCTCGATCCGCGCCTGGCGGGTTATGAAGGCCGCGCCGAGGGCGAACGAGACGGCGAAGAGGAGCAGTGTCTGCGCCGAGCCCCAACCGTGCTCGTTGACGCCGAGGATGGCGTAGACGCCGATCATTAGCGAGCTGGTGATCAGCGCGGCGCCGGGAATGTCGGCCCCCGCCTTGAAGCCGATGCCGGGCTTGTCCTCGACCAGGCGCCGGGCGCCGTAGGCGGTGGCGATGCCGATCGGCAGGTTGATGATGAAGATCCAGTGCCAGCTGATCGCCTGGGTCAGTATGCCGCCCAGAAGCAGGCCGATCGAGCCGCCGGCGGAGGCGACGAAGCCGTAGACGCCGATCGCTTTTGCCTGCTCCCGCGGCTCGGGGAACATGGTCACGATCATGCCCAGAATCACGGCCGAGGCCATTGCCCCACCGACGCCGGCGAAGAAGCGGCCGCCGATCAGCATCGCCTGGTTCTCGGCCGCCGCGCAGAGCAGCGAAGCGGCGACGAAAACCGCGATGCCGTACAGGAACATACGCCGCTGGCCGAGCAGGTCGCCGAGACGACCGGCGAGCAGCAGCAGCCCGCCGAAGGGGATCAGGTAGGCGTTGACGACCCAGGCGAGGCTGCTCTGGGAGAAGCCGAGGCTGTCCTGGATCGTCGGCAGGGCGACGTTGACGATGGTCACGTCGAGGACGATCATCAGCATCCCCGCGCAGAGTACGTAGAGCGCCAGCCAGCGGCTGCGGTCGCTGGGCGCGGCTCCTGTGGATTGAGTTGTCGGTTCTTCGCTGGCGGTCACTGGCGACCTCCTCGTCGTTTACTTGCCTTGGTCGTCGCTACCCTAGCAAATAGTTCTTAAACGCAACTTCTTAGTTGCAAAATTGAATCAAGCCGCATAGACTTCCCCTATGGCGACAAAGCGCACATACGGTGAGGCGTGTCGTTTTGCCTACGCCCTCGACATCGTCGGCGAGCGCTGGGCACTGCTTGTCGTCCGCGAGCTGCTGCTCGGCCCGAAGCGCTTCACCGACCTTCGCACCAGCCTCCCCCACGCCAGCTCGAACATCCTTTCCGAGCGCCTGCGCGACCTCGAGCAGGGGGGAGTCATACAGCGTCGCAAATTGCCACCGCCGGCCGCCTCCAGCGTCTACGAGCTGACCGAGTGGGGGCGTGAGCTGGAGCCGATCGTGACTAAGCTCGGCGCCTGGGGCGCCCGCTCACCGATCCCGCCGGAGTCCCAGGAGATCGGCCCCGACTCGATCGTTCTCGCCCTGCGCTCGCTCTTCGACCCAGACGCCGCTGGCGACCTCGAAGCCACCTATGCGCTGCAAATCGGCGAGGAGCGTTTCCGCGTCGAGATCGCCGGTGGCGAGGTCGAGCTGGCTCGCGACGTCCCGACAGAGCCGCTGCTCTCGATCGCAGTCCCGGACGCCCCGACCCTCGCCGCCATCCTCACCGCCCAGCTGCCGCTCGACGACGCGCTCGCCTCCGGCGCCGCCCAGATCGAGGGCAGCAAGCAAGCCACCAAGCGCTTCCTCCGTCTCTTCCCGATGCCCGAGCCCTGCCCGGGATCATCTGCGCCGACCGAAGCTATGGCCAGCGGGAGCCACGGCCCGTAGCTCCGCCACGGCACGCTCGCGTGGCTTCGCGCTCGACGGGACTGAAAGCGAAGATATAGATCGCTTTGAGGCCCGTCGGCGGATCGCGGCGGAGGGCTCTAGCTCGACCACGTCGGTGACCACCACGTGGGTGGTGCCTTCTTGGCGCTCCAGCTTGCCGCTGGCGCGGACCAGGGGGGCGGCGCGGACTGCGGCGCGGCAGCGCTCGTAGACAGGCGGGGGGACGACCAGGTTGACGGTGCCGCGCTCGTCCTCGAGCAGCATGAAGACGACCCCCTTGGCGGTGCCGGGACGCTGGCGGGCGACGACCATTCCGGCCACCTCGACGACCTGGCCGGGGGCGATCTTCTCCAGAGCAGAGCTAGGCAGGATCTCGGGGTCGAGGCCGTGACGCATCAGCGCCATTGGGTGCTCGTCCAGGGTCATCCCGATCGAGCGATAGTCGGCGATCGTCTTGCCCCAGTCATCAAGCGGCTCAAGATCAGGCGCCCGAGGCGCCTCCAACGGCAACGCCATCTGCACCCCTTCCCCATGCCGCACCCCGGTTCCCACGCCCCCCGCCTCCCAAAGCGCCTCCCGTCGGCCGCCCGAAGATGTGTCCGCACTCCCCGCCCGGACAAGAGCATCCAGGGCGCCTGACCAGGCCAGGCGCTCGAGGTCGGCGCGGACGGCGCCGGAGCGCGAGGCGATGTCGGCGATTCCCTCGTAGGCGCCGCTGCGCTCGCGCTCGGCGACCAGCGACCGCATCTCTTCCTCGCGCACGCCCTTCACGTAGCCGAGGCCGATCCGCACGGTCAGGCCACCCTGTAAGCGCTCGACGTGGCAGAGGACGCGGCTGCGGTTGGCATCGGGGCCGGCGATGCGGACGCCGCGGCGCTGGGCCTCGTGGACGAGGGCGTCGGGCGGGTAGAAGCCCATCGGCTGCTCGTTGAGCAGGGCGCAGAGGAACTCGGGGGCGCGGTGGATGCGCAGCCACGCCGACTGGTAGGCGAGCAGTCCGAAGGCGGCGGAGTGGGCCTTAGGGAAGCCGAAGCCGGAGAAGCCCTGGATCTGGCCCCAGACCCGTTCCGCCGTCTCGGGCGAGACGCCGCGCTCGGCCGCTCCGGCGAGGAAGCGCTCGTGGTGGGCGCCCATCGCCTCCTCGGAGCGCTTGCGGCTCATTGCCCGGCGCAGTCCCTCCGCCTGCGAGGAGCTGAAGCCGGCCAGCGCCTTCGCTGCCTCGATCACCTGCTCCTGGAAGACGATCGTGCCCAGGGTGTCTTTCAGTACCGGCTCCAGCAGCGGGTGCTCGTAGGGGACCTCGAAGCCGGGATCCTCGCGCAGCCGCTTGCGCCTCTCTATATACGGGTGCACTGCGCCGCCCTGGATCGGACCGGGGCGAACCAGCGCCACCTGCACGGTGAGGTCGTCGAGGTTCCGCGGCAGGGTGCGTGGCAGCATCGACATCTGGGCGCGGCTCTCGATCTGAAAGACGCCGGTGGTCTCGGCGGCGCGGATCGATTCGAAGGTCTCGCTGTCGTCGATCGGGATGCGCGAGAGGTCGAGCGGCTTGCCCCGCGTCCGCCCCACTTCCTCGACACAGCGCTCGACCGCGGAGAGCATCCCGAGGCCCAACAGGTCGATCTTGAGGAAGCCGGCGTCGCCGCAGGAGTCCTTGTCCCACTGGACGATCTGGCGCCCCTGCATCGCCGCCGGCACGACCGGGCAAACGTCGATCAGCGGCCGGGTCGAGATCACCATGCCACCGGAATGCTGGGAGGCGTGGCGGGGCAGGCCCATCGCCTCGACGCAGAGCGAGAGCAGCGCCTGCCAGCGCGGCGAGCTCGCTCGCTCCTTGCCGATCGCCGCGACGACGTCCTTCTCGATCTCTCCCCCGCGCTCGTGGAAGCCGACCATCCCCGCCACCCGCTCGAGCTCCGCCGGCGGCAGGCCCAGCGCCTTGCCGAGGTCGCGCACGGCGCCGCGCGGACGGTAGGTGGGGAAGGCAGCGACCAGCGCCGAGCGGTCGGCCCCGTAGCGTTCGTGCACGCGCGGGATCAGCACCTCGCGGATGTCACGCGGGAAATCGAGGTCGATGTCGGGCATCGCCGCTTCCTTGTCCCACCTGCCGACCTCCTCGTTGAGGAAGCGGCTGGAGAAGAGCTTGGCCTTGACCGGATCGATATGGGAAAGGCCGGTGAGGTAACAGACGATCGAGCTGACGCTGGAGCCACGGCCGCGCCCCGGGGGCAGAATGGATCGCGCTGATTCGGGCCCGCGCACCTCGAGCGCGACTTCCCGAGCCAGCTCGAGCAGGTCGCGGTGGAGGAGGAAGAAGCCGGAGAGGCCGAGGGCGCGGATCGTCCCGAGCTCTTCGTCGAGTCGCTCTTTGGCCTCGCGGCGGTGCTTCGAGCCGGCGTAGCGCTCGGCCAGCAGCGAACGGCAGATCTCCGCCAGCTCGCGATCGACGCCGGGCTCCCCTTCGCGCGGGTAGCGGTAGCCAAGTTCCCGGCCGAGATCGAACTGCAGGCGCTCGGCCAGGCGCAGGGTCTCGGCGACCGCCTCGGGATGCTCGGCGAAGCGGGCCGCCATCGCCTGCGGCGAGGCCAGGGCGGACATCCGGTTGCCGCGCCGGCATGGCTCGGACTCCTCCAGCGTCATCCCCAGCCGCACCGCGACGAAGGCGTCCTGCAGGTGCACGCGCTGCCGGGTGTGAGAGTGGACGTTGCCGGTCGCCACACACGGCACCCGCAAGCGCTCGGCGAGCCCGCTGAGCCAGCGGTTCCGCGCCCGGTCCCGTCGCCAGTAGGGCCGCTGCAGCTCGACCCGGAACCGACCCCGGCCGAAGGCTCCGAGCAGGCGCCGGGCGATCTCCGCCCCCCGCGCGGGCTCGCCGCGACCCCACGCTCCCGCGACGGCTCCCTCACCCGCACAACCCGACAGGCAGACCAGCCCCTCGGCGTGCTCTTCGAGCTGCTCCGGGGTAACCGATGGCTGGCCCGCCGAGCGCTGGGTGTTGTCACGAGTGTGGGAGTGAGCGGCGGTGAGCAGCCGGCAGAGGTTGCGGTACCCGACCGCGTCCTCGACGAGCAGCGTGAGGTGAGCTGATTCAACCGTCAGCTCAGCCCCGGTGATCGCCCTCACCCCCAGGCCCTTGCACGCCCCGACGAACTCCATCGACCCCCAGATCCCGTCGTGGTCGGTGAGAGCAAACGCCGGGTAACCGTGATCCGCGGCGGCCGCGGCCAGCTCAGTCGGCGTCGATGCCCCGTCGAGAAAAGAGAACGCCGAGTGAGCGTGCAGCTCCACATATGGAGCCCCGGCCGCCATCAGGCCCGCTGCCGGTACCAGTGCCCGCTGAGGCCGCTGCGAAATACGACCACGTCGCGCCCGTCGGCAAGCACCAGCTCGAAGTAGTGGCGCTGCAGCGGCTTCGGCGTCCACCAGCGGTCCTCGACCAGCCACTCCTCCCGCACGGCTTCCACAGCGACCCCCTCGGCCACGACCGGCGTGCCCTTGGAGTCAGCCTCGACCTGTACCGGCCGAGGCGTGTACAGCCGTCGCAACCCTGGGGTCATCGAAGGCTTCTTCCCAGCGAGGAAATCACTACAAAACAGTCGCGTAAGATGCTGCAAAATAGAAGTCTAGAAGCGTGCAAAATGGTAGTCTTCTCGAATGAATACCTCCGCATACGCCCCTCGCGTCGTAGACGCCAAGCTGAGCGAGCTGATGCAGTCCGTTGCCGCGCTGGCGATCGAGGGGGCGAAGGGAGTCGGCAAGACCGCCACGGCCGCGCGGCGCGCGAAGAGCGTGCGTGAGCTCGACGACCCCGGACAGCGCAGCATCGGCGCTGCCGACCCGGGTCGACTGCTGCAGGGGCCGTCGCCTGTGCTGATCGACGAGTGGCAGTACCTGCCGGAGACCTGGGATCTGGTCAGACGGGCAGTGGACGCCGGCGCCGCCCCGGGAAGGTTCCTTCTCACGGGGTCCTCGCGACCCGCCGCCCGTGGCTCCCACTCCGGCGCCGCCCGCATCCTCAGCCTGCGCATGCGGCCACTCGCGCTCTCCGAGCGGGGTCTGACCTCGCCGAGCGTCAGCCTCTCTCAGCTCTTGAAGGGAGGGCGACCGGACCTCTCCGGAGCTTGTCCGGTCGCCCTCGAGGAGTACGTGGAGGAGATCGTCTCCTCGGGCTTTCCGGGGCTGCGATCGTTGTCCGGCCGTGCCCTCCGCGGCCAGCTTGATGGCTACCTCATGCGCATCGTCGATCGCGACTTCGAGGAGCTCGGGCACAACATCCGGGACCCGGCGGCGCTGCGGCGCTGGATGGCCGCCTATGCAGCCGCGTCTTCGACCAGCGCATCGTTCGAGACCATCCGCGATGCCGCCACCGCCGGGCACGGCGACAAGCCGGCGAAGTCGACCACGCTTCCGTATCGCGACGTGCTCGAACGGCTCTGGATCCTCGACCCGATCGAGGCCTGGCTGCCGACGCGCAACCGGATATCCCGCCTCTCCTCTCCCCCCAAGCATCAACTTGCGGATCCAGCGCTGGCCGCTCGGCTGCTCGGCGTCGATGCCGGCGCCCTGCTCGAAGGTCGCCAGGCGGGACCTCCGATCTCCCGGGACGGAACCCTGCTCGGCGCTCTCTTCGAGTCTTTGGTTGCCCTCTCCGTGCGTACCTACGCGCAGGCCGCCGAGGCCTCGGTCAAGCATCTGCGCACGGCCGCTGGGCAACATGAGATCGACCTGATCGTCGAGCGGGCCGACGGGCGAGTCCTCGCGATCGAGGTCAAGCTCACTCGTGACGTCTCCGATCGCGACACCCGTCATCTGCGCTGGCTGGCAGGTCAGATCGGCGACGAGCTGATCGACGCCGTGCTCATCACCACCGGCAGTGACGCCTACCGCCGTAGGGATGGGATCGCGGTCGTCCCCGCCGCGCTCCTGGGGGCCTAGCGAGAGCGCTCCTCCCCGATCGGTCCTCATCGCTCCGGGCTCGGGGTGAGGATCGCCCAGCGCTCGGGGAGGCGGGAGGCGGAGTCGAGCGGCAGGACCTCGAGCAGGGACTCGGCGCCCTGGGCTGCGCGGACCTCGCGGATTGCCGCGCCGAGGCGACGGCGACGCGGCTCCTCACCGCGGACCGGGAGCTCCAGCTGGTCGCCGACGCGCGGCCCGAGTCCAAGCGCGCGCAGGCGCAGCGCGGAGGCCGGACCGGGGAGCGCCTCCAGGCGCGGCGCCAAGACCGAGCGCAGGATCCGCGCCGAGGCAGTCGGCCGACCAAGACCCTGATCGACGCTCCAGCTGCCGCCGCCGCTGAGCAGCGCGCCGAGGCGAAGCCCCAGCACGGTCCGCCCGCGTCGCTGAGGAGCGGCGAGCAGACGGTCGACCAGCAGCTCCAGAGCGCGCTCGAGCTGCCCTCCGGCCGCCCCTTCAGGAAGCGCGACCTCGGCGACCAGCTCCTCATGAGGGCGGCGCGGGCGCAGCGGCGAGTCCTCGCCGCGGGCGAGCCGCAGCGCGCGCAAGCCCGGGCGACCAAACCGATCGGCAACCCGGCCTGAGGCGAGTGCCGCAAGGGCTCCCAGGGTCTCGATCCCCAGCCGCCGCAGCGTCTCGAGCAGGTTGCCCGTCGCGGATGGCGGGAGATCGAGGTGGCCGGCGAGCGTCGAGGTCGGAAGCGGGTCGAGGAACTCGCAAAGGCCATCACGAGGGACAACAACCTCTCCCCTGCGAGCCGCGACGCAGGCGCCAAAACGGGTTGGCGCAACCCCGATCTGCGTTTCCCCATCGACCGCCCCCCGCGCCGCCCGCAGCACCCCCTCGGTCCTGCCGCCGTAGATCCCCCGCAGCCCGTCGATCGCGAAATAGGCCTCTCCGGCTCGCTCCGACTCCACCGCCGCGCCGATCCCCTCCAGCCGGCGCAGCTGCTCCTCGGTCAGCTCACCGGCCTCAACCGGATCGGCAAGGGCGGAATCTGGGATCAGAACAGCGGCAACTCTCATACGAACATATGTTCGTATAAAAGCTGACCAGAATCAAGCCGACCTCAGTTACACAGAGCGACAGAGCGCCGCTACGCGGCGAGGCCGCCAGGGCCCTCGAGCCGGTCGAGGACGCTGAGGACGGCCTTGGTGTTCGCCTGGATCTGCTTGCGCCCTTCTTCCATCTCGGCGATCACCGCCTTGTAGACCTTCTCGTTGCGCAGGAGGATCTCGCGGTTGAACTCCCGGGTTTCCTCGGCCTGAGCCTCCGCTGCTTCGCGTAGCTCGTCGTATCGCTTCTGAGACTCCTCATCTCGCTTCTGGGATTCTTCGTCTCGCTTCTGGAGCTCAGCGTCCCGCTTCTCCTGGTAGCGCATGAACTCCTGGTGCTGGGTGCGAATCAGCTCGCGGAGGCTTTCTCTGGGACGACCGAGCATGAAACCTATTGTCGCAGGCACTTCCGCTCCTGTGGCGCGCGCAACCTCGCCGAAGTAAGCCGGCTACCGCGCCAAACTCGCGCAAACGGCCTCGAGCTCCGCAGCGTCCGGACTCTCGCCTTCCGCCGCGCGCTTCGCCACCAGGGCGACCATCGCGGCTGCCGCCGTCCACTCCGCGCTCGGGGGCGGCGATGCATCGACCCCCGGCACATCTGTCGCCCGCAGCCGGGTCGCCAGCCGCTCGATCGCGTCGTGCTGGAGGCGCACGCCATCCGTCCCGACAGCGGCGATCTCCACCGTGAGCAGCCGCGCCGTCGGCGGGTCGGCCGCAAGGAGGGACGCGGCCGTGCCGATCCCGGCCTTCAGCTTCTCCGCCGGCACCTCCTCGCCAGCGCAAGCTCCCTCGATCGCTCCCAGCAGCCGCTCGAACAGCTCCTCGAAGCTGGCCAGCATGCACTCGCGGCGGTCCTTGAACTGGCGGTAGAAGCTGGCGGTGGAGACACCGGCGCGGCGGGCCACCTCGGCCACGGTCGCCGCCGCATAGCCACCCTCGCCGCAAACCTCGGCCATCGCCGCGATCAGCCGTTCGCGCTGGTTACGCTCGACCAGCTCCGGCGGCAGGCCGTGAGGCCCCGGCGGCAGTCGCCGAACGCGATCCCTCTCCCCTTCGCTCACAGAGTAAGGATAGAGGCCGTTCCCAAAAAGCCCCCTGCGTACCCCTACCGATAAAGCTCCACGTAAAACGGCTCCCTGGTCCTGACCCCCGAGTCGAAGGTCTGCACCTCGAC
>Ga0068863_100000031_pt1 | contig 175602 bp, 170 predicted proteins | sample KBSSwiS62_FD_66596 | JGI IMG/M metagenome (GOLD analysis project Ga0068863, IMG submission 66596) | Switchgrass rhizosphere microbial communities from Kellogg Biological Station, Michigan, USA - KBS Switchgrass S6-2 | ecosystem: Host-associated > Plants > Roots > Rhizosphere > Soil ... | reverse complement strand
TTCCATCGGCTCGATCTGTCAGGACGCGCCAAGCCCCCTCCCACTCCACCCGCAAAACGGCCCCTTACGCCACAACTGCTACTCAAATTGTGAATCCCGGACAGTTGTGGGACCTGATCCGGGACCCATCTCGCCTTGGGCAATGACGGGATGTGGGGAGAGATGGGTTCCCGCCTACGCGGGAATGACGAGTAGAGGGGGATAGGCCAACATGACCAAGGGCGACCGCATAGCGTCGGCGGCGTTGGCGCTCGTCGGCGCGCCATTCCGCTTGCATGGCCGCAGCGCGGAGACTGGGGTGGATTGTGTCGGGCTGGCTTTGCTGAGCGCGCAGCGGGCGGGGCATCGCGGTGCTGCGCCGGAGCATTATGGGTTGCGGGGCGGGGATGCCGCGCTGTTTGCGGGGTGGCTGCGCGCGGCGGGGTTGCGGCCCGTGCGCAGCGGGAGGGCAGGCGATTTTGTGCTGGTGCGCGCGGGGCCGGCGCAGGCGCATATGATGGTCGCGGTGCCGGGCGGGCATGTGCATGCCCATGCCGGATTGCGGCGCGTGGTGGAGATGCCCGGCGAATCGCCCTGGCCAGTGATCGGGGTGTGGCGCGCGGGACGGTGACCCGCGCCGCAGTGCAGCATCGCAATCGTTACGCGGTGACAAGGATAGAGGTTATGCTCCTGCCCCAGCGGTGTCCGACTCGGCCCGCGTTGTGGGAGACTGACGGCATGATTACCTTCATCATTGCCCTGGTTATGGGCGGTATTATCGGATGGCTGGCCAGCAAGGTTATGAACACCGATGCGCAGCAAGGCATTTTCCTGAACGTGATCGTAGGCTGTGTGGGATCGATGTTGGGCGGGTGGCTGTTCAGCGTTTTCACTGGCGGCACCCAGAATTTGCGGGTGGCGCCGTTCAATCCGGTGACGCTGGCGGTGGCGTTTGGCGGCGCGATCGTGCTGCTGGGGCTGGTGAACTTGCTGCGGCGGGGTCGGATCCGGTGAGATGATTTGGGGCGGGGGCGGTGTTGGCTGTCCCTGCCTGTTTTGGAATGAAAATGGTTTGGTGTTAGGCGAATTCATCTCGCTTTTGCTCGGGTCTCAAGCGACCGACGTTTCGAGCGGCGGCATGCCAAAGGCGAGTTTCAAAATAGCGTAGCTGTTTCATCGCCAATGCATCGTCCGCTCTTGCGGCTCGCCTCAACCATTGGCGATACCCAAACATGTCGTTTCGGTTGAAGCAACTCATCGCCGCATTGTTTGCCGCGCGCGCATCACCTTTTCGATATGCACGATAATAAAGCCCTGCTGCGCTAAATGCATCGGCGGGTGTGCCAAAAGATTTGGCATCGTTATCGGATGAGAACCAGTCCGCCAATTCGATCATCGCGTCAGTGTGGCCGCGTAGCGCGAGGCGCCACATGATTGTAAGCCACAAACCGCAGCGGCGCTCATATCGAATGGATAGCCCCTTTAGGTATAATTTATCCTCGGCTGTATCTTCGTTGACGTAATCCATTACCGATATTCTCATGGCTACCGGATGTTCGCTACGGGGAATGGCGAGGGTGGGGCTATTTATTCGTCATGTCAGCGCAGGCTGGCATCTCTATCCCACGCACGACCAAGCCTCCCGAGATCCCAGCCTTTGCTGGGATGACGCGATGTTGCGCCTGATCTGACCATTCCTAAATCCAAAAGGACCATCATCATGGCGACACTCGTCCTGACCGCTGTCGGCACGGCGATTGGCGGGCCGATTGGGGGCGCGATCGGGGCGCTGATCGGGCGGGGGGTGGATCAGGCGGTGCTGTTCAAGCCCAAGGGGCGGGAGGGGCCGCGGCTTTCCGACCTGCAGGTGCAGACATCGACCTATGGCAGCCAGATCCCGAAGCTGTTCGGGATGATGCGGGTCGCCGGCACGGTGATCTGGGCGACGGACCTGCGCGAAAGCAAGGAGAAGAGCGGCGGCGGCAAGGGGAAGCCGAGTGTCACCACCTACAGCTATTCGGCGAGTTTCGCGGTGGCGCTGTCGGCGCGCGCGGCGCAGGGGATCGGGCGGATATGGGCCGACGGCAATTTGCTGCGTGGGGCGGCGGGGGATTTCAAGACGGGCGTCGGTGCGTTCCGATTTTATGCCGGGGCGGAGGACCAGGAGGTCGATCCGCTGATCGCGGTGGCGGAAGGGGTGAGTGTGACGCCCGCACACAGGGGCATGGCCTATGCCGTGTTCGAGGATCTGGCGCTGGCCGATTATGGCAACCGGATACCGTCGCTGACCTTCGAGGTGATTGCTGACGCGGGGGCGGTGAGCGCGGCGGCGGTGATCGGCGCGCTGAGCGGCGGGCGGATTGCGGGCGACGCGGGGACGATGATCGGCGGATATGCGGCCGGGGGCGAGGATGTGCGGGCGGCGGTCGCGCCGCTGATGGAGAGTCGGGGTTGGTTGTTGCGGGAGGCGGCGAGCGGTGAGCTGGCGATTGATGGCGGTGTGGATTTGGATGGCGTGCTTGGCGCAGAGGCGCAGGCGGCGCGGCTGAACGGGCGGGTGGTTGCGCCGATGCAGCGGTCGCGCGCGCCGGCCGAGACGGTGCCGGTGCGGCTGGCGCTGCGGCATTATGAGCCCGACCGCGATTATCAGGCGGGTGTGCAGAAGGCGGTGCGGCCGGGGCCGGGGCGGCGCGAGGCGACGGTGGACATGCCCGAGGCGATGGCGGCGGGGACGGCGCGGACGCTGGCGCATGACGCGCTCGCGGGGCAATGGGCGGCGCGAGCGCGGCTGGAACTGCGCTGCGGATGGGAAGCGCTTGTGCATGCGCCCGGGGATGTCGTGGCGGTCGAGGGTGCGCCGGGGCGGTGGCGGGTCGCGGAGTCCGAGTGGGAAGCGATGGGCGTGCGTCTCACGCTGGAAGGGCAGGCCGGAGGCAGCGTCGGCGCGCTGCCTGCGTCCGGCGGGAGCGTGGTGCGGCAATCGGATCAGCCGCATGGGCCGACGGTGTTGATGCTGGCGGACCTGCCCGTGCTGAGCGATGCGCCGCCTTCCGCGCCTGTGGTCGTTGCGGCGGCGGCGGGAGAGAGTGATGGATGGCGGCGCGCGGCGATGTTCACGGTGGTGCCGGGGACCGGCGCTGCCGTGGCGTCTGGGGGAACCGCACCGGCGGCGATGATGGGGACGGTGACGCTGGCGCCCGGCGAAGGATCGCCCCTGCTGTTCGACACGGTGAGCCGGATCGAGGTGGAGATGCTGGCCGATTGGATGGCGCTGCATCCGGTGGATGACGCGGCGCTGCTGAACGGCGCGAACCTATGCCTGATCGGGCGGGAACTGTTGCAGTTCGGCACCGTCGTCCAGACCGGCGCGCGCGTATTCCGTCTGAGCCGGTTGCTGCGCGGGCGGCGTGGGACGGAATGGGCAATAGCCGGTCATAGCGGCGGCGAGACAATGTTGATGATCGATCCGGACCGGTTGGCTGCTGCTCCCGACGAGGCCGTGCATGCGGGCGCGACTCTGTCGATGCTGGCGATCGGTATCGGAGATAGCGTGCCGGCGACGGCGGAGATCGCAGTGACGGGCGAGGCGTTGATCCCGTTGCCGCCGGTGCACCTGATGCAGGTGTCCGATGGCGCGGGCGGCGTGGTTGTGCGCTGGACGCGGCGGAGCCGGGCCGGGTGGCGCTGGCTCGACGGGGTGGATGCGCCGCTGGGTGAGGAGAGCGAGCGCTATGCGGTGCGGGTACTGGATGGCGATGTGGTCGTGCGCAGTGCTGAAACGACGGTTCCGACCTGGACTTATGAGGCGGCTATGGCGAGCGCCGATGCGGTTGCGGGACATGTCGGACCGCTGACTGTCGAGATACGTCAGGTGGGCGCTCATGCAATCGGTAGGGCTGCGATGATTGGGTTGGGGATTTGAACCGACGCGGCGTGTACATCCGATCACTTGAGCGGCGGCAAGCTTCTCCCATTGGTTTCTCGACTTCGCTCGAAACGAACGGAGTGTGGTGCATTGGGACAAGGTAAATTTCGGGAGGACAGGCGATATGGCCGATGAACTGAGTGCGCGGCTGGGGTTGCCGCTGATCCATGCCGGGCAGGCGCAGAAGGAGGTCGCACATAACGAGGCGCTGAGCTTGCTCGATATGCTGGTGCAGGCGGCGGTTGAAAGCGCGGATGTCGCCGCGCCTCCTGCATCCCCGGCTGTCGGACAATGCTGGATCGTCGATTCGGGCGCGAGCGGGGCTTGGGCAGGCAAGAGCGGCATGATCGCGGGGTGGACGGCGGGCGGCTGGCGCTTCGCCGCGCCGGTCGAAGGCATACGCGTATGGGTAGCCGATCGCGGACACGCCGTGGGTTTCGATGGCGGGATTTGGGTCAATGAAAGCGCGCGGGCGGATGGCTATTATGTCGATGGGCAGCAGGTGCTTTCGGCGCGTCAGACGGCGATCACCGCTCCAACCGGCGGAAGCGTTGTCGACAGTGAAGCGAGGGCCGTAATAGCGTCGATAATCGGTGCGCTGCGAAGCCATGAACTGGTGGAAATCTGAGGCTGGCGGATGCGCGCTGATGGTGTGGACTTCATGTCCTAATGCGAATTTAACCCTGCCTTGGAAACGCTATTTTAACCATTGTGCACCTGCGAACAGGCCGATTGTTTCGCTATCCCCCAAACAGGTCAAACCGGCGGAAACTGTAGTAATTCTGCAACAGAAGAAACAATTGCGCGCTTGCCATGAAACTTTCGGGAAGGTAGAGGGTTTCCGCAGTCCTTTGTGACCATTTTGAAAGGGGAATAATATGCGGAAGCTTGCCCTCGCAGCAGCGCTCGCTACAACGGTATTGGCTACACCAGCCTTTGCCCGTGACAAATCGTGGTATATCGGCGCGGACGCTGGTGCGATGATCGTGGAAGATACCACGCTCAAGATCGTCACCCCGAATTCCAAGGTCAACTACAACACCGGTTACGACGTTGACGGCGTTATCGGTTACGATTTCGGCGGTTTCCGCCTGGAAACGGAAGTTGGCTATCGTCGCGCCTACACCGACACCAACGTGTATGCCAACGGCATCCAGTCCACGCGCGGCAACTTCCGCACGCTGAACTTCATGGTCAACGGTTTGCTGGACTTCGGTCCCGATGACGGCCTGCAGGGCTTCGTCGGCGGCGGCGTCGGCGTTGCGCGTACCTACCTGTACACGCTGACCACCGACGACTCGGACACGGGCTTCGCATGGCAGGCTCTGGCCGGCATCCGCTTCCCGATCACGAGCAAGCTCGATGCGTCGCTGAAGTATCGCTTCTTCAACCATGGCGACATCGGCGTCGTCACCAGCAACGCTCTGGGTGGCCCGGCCGCTGGTTCGGACGTCGATGCGCGCATCCGCACGCACAGCATCCTTGCTGGTCTGACCTACAACTTCGGCGAGCCGCCGGCACCGCCGCCCCCGCCGCCTCCTCCCCCGCCGCCTCCCCCGCCGCCTCCGCCTCCGCCGCCGGCAGTGGAGTGCACGCCTGGACCGTACATCGTGTTCTTCGAATGGGACAAGTCGGACATCACGCCCGACGCCGGCACCATTCTGGACAACGCGATCTCGGCCTACAGCAACTGCGGCAATGCGCAGGTCATGCTGGCTGGTCATGCGGACAAGTCCGGTTCGGCTTCGTACAACGTTGGTCTTTCCCAGCGCCGTGCGGACTCGGTCAAGGCTTACCTGTCGTCGAAGGGTATCCCCGACGGCGTTATCTCGACCGAAGCATTCGGCGAGAGCAAGCCCCGCGTCGAGACCGCCGATGGCGTTCGCGAACTGCAGAACCGTCGCGTGGAAATCACCTACGGTCCGGGTTCGGGTCAGTAATTAGCTTCGATCCTTCGGGATCGGAACGGAATTTGGGGCTGGTCGCAAGACCGGCCCCTTTTTCTTTTTGCGCCAAACGGACTGCAAACTTCTGCAACAATTTCGCTATTGATAGGCGTTCGCATTATCTGTACCGGGTCCCCGACATGAATTCATGAAGGGGATAGACATGGTGCGGGTAAAGACTTTGGCCTTGGCGAGCGCGGCTTTGATCGCATCATGGGGGCCAGCGGCATTTGCAGATGACGCCAGCGCCGCAGCCGCCAACGCCGCCGTCGGAGACGACGACGCGATCATCGTCACCGCCGCCGACGCAGGCACGAAGACCGAAACGCCGCTGATCGAACTGCCTCAGCCGATCAAGGTCATCACGTCAGAACAGTATCTGTCGCAGGGCGCGATCAGCATCAGCGACACGGTCAAATATGCGGCTGGCGTTCTCGCCAATCCCTATGGCCGCGACACGCGCGTCGACGGTTTCAACGTGCGCGGACTCGACGCGCTGCAGTTCCGCGACGGCATGCGCGACATATTTTCCTATTATGCCAGCATCACGTCGGACCCCTACAACTTCTCCCGCGTGGAGATCGTGCGCGGTCCGGCGTCGGTGCTGTTTGGGCAGGGATCGATCGGCGGTCTGGTCAACTTTGTGTCAAAGACCCCGGATTTCGAGACGCGCGGCGAACTCAACCTCGTCTACGGCAGCTATGACCGCAAGGAGGCCATGGGCGACGTCAATATTGCGCTGGCCGACAATCTGGCGATCCGCGCAGTTGCCCGCGTCCGCGATGCCGACACCTATGTCGATCATGTTCCCGATGATCGGGTCATGTTTGCGCCGTCGATCCGTTGGCAGCCGACCCCCGACACCGACATCGTGCTGACCGGTCTCTATCAGGAGGACGATACGGGATCGACGTCGCAATTCCTGCCGATCGTCGGCACCTTCCTGCCGAACACCGCAAATCCCAGCGGACAGCTCGATCCATACACATTCGTCGGTAAGGCGGGCTGGGACCGCTATAACGGCCGCTCACTACAGGGCGGCGGCTCCATCACCCATAAATTCTCCGACAATATCCGGCTGAGCCTCAAGGCGCGCTACATTGACAGCGACCTGGAATATTTCACGCATTATGCTGACAGCTACACCAATCCCGGCAATCCCTTCCTGCCCTACGCGTCCTCCGGGACCTATGGCCGCACCATTGGCCTGTATGCTGACGCCAGCGACGCGCGCATGAACGTCTTTTCGACCGACAACAATCTGCAGTTCACATTCAACACCGGCGCGAATGTCGAGCATAAGCTGCTCGTTGGCATCGACTATAGCTGGAACAAGGTCGGCAAGCGCTATGCGGCCACGCCCGGCATCTTTGACGCAGACGGAAACTTCACTCTGGATAACATTGAGAAGATCGACCTCTACAACATAGATTATGATGCCCTGCTGACCTACGATCCCACCGGCCCGTTCGCCTATGAAAGCCAGAAGCAACTGGGAATCTATGTGCAGGACCAGATTCGCTTCTTTGACCGGGTCTCCGTGGTACTCGGCGCACGGCGCGATCGCGTGACCGGCTCTTCGGGCCAGAAGGATAATGCCACCACCTTCCGCGCCGGCATTATTGGTGAGATCGGCGCAGGCATCTCGCCCTTCTTCAGCTATACCGAAAGCTTCTTGCCAGTTGCTGGTAACATCCAGCTGCCCGGCGGCATTCCGGGTGATCCCTATCGCCCGCAGACCGGCACGCAATATGAGGCGGGCGTGAAATGGCAGCCCGGCATCAACACGCTGGTGACGGCCACGGTCTTCAAGATCAAGGAGCGCAACCGGGTCCTATACGGCGCCAACAACTCCACGACCCAGTCGGGCGAACTCAATACCAAGGGCTTCGAGATCGAGGCGAGCCACACGCTGCCCGGCAATTTCGAGCTGCTGGCCAATTATGGCTATTCCAAGTTAAAGTCGGAAACGAACACCAGCCTCGATTATATGCCGCGGCACACGGCGTCCTTCTGGACGACCAAGACCTTCGGCATGGTGGATGGGGCGCAGCTGCGCCTGGGCGGCGGCGTCGTCTATAATGGCAAGAGCGTGTCGACCAGCGACCTCTGGTCGATCGTCACGCCGTCGCGCACCACGGTTGATGCGCTGGCGGAGATCAACTGGGAGCAGTGGCGCTTCTCGGTCAATGCGACAAACCTGCTGAACAAGCAGTTCTTCGCCTCCTGCCTGGCGCGGGGCGACTGCTTCATGGGTGCGCCGCGCAATGTGATGGGGACGATCGGCTATCGCTTCTGACGGTTCTGAGGCGAAGTGGGGAGGGCCATCGTCCTTCCCCACGCCTCCCAAACCGAAAAAAGGTGACAGGACGATACTCCTTCGCAACAAAGGCGCGTGTGCGGCGTTCGCCGTTAACCTTCCTCCCCGACTCAGGAGACCCGAAATGCCAGTCCGCACCAAAGCGATCCTTGCCCTGCCGATGATGGCGGCCGCCATGCTGATGCTCGGCGCCTGTTCGGCTGATAATAAAGGCGCGGAGACGGCGTCTTCTGCCGTGCCATCCAGCCCGGCAGGTCCGAGCGCCAAGGCGGTGCTGCTGGCGGCGGACGGGTCGCAGAAGGGAACGGCCCAGGTCGTCGAGACTGCCGAGGGGCTGACGGTCACCGTCAGTGTCACGGGCCTGCCGGCCGGTACGCACGCCGCCCATGTGCACACGACCGGCGCATGCACCGCGCCTGACTTTGCGAGCGCCGGCGGCCACTGGAACCCGACCAAGCACCAGCATGGCAAGGACAATCCGCAGGGCATGCATATGGGCGACATGCCCAACATCCTGCTGGGCGCGGATGGCAGCGGCACGCTGGAATATACGATTTCCGGCGGCAAGCTGGCCAGTGGCGACGCGCCGCTGCTTGATGCCGATGGCGCGGTAATCGTGATCCATGCCGCAGCCGATGACATGAAGACCGATCCCACGGGCAATGCGGGCGGGCGTCTGGCCTGTGGTGTGCTGAGCGCCTCCTAACGGATAACAAGACAGTGCTCCTGCGAATGCAGGAGCCCAGTTCCGTCATCTCCGTTGCGTTCTTCCGGCTCGAAAGTTGTGCGTTAAACCCTGGGCTCCTGCGTGCGCAGGAGCACTCGTCGGTGGGTGGTTATGAAACCTAAGGACGCGCTCACCCCACGGATACTCTTTGTATGCCTGGGCAATATCTGTCGCTCGCCGATGGCGGAGGGTGCGTTGCGCGCGGGTGCAGCGGCGCGCGGACTGAACATCGAAACGGATTCGGCGGGAACGGACGACTGGCATGTCGGCCATCCGCCGGACCGCCGGGCTCAGGCAACGGCAATGGCACACGGTATCGACATCAGCTTCCTGCGTGGGCGGCAGGTCGATCCCGATGACTTCCACCTGTTCACGCATATCGTGGCGATGGACCAGGAGAATTTCCGGGACTTGGAGGCGTTGCGGCCTGCGCAGGGGACGGCGGCCTTGTTACTGATGCTCGACCATCTGCCGGGGCGGGAGGGGACGGGCGTGGCCGATCCTTATTATGGCGGCGACGATGGGTTCGAAGCGGTGTGGCAGGACATAGCAGGCGCTGTGGAGGGCCTGCTGGACAGGATCGCGCGCGATCAACGCGGCGTGAGGGGATAGCGCTCGGCGAGATGATAGACCGGCCCTTCGCTGCCGAGGATGCTTTCGTACAGGCCGAATTCGGTCACGGGGAACGGCGCGCTGGAAAGCCCCGCATTGGCAGCGAGAAAGGCATGCAGCGGACCGCTTGCCCGGTTGAGGCGGGCGAGCGTGATGTGTGGCAGATAGGCGCGATGTTCCGAAGCGCAGCCAGCATTGATGCAGGCGCGGTCGACGCGGGCGTGCAGCGCCGCCACCGCGTCATGCGGGGTGATGCCGGCCCATAGCGTGTCGATCCGGCCCCGGCGGTCGAAGGTGCCGACGCTGGACAAGGCGAGATCGAAAGGAATGGCGGTCACGCGGGCGAGGGCGGCGGCGATATCTTCGGCCTGATGCCGGTCCACCTCGCCGATGAAGCGTAGGGTGCAGTGAATCTGATCGTCGCTTTGCCAGCGCGCGCCCTCCACGCCATGCATGATGGCGAACAGCGTTTCGCGGATCGGGACCGGCGGACGCAGGGCGACGAACAGGCGGTGCATCGGGGGATATTAGAGAGTCTCAGTAGCGGGGTGAACCATTCTCTCCGTCTGTCATCCAGGATTTAATCCGGGATCCCGCTTCTTTGGTGCGCGAGAAGGTTAGCGGGACCCCGGATCAGGTCCGGGGTGACGAAGGGAAGAAAGAACCGTGAATCGTCCTCAACCCGGTTTCCCTTGAAACCCTCGCGAATTCAGCCGATATTAAGGGGTGAACCGGCATTGTCGCCGGACGTTATGATGCCTTCACTGGAGAAATTTCCCCATGGCTAACTGGTCTGATCCCCGCGCGACATCGTCGGGCCTTGGCGGCATTGCCGCAGGCGCGCAGGATGTCGCGTTCGATGCAGGGCTGCGGTCCTACATGCTGTCGGTCTACAACTATATGGCGAGCGGCGTATTGCTGACCGGCCTGGTCGCGATGCTGTTCGCGCGCGGCGGCGCCGATTCGATGGCGGCGCAGGTGCTGATCCATGGCGGTATCCTCCGCTATGTCGTGATGTTCGCGCCGCTGATCTTCGTGTTGGTGCTGAGCTTCGGCATCAACCGGCTGTCCACGGCGCAGGCGCAGGGGCTGTTCTGGGCCTATGCGGTGACGATGGGCCTCAGCCTCTCGTCGGTGTTCCTGATGTACACCGGCACCTCGATCGCGCAGACCTTCTTCGCGACGGCGGCAGCGTTCGCGGGCTTGAGCCTCTTTGGCTACACCACCAAGAAGGATCTGTCGGGCTTCGGCACTTTCCTGATCATGGGCGTGGTTGGCCTGTTCGTGGCGATGCTCATCAACATCTTCCTGAAGTCCACGGTGATGGACCTGGCGATCAGCGCCATCGGCGTGCTGCTGTTCGCGGGCCTGACCGCCTATGACACGCAGAAGATCAAGAGCATGTACGCCTATGTCGCCGGCACGGACATGATGGGCAAGACCGTGGTGATGGGGGCGCTTAACCTCTATCTCGACTTCATCAACATGTTCCTGTTCCTGCTGCGCTTCATGGGCAATAGCCGGAACTGATTTTTGGTTTGACGAATGTGAGAAGGCCCGGTGGAGCGATCCGCCGGGCCTTTTTGTTATAGATAGGGATACTCGAAAATCCTCCGTTCGTCCTGAGTAGCCATTGAGCGAAGTCGAAATGGCGTATCGAAGGACCTGTTGCGCGAGGTCCTTCGATACGGGTCTTCGGCTTCGCTCAGCCCCTACTCAGGACGAACGGAGGTAGCGGTGGGAATATCACACCCGCTTCCCCGCCCGTCCCGCCAGTTCCACCACATATTGCCAGGCGACGCGGCCGGAGCGGCTCCCGCGCTGGGTGGCCCACTGGATCGCCTCCAGCGGTTCGAAGGTCAGGCCGAGATGCGCCGCATAGCCGCGCACGATCTCCACATAGGCGGCCTGATCGATATTGTGGAAACCGAGGCTGAGGCCGAAGCGGTCGGCCAGCGCGAGTTTGTCGTCCACCACGTCCCGCTTGTTGATCGGGTCGTCCTGCTCGGCCATCTGCCGCGAAACGATATGGCGGCGGTTTGATGTGACGTAGAGCCGGACATTGGCGGGCCGCGCGGTGGCTCCGCCTTGCAGCAGGGAGCGCAGGGCGCGCGCGTCGCCAGCGCCTTCGTCAAAGCCCAGATCGTCTATGAACAGGATGAAGGGGCGTGTCGTGCCTCGCAGGAGGGAGAAGAGCGCAGGCAGCGTGTGCAGCGTGTCGCCCGCGCACTGGACCAGCGCGATGTCCGCGCCGTCAGCCTGAAGATGGCCAACCACCGAGGCGACGGTCGCCGACTTGCCCGTACCCCGCGCGCCCCAGAGCAGCACGTCATGCGCGGCGTGGCCCGCAGCGTGACGGCGGCTATTTTCCAGAAGTGCCTGCTTCTGCGCATCGATGCCGGACAGCAGCGCGAAGTCCACGGGCGCGAAAGCGTCCACCGCGCCGATCGTCACGCCATCCCAGGCGTAGGCCGGAAAAGCGTTCAGGTCCGCCTGGGGCGGGCGGGGCGGCGCGAGGCGTTCCAGCGCCTCGGCTATGCGGATGAGGAGGACGTCGGTCATGCCCAGCCTCTATCGTCACCATAGTGGCTGCGATAGCTGGAAATGCGTCCGGTCAGCGTCATCCAACTGACTTTTTGCGCTATTATGCCGGTCGTTGCACAGATATATGCGGGGCCGTGACCATTCCCATTTCCGGATTAGCAACGAAAACGAGTCTCTATGATACGGCGGCTCTGCGTGAGGCGGCGTTGCTCATCCGGGCTGGTGAGCCGGTCGCCGCCCCGACCGAGACGGTCTATGGCCTGGCGGGTGACGCGACGGATGCTCAGGCGGTCGCGGCCATCTATGCCGCGAAGGGCCGGCCAAGCTTCAATCCCCTGATCGTCCATGTCGCTGACCAGGAGATGGCGGAGCGACTGGCGATAATCTCGCCCGTCGCGCAGGCATTGACCGACGCATTCTGGCCGGGGCCGTTGACACTGGTCCTGCCAGTGCGGGAGGATGCAGGGATCGCACCTGCGGTGATGGCTGGCCTGCCGACCGTAGCGCTGCGCATGCCGGCGCACCCCGCCATGCAAGGGCTGATCCGGGAGAGCGGGAAGCCGCTTGCCGCGCCGTCCGCCAATCGCAGCGGTGGTGTCAGTCCGACCCGCGCGGAGCATGTGCTGGCGAGTCTGGGTGGGCGCATCCGGATGATTCTGGACGCCGGGCCGACCAGCGAGGGACTGGAATCCACCATCGCTGCGCCGGAGGAGGACCATGTCCGGCTGCTGCGGCCGGGTCCCGTCACGGCTGCGATGATTGCGGAGGCGGCAGGGGTGCCGGTACGTGACGCGAAGGGCGGCAAGATCGAGGCTCCCGGGCAACTGGAAAGCCATTATGCGCCGGGCAAGCCTTTGCGCCTCAACGCCATGCATGCGGAGCGAGACGAATATCTGATCGGCTTCGGCCTCATGCCCTGCACCTTCAACATCAGTCCGGAAGCGGACTTGCGTGAGGCAGCCAAGAATCTGTTCGCCGCGCTGCATCTGGCCGACGCCAGCAGCAGCGGCGCGATTGCGATTGCGCCCATTCCGGATGAAGGGATCGGCGTGGCGATCAACGATCGGTTGCGGCGAGCGGCAGCCTAAATGACCGTGCCGCTGACGGGATCATGCCATTGTGCAGCGGCGGGCTGGACGCTTAAGGGCGATCCAGGGTCGATCACAGCCTGCAACTGTACGCTATGCCGTCGCTATGGTGCGCTGTGGGCTTATGATTATGAGGGTGAGCGAATTACGGTCGTTGGGCCAAGCTGCGCCTATACGCGACCGGGAAAAGCCGACCCGGCGCTCGAAATCCGTTTCTGCCCCACCTGCGGATGCGTCATCTGCTGGCGAGGATTGCGGATCGAGGAGGACGGGAAGCGACGCGTCGCTGTCAATATCCGATTGGCCGATCCGGATGCGGTGGCCAGCCTGCCGATCGACCATTTCGACGGGCTTGACACATTCGAGGATGTGCCACCGGATGGCCGATGCGTGCGGGATATGTGGTTCTAGCTATCGGGATAGGGGATATCGAGGTCGCGCTTGCGGGCATCCTCGTTCATCGCCTGCTTACCAATCGCCTCCGCCGCCTTTTCGACAAGGTCGGCCCCGGTCTTCGCCGCGGCAAAAGGTGTCAGGCTGACGTGCACGCCGTCCGGCCCCACGACGTCGACTGATCCAGGGTTGCTGGCGACATCTGATGCTTCATCATAGATTTTATGGTCGGCCATAATGCCTCTTGGTCCCGTCACTCAGGCGATTGTTTCGCGGGCGGACCCTGCGAGGAACGTATGACGTCAGATTAAGTTACAAAAAATCTTGCTCTGGATTACTTTTCGCGGCGTCGAATGCGTCAATGAAGATGCGCGGCATGCGTGGTTTGCGAATGGTCATCCGAGCGCCATTAACCTCAGTCGCAGTCCTTATATCCCGCATCCCGGCATGCCTTACGCCGTTCCTTTGAGTCGCGCTTTTCCTGCTTGCGCATGTCGCGGCCGCGATTGCGGTCGGCCTCGTCCTGGCTAGTTGTAGACCAGTCGACGGCCTGAGAGCCCGCCCTAACCGGAAAGGTCACGATGTTCGCCGCCGTACGCGCGACGCAGCCTTGGGTGAGCGCCGCTATGGGCAGGGCCCACCAGATCATCCGCTTTGTCGTCATCTCGCTGCTCCCGTGCGATTGCGTCCCTTCCTATGCCACAGACCGGATGAACGGCGGCATAAGCAAGGACCGTAACCCGTCCGGAGGAGCCAATCAGGCGACAATCCGCTCCGCGAACTTCTTTTTCAGCTTCTGCAGCTTGGGCGGAATCACGGCCATGCAGTAGGGATTGCGGTCGCCTACCCGCTCCCAATATTTCTGATGATAGTCCTCGGCCGGATACCAGGGGGCCATCGGCTCGATCGTGGTGACGATGGGGCTGGACTGGTCCGCCTGTGCGCGAGCGATGGCGGCCTTCGCGTCGGCCTCCTGCGTGGCGTCCTGCGGGAAGATGGCGGAGCGATACTGGGTGCCGACATCATTGCCCTGCCGGTTCAATGTCGTCGGATCATGCGTCGCGAAATGGATGTCGAGCAGGTCGCCATAGCTCAGGACCTCCGGATCATAGGTGACGCGGATCGCCTCGGCGTGGCCGGTGCGGCCGGCGCATACTTCCTCATAGGTCGGATCGGCTTTCTGTCCGCCGATATAGCCGCTTTCGACGGCCTGGACGCCTTTCAAACCCTGATACACGGCCTCCGTGCACCAGAAGCATCCGCCTGCGATCGTCGCGACTTCCTGCGCCATGTCTTAGTCCTTTGATGATGTGGCGCTAAGATAGGGTGCGGATGGCGGCGGTTCCAGATGCTCGGTCCTCCTCTCTTCCGTCATTCCTGCGTAGGCAGGAATCCCGCTATTTCTCGACGTTGGAAAGGCAGCGGGACCCCTGCTTTCGCAGGGGTGACGGGCGGGGAGCTAATTGACGCCCTCAGCCTTTGCGCGTTCCTCCGCCACCAGTTCCTTGCGGGAAAGCTTGCCCACCAATGTCTTGGGGAGGTTCAGGCGCACCTCGACGGCGCAGACGCGCTCATGCTTGCCCAACTGCGGGTTAAGCCAGTCCTTTAGCGCTTCACCGGTCTCGATTGCCCCATCCTGCAGTGTCACGAATGCCTTGGGGCATTCGCCGCGATAGGAATCGGGGATGCCGATCACCAGCGCCTCTTTCACTGCTGGATGGTGGTAGAGGATGGCCTCGACCTGGCTGGGGAAGACCTTGAAGCCGCCGACGGCGATCATGTCCTTCAGCCGATCGACGATCTTCACATAGCCGTCCGCGTCGATCAGGCCGACGTCGCCGGTGCGCAGCCACCCGTCCACGAACACCTCGGCATCGGCGTCGGGCTGTTGCCAATAGCCCTTCATCACCTGCGGGCCGCGGAACAGCAATTCGCCGGGTTCGCCGGGTGGCGGCTGACGGGTCGGGTCCTCGCGGTCCACGACCTTGACCAGCGTTCCGGCCACCGGCTGCCCGACCGTGCCGGGCTTGTTGAGCCCCTCATAGGGATTGGAGCAGACGACCGGGCTGGTTTCGGTGAGGCCATAACCTTCGACCAGTTTGGCACCGGTTACCGCCTCAAACTTCTGTTTCACCTCCAACGGCAAAGGCGCGCCACCGGAACTGCAGATGCGCAGCGACGACAGGTCCACATTGGCGATGGCGGGATGATCCAGCAGCGCCTGATAGAGCGTCGGGACCCCGGCGATCGACGTGGCCTTGGTCCGGTGGATCGCCTGCAGCACCTGCGTTGCGTCGAAGCGCGGCAGCATGACGATCTCGCCGCCGTTCAGCATTGTGCGGTTGAGGATGCAGGTGTTGGCGAAGACGTGGAAGAAGGGCAGCACGCCGATGATGCGATCTTCCTCGCCCGCATGGGGGTCCATCATCTCGACCTGCCGGGCGTTAGCCGTCAGATTCTGGTGGGTCAGCATCGCGCCCTTGGGCCGTCCGGTGGTGCCGCCGGTATATTGCAGCAGGGCGACGTCCTTTTCCGGATCAATGGCCGGGGTGGCGCAATCGCCCTTGTTCGCGATCAGCTTAGAGAAGGCGATGATACGCGGATCGTGCGGCGTTTCCGCTGTCTCTGCGCGCTTGAGCAGGCGATAGAGCAGGGATTTCGTCTTGGGCAAAACCCCTGCGATCGATCCCACGGCCAGCTTTTCCAGGCTGGAGTCGTTCAGCACCTCCAGCGCGGTGGGGAGCAGCGCCTTGGCCGACAGGGTGAAAAGGATCTTCGTGCCGCTGTCCTCGACCTGATGCTCAAGCTCTGCGGCGGTGTAGAGGGGGGAAAAGTTGACGACCGTGGCCCCGGCCAGCATCGCGCCATAATAAGCGGCGACATAATGGGGCACGTTGGGCAGATAGAGGCCGACGCGATCGCCCTTGCCGATGCCCATCGCCTGCAGCCCGCAGGCGACCTTGCGCACGCCGCCCACTATCTCGGCATAGCTGTAGTGGCGGCCGAGAAAGTCGATGGCGCGGGCTTCGGGATGCGCATTGGCGCTGTTGATGAGCATGTCCGTCAACGACAGCGGCGGGAAGGTCTGATCCCACGCAACCGGATGGTTGTAATGCTCTTTCCAGATTATCTTTTCGCTCTCCACATGGACGAATGTATGCGGGGAATTGGCTTCCCGCAATCCGTCCGGAGCGTCGATCCGACAGGTTTCCGTGCGCGTCAATTAAGAAGGGGCGATGCCGTAACGGCACCGCCCCTTCTGCACATGCAAATTTTTTTCGATTAGGCGGCAAAAAGCCCTAAAAGCCTAGCCGACATGCCCGTCATTGTTGCTGAAGGGGTCGAGAATCGTTGCGACGTCGGAGATGGCCTGCGCCTCGGCGTGCATGGCTTCCTCGGCGCGACGGATCGTATCCTGGCGCTCGCGGCGCAGCTCCTCGATCAGGGCGGCGCGGTCGCCGTCCAGACGCTCGTCGGTCGGCGCTTCGATGCCAGCCTTCTTCGCGGCCTTGGCGACCAGCGCGTCCAGTTCCCGCTGCGAGCAGAGGCCGAGCGTCACCGGGTCCTTCGGTACGATGTTGGAGATGTTCCAATGGCTGCGGTCGCGCAGCGCCTGGATGGTCGTCCGGGTGGTGCCGATCAGCTTGCTGATCGCGCCGTCCGAAATCTCCGGATGGTTGCGCAGGATCCAGGCGATGCCGTCCGGCTTGTCGGCGCGTTTGGACACCGGCGTGTAGCGCGGCCCCTTGGTGCGGCGGACGGGCTCGGGGCCCTTGGAGATGATCAGCCGGTAATCCGGATTCGCCTCGCCCCGCTGAATTTCCTCCTGCGTTAGCTCATGGGCGCGGACGGGGTCGCGGCCGGTATATTTTGTCGCGGCGGTATCATCGGCGATCGCCTGTACCTCAAGGATGTGCAGGCCGCAGAATTCCGCGATCTGGTCGAAGCTGAGGGCGGTGTTGTCGACGAGCCAGCTTGCGGTGGCGTGGGGCATAAGCGGCTGGGACACGGAAAGCCTCTCCTGAACATCAAACAATAAGGGCCGCCCCTCACGGAGCGGCCTCTGCGTGGGCGAATGGTAGTGCATTGGCGTGGAAACGGCAAGAAAAAGCGTTTGGGCTGATGTGGCCACCCTTCCGGTCGCCCCAGCCTGCGCTGGGATGACGCGTGTGATCAAGCCGCCAGAGGAAGCGCGTCCGGGTTGAAGGGGTAAAGCCCTTCGAGGAATTGCCGGGCGCTTGCCTCCCATGTGAAGCCGCGACCATAGGCCGCGCACTGTTCGCGATCACAGGCGAGTGCGCGGGCGATGGCCTCTTCCAGCGTTTCGGCCAGTGCGCCGGTTTCCGGGGTCACGATATCCACCGGGCCGGTGACCGGATAGGCGGCGACCGGCGTGCCGCAGGCCAGCGCCTCGATCATCACCAGGCCGAACGTGTCGGTGCGGCTGGGGAAGACGAACACATCAGCACCCGCATAGGCGCCGGCGAGCGCCCGGCCGGTGAGCGGTCCCATGAAATGTGCCTGTGGATAGGCGCGCTCGAGCGACGCGCGCGCGGGGCCGTCGCCAACGATCACTTTCGATCCGGGATGGCCGGAGGACAGGAAAGCCTCGATATTCTTTTCCACGGCGATCCGGCCGACATAGAGCTGTATCGGGCCGGGCAGGTCAGCGAAAAGCGCGGGCGGCGGCGCGTCGGATGAGAAGTTGGAGAGATCGACGCCGCGGCCCCAGGGACGCACCTGCGCGATGCCGTGGGCGCGGAGCTGCTCGCGAACGGAACGGGTGGATACCAGCACGGCCTGCGCAGGTCCGTGGAACCAGCGGATATACCGCCAGATCCAGGCGGCCGGTATGCCGGTGCGCTGGGCGACATAGTCCGGGAAATGGGTGTGATAGGCGGTAGTGAAAGGGATCGCGTTACGCAGGCACCAGCGGCGGGCGGCCAAGCATAACGGGCCCTCTGTCGCCAAATGGATCGCATCGGGTTGGAAGGCGTCGATCTCCCGCCCGATCGTGCGCGACCGCGCCACCGCAAGCCGGATCTCCGGATAGGTTGGGCAGGGCAGGGAACCATATTGATCGGGGGACAGAATGCGCACGGCATGACCCGCCGTTTCCAGCTCCGCGCGCACGGAGCGCAGGGTGCGGACGACGCCGTTCACCTGGGGTGTCCAGGCGTCGGTGACGATCAGGATGCGCACGGCCCGGCCCTTCAGGCTGCGAGCCGTTCGGCGGCGCGCGCAGCTTGCGCCTCCGCCTCTGTGCGCTTGGCCATCTCGTCGGCCCAGTGCAGCACTTCCATCTGGCCGTCAGCATGCTCGACCAGCGCCGTGCAGCCTTCCACCCAGTCGCCGTCATTATAATATTCGATGCCCGCGATCTCGCGAATGTCGGCATTGTGGATGTGGCCGCACACCACGCCGTCCACGCCGCGCGCGCCAGCCTCGTGCGCCACCACTTCCTCGAACTTCGAAATGAAGGCGACGGCGTTCTTGACTTTGTGCTTGGCCATCTTGCTGAGCGACCAGTAAGGCAGGTCGAACCATTGCCGCACCGCATTGACCCAGCGGTTGAGGCCCATCAGCGCCGTGTAGGCGGCGTCGCCCACGAAGGCGAGCCAGCGGTGGGCCAGCATGATCGTGTCGAATTCGTCGCCGTGCATCACCAGCAGCTTGCGGCCGTCTGCAGTTTCATGCAGCGCCTTCCGTTTGATCTCGAGCCCGCCGAAAGAGATGCCGCCGAACTGTCGGAACATCTCGTCATGATTGCCGGGAATATAGATGACGCGGGTGCCGCGCTTCGCCCGCTTCATGATCCGCCAGACGATATCATTGTGTGCGGCGGGCCAGTAGAAGCGCTTCTTGAGCCGCCATCCGTCGATGATGTCTCCGACCAGATACAGCGTGTCGCTGTCGACGCTGTCGAGGAAGTCGATCAGCATGTGCGCATTGCATCCGCGTGTGCCCAAATGGATGTCGGAAATCCAGATGGTCCGGTATTTGCGACGGGGACCGTTCTGGCGCTCCGGCACCACGAACTGATCCATGCTGTCCTCTTCGACATCTGTAGCGAATGGCAGCCGGCTGATGAAATTCATGAACTTGCCCCGAGACTATTGCTGTCGGGACCACGCCATTAGCTTTGCCTTGTTACATTTTGACTTGGAATATGAAGGATTTGCTACGGAAAACGTCACCCCTGCGAAGGCAGGGGTCCCGCTATTTTGACTTATTTTACCCGTTGATCCTATCGTACAGATCCAACCAATCCGGATTTTCTTCCTCTATCAACCGGAACTTCCATTCCCGCTTCCATTTCTTGAGCGCCTTCTCGCGGGCGATGGCTTCCTCAATCGTCGCGTGCTGTTCTGCATGGACCAGCAGGGTCACTCCATATTTACGAGTGAAGGCGGCGCCGGTTTCGGCTTTGTGCTGAAAGGTTCTGGCGGCGATATTCGAAGTCACGCCGATGTAGAGCGTTCCCCGATATCGACTGGCCAGAATATAGACCCAGCCGCCACGCATTTTAGAAAAGAATAAGCGGGACCTCTGCCTACGCAGGGGTGACGGTATGAGGGCCGATCATTCCACCACCAGCACGATTTTCCCGAAATGCTCGCCTGCATCCATTCGGGCATGGGCCTTGTTCGCTTCGGCCAGCGGGAAGCGCATGTCCATGGCCGGGCGTAGCTCTCCGCTTTCGACAAACGGCCAGACCACGCGTTTCAGCTCTTCCGCGACCAGGCCCTTGAATTCCACGGAGCGGGGGCGGAGCGTCGAGCCGGTGATGGTTAGTCGCTTTGCCATGATCTCCGGGATGAAGATGTCCGCTTTCGGCCCGCCAAGGACGGCGATCGAAACGTGCCGCCCGTCCGGGGCCAGGCATTTGAGATTGCGAGGCAGATAGTCGCCGCCGACCATGTCCAGCACGGCATTGCATCCGGCACCGCCGGTGATGCGTGCGACCTCCTCGACATAGTCGGCGGTGCGATAATTGATCGCGTGCGTCGCGCCCCATTGCAGCGCGGCCGCGCATTTGTCGTCCGACCCGCAGGTCACGATGCTGGTGACGCCGAACAGCTTGCATAGCGCCACAGCCGTCGTTCCGATGCCGCTCGTGCCGCCATGGATCAGGACGGTTTCGCCTTCGGTCACATAGGCGCGCTCGAACAGGTTGGTCCAAACGGTGAAGAGCGTTTCGGGCATCGCAGCCGCCTCTATAATGTCATAGGTTTCGGGAACCGGGAGGCATTGGACGGCGGGTGCCAGCGCATATTCGGCATAGCCTCCGCCCGCCACAAGCGCGCACACACGCTGCCCGACGAGGGCGGGATCGACATTGTCGCCGACCGCCGCGATCGTGCCGGAAACCTCAAGCCCAGGGGTGTCCGGCGCGCCGGGCGGCGGCGGATATTTTCCCATGCGCTGCAGCACGTCCGGACGGTTCACACCCGCCGCAGCCACGCAGATCAGCACTTCTCCGTCGCCTGGCACTGGCACCGGCAGGGTTGTGGGAACAAGCACATCCGGGCCACCGGGTTCGCTGATCGCAATGGCCGTCATATCCTTGGGCAAGGCCGCCCGGGTCGTCGAATTCACGTCGTTCCCCCACAGGAATCCAGGGATCGGCATCGGTGAGCGTCCGCCTGCCCCTGCACCAGTCCCATTATGTTGCACCGCGACATTTTTGCGACGCGGCGCTCGCGCTCTTATTGACAGACTAATCATTAGGGTCAACATTGCGTTCATGGACGTGGAGGACAATCTGCCGCGCAAAGCGGACGATGCCCTGGCCCAGCTGACAAAGCAGGACCTTGATCCCCTGTCCGTTTCAGAACTGGAAGCGCGCATCGTGGCTCTGGAGGGCGAGATCGTCCGGACCAGGGCCAAGATCGACTATGCCGTCAGGCATAAGGCGAGCGCAGAGGCGCTGTTCAGGAAATGACCACGCACCGGCCCTTCTCTTTTCCCCAGCGGAACGAAGGGCGCATGCGAAAGGTTGGCTTTACCGGTCTGTCATATGATTGTCTTGATTGGTCCGGTTCCAATGCCGACATAAGGTCCAACATGCCCCCGGTTAGCGGGGGATTGGAGTAAAGAAATGCCGTCTTTTGCCGCCGCTCTTGAAACCACGCTGCACAATGCGCTGACGCACGCTTCAGAGCGTCGTCACGAATATGCGACGCTGGAGCACCTCCTTCTCGCCCTGATCGATGACGAGCATGCGTCCAAAGTGATGCAGGCATGCGGCGTCGACATTGGCGAGCTTGGCGATGCGGTCACCCAATATCTCGACACCGAACTCGACAGCCTGAAGGTAGAGGGGGAGACCGATCCTTCGCCCACCAGCGGCTTCCAGCGTGTCGTCCAGCGCGCCATCCTCCATGTGCAGTCCTCCGGCAAGGATGAGGTCACTGGCGCGAATGTCCTGGTCGCCCTCTTCTCCGAGCGGGAGAGCTATGCCGTCTATTTCCTGCAGCAGCAGGATATGAGCCGCCTGGATGCGGTGAGTTTCCTCAGTCATGGCGTCGGCAAAGGCACCGCCGCCCCTGAGCAACGTGAGGTCAAGGGCGCCGTGGAGGAAGAGAAGAAGCAGGACAGCAAGGGCAAGAAGGACAGCGCCCTCGACCAGTTCACCGTCAACCTCAACGAGAAGGCGGAGCGCGGCAAGGTCGATCCGCTGATCGGGCGCGGTCCGGAGGTCGACCGCACGATCCAGATCCTGTGCCGCCGATCGAAGAACAATCCGCTCTATGTCGGCGATCCCGGCGTCGGCAAGACCGCCATCGCCGAAGGCCTGGCCCGCAAGATCATCGAAGGCGAAGTTCCCGAGGTATTGAAGGAAGCCGTCATCTACTCGCTCGACATGGGCGCGCTGCTGGCCGGCACCCGGTATCGCGGTGACTTCGAGGAGCGGCTGAAGGCGGTCGTCAACGAATTGGAGAAGATGCCGCACGCGGTGCTCTTTATCGATGAGATCCACACGGTGATCGGCGCCGGCGCAACCAGCGGCGGGGCGATGGACGCGTCCAACCTGCTTAAGCCGGCTCTGTCTGGCGGTACGATCCGGTGCATCGGTTCGACCACCTATAAGGAGTTCCGGAATCACTTCGAGAAGGACCGAGCCCTGCTGCGCCGGTTCCAGAAAATCGACGTGAACGAGCCGACGATCGAGGATACGATCAAGATACTGACCGGCCTGCGCACGGCGTTCGAGAGCCATCACAGCGTCAAATATACGCCGGATGCGATCAAGGCAGCCGTCGAACTGTCGGCGCGCTACATCAATGATCGCAAGCTGCCCGACAAGGCGATCGACGTAATCGACGAGGTCGGGGCGATGCAGATGCTGGTGCCGCTCGCCAAGCGCAAGAAGACGATCACGCCCAAGGAGATCGAGCAGGTCATTGCGACCATGGCCCGCATTCCTCCTAAGACGGTCTCGTCGGACGACAAGTCGGTGCTGGAAAGCCTGTCGACCGACCTGAAGCGTGTCGTATTCGGCCAGGACAAGGCGATCGAGGTGCTGTCCAGCGCGATCAAGCTGTCGCGGGCTGGCCTGCGCGATCCGGACAAGCCGATCGGCAACTATCTGTTCTCCGGCCCTACCGGCGTCGGCAAGACGGAAGTGGCGCGGCAGTTGGCGACATTGCTCGGCATTCCGCTCCAGCGGTTCGACATGTCCGAATATATGGAGCGGCATTCGGTCAGCCGTCTGATCGGCGCGCCTCCGGGCTATGTCGGTTATGATCAGGGCGGTCTGCTCACCGATGCCATCGATCAGCAGCCGCATTGCGTGTTGCTGCTCGACGAGATCGAGAAGGCGCATCCGGACCTGTTCAACATCCTGTTGCAGGTGATGGATAATGGTCGCCTGACCGATCATCACGGCAAGACGGTGGATTTCCGCAATGTCATCCTGATCATGACCACCAACGCAGGTGCGTCGGACATGGAGAAGGAAGGCATCGGTTTCGGCACGCTCACCCGCGACGATGTGGGCGAGGAAGCGGTCAAGAAGCTGTTCACGCCGGAATTCCGCAACCGCCTGGATGCGATCGTGCCGTTCGGCTATTTGCCGCCGGAGATCGTCGCCCGCGTCATCGACAAGTTCGTGCTTCAGTTGGAACTGCAGCTTGCCGACCGTGACGTTCACATCACGCTGGATGATGAATCGAAGGCGTGGCTGACCAAGCGCGGATACGACAAGCTGTACGGCGCGCGCCCGATGGGCCGCCTGATGCAGGAGAAGATCAAGCAGCCGCTGGCCGAGGAACTGCTGTTCGGCAAGCTCGTCCATGGCGGCGAGGTCCATGTGCGCCTGAAAGACGACGCGCTGGCCTTCGAGATCATCCCCGCCGCGCCCAAGAAGGGCAAGAAGGGCGGCGGAACGGCGAAGAAGGCCGCGCCGGCGAAGGCCGGGAAATAACGCGACCGGCATGGACGGGCGAGAATCGCGCGATCCCATGCTGCAAGACGATCATGATGGGAGGGCGACGCCGGATGGTGTCGTCCTCCTTCATGGTTTTGGCGGTCATCAGATCCAGACGGCGCTCCTTGCGCGTCGCTTGCGACAGTCGGGTTTTGTTGTCGCCAATGTCGGTTATCCAAGTTGGCGATGGCCGATCGAGACAGTCCTCTCGCATCTACACCGGCGCCTCGTTGCGTCGCAGGTGAGCGACTCTCCGCACCTGCATTTCATAGGCCATTCAATGGGCGGTCTTATGCTGCGTGCGTATATCGGGAGGTATCGCCCGCCCAATCTCGGCCGTGTGGTCATGCTTGGCACGCCGAATGGCGGCAGCGAATTGGCGGACTTGTTGTATCGACTGCGTATTGACGCCCTGGTTCTCAATCATGCGGGCGAACTCCTGCGTACGCGGCGGAGTGTTGTCATGGAGGACACCCTCGGCGGGGTCGATTATCCGCTCGGCATCATCGCCGGTGACCGTCCACTCACTGCCTTTGCACCCCACTTCGTGTTCCGGGGGCCAAATGATGGCAAAGTCAGCGTATCGGCGACGCATCTCCCCGGCCAGTCCGACCATCTCGTCATGCCTGTCGCTCACACGGCGATGATCTACAGGCAGCCGGTTGCTGAACAGGTGGCGCACTTCCTGCGGCATGGCCAGTTTCGGCGGGCAGCGGCCTAGAGCGGTTGCACAACACCTCCCTCTTGCACCCTTCTCCAAAAACGCCATGCTGCGGCCTCCCCCAATAAGAGAGAGGCCCCTGATGCTCCGCTTCCGTCAGCCCCTTATCGCCTTGCTGCTGCTTGGCAGCGCCACCGCCGCTTTTGCGCAGGACCCCAAGCCCGCGCCTGATGGCCCGGTCCGCGCCTTTACTGGCCGCGATCTCTTCTCGCTGGAGGCGGCGAGCGATCCGCAGATCAGCCCGGACGGCAAGACCATCGCCTATGTCCGCATGTCCAACGACATCATGACGGACAAGGCGCGGCCGACCATCTGGCTGGTCGATGTGGCGACGGGCAGGCAATCGCCGCTGGTCGCAGGACCTGGATCGCATCAGTCTCCGCGCTGGTCGCCGGATGGCAAGCGGCTTGCCTATGTCTCCGCAACCGATGGCGCGCCGCAGCTTTACGTGCTGTGGATCTCGGACGGGACGAGCGCGAAGATCACCGGCCTGCCTGACAGCCCCTCGGCCATCGCCTGGTCTCCCAACGGTAACAGCATCGCCTATACCATGACGGTGCCGGACACCGGCGCGAAGCTGGGCGCTGCGCCGGACAAGCCGGAGGGCGCGAAATGGGCCGACCCGCTGACCGTCATCGACAAGGTGACGTACCGGGCGGACGGCGCGGGCTATCTGAAGCCAGGCTTCGACCATATATTCGTCGTGGCGGCGGATGGCGGCGCGCCGCGCCAGCTGACCTTCGGCAAGTTCAACGATAACGGCCCGCTCAGTTGGTCGGCGGACGGTCGCACGATCATCTTCAGCGCCAATCGCCATCCGGATTGGGAACTGCATCCGCTGAACAGCGAGGTGTTCACGCTGGATGTCGCGAGTGGCGGTGTAAAGGCGCTCACCAGCCGCAACGGCCCGGACGAGGGCGCGCAGATGTCGCCGGACGGCAGTAAGATCGCCTATATTGGCTATGACGACAAGCTGCGGGCCTATGAGGATGCGCAACTCTATGTGATGAGCAGCAACGGCGGCTCCCCGCGTTCGCTGACCGCATCCCTCAATCGCAGCATCGACGGCGTGCAATGGGCGGGCAATGGTGCGCTCTATGTCTCCTATGACGATCATGGGGTGAAGCGGGTCGCGCGCGTCGGGCTGGACGGGAAGATGACGACGGTCGCCACCGGCCTAGCGGGCGACGCGCTGGACCGCCCCTATACCGGCGGCGAGTTCAGCGTGTCGAAGGGCGGGATGGTCGCCTATTCTGGCGGCGATGCGCTCAATCCGGCGGACGTCTATGTCGCGGGCGGAAAGGATGGCCGCCGTCTGACCCGGCTCAACGCCACCCTGCTGGAGGGGAAGGCGCGGGCGCAGGTCACCAAGCTCCCCGTCACCGCGCCGGATGGCCGCGCGATCGATGCCTGGCTGGTGACGCCCCCGGGCGCAGCGCAGGGCGCGAAGCTGCCGCTGATTCTGGAAATCCATGGCGGGCCGTTCTCCGCCTATGGACCGAGCTTCTCGACCGACGATCAGCTTTATGCGGCGGCGGGCTATGCCGTGCTCTACACCAACCCGCGCGGCAGCACCTCCTATGGCGCGGAGTTCGCGAACCTGATCGACAAGAAATATCCGGCCGACGATTATGGCGACCTGATCGCCTCGGTCGACGCAGCGATCGCAGCGGGCGTGGCAGATCCCGACAACCTATTCGTCACCGGCGGATCAGGCGGTGGCGTGCTAACTGCCTGGATCGTCGGCAAGACGCAGCGGTTCAAGGCGGCGGCGACGCAGAAGCCGGTGATCGACTGGACGAGCTTCGCCCTTACGTCCGACGCGGCCAATTTCTACTCGCCCTATTGGTTCGCGAAAAAGCCGTGGGAGGATCATGAGGGCTATTGGGCGCGCTCGCCGCTCAGCCTGGTCGGCAATGTGACGACGCCGACCCTGGTCGTCGTGGGGTCGGAGGATTACCGCACCCCTGTCAGCGAATCCGAGCAATATTACACCGCGCTGAAACTGCAGGGCGTGTCGACCGCGCTGGTGAAGGTGCCGGGCGCTAGCCATGGCGGCATTGCGTCGCGTCCCAGCCAATCGGCGGCGAAGGCATCGGCGATATTGGCGTGGTTCGAAAAATATCGGACCACCCCCAAGCCCTGATCCATGGGCTGTCGCGAAATTGTCTCGCCCTTATGTTCATGATACGTTCCAAGCCGAATCGCCGACAGGAGACATGCCATGCCCGATCCGATCATTTTCTATACAAACCCCATGTCGCGCGGGCAGATCGTCCGATGGATGCTGGAAGAGGTAGGGGCCGCCTATGAACAGAAGATCCTCGACTATGCTTCCTCGATGAAGGGGGAGGAATATCTGGCGATCAATCCGATGGGGAAGGTTCCCGCGATCGTGCATGACGGCAAGGTGGTGACGGAATGCGCGGCGATCTGCGCCTATCTGGCCGAAGCGTTTCCGCAAGCCGGCCTTGCGCCGCTGCCGGAGGAAAAGGCGGATTATTATCGCTGGCTTTTCTTCGCGGCGGGGCCGGTCGAAAGCGCGATCACCAATAATGCGCTGGGCCTCCAGACCGACGAAAAGACCTCGCGGATGGCGGGCTATGGCACATTGGAAGACACCATCGACACGCTGGAGAAGGCGGTGGGAGATGGGCCGTTCATCTGCGGTGAGCGGTTCACGGCGGCGGACGTTTATGTCGGCGCGCAGGTGGACTGGGGCCTGAGCTTCAAGACGATCCCGTCACGTCCGGCGTTCGAGAATTACGCCGCTCGCCTGCGGGAGCGGCCCGCTTACAAGAAACAGAAAGAGATCGACAACGCGCTGATCGCGGCCAGCCAGCCGGCGGGGTGAGGGGCGGCGCTTCGGTGCGGGCGATCATTCTCCTTTCTTCATCATCCCGGGCTTTGGCCCGGGATCCATTGGCTCTGCGTTGCATAAGGCCATAAATGCATGCGCTCATGGATCCCGCATCAAGTGCGGGATGACGGCTGGAGAGGCAGAGCGAACCTCCATGAAGGCTTCCGCCTCTACTTCCGCACCCGCCAGATCACGCCGCCGACATCGTCGCTGACCAGCAATGCGCCGGTCTTGTCCGCCGTCACGTCCACCGGGCGGCCATGCGCCTTGCCCTCCGGGGTGAGGAAGCCTGACAGGACATCGACCGGCTTGCCGCTGGCGCGGTCGCCCGCGTCGAACTTGACGAACACCACCTTGTAACCGGCCATCGGCTTGCGGTTCCAACTGCCGTGAAGGCCAACGAACGCGCCGTTTTCGAACGGCGCTCCGAGTTTCAGGTCCTGCGCGAAAGTCAGGCCCAGCGGCGCGACATGGTTGCCCAGCGCATAGTCGGGCCGGTGGGTATATTCGCGCAGTTCCGGCCGGTCGGGCTGGACACGCTTGTCCTCATAGCCGCCCCAGTAATTCCACGGCCAACCGTAGAAGCCGCCAAATTCCACGCGGGTCAGATAATCGGGGACGAGGTCGGATCCAATCATGTCGCGTTCGTTCACCACCGCCCACAGGTCGCCGGTCCTGGGATTGAACGCCATGCCGACGGGGTTGCGCATGCCCGCGGCATAGATGCGATAGTCGCCCTTGGCCGTATTCACCTCCAGGATGTTCGCGCGATTATCCTCGGTATCCAGGCCGTTCTCGCCGATATTGCTGTTCGACCCGACGCCGACATAGAGCAGCTTGCCGTCGGGACTCGCGACCAAGCTCCGGCTCCAGTGCATGTTGGGCGCCTGTGCGGGGAGGTTCATGACCTTCTGGCCCGCGGCGGTGATCTTCGTCTCGCCGTCCTTGTAGGGGAATGCCATCAGCGAGTCCGTATTGGCGACGTAGAGCCGTCCCCCGGCGAGCGCCATGCCATAGGGCGAGTTGAGGCCCGTCAGGAAGGTCGTCTTGACCTCCGCCTTGCCGTCGCCGTCCGCGTCGCGCAGCAGGATGATGCGGTTGGGCGACGCGATGCCCGCGCCCGCCTTGTTCATCAGATAGCCCATGATCCGGTCGGTGATACCGCTGGCCGGGCGAGCGGGGCTGTTGGTTTCCGCTACAAGCACGTCGCCATTGGGCAGGCGCAACATCGATCGCGGATGCGTCAATCCCTCGGCGAAACGATCGACTGTCAGCCCCTTTGCGGCGACTGGCTTCTCGCCTGCCTTCCACCCCTGCACCTCGGCGATCTTGACCGTCGGGATGATCTGCGTCCGGGCAGTGGTGAACACCGGTTCCCGTCCCGTGCTCTGATCGTCGGTCAGCCGGGCTGTGTCGCCCTGCAGCAGATACAGGATCACGCCGCCCACAATCAGCAGGACGACGAGCGGGAACAGGATCAGATGTTTTTTCATGGGTGCTGACTTATGCGCGCTCGCGCCTGCCCGCAAGTCAGCGTCCCCGTTCGCGCCACCACAAAATGACGGCGATCAGGACCCCAAGGCCAAAGCCGGAGAGCAGGCCGATGCTTGGCTGGCCGAGAATGCCGCCGCCGATCGTCCCCGCCATCACCAGAAAGGCGATGATCGCGCCTGCGCCTGTCGGCGACTTGGGTCTTTGCGTGGTCATCCATGCCCCTTGCCACGCTTCGCCGCGCGTCGCCAGTGGTTCAGATCGGGACGGATCGCGTCCCCATCCGGCACATCCGTCCCATAACGGCATATCCCTAACCGTCTGTTGACCACCGCGACCCGCCCGCGCGCAAGGTCCGCCGTTTCTGGCACGTGCATTGAGTGTGTGTGGGCGGGCAAGAGAACAAGTCGGGGTTACGCGATGCAGCTACCATTTCTGTCGGACCGCAAAAGCTATGACGATGCGGCGGACCTGATGTCGCGCTTCGGCGATGACGCAGGCTATGAGGCTGCGGCGTTGGCCGACAAGAGCCGGGACCTGGGCAACCATATCCGCTTCTGCCACTGGCGGCAGATTGAGCGGATGATCATCGTGCTGTCGATCCGGCAGGCGATCGGGACGATTCACTGAACTTAACGGCGCTCGTCGAGTTTTCCGTCACCCCAGCGAAGGCTGGGGTCTCAGGAGGCCAGGTCGTGGGTCACTCCACGAGATCCCAGCCTTCGCTGGGATGACGGACAAGGGACCAACTTTTAAAGCCGCAATCCCGCAGTTTCGGGCAATCCCGCCAAGATGTTGAGGTTCTGCACCGCCGCGCCGGCCGCGCCTTTGCCCAGATTGTCGAGCGCTGCGACAAGGCGCGCCTGACCCGCTTTCTGGTTGCCGAACACGAACAGTTCCAACTTGTCCGTCGCGCCGACCTGCTCGATGTCGATGGCTGGCATGGTCAGGCCTTCGACCAGTGGATGCACCGACACCAGCTGCGATCCGGCATAGGCGGCGCTCAGCGCATCGTGCAGCGAGACGACCGAGGGCCGTCCGGGTATCGCACGCAGCTGCAGAGGCACTTCTACCAGCATTCCGCGATAGACCCGCGCTACGGCGGGCGCGAACAGCGGCGGATGGTTGGTGCCGCCATGCACCTGCATTTCCGGCACATGCTTGTGCGCCAGCGACAGCGCATAGGCGCGAAAAGCTGTATTGGTGGCGTCGGGCGCGTCGTCCTGCTCGAACGCGGCGATCATCGCCTTGCCGCCGCCGGAATAGCCCGACACGGCGTTGACCGTCAGCGGCCAGTCGAGCGGGACGAGGCCGGCGCGCAGCAGCGGCCGGAGCAGCGCCAGATAACCGGTGGGATAGCAGCCCGGATTGGCGACCAAGCGCGCGGCGGCCAGCTTTGCGCCCTGGTCCGGCTCAAGCTCGGGAAAGCCGTATGTCCATCCCGTGGCGATCCGGTGCGCCGTCGATGCGTCGATCACTTTCGTGCGGCCATTGTCGATCAGGGCGACCGCCTCGCGCGCTGCGTCATCGGGCAGGCAGAGGATCACGACATCGGCGTCGTTGAGCGCCGCCTTGCGCGCGGCGGCGTCCTTGCGATCCGCGTCGGACAGGGTGATGAGCGACAGTTCAGCCCGTCCGGCCAGCCGCTCGCGGATTTCGAGGCCGGTGGTCCCGGCGCCGCCGTCAATGAAGACAGATATGGTCATGTTGCAATCCTTCTGCGCGCCAGCACAGGCTGCGCATATGTGGGCTCCAGACGGGCGATGACGTCGGCCAGCGGCTCGACGACGGTTGCCATCCAATGGGCGTTGGCGTGAAGCAGATTCGCTTCATCCGCCATGATCCCGACATGGCCGGGGAAAAAGACGAAGTCCCCTCGTCGGAGCGTATCCTCGTCAGCCAGCGGCTGACCAATGCTTTCGCGCTGCAGATCGGTGTCGCGCGGCACGGATATGCCACAGCGGGACAGTGCGGTCTGCACGAGGCCGGAACAATCGATCCCGTCATAGCCACGCCCGCCCCAGACATAGGGCTGGCCGATATGCCTCTCGGCAGCCGCTACCCAGTCGCCGCCAAGCGCGCCAAGCGGCGCTGCGTGCCGCGCATGGACATGCCCCTCTGCGCAGGCGATGAAACCATCCTCGGCCACGCCGGGGAACTGCGCACCGATGGGCCAGTAGTCGATGATCCTCGACTTGATGTCGGCCGTCTCGAAAACCGGCGCTGACAGGGCCGTTATCTGGTGCGTCGGCGTTTCCCGCGCATCCAGCGCCTCTCTCCGGACATAGCCGACATAGCCGTCATGCCCGCAAAAGCCCCAGGTCCATTCGGTCGTCACGTCCAATGCGTGAAAACTTTCCCCACGCAGCAATTGCGTGGAGGCCCGCGCGCCAGGACGATCGGTCTCCAACACCATCGCGCCGGCGAGGACGCAGGTCATCTCGACAGCGCGGGCGTAATGGGCGGAAAAAATCAAGCCGGACAGGGACAGGTCGGCAAGGTCCGCACGGACGGCATGCACACGCCGATCCAAAACGACGGACCGGCCGTTCAGGCGGAAGCTGTGCCTCTCAGGCGGGCTGGTGTCCGCCGTTGCTGTGTCGGTGTCCTTCATCGCGGCTGGTCCCTGCGATGAAATCGTTGAAACCGTCAAGAAATTCCGCGCCTTTCGGTGTCCGGGCGACGAATATATTGCGGCGATCCGCAACGTCGCGTTCGCGGCGCAGATAACCGAGCGCGGACAATTTGTTAAGCGCCCGCGTAATGACCGGCTTCGACACGTTCAACGCCTCGGCCAGGCCGCGCACCGTATGGGGGCCGGATTCGACGTAAACCGTCATCATCAGCGCCATCTGGCGGTTGGTCAGGTCTGGCTCACCCGATCGCACATAGTCGACCAATGTGTGCATCCAGTGGTTGAGTGCGCGCAAGGCCCGGCTCTCCAGGGGCACCCGTTCTTCGGAAGTGGCGTGAACGTTCATGAAGCCCCCAACGCACGATGGCCGAAGCGGTTGCGTAACGGTCGGGCAAATCAGCGATTTTGCGTCAGACGGAGCGTCCGTAGCGCTCCTGCAGCATGGCGAAGGCCGCGCGGAGCCCCAGCGCCTCGCCGCCCTTGGGCCGTCCGGGCTTGGCCGAAGGCCGCCAAGCGAAGGTGTCGAAATGCGCCCAGGAGATGCTGTCTGGCACGAAGTTCTGCAGGAATAGCGCCGCCGTGATCGACCCGGCGAACCCGCCTTCGCCGGCATTATTGATATCGGCAATGTCGGATTTCAGCATATCGGCATAGGCGCTCCACAGCGGCAGCCGCCACAGCGGGTCGTCGGTCTGCGTACCGGCGCGCTCAAGGTCGCTGGCGAGCGCATCGTCATTGGCGAACAGTGCGGGCAGGTCCGGCCCCAGCGCCACGCGCGCCGCGCCGGTCAGCGTCGCGAAGTCCAGGATGATCTCCGGCTTGTCCTCGACCGCCTTGGCCAGCGCGTCGCCCAGGATCAGGCGGCCCTCCGCGTCGGTATTGCCGATCTCGACCGACAGGCCCTTGCGGCTGCGCAATATGTCGCCGGGGCGGAAGGCATTGCCCGCAATGGCGTTTTCGACGGCCGGAATCAGCAGATGGAGGCGCACCGGCAGGCGGTGTTCCATGATCAGCATTGCCAGCGCCATAGCATGGGCCGCGCCGCCCATATCTTTCTTCATCAGACGCATGCCAGCAGACGGCTTGATGTCCAGCCCGCCGCTGTCGAACGACACGCCCTTGCCGACGATCGCGACCTTGGGGTGGGTCGGGTCGCCCCAACGAAATTCGATGAGGCGCGGGGCGTAGGCGCGATCGGCCGCGCGGCCCACGGCATGGATCATCGGAAACTGGGTCTGCAATTCCTCGCCGCGTACCACCGTGACCACAGCGCCGAACGCTTCGGCGATCTCCACCGCTGCGGACTCCAGGTCGGCGGGTCCCATATCGGCGGCGGGCGTGTTGACCAGATCACGGACCAGCGCGACCGCTTCGGCCATCCCGACCGTCGTGGCAATGCGCGCGACATCGCGGGTAAGGAGCACGCGCGGACCTGTGGTCGCGTCGTCCTGCCGATATTTGTCGAACCGATATTGCGCCGTCAGCCACCCCAACATCGCAGCGCCTGCCGGCGCGTCATGCAGGCGATAGGTCCCCTCGGGCAAGGTTTCGGCCAGCTTGGCAAGGCACCAGCTTTTCAACTTCTCCGTATCGACAACGCCGCCGACCGCCGACCATTCGCCCGCCTTGTCGCCTGGGAGGATCGCAACCTCGTTCGGTTTTCCGCCGAATTTCTGCCCGGCGATCGCTGTGCGGACTCGCTCGGGCTGCTTCTTCAACCAGGCGGAAAAGCCTTCGCTGTCGACAAGCTGGATGGAACGGGCGCTCTGATCATGGTCGGCTTTCAGGAGTTCGGCATAATCGGTCATTGCGACGGGTGTAGGGGAAAGACCGAACGCTTGTGAAGCGCAATTTCACCCGATCTGAGGACCGATATACCGCGCTGTTCGTTTGCTTGGGGCACGGAAAAGGCTAGATTGGCGATCAGGCATCCACAAAAGCAAAGGAGAGAGACTCATGACTCTGGCTGACAATAAGGGTGATCGCGCCGTCCGCGACCGGGCCTATCAACTTGCCGACAGCGGCAGCTTCGCCAATGTCCATGCAGTCGAGCAGGCGCTGATCGGCGAAGGCTGGCCCAATGTCGGGGCAGCCCTATCCAGCGACTATGCTCGTAAGGCGATCCAGGACCGGCTGTCGGAGCAAGCGCACTGATGGCATGGACGCAGGCGCGCGGCGCGGCGGGACTATTCTGTCTCTTGCTGGCCGGCGCCTGCTCCGGCCCGCCGAAACCTTCGGCTGACCAACCAACGAACCAGTCGGTCGCGGCCGACATCAAGCCTGTTGTTGCGCCATTGGCGCCTTCCGCGTCTGCGGCAAAGGCATTCAAGCTGGAGGATAGAACCCCAGCGCTCGATTTTGCCTATGCCTATCCCATGCAGGCTGCCGCTATTCCGGCGCTTGCCAGCACATTGGCGGAGCGGATGGACAAGACCAAAGCGGACGCCCTGAAAGCCGCCAAGGACGATGAGGCATCGGCCAAACAGGCCGGTTACCCCTTTCGGCAGCATAGCCTGCAGACGACATGGGCGATCCATGCCGATACGCCGCGCTTCCTAAGTCTGCTGGGCGAAACCTATGTCTATTCCGGCGGCGCGCATGGGATGACCGCCTATGCGCCGTTGCTGTGGGACCGGCAGGCGGCGAAGGAAGTGCCGATCACAGCGCTCATGATGTCGCAGGCGGCGTTTGCAAAAGCGATTTCGGCGCGCTTCTGCGACGCGCTTGACGAGGAACGCGCGAAAAAACGCGGCGCGCCGGTCACGCGCGACGCGGGCGAATTCAGCAAATGCCTCGATCCGATGAAGCAGGCGATCGTTCCCGAAGCGGGCAAGGACGGCGTCGTCAGCCTCATCCGGGTGGTGATCGGCCCCTACGAGGCAGGCCCCTATGCAGAGGGCAGCTATGACATAGCGGTGCCAGTGGATGCGGGGGTGCTCGGCGCGATCAAGCCGGAATATCGGGGGAGTTTTGCGGGCGGGCGGTAGGCCTTGAGTATGAAGGGGTTACAAGCGGACTTTATCCGTTCGCCCTGAGCTTGTCGAAGGGCTGTCCTTTCTAGGAGGAAGTGCAGGGCTTCGACAAGCTCAGCCCGAACGGGTTTGGATAAGCCGCCGCTCAATCGCTCCCTAACCCCCCACCAGTCGCACGAAGGCGCTTGCCACCCAGCCGCTCTGGCATGGGCCGTCATAGGCGCGCTTGCCGTCGACTGGCCGAGATACGCCGCAATCGAGCGCCTTTGGTCCAGTCGTATTGTCCGCCGCGGCGTCCCGAGCCGCTGGTTCTACCACCACGCCCAGCCAGCGCTGGTCGATGCTGCGGGTGCAGACGCGCACGCGGTCGCCTTCCGCCAGAATGGCGACGCGCTTGGCCGCGCCGAAAGGCGCAGCGCGCAGGTCGAGCGTCCCGTTTTCCCCCGGGCCGCGCACAACGCCGATCGCGCCGCAGGCGTCGAGACGCGGTCCGTCCTCGCCGATCGTGACCGGCCGGGCCAGCGTGCCTTCTATCCGGGTTTCGGGCATATCCTCACGCGCCGCGCCGGCGATGGAACTGTTGGGCAGCTCATCCATCACGCTCTTGCTGTCGGAACAGGCCGCCAACGCCAGAAGGGCCAAGAGAATGGCGGAAAAACGCATCAAATAGTGTCTCCGGGCGGGGTGCACGCCTACATCCGGCGATACCCCTTTTTGCTTTAGTTTCGCGTACCGCATCCCTATATGGCAACGATGAACGAAGACAGCAAAAGCTCCCCGAACAGCAATGAATATGGCGCGGATTCCATCAAGGTCCTGAAAGGGCTTGATGCGGTGCGCAAACGTCCCGGAATGTATATCGGCGACACGGACGATGGCTCCGGCCTCCACCATATGGTGTTCGAGGTCTCGGACAATGCCATTGACGAGGCGCTTGCCGGCCATTGCGACCGGATCGACATCACGCTCAACCCCGATGGCTCGGTCAGCGTCATGGACAATGGCCGCGGCATTCCGACCGGCATCCATACCGAAGAGGGCATTTCCGCCGCCGAAGTCATCATGACCCAGCTGCATGCAGGCGGAAAGTTCGAAAATACGTCGGACGACAATGCTTATAAGGTCTCCGGCGGCCTGCACGGCGTCGGCGTATCGGTGGTGAACGCGCTGTCCGACTGGCTGGAGCTGAACATCTGGCGCGACGGGCAGGAGCATTGGATGCGCTTCCGCAACGGCGATTCCGAAGCACCGCTCAAGGTGCTCGGTCCCGCGCCGGAGGGGAAGAAGGGGACGAAGGTCACCTTCATGTTCTCGACCGACACATTCAAGAACGTCACCGAATATGACTTCGACAAGCTGGAGCATCGCTATCGCGAGCTGGCGTTCCTCAACAGCGGCGTGCGCCTGTTCCTGACCGATGCGCGGCATGAGGAAAGCAAGACGGTAGAACTCTATTATGAGGGCGGCATCGCCGCGTTCGTCAAATATCTCGATCGCAACAAGGCGGCGATGATGCCGGATCCGATCGCGATCTCTGGCACGCGGGACGATGTCACCATCGACGTCGCGCTGGAATGGAACGACAGCTATTACGAGAATGTCCTCGCCTTTACCAACAACATCCCGCAGCGCGACGGCGGCACGCACATCGCCGCCTTTCGCGCAGCGTTGACCCGCACCCTCAACAATTATGCCGACAAGTCGGGCATGCTGAAGAAGGAGAAGGTGTCGCTGACCGGCGAGGATATGCGCGAGGGGCTGACCGCCATCGTCTCGGTTAAACTACCCGATCCCAAATTCTCGTCACAGACCAAGGACAAGCTGGTCTCGTCCGAAGTCCGCCAGCCGCTCGAAAGCCTGATGGCCGACAAGATGGCCGAATGGCTGGAGGAGAACCCCGCGAACGCCAAGCTGATCATCCAGAAAGTGATCGACGCCGCCGCTGCGCGCGAAGCCGCGAAGAAGGCGCGCGAGTTGACGCGGCGCAAGGGCGTGATGGACATCGCCTCGCTGCCCGGCAAGCTGGCCGACTGTCAGGAGCGCGATCCCGCCAAGTCCGAACTGTTCCTGGTCGAGGGCGATTCCGCAGGCGGGTCGGCCAAGCAGGGCCGCGATCGTCATTATCAGGCGATCCTGCCGCTCAAGGGCAAGATCCTGAACGTCGAGCGCGCCCGGTTTGACCGGATGCTGTCGTCCAAGGAGGTCGGCACGCTGATCCAGGCGATGGGCACTGGCATCCGCGACGATTTCAATATCGAGAAGCTGCGTTACCACAAGGTCGTCATCATGACCGACGCGGACGTCGACGGCGCGCATATCCGCACGCTGTTGCTCACCTTCTTCTACCGCCAGATGCCGCAGATCATTGAGAACGGCCATCTCTTCATCGCACAGCCGCCGCTCTACAAGGCGACGCGCGGGCGCAGTGAAGTCTATCTGAAGGACGAGACGGCGCTGGAGCAGTATCTGGTCGACAATGGCGTCGACACGATGGTGCTGGAGAGTCCGGAGGGTAATCGCACCGGGCAGGATCTGCGCGCGCTGATCGATCATGGGCGCAAGCTGCGCGCGGTGATGCGATATGTGCCCCGGCGCTACGACACCCGTATTATCGAGGCGCTGACGCTGGGTGGCGCGCTTGATCCGCAGCTGTCCGACACGGACCGCCTCGCCCGCCTCAACGAATCAATCGCCTGGATGCAGGGCCACGATTCGGAAGCGCGGTGGACCGGCCGGATCAGCGAAGAGGGCGGCTATCATTTCGAACGGCTCTGGCGCGGCGTGACCGACCATCATGTGGTCGAGGCGGCGTTCCTTGGATCGGCCGAGGCCCGCAAGCTGCACAGCCTGGTTGCTGAACAGGCGGGAAGCTATCGGACCGCCAGCCGCCTGGTCACCGCCAAGGCTGCCGCCGCCAGCGAAGAACTGGGCGATGATGAATTGCCGGCCGCGCCGGTCAAGGGCACGTCCATCACTCGGCCTAGCGAACTGCTGGACGCGATCCTCGCGGCGGGCCGCAAGGGGCTGGCGATCCAGCGCTACAAAGGTCTTGGCGAGATGAACGCCGAGCAGCTTTGGGAAACCACGCTCGATCCCAACAACCGCTCGCTGCTCCGAGTCGAGGTCGATCAGGCGGATGTGGCCGATGAAATCTTCACGCGTCTGATGGGCGATGTCGTCGAGCCGCGCCGCGAGTTCATTCAGGAGAATGCGCTGAACGTCGCCAACCTAGACGTCTAAGGCGCGCGCTTCCGGCTTCGTTTCACTATTGCAATAAACGGCTGGTCTGGCACCCGGTCCGCCAAGCCATGAATCGCGCCCACATCGGACACATCGTTAACTATTTGTTAACTATATTGGCGCCAACTGCTTTCTGGAAAAAACAGCGTGTTCATAAACGCTTACCGGGACGCAAGGGATGTTTATAGCGGCAATGATCGTCATCGGACTGGTGTTTGGAGGCCTGCTAGTCCTCGTCGGTCTCGGGCTTTATATCTCCGTCATGGAGCCTGCGAGTCCGGGTGAGCAGATGTGGACCCAAAGTGACAGCTTGAAGGACCAAGCAGGTGCTGAGAGCAGGACTGGTCGGCGTCCAGAGTCACGAGGTCTTGGGGAACGCGAACTGGATGCCCAGCTCACACGGGCGCCTCACGCCTGAGGTAACGCGCGTGGATGTCTTGTGACGATTATTTCAGGAATTCCCGGATTTCGCTGACAAAAGCGTCATGCCGATCATGATGCACCCAGTGACCAGCATTGTCGTATAGGGACACCCGCGCATTAGTGAACCAGCCCAGCCTTCCGTCCTCTGCCGGATTACTTGCCCAGCTTTGCTTGCCGTAGACCAGAAGCGTATCGCAGCTAATCCGGCCCCATAGCGCCTGCTTCTCTTCCCTCGTCAGGTCGATCGGGGCGAAGACACGCAGATAATTGTCGAATTTCCAGCTGTAGGTCCCATCTTCATTCTGGCTGATGCCGTGGATGGTGAGATGCCTGGCGCGTTCGGACGACAGGTGCTTGTTCTCCGCCATCATGCGCGTCAAGGCTTCCTCTATCGTGGCATAGCGTTTGGGCTGGCGGGCGCTCAGTCCGCGCTTTTCCTCTATCCAGTCGGTCAGCCGCTGATGGGTCGGTTTGGCAGCCCATGCCCGTTCCAACGCTGGGGGCGGGCCAAGGCCCTCGATAGCGACCAACTTACGCACCCTCTCTGGATAGAGGCCGGTATAGCGCAGGGCGATATTGCCGCCGAGCGAATGCGCGACGATCGCCAGCGGCGCGAGCGACTGCTGGTGGATGAGCTGCGCGAGGTCGTACACCATCGCCTCCATCCCATAATAGCCCTCTGCGGAATGCGCGCTGTCGCCGTGGCCGCGAAGATCCGGTGCAATGATATGCCATTCGTGGCGTAGTTCGCGGGCGATCCAGTCCCAGTTGCGGCAATGGTCGCGCGTGCCGTGCAGCAGTAACAGCGGCGGCGCATCCGGGTTGCCCCATTCGACATAATGCAGGCGCATGCGCTGTGACATGAACATATGGGACGTAGGTCCATTGTCGTCGGCAGGGATCATTGTCCGTCCTATTCGCCAAGCATTGCCGCAAGCCGCTCCATGAACGCTGCGCCGCGCTCCATCTGTCGGATTTCCACATATTCGTCGGGCTGGTGCGCCTGCTCGATGGAACCCGGCCCGCAGATGACCGTCGAGAATCCCGCCTCCTGAAACTGCCCCGCCTCGGCGGCGTAGGAGACGACACGGGATGGACCATTGTCGTCGGAGAGGAGTCGGGCGATCTTCTCGGCCGCGCCATCGCGTTCCGGGGCGAAGGCGGGGGCGGCGGAATGGCGCTCCACGATAATGCCGGTTTCCGGCCATTTCGCCTTCATCTCCGCGTCCAGCCGCGCGGCCTCCGCCTTGAAGGGCGCCAGCAACGCGTCGACATCGGTCCCCGGCGGTGAGCGGAAATCGAAGGCGAAGCGGCATTCGCGGGCCAGGATGTTGACGGCGGTGCCGCCATTGATCTGCCCGATGGTCAAGGTGGCGTGTGGCGGCGTAAAAAGAGAAGCCGGATCGGCATCACGCTTCATTGTTTCGGCCAAGTCGTTCAGCATCGCCATCAGGCGGATCGCGATCATGTTCGCGGAAATGCCCAGATGCGTCAGGCTGGAATGCGCCTCATGCCCGGTGACGGTGACGACATGGGTCGTGATGCCCTTGTGCCCGGCCACGACTTCCATATTGGTGGGCTCGCCAACGATTACCGCCGCTGGTCGGGGAAGCTGCGCCGCAACCTCACGGATCATGTGCGGCGCGCCGAGGCAACCTATCTCTTCATCATAGGAGAAAGCCAAGTGTGCAGGCCGTCCGGTCCTATCCCGTGAGGCTAGGGTCGGCGCAGCGGCGAGGGCAAGGGCCAGAAAGCCCTTCATGTCGCAGGTGCCACGCCCGTACAGCCGGTCGCCGCGACGGGTGAGGGTGAACGGATCGCTGGTCCAAGGCTGGCCATCCACCGGCACGACATCGGTATGGCCGGACAGGACGATGCCCTGCTCCTTCATTGGACCCAGTGTGGCGTAGAGATTGGCCTTGCGCCCGTCCGCGCTCGCGACCCTGCGCGCGACAACACCAATCGCCGCCAGCCGGCTCTCGACATACTCGATCAGGGCGAGGTTGGAATCGCGCGACGTTGTGTCGAACGCGACAAGGTCGGACAGTATCGACAGGGCGTCGGTGAGGATGGTTTCGCGGGAGGTGGTGATCATGTCCTCTCGATGCCATGCCTCCCCTATCAGGACAATCCCGGGCCTGACAGCAATGCCCGTGAGAATGCGGCTGCACGAATGGCCTCCAGCTTTTCGTCGGCCAGCCCATTTCCCGCCCGGAAGCCGAACAGGATGCGCGCCCATTTCAGCATGACGGGATGGCGCGACAGGAAGAAGCGCAGCCGCGCCCCGGACCGCTGGGCATCCTGACGACCAACGGCCGCGGCCAGTTCCTCAACCGGAAGCGGCGCGGGGAAGGTCGTGAAGCGCCGCGCGACGACCGCGTCGCGCTGTTCCATAAGCATGCCGCTCATGACCGTGCGCTCCGGCTATCGGCACCCAGCACAGGTCCAAGGACCGGTGCGGATGCGGTAAAGGCGACCAGGGCGGCCATCAGCCCTACCAGCGTGTCGCCAATTGCTGTCGCGACGATCAGGGCGATCGACGAAAGCAATGCGGTTCCCGTCAGCGACAGAAGAATGGCGCGGATCGGAAAGCTGTTCCGCAGGCCGCTATGGGTGGCAATGGTCCTCATGGATATCACTCCGGTGCCGGCCGGGGGGGCGGGCTGATGGGATCTTTTTATGGTGGGAATTTTCATTCATAAATAGCAACGTTTTCACATTATCGTTTCCGATATTGTGCTTTCGGTTCAATCTTGCCGATCGTTGCGAAGCCGGGCATGGTGCGCGTCCTATGGCATTCAGACCGGCAATCGCTCCCGTCCTCCTCGCGCTTTTGACATCTGCTTCCGCATGTTCGTCCGGCGCTGATCCGTTGGGAACGGCAGAGGCGGCAAATGCCGCGCGATCTCGCGCAAAATGGCCGCTCCCGGCGGAAACCACCGATGATAATGCGGCAAATGCCATGGAGAATGCCGCAATCGCGGCCGAGCCGGAGAACCAGACTGAGGTCGCCGCAACGAATGCGACAGCGCTCGTTGCCTCCGCTCCGAAACTGCCCAATGATGATCCAGCGGCATTCAGGGCGAAGGGGACAGAGCCCTTCTGGTCGGCAACGCTCGTGGGCGGCACCCTAGTCCTGGATATGCCTGGCAAGGCGTCACGCTATTTCTCTGTGATACGCTCGACATCGGGCGGAACTTTGCGACTGACAGGCAATGGCGTGCAATTGAGTGCAACGCCCGGAGATTGCGACGACGGCATGAGCGATCGCGATTATGGCGAGCGGGTTCAGATCTCGCTTGCAGATTCTGTGCTCAAGGGATGCGGCATCACGGGCACCAGCATCAAATAATAGGCGGCTTTGGGGTAGCAGCGCGCGCTCTTTCCCTCCATATGCGCCGCAATGCACGATGCGCGGCCACCTCATCCCAAGCCCGACGCCGGAGATTTTCCGCTGGGCTTCAAGGAATTCATCGCCCTGATCGCCGGTCTGATGGCGATGAATGCGTTGTCGATCGACCCTATGCTTCCCGCGCTGCCTGCGATGGGCGCGGCGCTTGGCGTTCACAACCCGAACGACCGGCAATGGATCATCACCGCCTATTTCATCGGGCTGGGGGTGGGATCACTCTTCTACGGCTCCCTGTCTGATCGCTATGGGCGGCGGCCGGTCATCATCATCTGCCTGATCCTGATGTTGTTTGCGACCTTGGCCTGCGCGCTGGCGCCGACCTTTACCATCATGCTCGTGGCGCGTGTTGCAGCCGGTTTCTTTGCCGCCGCAGCGCGTGTCATCGCGGTCAGCATCGTCCGCGACCGGTTCAGAGGCGACGGGATGGCGCGGATCATGTCGATCGTGTTCATCGTGTTCATGCTCGTTCCGGTGCTGGCGCCCAGCTTCGGCCAGTTCATCCTGCTGTTCGCGCCATGGCGCTGGATCTTCGGGGGGCTGCTGGTGATCGGCACGATTGTGCTTATCTGGGTCATAAAGCGCCTGCCCGAAACGCTTGATCCTGCGCACCGGGTGGCAATCCATGCGGGAGACATATCTCGTATGCTGTGGACCGTGGTCAGCCATCGCACATCCATCGGTTATATGGTCGCCACCGGCGTGGTGATGGGGGCAATGATCGGTTTCCTGACTTCCGCCCAGCAGATATTCTTCGACATATTCCATGCGCCGAAGATATTCCCCATTGCTTTCGCCGGCATCGCCGGCAGCATGGCCGTTGGCAGCTATTTCAACAGCCGACTTGTCCATGGAATCGGCGCGAGACGAGTCAGCCAGTCCGCCCTGATCGCCTTCATCGCGCTGGGTGCTGGACATACCGTGATGGCATGGGCGGGTCTGGAAACGATGGGGAGCTTTATTGCATTCCAGTCACTGACCATGCTCTGTGTTGCCCTGACCGGTTCTAATTTTGGCGCTATTTCCATGGAGCCTTTCGCCCGCGGGGCGGGCCTCGCCTCGTCCTTTCAGGCATCATTGACCACGATCATCTCGGCGATGCTGGGCGCCATTACGGGCGCGATGTTCAACGGCACGACGTTGCCCATGGCGCTTGGCTTCTTCTGCTATGGCAGCATTGCGCTTCTGCTGGTGGCTTGGGCGGAACGATGGCGGCTCTTCACTCGCCCTCATCATGACGAGATGCGCGATCCGGCGGCCGGCATAATCCGGTGAAAAGCACAAAAAGCCCGCCAGTTCTGCAACTGGCGGGCTTTTTCGATAATTGGGTTGGCTTCAGTTGACCGGCGGCACCGGGATCGGCGGAATGCCCTCGTCGCCCTCATGCGTTTCATCGAAGCCCCGGCCGACATGGCTGCGCTTGTAGCTGTAGGCGTAATAGACGATCAAGCCGACCGTCGCCCAGCCGACGAACATCAGCTTCGTCTCCATGCCCAGGCTGAAGAACAGGTAGATGCACCCGGCAATGGCGATCGGCGCGGTGACCATGATCGCTGGCGTCCGGAACGGGCGAGCGCGATTGGGGTCGGTCTTGCGCAGGACCATGACGGCGATCGACACGGCGGCGAATGCGAATAGCGTACCGGAGTTGGAGATGTCCGCCAGGATGCCGACCGGGAAGAAGGCGGCGAACAGCGCCACGAAGATGCCCGTCAGGATCGTGATGACATGCGGCGTGCGGTAGGTCGGATGGATCTTCGAGAACATGGCCGGGAGCAGACCGTCACGGCTCATGACGAAGAAGATGCGGGTCTGGCCGAACATCATCATCAGGATGACGGAAGGGAGCGCAAGGCCGGCGGCGAGTCCGAGCAGGTTGCCGATTTGCGGCCAGCCGATCTCACGCAGGGTCCAGGCCAGGGCTTCCTTGGAACAGGTGACGGCTTCGGTCCCGGCGGCGGCAAGGGCGGCGCACTGCTGCGACAGCGCGGCGCTGCCCGGCGAGAGCACTTCATGGTTGGGGCCGAACACCGGCTGCGCGCCCACCGTGCCAATCACGCCTGCGGCGACCAGAATGTAGAAGACGGTGCAGATGGCGAGCGAACCGATCAGACCAATCGGCATGTTACGCTGAGGATTCTTGGTTTCCTCGGCGGCGGTGGATACGGCGTCGAAGCCGACATAGGCGAAGAAGATGGACGCGGCGGCTGCGGAAATACCGCCAAAGCCCAGCGGCGCGAAGGGCGTAAACTGCTCCATCCTAATAACGGGCAGCGCCAGAACGACAAACAGTGTGAGCGCAGATACCTTAATCGCCACCAGTACGGCGTTGACGGCGGCGCTTTCCTTGGTGCCGATCACCAGCAGCCAGGTCACCAGCGATGCGATCAGCATTGCGGGCAGGTTGATCATGCCGCCATCGAACGGCCCGCGCGTCAACAGATTCGGTATGTCGAGATGGAATGTATGTTCAATCAACCCAACCACATAGCCAGACCAGCCGACCGACACGGCGCCCGCCGCGACCGCATATTCCAGGATCAGCGCCCAGCCGACCATCCAGGCGATCAGTTCGCCCATCACGGCGTAGCTATAGGTGTAGGCGGAACCGGACACCGGCACCATGGACGCCATTTCGGCGTAGCACAGCGCCGCGACGGCACAGACAAAACCGGCGATCACGAAAGACAGCATCATGCCCGGACCGGCCTTCTGTGCGGCTTCCGCCGTCAGCACGAAGATGCCGGTGCCAATGACGGCTCCGACGCCGAGCATGGTCAACTGGAACGCACCGAGCGAACGGTGCAGCGACTTCTTTTCTGCCGTCGCCAAAATGGCGTCGAGAGACTTGATGCGCCCGAAAATCATGGATGGATGTCTCTTTCCCTTTGCGGCGCGTCGCACGGAGCGCGCGCCCTTATTGCATGGGGAGGGAGACTATCGCCTATTTCGATGTGCGCAAGCATGTTGCAACGGCGTGAAAGTTTTTGAGCGGGGAGGAAGGAGGAGTCTCGTACTCCGTTCGGGCTGAGCTTGTCGAAGCCCTGTCCTTTCCTGAAGAAAAGTACAGCCCTTCGACACTGACACGAGTCCCGAGCCTCGTGTCAGCAGGGCGAACGGATGCTTATGTTACTTCGCCAGCATCGGCCCCAATGGCCGCCCCGCCAGGATATGCACATGAAGATGAGGCACTTCCTGATGCGAATGTGGGCCAACATTCGCGAGCAACCGGTATCCCGGTTCCACAAGACCCGCCTCACGCGCCACCGCGCCGACGGCGCGAATGAACCCAGCAATCTCGGCATCGTCGGCACGCGCCGAAAAATCATCCCAACTGACATACGGGCCCCTGGGAATCACCAAGATATGTGTCGGCGCCTGCGGATTGATGTCGTTGAACGCGAGCGCGTGATCATCCTCGTAGACCTTCGCGCAGGGTATCTCGCCGCGCAGGATTTTCGCGAAGATGTTGCTGTCGTCATAGGGCAGGGTCGCATCGACGGCCATGGGTCACTCCTTGGGGCGGGCGGCTTTCTCGGCGAGGCCCGACACGCCCTCACGCCGGTCAAGTTCCGCATAGACGTCGGCCAGCGGCACATTCATGTCGGCCAAAAGCAAGGAAAGGTGGAAGAGCAGGTCGGCACTTTCCGCCACCACGCCTAAGCGGTCATTTTCCATCGCCGCGATGACAGTTTCGACCGCTTCCTCACCCAGCTTCTGGGCGATCTTGGCGCGACCCCGCGCGGTCAGCTTCGCGACATAGGACGTGTCCGGATCGGCGCTGCGCCGTTCCTTGATCGTGGCTTCCAGTCTGTCGAGGGCGTTGGACATGGCGGTCATTGAGCCGGGGAGAGCTTCTGCGTCAACTCGAAAGTGGACGCCGCGTGGCGATGCCCGCTGCCGATAGCGCCGCATGCGCCTGCGCAATCGTGTGCTGGCCGAAATGAAAGATGGAGGCAGCGAGCACTGCGCTGGCATGGCCCTGCGTCACGCCCTCGACCAGATGCTCCAGCGTGCCGACACCGCCGCTGGCGATCACCGGCACGGATACGGCGTCGGCGATCGTCCGGGTAAGGGCCAGATCATAGCCCGCCTTGGTACCGTCGCCGTCCATAGAGGTTACCAGCAACTCGCCCGCGCCCAGTTCCGCCAGGCGCATGGCATGCTCGACCGCGTCGATGCCCGTGGCGCGGCGGCCGCCATGGGTGAAGATTTCCCAACGGCCCTCTCCAACACGCCGGGCGTCCACCGATCCAACAATGCACTGACTCCCGAACCTATCGGCAATATCGCCGACAACTTCCGGCCGCGCGACCGCCGCGCTGTTCACCGCCACCTTGTCCGCCCCGGCGAGGAGCAACGCGCGCGCATCCTCCGGCGTACGGACGCCCCCGCCGACGGTCACCGGCATGAAGCACACCTCCGCCGTGCGCCGCACGACGTCCAGGATGGTTCCGCGCGCTTCATGACTGGCGGTGATATCCAGAAAGCAAAGCTCGTCCGCTCCGGCCGCGTCATAGACCTTGGCCTGTTCCACCGGATCGCCCGCGTCCCGCAGGTCGACGAAATTCACGCCTTTCACGACGCGGCCATTGGCGACGTCCAGACAGGGGATGACGCGGGTGCGGACGGTCACGCCGCTGCAGCCGCCACGGCCAGCGCTGCCTTCAGGTCCAGGCGTCCGTCATAGAGTGCGCGCCCAGTAATCACCCCTTCGATCCCCGCATCGGCATGCAGGCTGAGGATGCGGATATCGGCGATTCCCGCCACGCCTCCGCTGGCGATCACCGGAATATCAGTCACCCGCGCCAGATCGACCGTTGCCTCGATATTACAGCCCTTCAGCAGGCCATCCCGGCCTACATCGGTGAACAGCAGAGCAGCGACGCCAGCATCCTCGAACCGGCGGGCCATGTCGGCGATCGGCATGTCCGACTTTTCGGCCCAGCCTTCTGTAGCGACAAAACCGTCGCGCGCATCGACGGCGGCGACGATGCCGCCGGGGAACTCCAGCGCCGCGCGCTTCACGAAATCCGGATCCTTGAGAGCCGCCGTGCCGATGACGATGCGCGACACGCCCAGGTCGAACCAGCGCTCTACCGACTCCATCGACCGGATGCCGCCGCCCAGCTGGACGTGACCAGGGAAGGTCTCGACGATCTTCTCGACCGCGCCGGCATTGACGGCATGGCCTGCGAATGCGCCGTCCAGATCGACAACATGTAGATGCATGGCGCCCGCATCCGCGAACAGCATCGCCTGTGCGGCGGGATCGTCGCCATAGACGGTGGCGCGGTCCATATCGCCCTCAGCAAGGCGGACGACCTGTCCACCTTTCAGGTCAATGGCGGGGAAAACGATCAGGGTCACGGCTTCCACTCCAGAAAACGGGACAGGAAGGAGAGGCCATAGCGCTGACTCTTCTCCGGATGGAATTGCACGCCCATGATGCTGTCGCGCGCGACGGCGGCCACGAGCGCTCCGCCATGATCGGTCGTCGCCGCGATATCGGCCGGGTCTGCGGCGTCGAAATGATAGCTGTGCAGGAAATAGGCCTCGCCCGCCTCCAGCAAGGGGTGCGCGGTCGATAGGGTTACGTCGTTCCAACCCATATGCGGCACCTTGATCGTTGCGTCGGCCGGCTCGATCACCCTCACGGTCCCGCCGATCCAGCCGAGCCCCTCATGCCGCCCGAACTCCTCGCCCGCATCGGCCAGCAACTGCATGCCGACGCATACGCCCAGGAAAGGTACGCCTCGGTCCAGCACCGCCGCGCGCATCGCTTCGACCATGCCGTCGATCCCGACCAGCGCATCGCGGCAGGCGCGGAAAGCGCCTACGCCGGGCAGGACGATCCGGTCGGCTTTGGCTACCGCATCGGGATCGGCGGTGATGACGGCGTCGTTCGCGCCCGCCTTCTTCAGAGCATTATGGACCGAGTGCAGATTGCCCGCGCCATAATCGATGAGCGCGATCACGGTTTCAGGCTTTCCAGCCCCGAAGCGACAAAGCTGGGCGAGAATTCGGTAACGGTGAAGTCGGCGACGCCGTGCATGACAAATGGATCGGTCGCCGCTTTCGCTTCGATGTCGTCACGAACGCCCCGTGCGATCAGGATGCCGCCCACGCGCGGAACCTGACGCCCGGCGATCAGCAGCCAGCCGTCGGCCAGCGCCGTTTTGATCCAGGCGACATGCGCGTCCATATGGCTGTCCACCACGTCCAGATCGACCTTGTAGGTGAGCGTGATGACGAACATGCGGCGGTCCTTCTGGAAAGACGGGCTGACTAGGCCCCGCCCAGCGTGCCTTTGGTCGATGGAATGCTGTCGGCCTTGCGCGGGTCGATCTCGACCGCCTGCCGCAGCGCGCGGGCCAGGCCCTTGTAGCAGCTTTCCACAATATGATGGTTGTTGCTGCCGTAGAGATTTTGGACATGCAGGGTGATGCCAGCCGACTGCGCGAAGCTGTGGAACCAGTGCTCGATCAGCTCCGTATCCCATTCGCCCAGCCGCTGCACGTTGAACGCGGCCTTCCACACCAGCCAGGGGCGGCCGGAAATGTCGAGCGCCACGCGGGTCAGCGTCTCGTCCATCGGCGAATAGGCGGTGCCGTACCGCGCGATGCCGCGCTTGTCGCCCAGCGCCTTGGCGATTGCCTCGCCGATCGCGATGCCGGTGTCTTCGGTCGTGTGATGCTGGTCAACATGTAGGTCGCCGACCGTCTTTACGGTCAGGTCGATCAGCGAATGGCGCGAAAGCTGCTCCAGCATATGATCAAGAAAACCGATGCCCGTCGACACGGTATAGAGGCCCGTGCCGTCAAGGTTGACCACCACGTCGATCGACGTTTCCGCAGTCTTTCTGTGGATTTCCGCTGTGCGCATGCGCAGCCCTATAACGGGGATTCCGACGTGTGCAATCCGGGATTGGCCTTGCCCATCGGGCATCGTCGCCCCATTTCAGGCCCTTGACCGCCCCTGCTTCATCGTTAGGTAAGATGCCCGTATGAGTGACGAGCTACCAGACAGCCTGATTCCGTACGATGAAATCGTGCAGGAAGCCCTGCGCGCAGTCGTCGGCCGCGTGCTGGGTGAAGTGGAGCGATCGGGCGGCCTTCCGGGCGGCCATCACTTCTACATCACCTTCAAGACGCATGCGCCGGGCGTGGAAATCCCACGGTCTCTGACCGAGCGTTTCCCGGACGAGATGACGATCGTCCTGCAGAACAAATATTGGGACCTGAAGGTCGGCAGCCAGGCGTTCGAGGTCAGCCTGACCTTCAATCAGGTGCCCGCGCACCTCAACATTCCCTTTGCAGCGATCACCGCCTTCGTCGATCCGGCGGTGAATTTTGCGCTGCAGTTTCAGGTGCAGGACGCCGGCGACGGCCCCGAACCGCATGAGGCGGCAGAGAATGACGCGCCCATCGCGACCAATGAAGACGGCTCCAACGTCGTCACGGTGGATTTCGGCAAGAAGAAATAAGGACTGGCATTCGGCTTTCCGCTGTCCCACATGAGCATCCTGAATTGCGAATGATTCTCAGGAAGGGATTTGCTCATGGCCGACACCCGCACCGAAACCGACAGCATCGGGGCTGTCGAAGTCCCCGCCGACGCCTATTGGGGCGCGCAGACCCAGCGCAGCATCGAGAATTTCCCCTTCGGCGATACGGAGCGGATGCCAATCGGCATCGTCCATGCGCTTGCCATCGTGAAGCAGGCGGCGGCGCGGGTGAACCGGGGTCATGGGCTGGACGGCACACTCGCCGATGCGATCGAGAAGGCAGCGATCGAAGTGATTTCCGGCGCGCATGACGACCAGTTCCCGCTGGTCATCTGGCAGACGGGCAGCGGCACCCAGTCCAACATGAACGTCAATGAAGTGATCGCCGGCCGCGCCAATGAGATGCTGGCGGACATACGCGGCGGCAAGTCGCCGGTACACCCCAATGATCATGTGAATATGGGCCAGTCGTCCAACGACAGCTTCCCGACCGCTCTGCATATCGCCGCGGCGGTTGCGGTGACGCAGAAGCTGTTCCCGGCGCTCGACCGGCTCTTCGCGGCGCTCGACGTCAAGGCGAAGGCGTGGGACCATATCGTCAAGATCGGCCGCACGCACCTGCAGGACGCGACGCCGCTGACGCTGGGCCAAGAATTTTCCGGCTATGCGCATCAGGTCTATCGCGGCCGCAAGCGGATTGAACCGGCGGTGATGCACGGCATGATGGCGCTGGCGCAGGGCGGCACGGCGGTCGGCACTGGCCTCAATGCGCCACATGGTTTCGATGTGGCCGTGGCGCAGGAAATCGCGCAGATCACCGATCTTCCCTTCCGCACCGCCGACAACAAGTTCGAGGCGCTGGCGTCCAACGACCCGCTGGTGCACCTGTCCGGCACATTGAATGCCCTCGCGGTGGCGTTGACCAAGATCGCCAATGACGTGCGTCTGATCGGCTCCGGCCCGCGCTCCGGCCTTGGCGAACTCGACCTGCCCGCCAATGAGCCGGGAAGTTCGATCATGCCGGGGAAGGTCAACCCGACCCAGTGCGAAATGCTGACGATGGTCGCAGCCCAAGTGATCGGTAATCATCAGGCGGTGACGGTCGGCGGGCTGCAGGGGCATCTGGAACTCAATGTCTTCAAGCCGATGATCGGCGCGGCGGTGCTGCGCTCCATCCATCTGCTGTCTGTCGGCATGGACAGCTTCGCCGAACGCTGCATCGAAGGGCTCGAGGCGAACGAGACGCGGATCGGCGAACTGGTCGACCGCTCGCTGATGCTGGTGACGGCGCTGGCTCCAGAAATCGGCTATGATAATGCCGCCAAGATCGCCAAGCATGCCCATGCCGAAGGGCTGACGCTGAAACAGGCGGGGTTGGCGCTGGGCTTGGTCGATGAGGCGACGTTCGACAGGCTGGTGAAGCCGGAGGAGATGGTGGGGCGGTAAGGCGCCAGTGTGCTCCTGCGAAAGCAGGAGTCCAGTCCCGCCGTTTGAACTAGGCTCCTGCTTTCGCAGGAGCACGCGGCATTTTCAGTGATCAAAGGACGACCTGAATCCACCGCTTCCCGGAACCGTTTCATCGCCCTATACATTAGGTATGGCAGACGACATCGAACAGGGACAGACGAAGATGCGGATGCTTGGCAGGATTGCGACCACAATCATCGGGACCCGCATCGCGGCCGAAACCGGCAAGGCGGGCCTTGTGGGCGCGGCTGCCGGCATGCTGGCCACGCGCGTTCTCACGCGATCGCCGCTGGGCGCCATCGCCATCGGCGGCGCCTATGTCGCGCACAAGCTGTGGCAGAAGAAGAAAGAGATCGACAAAAAGGGTCCGCACGAGACCGCCGTTGAGGATGGGCTGATCACCGATGGACGGCGTAAGAATGGCCATCACGCGCTTGCGCCCCTCAAAACCCGCGTCGCCTATCGCAAGTCGCGGCCCAAAAAGCCTGTGTCGCCGGTCACGCCCCCGCCTGCCATACCCTGACGGCGTCGATCGGCGCTGCCAGCATCAGGATATTAAGCGTCAGATTGTCACGAATCGCCCATAGCGTGAACAGTTCAAATGCGATGGCGGTCAGGATCGTGACTTTGGCTGGCACGCGTGACGCGAACAAAAAGCCAAGCATCATCATGCCGATATCGCTCATGGAATTGAGCACGCTGTCGCCATTATAGCCCAGCGCGATCGTCGCCGTGCGATAGCGGTCGATGATGATCGGCGAGTTTTCCAGTATCTCCCAACCGCTCTCCAGAGTTACGGCAAGCGCTAGCCGGACGGGCACCGAATAACGGCGCAAGAGCAGCCAGCCGCCACCGAAGAACAGAAAGCCATGGATGATATGGCTGAAACTGTACCAGTCGCTTAGCTGCTGACTGTCCTGGTTGCTGTTGATCGCCCCGTGCCACAGGCTGATTGTGCCGCACGTGCAGATCGGCGGGCGGCCCATGGCGATCAGGATCGTTGCGGTGGCTATGATGAGGAAAAGGATGGTCATTCCCGCAATACGGCGTTTTGTCATCATTGTCCCCTCTTGCAAAAACGCCCTTTCGCCGTCACTAGCAGGCATGGCAGACAGCATCCAGTCGGACCCCCATGGCTTCAAGCGGCGCGGCGTCCTGTTCGTGCTCTCCTCCCCCTCGGGCGCGGGCAAATCCACGATAGCGCGCAAGCTGCTCGCCGCCGATCCGACGTTGCAGATGTCGGTTTCGGCTACGACCCGGCCGATCCGCCCTGGCGAGGTCGACGGGAAGGACTATCATTTCGTCGATCTGGAGCGGTTTCGGGCAATGGTCGCGGAAAACGAGTTTCTGGAATGGGCGCATGTGTTCGGCCATCGCTACGGCACGCCGCGCGCGCCGGTGGAGGCGATGCTGAAGTCGGGCAGGGATGTGCTGTTCGACATTGACTGGCAGGGCGCGCAGCAACTTTATCAGATTGCCGGCGGAGACGTCGTCCGCGTGTTCATCCTGCCGCCGTCGCTGGAGGAGCTGGAAAGCCGCCTGCGCGGCCGCGCGACCGATAGCGAGGAAGTGATATTGGGCCGCATGTCCCGCGCGGCGGGGGAGATCGCCCACTGGGACGGCTATGATTATGTGCTGTGCAATGACGACGCCGAAAGCTGCTTCCTGAAGGTCAAGACGATCCTTGAGTCGGAGCGGATGAAGCGCAGCCGCCAGACGGGCCTCATCGGGTTTGTCCGCAAGCTTGGCCGGGCCGTTCCCGATAGTGATTGACCTTCCCACGCTGTAGGGCCAGCCTGTATGACCAGTTCCGAAAACGGGAGGGTTGCAATGATACGCGCCACAATCGGCGGCTTGTTCGGCGGGCTCGCCCTGTTCCTGACAGGGTTTATCTTCTGGGGCACGCCCCTGTCCGGCCTCGCCTTCTCGACGGCTGAACAGCAGGCGAGCGCCAATCTTCAGGCGGCCATGGCGCAGGCGCTGACGCAGACCGGCACCGGCGTCTATGTGATCCCCTCACCCGCGACGAGCGCCGGCACGGTCCTCTACGGCAAGGGGCCAGTGGCGCAGGTCTTCTTCAACACCAGCGGCTTTCCGGTGATGGATAATGGCGGCCTGATTGCCGGGCTGATCCTGTCGCTGGTGGTCGGCGTACTGATCGCGGTGGCTCTGCGCCTGATGGCCAATGACTTCACCGCGCGCGTAAAGCTGACCCTGCTGTTCAGCGGCGCAGCAGTGCTGTGGATGCACATCGGCCAGCCGATCTTCAACCACGCGCCCTGGCGCTATTTCCTGTATCTCGCGTTCAGCGATTTCGTAGGACTGGTGGTGGCCGGCGTCATAGCCGCGCGCTGGTTCATGGCCAAGGGCGAGGTTGCGCCGCCGTCGTGAGATGGGCGCGTTTGACGCCGGATTGAATCCCACATCCGTTCGCTTCGAGCTTGTCGAGAAGCCTTCGCCGGTTTCTCGACTGCGCTCGAAACGAACGGATGTGGTGAACCCTACTTCGTGCCCGTCAGCGCCTGCGCAGAGGGCTTGTTGACCGCATCGACCGATCCGTCCGCCAGCATCTTCTTGCTCGTCGCCACGGCCTCTTCCTTCAGCTTGGCGTCGGCGGTCGTCTGGCTTGCGCCGATCAGGCCTGACAGCAACAGGTTGTTGGCGGCCGGGTCCGTTGCCTTCTCCGCTACGGACTTGCGGGCCAGGGTGATGGCTTCGGCATAGAGCGGGTCAGCGCCGGCCTTGTCCTGCTTGGACAGTTTAGCGTTGCCCAGCTGAACGAGGATGCCGGCAAGGATGTCGCGGCTGGCGGCGTCGGTGGGCTTGGCGGCGACGACTTTGCGCCAGTGCGGCGCGGATTCCTCGAACAGCGCAACGACGACGTCGGGCTTGTTCAGCGCGCTGTTGGCGGCGGCGTCGGCATAGAGCGCGTTGGCGAGGAAGTTCACATTGTCAATATTGTCCGGCTGTGCCTGAACGGCGGCGCGGATGGCGGGCAATGCGGCGTCATATTTCGCCACGGCCCCGGCATTGTCGCCGGTCTGCTGGGCCTGCTGGCCAGCGGTGAAATCCGTGACTGCCTTGTTGAATGCTGCCACCTGTTCCGGGGTCATCGGCGTTGCGGCTGGCGCTGCGGCGGCGCCCTGCGCGATTGCCGGAGCCGCGATGGCGAGCGGCGAGGCAAGGACGAGAAGGGCGGAAAGGGCAGTCAGTTTCAACGTCAGGGTCTCCTTCAAAGGGGCGTCAAATCTTTCACTAGGTCGAACGGATACCAGTCATAACGGTTCCGTTTCACCTTCCCGCCAATCTGCAGAAGGCAACGGCGGAGTCAAATTCCGCACGACGCTGCGCCCTGTGGGCTGCCGCCTGATCGTCCTCGCCCCAAAGTTCGGCCTGCCATAGTTCGTCCAGCTCGGTCGCTTGCCAGATCGTATCGGGTGCGAACCCGCCCTCCACTAGGGCAAGGCCGCAGACCAGCGAGCCGCCGATGCTCACCAGCGTGGACAGGCCGGCCAGCAGAAAGGGGTCGAGGGCAGCGACGACTGCATGAAGGCGCGCGATCGTCTCGTCGGGCTGCGCAACGGGGAGAATGCCCGTAGTGACCCGGAACGCTATGTCATAGCGATCTCTTGCCCAATCCAGCAGCGGGTCCCATTCTACCGTCTGCCTTGCGACGAGCGGCGTCGGGCTGTCGGCGCGATAGCAAAGCAGGTCGCCCTCGCCATAGCGCGCAACCCCGGCCGCGAAAGAGCCGTGGTTGGGCGCGATCTGGTCTATGGCGGCATTGGCGAAGCCGGTGGCGGTCATCGCGCGCGGATCGATGTCCTCCCCCTGCGCGGCCCATTCAGCGGCCACCGCATCGCCCATGGGTGCCGTGGGCAGAGTGAGCAGCGCGCGCGCAGGCGTGCGGACGGGTCGGCCGTCGAGATGAACCGCGAAGCCACCCTCCACCGGAATGGCGATGGCCTCCTTGTAGAACCGCTTCACCGGAACGTCCTCACGCGCCTGGGGGCGTCCGCCAGGCGCGCAGCAGCATGCGGGGCACGATGATCGTCTGGACCATGCCCACCGTCGCAACGATTGCGCCCATGATCTTCGCCTTGTCGCCCTGCACCCAGCCAAAGCGCTGCATCATGATCAGGAAGCCGAACATGACCATGAACACGCCGGACAGGCGGAACAGGTTGATGATGAGGAAGCGCTGGCGGGCGGCGCGATCGTCTTGGGTCATGGGACGCCGATATGGCGGGCAAGTTCGCGGCTGTCCACTGCGACGGCGGCGGCCCCGGACTCAAGTAACAGCTCCGGCGGGTGATAGCCCCATGCCACGCCGATCCCCCGCACGCCCGCATTCACCGCCATTTCGATGTCGAAGCTAGTGTCGCCGATCATCACCGTCGTTTCCGGGGATGCGCCCGCGTCCGCCATGGCCTGCACGATCATGGAAGGGTGCGGCTTGGACGGGTGCCGGTCTGCGGTTTGCAGCGTCACGAACCGGTCGATGATGCCATGATGGGTAAGGCAGAGATTGAGGCCACGATCGGACTTGCCGGTGGCGACGCCGAGCAGCCACCCTTGCGTGTCTAGCGCTGCGATCAGGTCAGCGATCCCGTCATAAAGCGGCTCGCTGACCGCTCCGCCTGCGCGCATCGCGCGGAACGCCGTCTTGTAGTGATCGGCCACATGATCATGGAACGCCGCATCAGTACCCGGAAGCAGGTGCGCAACGGCATGGGGCAGCGATAGGCCGACGACCGAGAGAATGTCCAGCCGCTCCGGCGGGGGCAGCTTCACGGCCTCGAAGGCCCGCGTCATGGCGGCGCAGATGCTGTGCTGGCTGTCGACCAGTGTGCCGTCGCAGTCGAAGATGACGAGGTGGTTGGTCATGGCGTCCGCCTCTTACCCTGTTGGGTTCGAGTGGCCGGGAGAGCAGTTCTCAACAGGCCCGAACCGAACGGATGTGGGAGGTGCAGCGGTCAATTAGTCCCCCGTCCGCGCCTTTCACCCCGACGCTCCTTGCGTACCGCCTTTGCGTGCTGGCGCGCGAATTTCTTTTCGTCCTCGCGGGTGGGCGTGGTGTCGATTTCCTCGTCCAGCGGCATGTCGCCGAGCGTGAGGTCAAAGCCCAGATCCTCCAGGCTCTCTCGGAAATGGCTCGGCAATTCCGCCTTCACATCGACATGCCCGCCATCGGGGTGATCGATGCGGATGCGGCGGGCGTGGAGGTGCATCTTGCGGCTGATCGTGCCGGAGAGGAACGCCTCCTTGCCACCATATTTGCCGTCGCCGACGATCGGGTTGCCGATCGCCGCCATGTGCACGCGCAGTTGATGCGTGCGGCCGGAGAAAGGCTGGAGCTCCACCCAGGCGGCGCGATTACCCGCGCGTTCGATCACGCGATAGCGCGTGCGGGCGGGCAGGCCTTCCTTTTCATCGACATGCATCTTCTCGCCGCCGGTACCCGGCTGCTTGGATAGCGGCAGGTCGATCATGCCGTCATGCACGTTCGGTACGCCAATGACGATCGCCCAATAGACCTTGCGGGCGGTGCGGCTGGAGAAGGCCTTGGCGAAATAGCCCGCCGACCGCGCCGACCGGGCAATCAGCAGCGCGCCGGACGTGTCCTTGTCCAGCCGGTGGACCAGCTTGGGCCGCTGCTCATGGTCGAACTGCAGCGCATCGAGTAAGCGGTCGACATGCGTGTCTGTCTTGGTGCCGCCCTGCGTCGCCAGGCCCGGCGGCTTGTTGATGACGATCGCCTGCGCATCAGTGTGGATCACCATCTCCTGCGCATAGGCGATCTCGTCCGGCGTCAGGTCGATGATGCGCTCGCGCTTGGCGCGTTCCGGCTTGTCGGGGCGGGGCGCCTTCTCCTCGGCCGGGGGCACACGTATCGTCTGTCCCTCGGTGATTCGGTCGCCGGGCGCGGCGCGGGCGCCATCGACACGCAACTGGCCTGTGCGCGACCAGCGCGACACGATGTTGAAGCCGACATCGGGCAGGTTGCGCTGGAACCAGCGGTCCAGGCGGATGCCGTCATCGTCATGGGACACGCGGAATTGACGCACGTCCAGCGTGACGCCTGCTGCTTTGGCTGGGGCCGCTGCGACCGGTTTGGCGACGGGCTTCGGCGCGGCCGCGCGGGCGGCTGGCTTAGGCTTTGCGTTCGTCGCTTTCGTTGCGCGCGCCGGGCCGCCTTTGCCGCCCGTCTTCTCACCGGGTTTGCCGAATTTCGCGCCGAGTTTGCCGCCACGGCCCTCGGGCTTGCCCGTTTTACCGGGAGCAGAGGGGCGTCCGCGCCCGCCTGCGCCCTTGGCTGGCCCGCTGCCGGGTCCTTTGGTCGGGGTTTTCATGCGAGGCTCCTGACCGCGAATATGCCGATCGCCAGCGCGCCGACTGCGCCGACGACGGACGCCAGCACATAGAATAGCGCCGTCATCGTCTCCCCACGCTGTATCATGGAGAAGGTCTCCAGACTGAACGCGGAGAAAGTGGTGAATCCGCCGATCACGCCGACGCCGAGCAAAAGGCGGAAATTCTCACCACTTCCGCCCGAACGGGCAAGGCATCCGGCCAGAACGCCCATGGCGAAACCGCCGATCAGGTTTGCGAGCAGCGTACCCCAGGGATAGCCGGGACCGAACAGATAGGTGGCGAGCCGTCCGAGATTGTAGCGCAGGGCCGAGCCCACGGCGCCGCCGCCCATGACGAGAAGGGTGTTGATCATCGCAACGCCCTAGTCGGAATCGCGGACGAAAGAAATGCCGGGTTTCCGGGTGTGTCGCTTGGGCTGTTACACTTTCGTGAAACAATGCTAAGGGCGACCTATTGGGAGCGGATAACAGCAAGTGGCTGACCTGAACGACATCATCCATTACCAGTTGCTGGCAAAGGAAGCGCGACGTCGCGCAGACAGCACGGAGGACCCGGACCTTGCCCGCCGCTATCGGGAGATTGCGGTCAAGCATGAACGCGCGGCGCGCAAGCTGGCGGGTGAGACGGATGGTCAGTAGATACTTTCGCGCATGACGATGTTAGCTGATCTAACCCCGTTCGTGCTGAGTAGAGACTGAGCTTGTCGAAGGCTCATATCGAAGCATTTTAACGCCGAGCTTGGATCCTTCGATACGCCATTTCGACTTCGTTCAATGGCTACTCAGGACGAACGGAAAATGTGATCTCACCGTATTCTACGGCTCAGCCGCGTCAGGCCGCCCATGCTTGCCGGTAGATCGCCTGGATTTCTTCGGAAGATGGAACGACCGGATTGTTTGCCGGCGATCCCGACGCCAGCGCCTGTTCAGCCATCAGGGGCAACAGGGTGGTCCATTTCTCCGGGTCGATGCCGAAGGCGGCCGGGCTGGGAACCTGCAGATCGGCGTTTAGCCGCTCCAGTTCCTCGATCAGCTTGCCCACCGCGCCCTGATTGCTTTCCTCGCCGTTCGCAATGCCCATCGCCCGCGCGCAATCCGTATAGCGCACCAGCGCGGACGGCGCGGAAAAGGCCGTCACCATGGGCAGCAGCATCGCGTTGGACAGGCCGTGGGGCACATGGAAATGCGCGCCGATCGGTCGGCTCATCCCATGCACCAGCGCAACGCTGGCGTTGGAAAAGGCGATGCCCGCCTGGGTCGATCCGAACATCATCGCTTCCCGGGCGTCGCGATCCTGTGGGTCGGCCCATACGCGGCGCAGGTTGGGCGCGATCGCCTGCATCGCCGACAGGGCGAATGTGTCGGAGAAGCTGTTTGCCCGGCGCGAGACATAGGCTTCCATCGCATGGGTGAGCGCGTCGATGCCGGTATCTGCCGTCAGGCGCGGCGGCATGGTCAGCGTCAGCTCGAAGTCGACGAGCGCGGCAATGGGGAGATAAGCGAGGCCGGCGCACAGCATCTTCTCGTCGCTGGTTTCGTCGGTGATGATGGTGAATCGCGTGGCTTCCGATCCGGTTCCCGCCGTGGTCGAAATGGCGATGACGGGCAGGCCCGGCATGTCCTGAAGGTGCGGCGTCTTGTAATCGCGGCATGCGCCGCCGTGTCGGGCAAGCACGGCGATCATCTTGGCGCTGTCGATGGGACTGCCGCCGCCGAATCCAACGACGCAGTCATGGTCGCCCTCCAGCAGGCAGGCGCGCGCGGCCTCTATTGAGGCTGCGGTCGGCTCCGCCACCGTGTCGGAAAAGATGCGCGCCGCCATGCCGGCCGTTGCAAGGCCGTCCGCGATCATCGTCGCGCGGCCCGTGTCATAGAGGAACCGGTCGGTGACGATCAGAGGGCGTCCAAGGCCCAGCGACGCCAGCAGGTCGGGCAGGTCCGCCGATGCGCCAGCGCCGATCCGCATGATGCGCGGCAGGGTGATGTTGGACGGCATGTCTCTCTCCATTCATCCGCAAGATAGCCGGGCGGATGAAGGGACGTACAGGAAAATGCGGACTATCGGGGCGCTGATTTGTCGCAGTTTTGCGGTGGGTTGTTTCCGGGGGGCTCAGTGCATCTCCGAAGCCATGGCGTTCTTGCCGCGAAAGGCCGCTTGCTTGCGGATATCGACCAGCGGCTCCTCGAAATCCAGGCGGAAACGCTCATCCTCTATCCAGCTGACGATGGCGGGCACCTTCACGCCGTTGCGGACGAGCAGAGCATAGCTGTCGCAGGGCGGCTGCTTCGCGCCCTTGGCGATCACGCCTTCCTGCGTGAAGTCCATGACGGTGATCGGCAGCTTTCCGCGCGCTGAAAACAGGAAGGCGGGAAGGGGATGAAGAACCCCGAGCGGAGCAACGGGCTGCGGCTGGCTGGCGGCTTGGGTGTCGAGGGGTGCCAGGGCAGTCATGCGCGCGTCTCCATGCCGGGGGAATATCGTTTCCCGAAAATGGAGGAAGGTGGTTAACGAAAGGTTACCGGAACGATGCCCTTCGGCTGTCCTACGCACATATTCCGCACTAAAAGGACACCGCTGCTTCTCATCGTTAGTCCGTATTCTCTCGTTCTTTCCGATAGGATCATGCCAACGCAACAAAATGTCGAGTTTCTAGGGAAAAGTGGGAAGCGAATGCGTTTCCGCTCGTCCGGCTATTTACCGTTGTTCGCCACGATATCCACCGACGTGCCGCCGCCCGGCGCATTGGCGAAGGTGATGAAGTAAGCGCCCCCATCCTTCGTGCGCGTACCGCCCAAGAAATGCTGGCCGTCGAGCAATTGATGCTCCGCGTCATAGCCGTTTCGGCGGGCGATGGTGTAATAGTAATCCATCACCGTCTGCATGGGCACGGCCGAGACGAAACTCGCGCCGCGCAGGCCGCATTGGCCGTCATTGCCGGCGGCTTCCATCAGGCGCGCACCGGGATAGATGGGAAAGGCGGCGGGCAGGCGTTCCGCCCAGCCGGCCGCATAGTTCAGGCTGCCACAGCCTTTGCCCGTACCGCTATCCCGCGCCAGAGCGCCCAAAGTCGCCGGGCGATTGGCGGCGCAGTCCGTGCAGGCTTCGCCCTTCGTTGGGGCGGGGGTGCTTTCCAGGCGACCGCCGGCGAGCTTCAGGGCCTGCGCGGCGGAGGCCTTGGCGTTGGCAGGCAGGACGGGGACCGCCCCGCTCAGTGGCTTTTCGCCTGCGCGGACGGCGCGCGCGTTGGACTGGCCGGCCAGATCGGGATCGGTCGCGAGCGGCCCTTCAAGCGCGCCGCGCAGCGCCGGATCGCTCATGTCATTCGTCAGGCGCGCGTCCAGTTCTGCCAGGTTATTGGCGTCGCTGTCCCCGCCGCAGGCGGCCAGAAGCAGCGGCAGCGCAAGGAAGCTGGCCCTCGCCATGGGACAGGAACGCAAGAACCGGGAAGCCATCACCATCCGTCTCCTTCATCCTGACGATCGCAGGACAGGGTAAAGCATTGCCGGGGGAATGGAGTAAATGCCTCAATTTTCGTTTAACCCCGCGCCTATGTCGCAACTTGACGCACGGATGCTTGCCCTTCGGGGAAAGCAGGGCCATCTTGTGGGCATGTTCAACATCCTTTCCGTGCTGATCGGGCTTTTCGCCCTGCTGCTGATGATCCCGACGGTCATCCCGCTGCTGGGATGGGCGAACTGGTTCATTCTGCCGGTCGCGGTCGTAGGCCTGTTGTTCGGCCTGCTGTCCTCCCGGACCAGCGGCCGCAATCTCTGCCTTGTCGTCATTGCGCTCGGCGCCTTCCGCCTGTTTCTGGGCGGGGGCATCATATAACGCGCGACAGGGGGATGGCATCGCAAGAGCATGAAGGCGGCCCGCCCGCCAATGGCATAGGCTATGCGCTCGGCTGCTATTTCCTGTGGGGGCTGCTGCCGCTTTATTTCCATATGCTGGACAAGGTGACCCCGACGGAGATCGTCTCGCAGCGGGTAGTCTGGTCCCTGGCGCTTGTGGTCGGGATCATCGCGGCGCGCACAGGGCTGACCGCCTTTTTCGATGTGCTCCGCAACAAGCGGCTGATGGCGCCGCTGTCGGCCTCCGCCGCGCTGATCTGCACCAACTGGCTTGTCTATATCTGGGCGGTGCATAACGACCATGTCATTGCCGCGAGCCTTGGCTATTTCCTCAACCCGTTGGTCAATATCCTGTTGGGCTATCTGTTCCTGAAGGAACGGTTGCGGCGTGGGCAGGTGTTCGCCGTCGCGGTGGCTGCGCTTGGCGTCGGGATTCTCGCTGCGGCGGCGCTCGATACGTTGTGGATCAGCCTTACACTGGCGCTGAGCTTCGGGCTCTATGGGCTGGTGCGCAAGATCACGCCGGTTGCGCCGATGCGCGGGCTGGGCGCGGAGACCGTGCTGCTGACGCCCTTCGCGATTGCCTATCTACTGTGGTTGAATGCGCATGGTGGGCTGGCGTTCGGGACGGATGCGAAGACGACCAGTCTATTGATCCTGTCGGGCGCGATCACGGCCACGCCGTTGCTGCTGTTCGCGATTGCGGCCCAGCGCCTCTCGATGGCGACGTTGGGAATCATGCAGTATCTGGCCCCGACCCTGCAGTTCCTGACCGGCATCTTGATATTCGGCGAAACGCTTAGCCGCGGTCAGATGCTCAGCTTCTCATTGATCTGGCTGGGCCTGATCCTGTTCACGATCGATTCGCTGCGGGGCATGCGCGCGGCGCGGCTGGCCGCTGTTTAGGCGCCGAACTCGGTACCCTCGAAGCGGACGGGTTCGCCGATCGCTGCGTTTGCCAGGCTGTCCTCCCACATCACCCGGTTGCCGCGGATGATGGTGCCGACGGCCTTGCCGGTCAGCTCCATGCCCTCGAACGGCGACCATGCGCAGCGCGAAGCGAGCCAGTCGCCGCCGACGGTCCAGCGCTTCTTGAGGTCAACGACGGTAAAATCCGCGTCATAGCCAATGGCGATACGGCCCTTGCCGACCAGGCCAAACACGCGCTGCGGCCCGGAACTGGTCAGCTCGATGAAGCGGCGGAGCGTGGTCCGTCCGTTGGCGACATGGTCGAGCAGCAGCGGCACCAGCGTCTGCACGCCGGGCATACCGCTGGGTGAGGCCGGGTAGGTCTTGGCCTTCTCCTCGATCGTATGGGGCGCATGGTCGGAGCCTAGAACGTCCGGCACGCCCTGATTGAGCCAGCGCCACAGGCCGTCGCGATGCGCGCCGCTACGGATCGGCGGGTTCATCTGCGCATAGGTGCCGAGCGCAGGATAGGCTTCCTCGCCCGCCAGGGTCAGATGCTGGGGCGTCACCTCACAGGTCGCGATATCCTTATTCTGCGCGATATATTCCAGCTCTGCAGGGGTCGTGATGTGCAGGATGTGGATACGGCGGCGCGCCTGCCGGGCCAGCGCGATGATCCGCTTGGTCGCGATCATCGCGCTTTCGTCGTCGCGCCAGACGGGGTGGGAGGAGGGATCACCCTCGACGCGATAATCCTTGCGGGCATTCATCCGGGTCTCATCTTCGGCGTGAATCGCGACGCGGCGGTGGCCGGATGCCAGCACGCGGGCGAGCGCATTGTCGTCATCGACGAGCAGGCTTCCAGTCGACGCGCCCATGAATATTTTGACACCGGCCGTCCCTGGAATGCGCTCAATATCCTTCAGATTTTCCGCATTGTCGGCGGTGGCACCGACATAAAAGGCATGATCGCACCACATGCGATGATGCGCGCGCTTCAGCTTGTCATGCACGCGCTCGGCCGTGTCGGTGTTCGGATTGGTGTTGGGCATCTCGAACACAGCCGTCACGCCGCCGAGCACCGCCGCGCGACTGCCCGATTCGAGATCTTCCTTATGCTCCAGCCCCGGCTCGCGGAAATGCACCTGGCTGTCGATGCAGCCGGGCAGAACATCGAGTCCCGCGCAATCAATTGTTTCCCCTGCATCGCCAAGGTTGGAGCCGATCGCGGCGATCTTGCCGCCCCGCACGCCGATATCGGTCTGCTCCGATCCGCCGGGCGTGTGGATCGTGCCGTTCTTGAGGATCAAGTCGAAAGTCTGTGTCATGGCGCTTTCCGGTCAACGGCTTGGATATGATGCGCAACTGTCCTACCTAAAGCCCATGCCAGACACCACCCTCATCGACCGCGCCATCATCCGCATTTCGGGGGAGGAGGCGCGGCCTTTCCTGCAGGGCTTGCTGACACAGGATGTGATGGCCGTCCGGGACGATGCGCCGCTCTGGGCGGGCTTGCTGACGCCGCAGGGCAAGGCGCTGTTCGATTTCATCCTGTGGGGGGATGGCGAGGATATCCTGATCGATTGCGAGGCGGAACAGGCCGATGCGCTGGCGCGGCGGCTTACGCTCTACCGCCTGCGTCGCAAGGTGGTGATCGCCCGCGATGAGGGTCTGGCGGTGCATTGGGCGCTGGAAGCGGAGGGCAAGCCCCTCGATCCGCGCCTGCCGGAACTCGGGCATCGCTGGCTCGCCCCGGCGGACGGCGGGAACGCAACGGCCGCTTGGAGATGCCATCGCCTGTCGCTTGGTGTGCTGGAGGGCGTAGCGGAACTGGGGCAGGACCAGACGCTGTGGTTGGAGGCCAATGCGGAGGAACTGAACGGCGTCAACTACACCAAGGGCTGCTATATCGGGCAGGAGAACACCGCCCGCATGCATTACCGCAACAAGGTCAATCGCCGGCTGGTGGCGATCCCGCTGACGGAAACGGACGAAAAGCGCCAGCGGCTGGCGCTCCCCGAACTCGGGCTGTCGATCGAACTGCGCCGGGTGGAGGATATGGGCACACTCCCGCTGCCCGGCTGGCTGGCGAAGGCGATCATGGAGCCTGCCGGGGAATGATCTCAGCACTCATGCCCCACCTCCGTTCGTTTCGAGCGAAGTCGAGAAGCCTTGCGCATCTGTTTCTCGACTTCGCTCGAAACGAACGGAGGTGGGCGCTTCTAGTCGCCATACTCCTATCGCTCCCTACTTCAGCGCAGGCCGACACGCCGTGGAAGCTGGTGAAGACCTATCCGCACGATCCTGCCGCCTTTACCGAAGGGCTCTTCTTCCGTGACGGGACGCTGTACGAAAGCACTGGCATGGCCGGAAAATCGGACATCCGGCAAGTGCGGCTGAAGGATGGCAAGGTGCTGCGCCGGGTGACTTTAGACCCGCAATATTTCGGCGAAGGCATTGTCGACTGGGGCGACACCATCGTCAGCCTGACGTGGCGGCATCGGCATGGCTTCGTGTGGAAGCTGGATGATTTCAAGCAGCAGTCGACGTTCGAATATGAGGGCGAGGGATGGGGCCTGACGCGCGAGCCGCGCTGGATCATCATGAGCGACGGCACTTATAAACTGCGCTTTCTCGACCCAAAGACCCTGCAGGAGGTGCGTCGCATCACCGTGACATGGAATGGCAAGCCGGTCCCGCTGCTCAATGAACTGGAGTGGGTGAAGGGCGAGATTCTCGCCAATGTCTGGTATGACAAGCGCATCGCCCGGATCGATCCTGGGACGGGTGCGGTTATCGATTGGATCGACCTGTCGCCACTGGTGACGAAGGTGAAGGCCACGGACCCCGACGCCGTACTGAACGGCATCGCCTATGATGCCAAGGCAGACCGGCTGTTCGTGACAGGGAAATATTGGCCCAAGCTGTTCGAGATAAAGCTGGAGCGGTAGATATGCCGAACCTCCGCCGCACCGCGGCGGAGGCTCTTTGGCTCATTGGATGATCAGGGATTCGAGACGGTGGTCGTCGTCTTTTCCGTCACCGCCGTGTGCGTGGGGGTGGTTGTCTTCACGACCTTGCGCTTAGGCGTGGAGCCGCTGCTCTTGACGGTTTCCGTGGTCACGGTGGTGGTGGTCGGCGCAGCTGCGGCAGCGCGCGCAACCTGTGCTTCCGCCTTGGCGTTTGTCGCGGCCTGCTCTGCCACGTCGGCGCGGGCATTGGCGTTGACTGCCTCCTGCTGCGCCGCGGCGGTGCTTTCCACCTGTGCCTGCGCATTCAGGTCAGCGGTCTGGTTGGTCTCGCCAATCACGGTATCGGCATATTGCTGTGCCTGAACCGCAGACTCGATCGCCTTCTGCTCCTTACCGCTCTTATATTCTTCATTGGCCATGCGCAGGGCTGCCTGCGCCTTTGCAAGCGTTTCGGGCGAGGTCGTGGTGCCGTTCTTAATCCGCATGGCGGCGTCGATCTTGCCCTGTGCCTGGGCGATGGCCGCCAGCGCGCGCTCTTCGTCACCGGCAAGGGCTGGGGTCGCCACCATGGCAAGGGCGGAAGCGGCGATAAGGCCGCGCATGGCTATACTGATCTTACGCATTCCAACTCTCCTCTTGAAATTGTGGGCGGAGAACGTGCGGTTTATGGCGCGGTTCCGGCCTATGGCCCCCGCGCCGTGTCAGGATGCCGTCCGCTGGATTGGAGACTCGGAAAATCTACAATAAATTCAAAACGGTAGGAAAAATCTGGCCAAGCCACCCGCTGTCACGCAATATCCACCCGCAAACGGCAGTGAGAAGATGTGATGAGCGACAAGGAGAGTTCCGACGGTTCATCGCCATCTGCGATGATCGACGCCAGGATCAGCGAACTTGGTGACTGGCGCGGCGCAATGCTCGCCCGAATTCGCACTGTCATCAGGCGGGCCATTCCCGATGTGGTTGAGGAATGGAAATGGCGGGGCGTACCCGTATGGTATTGCGGTGGCATGATCTGTACCGGCGAGACCTACAAGACTGCGGTGAAGATGACCTTCGCTAAGGGCGCCGCGCTGGACGACCCGTCAGGCCTGTTCAATTCCAGTCTGGACGGCAATGTCAGGCGCGCCATCGACTTTCATGAAAGCGACGATCTGGATGAGGCGGCGCTGACGGACCTACTACCCGCCGCCGTGGCGCTCAATGCCGCCAAGCCCAAGGGGCGGACGAAATAACGCGCGATCACGCCATCGCCGGTTCCGCGGAGAAGGAGGAAAGCTGAGCCTCCAGCGCCCGCTTGAACGCCGGGCGGTCAAGGCATCTCTCGCGATAGGCGATCAAGTTCGGGAACTCGGCCATCAACGCGTCGTCCGACACCTCCCGCATCACCGTCGCCATGATGATGTCGGCGGCACTGAAATCATCCTCCAGATACGGTTTGTCGCCCAACCAGTTGGACAGGCTGGAGAGCCGTCCGCGCAGGGAGTCGATCACCTGCGGCCGGCGCAGCTTCGCCCATTCGGCGTCCTTGTTGAACGTGTCGATATTGACCAGATCGAAGACGAAAGGCTCGACGCTGTTGAGCGCGGCGGTCACCCAGGTGAGGATGCGCGCACGGCCTGCCGCATCGCGCGGCATCAGTTTTTCGGATCGTTCGGCGATGCGCAAGACCATCGCGCCGCTTTCGAACATCTGGACTTCGCTATCGCGATAGGCGGGGACTTGCCCGAAGGGTTGTTCCTGCCGATAGCCCTCGCCCTTGGCCGTTTCGAAGTCGAGCAGCCGTTGGCGATAGCCAATGCCCGCCTCCTCACAGGCCCAGCGCGGCCGGAGGTCTCGCACATAGCCGCGCGCAAAATCGGGCACCCAGGCAAAACCGGTGATCTCGATATCGGCATTGGCGTCGATTGGCATGATCCACTCCTTCACGGTCTCTTGACTAATTGAGTTGATATCAACATATATCGATCATGTCAAAACAGGCGCTGGTTTCCACCGATCAGACGATTTTCGTGCGCGATCACTGTCTGTGCCTAGCCGCCCAGCGCGTGGCGCGATCCCTGTCGCGGCGGTTCGATGAGGCGTTTCGCCCCATCGGCATCACCAGCGGGCAATTTTCCATTCTCAACGCACTTAATCGACCGGTTGCGCCGTCGATCGCTTCCGTTGCGCAACTGCTGGCGATGGATCGGACCACCTTAACGGCCAATTTGAAGCCATTGGCGCGCGACGGGTTGGTATCGATCGCGCCGGATCAATCAGACAAGCGCGCGAGGCGCGTCGCACTGACGGCGGCCGGGAGCGAAGCGCTCGCGCGCGCTATGCCGATCTGGACGCAAGTGCATGGCGACATTGATGAAGCGCTCGCCGAAACAGCGGCTGGTGGCGATATGCTCCGGGCTGGTCTTGCGGCCGTGGCCTGAACCGTCAGCTCATCGCCAGGACGAGGTTGCGGACCTGCGGATAGACCTGTCGTTCCCATTTGGAACCGGAAAATACGCCATAATGGCCTACACCGGGCTGCAGATGATGGCGCTTGAGATGCGGGCGCAGCGTTGAGCAGAGCGTATGAGCCGCCGCCGTCTGCCCCACCGCGCAGATATCGTCGCGTTCACCTTCCACCGTCAGCAGCGCGGTGCGCTGGATCGCTGCCGGGTTGACGGTGCGGCCCCGGTGCTGAAGCTCACCCCTTGCCAAGAGCGCGCGCTGGAACACAACATCAACCGTTTCCAGGTAGAATTCCGCGGTCATGTCCAGGACGGCGAAATATTCGTCGTAAAATTCCTTGATCTTGTCCGCCTCGACTGTCTCGCCGTCGGCCAGAAGCTGGTAGAGTTTGCGGTGCTGATCGCCATGCCGCTCCATGTTCATCGACATGAAGGCGGTGAGCTGCAGGAAGCCTGGATAGACCCGCCGCCCGGCGCCGCGATAACGGAACGGCACGCGTGAGATCAGCTTCTCTTCAAACCAGGACAGCGGCTTTTCGCGCGCCAGCACATTGACCACGGTGGGCGCCACGCGCGTATCGACCGGGCCGCCCATCAGCGTCATGGTGCGCGGCTGGGCGGGGTCGCCGTCCTCCGCCATCAGCGCGACCGCCGCCAGCGTCGGCACGCAGGGCTGGCAGACGGCAAGCACATGCGACCGGGGGCCAAGCTCCTGCAGGAAATGGATGACATAATCGATATATTCGTCGAACCCGAAAGCGCCTGCGCTCATCGGCACGTCGCGGGCGTTCTTCCAGTCGGTGATATACACGTCATGGTCCCGTAAAAGCGTGTGGACGGTATTGCGCAGCAGCGTCGCGAAATGGCCGGATAGCGGGGCCACGACCAGCATCTTCGGCTGAGGCGGCGAAAGGCCCTCGTCATTCCCCTCCTTCTTGAAATGGAGGAGATTGCCGAAGGGCATGTCGAGCACGACTTCCTCGCGTACCGCGACCTTGGCGTTGCCGCTTACGACCTCGTCAATTGCATAGGAGGGGCGAGCATGGGTAATCTTCGCGCCGGAGAAGACATCCAGGACAGCGAAATAGCGGCGCGGCAACGGCCAGTCGCCGATCGGCCCAAGGAACTTATCGCGAAAACCCAGCGCGGCCTTCGCCGCCAGGCGCGCAGGCACCATCAGGTCATTCAAAGTCTGGTAGCCCTGATAGAGCATCTGGTCTTTCCCCGCTCGCCGCGTCGCCCACCCAAAGCGATTCGACTTTTCTTCGTCCCCAATTCCGTGCATTCATGCTGCGCTGCATCATTGGGCAATGCAACGGAAAAGAGGGAATAATGGCACGGGCCGAACTCACCCTTTCAAGCAAGACCTATTCCGCATGGTCGTTGCGTGGCTGGCTACTATGCAAATTGGCAGGGCTCGATATCGTCGAACGCGTCGTCGAGAATGATGCGAACAATCGGGCCGAGTTGCTGCTGCTGTCGCCTTCCGTGCTGGTGCCGCGCCTAACGCATGAGGGCGCGAGCGTGTGGGATACGCTGGCGATCGCCGAATATCTCAACGAACTTTATCCGGAAGCGGGCATGTATCCAGCGGACCGGATCGCCCGGGCGCATTGCCGCGCGATTTCAGGCGAGATCCATTCCGGCTTCACCAATCTGCGCTCGGCATTACCGATGAACCTGAAGGTGCGACACGAAACCTTCCCGATCTTTTCGGGCGCAAAGCCGGACATCGACCGGATCGAGGCGATCTGGCAGGAGTGCCTGGCGACTTACAAGGGGCCGTTCCTGTTCGGCGACAGGGCCACCATCGCCGACGCCATGTTTGCACCGGTGACACAGCGGTTCCTGAGCTATGCCGTGCCTTGCTCTCCGCAAAGCGCGCTGTATTGCCAGACGATCACGGAGTGGGCGCCGATGGCGGAATGGCTGAATGCCGCCCGTGCCGAGCCAGAAGAAATGGCGGAACTTGAGGTGGAATTCTAAACCGACTTCTGCGTCCGGTCTTTAGTTCAGCATCATCCCGGGCGCGATCTTGTCGGTGAGAGCCATATCGACATGGCCGCCGTCGCATGCGCCGACTGGGTTCATCGACAGTTCGGCGACCTGCCAGTGGCAGCGGTTCTGCAACCGGGCGTGAAAATCGAAGCAAGCCACCATCGCTCCCTGCCGGCTCCAGTCCGTGACCAGGCAATAGGCATGCATTTCCAACTCGCGCGCATTGCCGGTGCGGTCCAGCATTACGTTCGACAGATGATGGCGTAGCGTGCCGGAGCCTTTTGCCTGCACCAGCGCAGGAATGGCGGAAATCGCAGCGCGGCCGTCAAAACGACCCATGGATCCGCAATCCAGGCGGCAGTCCGCCGTAAACAATCGCGCCCATTCGGTCGCGTTGTTGTGGTCAAGAAAATGGCAGAAGCGGCTCAGCAACTCCTGAATGTCCATCTTGGTCTGAAGATCGACCGTAGAAATGCAACCCATAACACTCTCCAAAGCATAAATTCTTATATTTTCTTCAGCGTATCAGGAATCTACGCGATAACAACCGGTGCATATAGCAGGCGCGTCCCGAAACGCGCCAAATTGCAGCCAGAGTAAAAGAAAGAGCCAAGCATGCAAAATGCACGGCATTCGTTCAAAGCCGTTTGCAATTGCGAATCGTTCTCGTTAGTGGCTCTGCTATCTTTCCGCAGGATTCGCGCCTCTTTCATGTCCACTGTCGTCGCCAAACCGTTGGGCAAGCCAGATGCCAAAGCGAAGAAAGCCCGCAAGTCGTTCTGGCTCAAGCAACTGCACACCTGGCACTGGATCAGTTCGGCGATCAGCCTGATCGGCCTGCTGGCCTTTGCGTTCACCGGCATAACCCTCAATCATGCCGCGGATATCGAAGGCGAGCCGAAGGTGGTCGAGTCGGCCAACAAACTGCCTGCTGATTTGCTCAAGCAGGTCGCCGCCGATGATAAGCCCGATGTGAAGAAGCCGCTGCCTGTCGCGGTTGCCAAGTGGGTCGGCGCCTTTGCGGGACGCACTGCTACTGGCGAGGCGGAATGGTCCGCCAGCGAAGTCTATCTGGCGTTGCCCCGACCAGGCGGGGACGGTTGGGTCTCGATCGATCGGGAAACCGGCGCAGTGTCCAGCGAGGCGACCGACCGCGGCTGGATCTCCTACCTCAACGACCTGCACAAGGGCCGCAACGCGGGCAATGCCTGGAAATGGTTCATCGACGTGTTTGCCGTCGCCTGCTTTGTCTTCGCGCTCACAGGGCTGGTCCTGCTCTGGCTCCATTCGGCCAAGCGGCGCAGCACATGGCCGCTGGTCGCCTTCGGCCTCATCATTCCGGCGGTCATCGCCATCATCTTCATCCACTGACGGGAACGCATTCATGCAGATACGCCATAGCCTGATCCTGACCGGCGTAGCCGCCGTTAGCGCTGGGGCCGCTTCGCCCGCGCTTGCGGAGACGCTGGACCTGACGGTCACCATCCCGCGCATGTCGGTGGCGGAATATCATTCGCCCTACGTCGCCATCTGGTTGGAAAAGGAAGGTGCTGCGCCCCGCACCCTCTCGGTCTGGTATGACATCGACAAGCCGAAGAATGGCGGCACGAAATGGCTGCGTGACATCCGCCTGTGGTGGCGGGCGTCCGGCCGGACGCTACAGTTCCCGGCGGACGGGATCAGCGGCGCTACCCGCGCGCCCGGCACGCACAAGCTTGCCCTTCCGGCGGGCAAGCTCGGCAACGGCGCCTACACGCTGGTGGTTGAGGCGGCGCGCGAGTCCGGAGGACGCGAAACCGTTCGCCTGCCTGTGACCGTGTCCGGCGGCAAGGGCAGCGCGAAGGCTGCCGGCACGTCGGAACTGGGCGCTGTCGCCCTGACCGTAAAACCCTGAGCGCGGAGACCAGGCCATGAACAAGATTCGTACCTCCTTGCTTGTCGCAGCAGCCGCTGCAACCCTTGCCATTCCGACACTGGCCTCTGCCGCGCGCATGTGGATGCTGCCGTCAGAGACCATGTTCGCCGGCAATGGCGACGAATGGGCGACCGTGGATTTCGCGATTTCCAGCGATCTCTTCTATTTCGATCATCCCGCGCAACCTTTTGAGCCAGTGCTCTTCGCGCCCGACGGCACGCAGGCTGAGGTAGAGAACAAGGCGAAGGGCCGCCTGCGCACCACCTTCGACGTGCACCTGACGCAGAAGGGTACCTACAAGGTTGCGGTGCTGACCAACGCAGTGTTCGGCAGCTATGTGCTGAACGGCGAGGAAAAGCGTCTGCCGCGTGGTGTGACCGCCGAAACGCTAGCTCAGGCCATTCCGGCCGGCGCGACGGATGTAAAAACGAGCGAGATGAATGGGCGCGTTGAAACCTTCCTGACCGCAGGGGTGCCGACGGATACCGTGTTCAAGCCGACCGGCAAGGGTCTGGAGATGGTGCCCATCACCCATCCGAATGACCTAGTTTCCGGGGAAGCGGCGACATTCCAGTTCCTGCTCGACGGCAAGCCTGTAGCGAACCTGCCGGTTGCAGTGATCGCCGGCGGTGTGCGGTATAGTGGTGCGCTGAAGGAGATTTCGGCCAAGACCGGCGCTGACGGCAAGGTGACCTTCACCCTGCCGGATTCGGGCATGTACTGGCTCAATGTGACGACCGCGCCGCCGCGTCCGGCACCCGCCGCCGAAGGCGCGCCAAAGGGTCCCCCGCCGCCCCGGCCTGCGCGTATCGACAACTATGTCGCGACGCTGGAAGTGTTGGGCGCCTGAGCGCGCGCGTCGCCATCCCGGCGGCGCTGACCGCTGATGCCTTCGAAGGGCGCATCCGGACCGGGCAGATCGTCTCGCTGGGCGGCCCAACGATGGGGACAAGCTGGTCGGCGCTGATCGCAGCGCCATCCGGCGGGCTGCCGTATGGCGTGGAGGCCGGCATCCATGCAGTGCTGGCCGGCGTCATTGCGCAAATGAGCAATTGGGAGCCGGAGTCCGACATCAGCCGGTTTAATCGATCGACGTCGGGGGAATGGGCGAATTATCCGGATGATTTCCTGACGGTGTTGCGCGCCGGGCTGCATATCGCAGAGCAAAGCGGTGGCGCTTTCGATCCAGCGGTGGGCGATGCGGTGGAGGCGTGGGGGTTCGGCCCGTCAGCGACGCGCGCGCCCGCCCCCTCGCACGATTCCGGATCGGTGCGGAATTGGCGCGCGATAGAGATCGAGGGCAACCGGGCGCGCAGGCTAGCCCCGGTGGCCCTCGATTTTTCCGGGATCGCCAAGGGGTTTGCCGTCGATGCTGTGGCGGCCAAGCTGTCGGGCATGGGCCAGCGGCATTTCCTCGTCGAGATCGGGGGAGAGTTGCGGGGCATCGGCGTGAAGCCGGACGGGCAACCTTGGTGGGTCGATCTGGAAGCGCCGCCGGGCATGTCCTTGCCGGCTGTCCATGTCGCGCTGTGCGGACTCTCGGTGGCGACGTCCGGAGACTATCGCCGCTATTTCGAGCAAGACGGGAGGCGTTTCGCTCACAGCATCGATCCGCGCACGGGCGCGCCGGTCGATAATGGCGTGGCGTCGGTGTCGGTCTTGCACGAAAGCGCGATGATCGCCGACGCATGGGCTACAGCGATCACAGTGCTTGGACTGGAAGAAGGCCTGAAACTAGCGGCGGACGAGGGGCTGGCGGTGCTGATGGTCACGCGGGAGGATAGTAGACCGAAGGAGTGGATGACTCCGGCTTTTGTGGGGATGCTGGGTTAGCGGTGATTACAAGCTCCGTTCGTGTCGAGCGCAGTCGAGACACGCTGGCGCTGTGCTTGGTCCCTCGGCTTCGCTCGGGACAAACGGAGCTTCCCCTGAAAACGACTAAACCAAACCCAGCTTCGACAATTCCCCCAGCAACGCCGCCGGCATCACCTCCGCACCCTCTGCGTCACCACCCAGATCGGCGGGCGCATCCTTCTCCTCCAGATAGCGCCAGCCCTGATGCGCGCGTTTGGGCCGTGCGTGGACGGGAATGAGCCGGGGTTCCAGTTGGATATAATGTCGTCCTTCCGGCGCTTCCCGGAAGCCGATGATCGGGCTGCGGCCGATAATCGTGTGGCCAAGGATCCAGTAGAGTGATCCGCCCGCCATCTCTTCCACCCGCTTGGGCAGATAGCGGGTCGTCATCAATGCTTCGCCCCGGTCGGCCTGCGATTCGAGCCAGGCACGCAGGGTGTCAGCGCTTTCGCTGCGAAAGGCGATCTTGGTGATGCTGAGGGGCATGGATTAGGCGGGCATGGGGGTCAAAGCCCCCAGAGCGTGGCGAGGCCGAGGAAGGAGAAGAAGCCCATCACGTCGGTCAGCGTTGTCACGAACACCGCTGACGACACGGCCGGATCGACACCTGCCTTCTCCAACGTCAGCGGCACCAATATGCCGCCAAGGCCCGCGACCAGATTGTTGATCAGCATGGCCATGGCGATGACCAGGCCAAGATCGGGATTTTGATAGATCAGGCCGACGGCAACGCCGATCAGAACACCAAGCACCAGCCCGTTGGCCATGGCGATGCGGAACTCGCGCAAGATGTTGCGGCGGGTGTTGGAACTGGTCAGCTGATTGGTGGCGAGTGCGCGCACGGCCACGGCCATGGTCTGCGTTCCGGCATTGCCGCCCATGCCCGACACGATCGGCATCAGCACCGCCAGCACGACATATTTGGCGATCGTGCCCTGAAACAGGCCGACGACAGACGCTGCAAAGATTGCCGTGCCCAGGTTCACGATCAGCCAGGACAGGCGCGTGCGCACGGTCAGCAGGATCGGCTGGTTAATGTCGCCGTCGCCCGCACCCGACAGGCGCAGCACGTCCTCGCCCGCTTCCTCCTGCACGATGTGCAGTATGTCATCGACGGTGATCATGCCGACCAGCCGTCCGCTGCCATCGACGACGGCGGCGGAAATCAGCGCATATTTCTGGAAGCGGAGCGCCACCTCCTCCTGATCCATGTCGACCGGGATCAGCGTCTGTTCCCGCTTCATCAGGTCGGCGATCGCGATGCCGCGCGGGCAGGTCAGTATCCAGGAAAGTTGGCAGGTTCCGATCGGCTTGTGCGCCTCATCGACGACGAAGATTTCCCAGAAGTCGCTGGTAAGATCGCTATTGTCGCGCAGATAATCGATCACCTGACCGACCGACATATGTTCGGGCACCGCGATCAGGTCGCGCTGCATCAATCGGCCGGCGGATTCCTCCGGGAAGGACAGCGCGCTTTCGATCGCGGCGCGATCTTCCGGGTCCAGCGCGTCCAGCACCGCTTGCTGGTCCTCGCTGTCCATGTCCTCGATGATCGCGACGGCGTCGTCGGTATCCAGCTCGCCGGCGAACTCGGCGATCTGCTCCGGCGCCAGCGAATCGATCAGATCGTCGCGGACATAGTCATTCAGTTCGGACAGCACTTCCGCGCCGACCAGGTCACCCAGCGCTGCCGCGACTTCGCCGCGCCATTCGGATGGGGTAAGCTCAAGAAGATCGGCGATGTCGGCCGGGTGAAGCGGCGAGACGAGGTCGCGCGCCTGCTCCTTATTGCCGTCCTCGACGGCGTCGAGAACGGCGCTGACGAACTCGGGCTTCAGCCGGTCGTCCTCGTCATGCAACGAGTCGGGAACTGCAGTCTCCACCGCTGTTTCAGCGGTGTCGCGGTCCTCCACGTCGGTCAGGGAGTCGGGTGCGCCAACTTCGTTCATCGCCGCCTCCGTCGTTGTCCGTTTCGTCCGTCATGGGACCCCTTTTGCGCATGCACAAATCAAAAGCAATGCCATCCGTGGGGGTTTCATCCCCGCCTCAAGTCCCTATATGGGGCCGCAATTCGATTTCCCTAGAAGAAGAGGATTTTTCATGGCCGACGAAACGCTGACCCTTACCCTGGATACTGGTGACGTGGTCATCAAGCTGCGTCCCGATCTCGCGCCCGGCCATGTTGAGCGGATCACGACGCTCGCCAAGGAAGGCTTTTATGACGGCGTTGTTTTCCATCGCGTCATCCCCGGCTTCATGGCGCAGGGCGGCGACCCGACCGGCACGGGCATGGGCGGTTCCAAGCTCCCCGACATCAAGGCGGAGTTCAACCGCGAGCCGCATGTGCGCGGCGTTTGCTCGATGGCCCGTTCGTCCAACCCGAACAGCGCGAACAGCCAGTTCTTCATCTGCTTCGACGACGCGACCTTCCTCGACAATCAGTACACAGTCTGGGGTGAAGTGACCGAAGGCATGGAAAATGTCGACGCGCTGCCGAAGGGCGAACCGCCCCGCACGCCGGGCAAGATCGTCAAGGCGACGGTAGCCTAAGATCAAATCCTCCCCGAAACGGGGAGGTGGCAGTCCGAAGGACTGACGGAGGGGGCGGGCCTCTGGCGCATCGCCTGGGGAGAGCCCCCTCCACCACCGCTTCGCGGCGGTCCCCCTCCCCGGAACGGGGAGGATTATTTTTACTTCCCGGCCAGTTCATCCTTGAACGCTTCCAGGCTTAGCGGCCGTCCCAGGAAATCCTGGATCAGGACGTTCGCGTCCTCCGATCCGCCCGGCTCAAGCACCTGCTTGCGGTACTGCATCGCCGTCCCCTTGTCGCGGATGCCCGCCGCCTTGAACTTCGTGAACAGGTCCAGCGCGATCGCCTTCGACCAGACATAAGTGTAATAGATCGCCGAATAGCCATCCAGATGGCCGAACGATGCATAGGCGTGCGTGCCAGCCATCGGCGAGAACATCGAATAGCGGGCGATCTGCTGGTCGTACATGGACGAAAGATCGAAGTCCGGCTTGCGGTTGTAGAAGTTCATCGACACCGCCGAATAGGCAAGCTGCCCCTTCCACATCGTTGGTTCGCCAAAGCGACGGCCCGCGTTCATCTTCTTGACTAGATCCTCCGGGATCGGCTCGCCCTTCGCGTTGGAGGCGAAGCCCTTCAGCGTGTCATAATCCCAGGTCCATTCCTCCAGCAGCTGCGATGGGGCCTCGATAAAGTCCCATTGCAGGTTACCCATCGACTGCACGCCATATTTGGTGTGGCCCGAATACATGGCGTGGATCAGGTGGCCGAACTCATGGAGGAAGGTCGTGACATCGTCATGATCCATCGGCCCCGTCGCAGGGAAGTTGCAGATCAGCGCGCCGACCGGAATCTGGCGTCCTTCAATGCCGGTGCGGATCGGGAACTGCGCGGCGTGGCTGTACTTGTCCGCGCGCGGATGCATGTCGAGATAGAAGCGGCCGATCAGCTTGTCGCCGTCATACAGCTCCCATGCGGTGACGCTCTTGTCCCAGACAGGCGTGTTCCAGGGGCGAATATCCGCGCCGAACAGGTCGCCGACCAGCTTGAAGATGCCTGAGCGCGCTTTGTCGAAGGTGAAATATTCGCGGACTTCCGCCGCATCCACCGCATATTTCTTCTTGCGGAGCAGGTTGCTCATATAGCTGTTGTCGTACCGCTCCAGCTTGGTGACCGTCGGGTCGACGGTCTTGGCGAACGCCAGAAGCTCGGCATAATCGGCGGCCGCACCCGGCTTGGCAGCGACGTTCACATCCTCGATAAACTGTTCAGCGCGCTGCGGATTGCCGATCATCTTGTCGGCGGTCGCCAGCGTCGCATAGTCGGGATAGCCCAACGTCTGCGCCAGTTCGTAGCGCTTCTGCAGCAGGGTTTTCAGGACCGCCTCGTTCGCGGGATAGCCGCGATTGGCGAAGGCGGTCGTCACCTTGCGCCGCGTCTCGCGCACGCTGGCGAAGTCCAGCACCGGGAAAATATCGGGATAATCGAAGGTCAGATGAATGAGGCCATCCGCGCCGGGCTTGTGGCTGTCCAGGAAATCCTGCGGCAGGCCGGCCAGTTCGGCGGGCTTCAGGGGAATATCGCCCTTGTCGTCGCGGATATTCTTGGCGAACAGCAGGCCGGTTTCGGTGATCTCCTTCTGCAGCTGCGTCACTTTCGCGCGCGTCGCATCGTCCTTGTCGACGCCCGCCAGTTTGTAGTTTGTCAGCATCTTCTTGAGCGTGAAGCCGGTCTTGGCGTCCAGTTTCGCGGTCGGGATCGCAGCCAGCCGGTCATAGATGGGACGCGACAGGTTCACGCCGGTCGCGGCATCGGACAGCTTGGGCAGGCAGGCTTCTGCGGCGGCACGCACTTCCTTGACGGGACTGGTTTCGGAAATCAGGTACATTTCGCTGCTGCCGTCGCCCAGGATCAGCGACAGCGTGTCATAGGCGGCAAAGTCGGTATCGATCGACGCCTTGCCCTTGCGCGATTCCAGCGCCGCCTTCGCCTTGGCGGCGAGCGCGAGCGTTTCGTCACAGCGTTTGGCGATGGTCTCCGCCGTCATGCCGGTGATGGGCAGGGTCGAGAGGAAGCTGTTGGTTTCCGTGTCGATCGGCGTCGTGGCGGCCTGGGCGGAAAAAGACGTGCCGGCGAGCAGGGTCGCGGCAATCGGTCCGCGGAAGGAGAAGGGCATGTGGGGGAACTCCCTAAAAGCTGTATTATGCGCCTAATATGCTTGCCCGATCGCAAGGTGCAACGGGAATCGGACGCGGATTGCCGCACGGGGCATATGCTGCCAAAGCCGTGGGATGCGGCGCATCGGACTTCTTGGCGGCTCCTTCAATCCGGCGCATGGCGGCCATCGGGCGATTTCGCTGTTCGTGGCGCAGGCCATGGGGCTCGATGAGGTGTGGTGGCTGGTGTCTCCGGGCAACCCGCTGAAACCTGCAAAAGGCATGGCGCCGCTGTCCGCCCGACTCGCCGGCGCATTGCGGCAGGCTCGGCGCGCGCCGATCCGCCCCACCGCGATCGAGCGGGGCCTGGGCACGCGTTACACGGTGGACACGCTGCGCGCGCTCGTCCGCAGCTACCCGCGCAATCGCTTTGTCTGGATCATGGGCGCGGACAATCTGGCGCAGTTCGACCAGTGGAAAGACTGGCGCGGTATCGCGCGGACGATGCCCATTGCCGTGGTCGCCCGGCCGGGCTATGATGGCATGGCTATGGGGTCACCCTCCATGGCATGGCTGCGGCGCTTCGTCCGGCCCGCGCGCCAGAGCAGTGACTGGACGGAATGGAGACCGCCGGCGCTCGTGCTGTTGCGCTTTCGCCCTGATCCACGATCGGCGACCCTGCTCCGGCAGGTCGACCCCCTCTGGCATCGCGAATATGAAGCGCAGCAAGTGCGCGACCCGCTGACGCGTCGCCTGATCACCTAAAGGAGTAGCATTGCCCAGACCTCAACCCGCCAACGATACGGCGCAAGACGCCGAATCCGTGGCCGCCCTGCACGCCCTTGTCATGCAGTCGCTCGACGACGACCAGGCGCAGGAAACCATCACCATCCCCCTTGAAGGCAAGAGCAGCATCGCGGACCATATGGTCATCGCCAGCGGGCGTTCGTCCCGCCAGGTGGCGTCCATGGCGCAGAAGCTTGCCCAGCGCATCAAGGAACAGACCGGCCGCAACGCCCGGATCGAGGGCCTGCCGGTCGCCGACTGGGTGCTGATCGACGCGGGCGACGTGATCGTCCACCTGTTCCGGCCGGAAGTGCGCAGCTTCTACAATCTGGAACGGATGTGGGGCTTCGTGGACATGCCAGTGGCTGGCACGGCGTAAAGCAATTCCGCATTCCGTTCGTCCTGAGTAGCCATTGAGCGAAGTCGAAATGGCGTATCGAAGGACCGTTGCGAGGATGCTTCGATACGAGCCTTCGACAAGCTCAGTCTCTATTCAGCACGAACGGCTGGGCGAGAGGAGGCCTGTTTGCTCCTGCACATCATCGCGCGCGGAAAGATCGGGCGGTCGCCGGAAACTGATCTGGTCGACCGCTATCTCAAGCGCGTCACTCTGCCGCATAGGGTCACCGAACTGCCCGATCACGGCGGAAAGCTCCCGCCCGTATCGCCCGGCACGGTCACTGTGATGCTGGATGAGAAGGGAAAGCAGCTTAGCTCGATGGACTTCGCCCGCCGGATCGAGGGCTGGCGCGACGGCGGCACGCGCGAGTGCCGCTTCCTGATCGGCGCGGCCGACGGGTTCGACGAGGCGGAGCGGAGCAATGCCGACCTGCTGATCGCCTTTGGCGCGATGACCTGGCCCCATATGATGGCGCGGGCGATGCTGGCCGAACAATTGTGGCGCGCCACCTCCATCCTTGCAAACCATCCCTATCATCGCGAAGGATAGCCCGGTGAGACGGGGGATGATCATTGCCGCACTGGCCGCTTCGGCGATCGGCGCAGCCGCGCTCGCGCAGGATGTTGTCCTGCCCGGTACAGCCCCCACCAGCCTGGCGCAGGAGAAGCAGGCGCTGCTGGCCGCGCGGCGGCAGGCGGCGGAGGCCAAGGACCGGTCCGGACGTCTGCAAGCCCAGGCGCAGCGCGCAACGCAAGATGCGGAGAAGGCCCGCCGCTGGGCCGCTGCGCTTGCCGCGCGCATCCAGGAATCAGAGGCGGATATTCAGGCGGCGCAGGCGCGCATCGCCATCGTTGCACGGCTGCAGCGCGCGCAAAATGCCCGCCTCGCTGAAAAGCAGCAGCCGATCGTCCGCCTGACTGCCGCGCTGCAGATATTGGCGCGCCGTCCGACCGCGCTTGCCCTCGTCCAGCCCGGGTCGATTTCCGACGCCGTGCACATGCGCGCCGTGCTGGGCACGGTCATGCCTGTCATTCAGCAGCGCACCGCGGGCCTGCGCGCCGAACTCGGCCGTAGCCGCCAGTTGCGCATCGCCGCCGAGCAGGCCGCCGCATCCTTGCGCGACAGTCGGTCGCAACTCGCCTCCCGTCAGCAGGAACTGCGCCGCATGGAAACAGCCAAGCGGCTCGCCTCGCGCGACTATGAGGCCAATGCCGGGCTGGAGTCTGACCGCGCCGTGGCGCTGGGCGAGCAGGCGCGCGACATTGTTGACCTTATGGACCAGCTGGCGGTCGCGAGCGATGTTCGCAGCGAACTTAGCGCTCTTCCGGGGCCTGTGCCGCGCCCGCAACGGCCGAATTCGACGGGTATGCCGGTGTTGGAAAAGGTGACGTCCAACACGGGTCTGCCGCCTTACCGGCTGCCGGTCGTCGGGACCCTCGTCACCGGCATGGGCGAACTGTCCGAAAGCGGTGTGCGGGCGCGGGGGCTGACGCTCGCCACCCAGCCGGGCGCGCAGGTCGTGGCACCCACGGCCGGGCGCGTTGCCTATGCCGGACCTTATCGCGGCTATGGCCAGATCGTGATCATCGATCATGGGCAGGGGTGGACGACGCTGATCACCGGCCTCAACCATCTGTCCGTCAATGTCGGCGCGGGCGTTGGTCAGGGCGATCCCATCGGCACCGCCGGCGCGCCAAGGCCGACGGTGACGATAGAGCTGCGGCGCAATGGACGCCCTGTGGATATCGTGCCGCTGGTGGGGTTGGGTTAGCAGACTACCAACATCCGTTCGCCCTGAGCCTGTCGAAGGGCTGTCCTTTTCTTCAAAAGAAAGGACATGGCTTCGACAAGCTCAGCCCGAACGGAAGGAGGCGCTGGCTTACCCTCACCCCCCGCTGGCAAAGTCCAACTGGATCACCTTCGTCGGCGTCGCGCGGCAATAGAGGGGTAGGACCCGATCGCCATCCGGATAGGTTGCGGTGAGCGACGCGCCGAAGCGCCAGCCGCCATTGCCCTGCTCCAGCGAGGTCAGCTTGTCATAGCTGAGGCGGGTGCCGCCGGTCGCGCCGATCTGCCGCGCGGCTTCGTAGAGGCATGTCTGGACCGAGGGTCGGGCCGCGGTGGGCAGCGGCGACAGGTCGGCGACCAGCGCTGCGGGAGGACCGGGCGGGAAGGTGGCGGGCGCTTCCGGCTCAGGCGTCGGCGCGGGGGTATTGGCGGCCTCGGCGGCTTCCTTTTCCTTCTTCTTCTTGTTCGCGTTGCTGGCGAGCAGGGCGATCAGCCCGCCCGCAACCGCGACCCCGGCGATCACTGCGCCAGTGCTTGGACCCTTGTCCTTCTCCTTTTCCGGATAAGGCTGGGGGTAGGGATTGCCCGGATAAGGATTGCCCGGATATTGGCCGCCATCGCCCGCCCAGCGGCCATAGGCGAATTCGGCGCTGCAGCCGTTCGACACCCAGATGGTGTTAGAGGTGAACCCCCATGTCCGGTTCTGGACGCAGGACCCGCCAAGCCGACGGACGAGCTGCACGCGATTTTCCGTACGGACGGAACAGCGTTCGGTCTTGTGCTTCACCGATTCGCATCGGATCGTGCGGCCATAGTCATTGCCATTCCCGTTTCCGGGCCGTGGCGGCTTGGGTTTTTGTGGATAGGTGGGCCTTGGCGGCTGTATTGCCGGACCGCCCGGATAAGTTGGTTTGGGTGGCTGGATCGCCGGACCGCCGGGATAGGTTGGCCGTGGCGGCTGAACCGCTGGACCGCCGCCGGGAACCGGAAGGATTTGGGGCCGTTCGACCGGCGCGGGCCTGGTCTGTGCAGCCAAAGGCGTGATGGCGGTGGCGCAAAGCGCGACCATGACGGTTGCCGAAACGGTCTTGCGTGTCATCCCTGTTCTCCCACGAACGGGCGGGGCCATGAAGCGGCCCTGCCGGAAAGGCGGTCGCGCCGCCTCAACCGGCAGCGTCTGACAGCATCGTTTCGACCCTGTTACAGGATACAGGAGATGGGGAGATTAACCATAGGGATTCGGAGGAGCCGGTGCCGGTCGGCTGGAAATGCGATGTACTCCTGCGGAAGCAGGAGCCCAGTTCGGAGCGTGGGCCTGGGCTCCTGCTTTCGCAGGAGCACGCGGTAGCCTCAGAAGATCGCTTACGCCCCAAACCCGCCGTCGATCGTGTGCATCGCGCCGGTGACGATTCGCGCTTCCGGTCCTGCCAGATAGGCGACCATTCCCGCGACCTCGTCTGGCGTGCCGTGGCGCTTGATCGCCATGAAGCTGTGCATGAACTCGCTCATTGGGCCGTCATGCGGGTTCATGTCGGTGTTGGTCGGGCCGGGCTGCACGATGTTAACGGTGATGCCGCGTGCGCCGAAATCGCGGGCCAGGCCGCGGGCCATGCCCTGCAGCGCCGACTTGGTGAGCGCATAGGCCGCGCCGCCTTCAAACGGCATGCGATCGCCATTCACCGATCCGATCACGATGATGCGGCCGCCGTCGGGCATCTGCCGGGCGGCTTCGACGGCGGCGTGATAGGGCGCGCGGACATTGATGTCGATCATCCGGTCGACGGCGTCGGCGTCCAGCTCCAGCGGATTGCCCAGAACGAGCGCGCCCGCATTGACGACAAGAATGTTGATCGGCCCCTGCGCCTTCACGACGCCAGTGACCTCATCGCGGATCGCGGCGTCGGATTGAAAGGCGGTTGCGCCGGTATCGGCGGCCAGCGCCTCCGCGGCGTCCTTCGACCCCGCATAGGTGAAGGTGACGTCCGCTCCGTCCCTTGAAAGACGGCGGACGACGGCGGCACCAATGCCGCGGCTGCCGCCAAGGACGAAGGCTTTTTGGTTCTTGAAGATGTCGGTCATGGGAAGTCTCCTTGCTAAAATCTGTAATGATTGCTACATAATGCTCCAGCAGAGATCGTCAAGGATTATTGTAGTGAACGCTAAAATAAATTCGAGAGGGCGTGGCAGGCCCCGCGCCTTCGATATGGATGACGCGCTTGGCGTGGCGCAGCGGCTTTTCCATGAGCGCGGCTATGACGCGGTCGGGGTCGCCGCGATCACCGAGGCGCTGGGCATCAATCCCCCCAGTTTCTACGCAGCCTTTGGCAGCAAAGCGGAATTGTTTGAAAAGGTGCTTGATCGCTACGCCGCTTGCGCGCTTCCCATGGATCGGCTGCTCGCGCCGGGCCGGGCTCCCGTGGAGACGCTGACGGACCTGCTGGAAACTGCGGCGCGGGTCTATGCCGCCGATCCGCGCGCCACTGGTTGTCTGGTGCTGGAGTCGGCGCGAGCGAGCGGCGACCCCCAGAGCGCGGCGAAAGCGCAGGCACTCAAGGCGGCAAGCCGCAGCCGGGTGGGCGCGTTCGTCGCCAAGACGCATCCGGAGGTTGCGGATCTGGTCGGCGATTATGTGGTGAGCGCAATGTCCGGCCTGTCGGCGGGCGCGCGGGAAGGCTGGACGGAGGAAAGGCTGGTCGCCGTCGCCGGCATGAGTGCGCAGGCTGTCGCGGCGATGCTGGGGTAAAAAAACCGCCGGTGTCCCATAGGGAGCACCGGCGGAAGAGGCATGCGCTTGAGGAAGCGCGCCACACACACAATAGAAGGCCAAGTCGTTGGCCATCCGCTGCCGCCAAACCCCCCGGCCCCGGCAGCGAAGACCTTCACCGGCTGCGACCCGAGGAAGGATGGCCATTAACTACCGTCTTCGGCCCGAGTCCTGCAATTAGACATTCGTCGTAGGCTTTGCAGGGGGTTAACCTTCCTCCCCTGCAAAGCCCTGGACCATGTCAGGCCGATGCGTCGGCCAGCGTCTGGTCGGTCGGTGCGGAGATGGACGGATTGCGATCCTTGATCGTCGCCCGCGCTTTCCGAACGCCTGCGCCATAGTCAGGGTGGACCTGATCGAAGAGCTTGCACTGGCGTTCCTCTATCTCGTCCGGGATGTCACCCATGGCCGCCGCGATATTCGCGAACAGCCGCCCCTTCTGCGCATCGTCGAACAGGTTGAATAGGGCGCGCGGCTGGCCGAAATCGTCATTGCCCTCGCGATGATTATACCGGTCGGCGTCGCCCGAGATTTTCAGCGGCGGTTCGAGCAGGCGCTTGTCCTCCACCGGGCCGGAGAAGCTGTTCGGCTCATAATAGGCGGCCGGGTTCGGGTTGTTGGGCGTGAAGCGCATCGCCCCGTCCTTGTGGTAGTTATGGACAGCGACCTTCGGCGCATTGACAGGCAGCGCCTCATAATGGGTGCCGATGCGATGGCGGTGCGCGTCGGCATAGCTGAAGATGCGCGCCTGCAGCATCTTGTCGGGCGAGAAGCCGATGCCCGGCACGATGTTGGACGGCGACATTGCCAGCTGCTCGATCTCCGCGAAATAATTGTTCGGATTGCGGTTCAATTCCATCACGCCGATGTCGATCGGCGGATATTCGCTGTGCGGCCACACCTTGGTGAGGTCGAACGGGTTGTAGCTGGTCTTGTCGGCGTCCAGTTCGGGCATGATCTGCACCTGCACCTTCCACTTGGGGAAATTGCCGGTCTCGATCGCCTCGAACAAGTCCTCCTGCGTGGATTCGCGGGTGCGGCCCACGACCTGCGCCGCCTGCTCGTTGGTCCAATGCTCATGACCCTGCATGGTCTTGAAGTGGAATTTCACCCAGAACCGCTCGTTCGCCTCATTGATGAAGCTGAAGGTGTGGCTGCCATAGCCGTTGATGTGGCGAACGCTGGTGGGCAGGCCGCGATCGGACATCAGGATCGTCACCTGGTGCAGCGATTCCGGCGAGAGCGACCAGAAATCCCACATCGCGGTCGGCGAGCGCAGGTTGGTGCGGGGGTGGCGCTTCTGCGTGTGAATGAAGTCGGGGAATTTCAGCGGATCGCGCACGAAGAAGACCGGCGTGTTGTTGCCGACCAGGTCCCAGTTGCCCTCCGGCGTGTAGAATTTCATCGCGAAGCCGCGCACGTCGCGCTCGGCGTCCGCCGCGCCGGCTTCGCCCGCGACGGTGGAGAAGCGCAGGATCATCGGCGTTTCCGCGCCGGGTTGCAGCACCTTCGCCTTGGTATATTGGCTGATGTCGCCGGTGATCTTCAGCGTGCCATATGCGCCCCAGCCCTTGGCGTGGACAACGCGCTCCGGAATGCGCTCGCGATTCTGGTGGGCCAGCTTCTCGATAAGCTGATAGTCCTGGAGCAGCAGCGGCCCGCGCGGCCCCGCGCTGAGCGAGTTCTGGTTGTCAGCGACGGGCGCGCCGGCGCTGGTGGTCAATGTGGGTTTATCGGCCATGATGTTCCTCCTGAAGCAGTCCGAACCTCCTACGCGCCCCCCGTTCCGTCAGAAAATTGATTAAATAGCCTATACTGATCGACTGAAGCGGTCAGCGATGGTCTTGCCCCAACAAAAAGACTCGCCTAGAGAATAGCCCGTCATCTGGGGAGTAGCCAGCCGTCCGGCATCGGGCGGGCCATGCGTCAACATATTTGGCCGAGAGGTCATGGCGTATGGGAAGCGGGAAGCCGCTTCGGGCGAGACCAATGGCATCGCGACCCCTTGTCCGGCCGGGCGGGGAGCGCGGTGGCATTGCGTCTTTCAACCAGCCCGGCCCAGGAACATATCCCATGGAAGCCTTGCTGACCTCCACCGCGCTCGTCGCGCTCGCCGAAATGGGCGACAAGACGCAACTTCTCGCCATGCTGCTCGCCACCCGGTTCAAGAAGCCGATGCCGATCATTGGCGGCATATTCGTCGCGACCATCGTCAATCATTTCCTGGCCGCGCTGGTCGGACATGAAGCCGCCGGACTGCTGCAGAGCGGCTGGTTCCGCTACGCCGTCGCGATCAGTTTCATCGTCATGGCCGCCTGGACGCTGATCCCCGACAAGTTCGACGAGAATGAGCCGTTGAAGGCGCCGAGCAAGGCCGGCGTATTCGTGACGACGCTCATCGCCTTCTTCCTGGTCGAGATGGGCGACAAGACGCAGGTGGCGACGATCGCGCTGGGCGCGCGGTTCCAGAATGTCTATGCGGTCACGGCCGGCACGACGCTGGGCATGATGATCGCCAATGTGCCCGCCGTGCTGTTCGGCGGCGCGTTGGCGAAGAAGGTGCCGATGAAGGCGCTGCAGGTCGGCGCGGCGTTGCTGTTCCTGGGACTTGGCCTGTGGATGATCGCGAGCCTGCAGGGCTGGATCTGATCCCCACTTGTCAGGGCGCATCGCCACCCGGTACGAAGCGCCCATGCAGACCGACATAGAGATTTCGCGCGCCGCCACCCTGCTTCCGATCGGGGAGGTGGCCGCGAAGATCGGCATCGGCGGCCATGCCCTCGAACCCTATGGCCATTACAAGGCGAAGATCGCGGTCGAGCCCGGCGCGGCGCGCGGCAAGCTGATCCTCGTCACCGCGATCAACCCTACGCCTGCGGGCGAGGGCAAGACGACGACCTCTGTAGGTCTGGCTGACGCGCTGAACCGCATCGGGCGCAAGACTGTGCTGGCGCTGCGCGAGCCATCGCTTGGCCCCTGTTTCGGAACCAAGGGCGGGGCGACCGGCGGCGGCCATGCGCAGGTGGTGCCGATGGAGGACATCAACCTCCACTTCACCGGCGATTTCCACGCGATTACCAGCGCGCACAATCTGCTCGCGGCGATGATCGACAACCATATCCATTGGGGCAACGCGCTCGACATCGACGTCCGCCGGGTGGTGTGGCGGCGAGCGATGGACATGAACGACCGCGCGCTGCGCGACATCGTCCAGTCGATCGGCGGCGCGGCCAATGGCTTTCCGCGCGAAAGCGGCTTCGACATCACGGTCGCGTCGGAAGTGATGGCGATCCTATGCCTCGCCAACGACCTGGAAGACCTGGAGGCGCGGCTGGGCCGGATCGTCGTCGCCTATACGCGCACGAAACAGCCGGTGACGGCGCGCGACCTGAAGGCCGACGGGGCGATGGCGGTGCTGCTGGCGCAGGCGATCAAGCCCAACCTCGTCCAGACGCTGGAGGGCAACCCGGCCTTCATCCATGGCGGTCCTTTCGCCAACATCGCCCATGGCTGCAACAGCGTGATCGCGACGCGGACGGCGCTGGCGCTGGGCGATTATGTGGTGACGGAGGCGGGTTTCGGCGCGGACCTGGGCGCGGAGAAATTCTTCGACATCAAATGCCGGCAGGCGGGCCTTGCTCCGCAAGCCGTGGTCATCGTCGCGACCGTCCGCGCGCTCAAGATGAATGGCGGCGTCGCCAAGGCGGACCTAGCCCATGAGGATGTGGAGGCCGTGCGGCGCGGCGCGGTCAACCTAGTTCGCCATATCGAGAATGTCCGCCAATATGGCGTGCCCGCTGTCGTGGCGATCAACCATTTCTACACGGATGCGGACGCGGAGATCGCCGTCATCAGCGAGGCCGCCGCCGCCCATGGCTGCGACGCGCATGTCTGCCGCCACTGGGCGGAGGGCGGCGCGGGTGCGGAAGGGCTGGCGCACGCCGTCGCCGATCTGGCGGACAAGGGCGGCGCGCAGTTCGCGCCGCTCTATGACGATGACCTGCCGCTGTTCGCCAAGATGAACACGATCGCGACCCGCATCTATCGCGCCGAGGCGGCCGTCGCGGAACCCAGCGTGCTGAAGCAGCTGGAAAGCTGGGAGAAGGCCGGGTTCGGACACCTGCCAGTCTGCATGGCCAAGACGCAGTATAGTTTCTCCACCAACCCGTCCCTGCTCGGCGCGCCGACCGGCCATGTCGTGCCGGTGCGCGAAGTGCGGCTGGCGGCGGGCGCTGGCTTCGTCGTGGCGATCTGCGGAGAGATCATGACCATGCCGGGGTTGCCAAAGGTCCCGGCGGCTGAAGGAATTTACATCGACACGGATGGGCGGATCGAGGGGCTATACTAACGGCTTCGCTGAGCCGGTTCATCCCCTCCGTTCGCTTCGAGCGTAGTCGAGAAGTCTCGTGCCTGCTTCTCGACTACGCTCGAAGCGAACGGATGTAGGAGTGATCCCCTTTATCCAGCGATATTCCCCCAAATCACCCGCCCCATGTTGCGCTTCGCCCCCCTGCCTGATACCGGCGCGCCCGTAACCCGCGCGTTCAGGAATCCTGCCCATGTCCGACAAGATCAACCGCATCGTCCTCGCCTTCTCCGGCGGCCTCGACACCAGCGTTATCCTCAAATGGCTGCAGCAGACCTATCAATGCGAGGTGGTGACCTTCACTGCTGACCTCGGCCAGGGCGAGGAGCTGGAGCCGGCGCGCAAGAAGGCCGAACTGATGGGCGTGAAGCCCGAGCATATCTTCATCGACGACCTGCGCGAGGAGTTCGTGAAGGATTATGTCTTCCCGATGATGCGTTCCAATGCGCTGTATGAGGGGCTGTACCTGCTCGGCACGTCGATCGCCCGGCCGCTGATCGCCAAGCGCCAGATCGAGATCGCCAAGCAGGTCAATGCCGATGCGGTGTCGCATGGCGCGACCGGCAAGGGCAACGACCAGGTCCGCTTCGAGCTCGGATATTATGCGCTACAGCCCGACATCAAGGTCATCGCCCCCTGGCGCGAGTGGGACCTCACCAGCCGCACGCGCCTGATCGAGTTCGCCGAGCAGAACCAGATTCCGATCGCCAAGGACAAGCGCGGCGAAAGCCCCTTCTCGACCGACGCGAACATGCTGCACACCTCGTCCGAGGGGAAAGTGCTGGAGCACCCGTGGGAAGAGGTCCCCGACTATGTTTTTTCGCGCACGGTGAATCCGGAGGATGCGCCGGACGCGCCGGAGATCATCACCATCGATTTCGAGCGCGGTGACGGCGTCGCCATCAACGGCCAGGCGATGTCGCCCGCCACCCTGCTTGAGACGCTGAACGAGTATGGTCGCAAGCATGGCATCGGCCGTCTCGACCTGGTCGAGAATCGCTTCGTCGGCATGAAATCGCGCGGCATGTACGAAACACCGGGCGGCGCCATCTATCACCTCGCCCATCGCGGCATCGAGCAACTGACGCTCGATCGCGGCGCGGCGCATCTGAAGGATGAGCTTGCGCCCAAATATGCCGAGCTGATCTATAACGGCTTCTGGTTCTCCCCGGAGCGCGAGATGCTGCAGGCGGCGATCGATTACAGCCAGGAGAAGGTGACCGGTACCGTCCGCCTGAAGCTCTACAAGGGCGGCGTCTATGTCATCGGCCGCAAATCGCCCTATTCGCTCTACAGCGAGAAGGTGGTGACGTTCGAGGATGACGCCGGCGCCTACGACCAGCGCGATGCGGCGGGCTTCATCAAGCTCAACGCGCTGCGGCTGCGTCTGTTGGGCCGCCGCGACCGGTAGTTCGTCGCTGGGTTAACTTCCTCTTTACCGTCCCGGGCGCAAACATCCATTTTGGTTGGAGTGGATGTTGGAATGCACGGGCCGGACATTGATCCTGCGGTAATGTGGCAGGCCATGGAGCGGAGTCTGGCCGTCGTCTCCTTCGATCTGGCCGGGTGCGTGACGGGCGCCAACGACAATTTCCTGGCGCTGTTCGGCTATCGATTCGATGAAATTGCCGGAAAGCATCATCGCCTTTTCTGTGAGCCAGGCTACGCAGAGTCTACGGAATATCGCCATTTCTGGAACAGGCTGCTGTCCGGGCAATTCGACACCAGCGAATATCGCCGGCTGAACAGCCGGGGCGAGCGCCTTTGGATCAGGGGTAGTTACAACCCCTTACGCGACGCAAACGGCATGCAGACCGGTGTCGTGAAATTCGCCCGCGACATCAGCGCTGAAATGTCCGCGATCGGGGCGCGGGAAGCCGCCGAGCAGGCGTTGCGGTCCCAGGAAACCGAACGCAGGTTCGATGCCGAGGCCATATTGGGTCAGGTCGTGTCGATCGTCGATTCGATCGACGCCATTGCCCGGCAGACGAACCTGCTTGCCCTCAACGCCACGATCGAGGCAGCGCGGGCTGGCGAAGCTGGTCAGGGCTTCTCGGTGGTTGCCGCCGAGGTCAAGAAGCTTGCCGTCGACACCCAAAGCGCCACGAGCAGAGCGCGGGGATTGATCGCGCGTTAAGTGAAGGCGAGGCGCCTTATCGGGTTCGGCCAAACAGAATCTGTCGGGCCGCATCATCCACCGGTGTCGCAGCCGCATAATCATAGGTCTTCCATGTGCGCGCGCCGAGGCGCTGAACCGCGGGGCGCGCGTCGATCATTGCGAACCATCTGTCGAGATTGGGGTACGCGCCTTCATCCACGCCATTGCTCTGCGCGTATAAAAGCCATGGGAATACGCAGATATCGGCCATGCTGTAGGCAGTGCCGGCAATATATTCCCGGTCACTAAGATGCGTATCCAGCACGCTGCACAGCCGGCTGCATTCCCGGCTGAACCGCGTTATCCCATAGGGAACTGGCTCCGGCGCAAAATGGCGAAAGTGGCGGGCATTGCCGAATATCGGGCCAAGGCCGGACATCTGCCACATGATCCACTGAATGGCCTCATAGCGATGACGCATGTCTTCCGGCATCAACTGGCCATGCTTTTCCGCCAGATAGAGCAAGATGGCCCCGGATTCGAAAACCACATACGGTTCGTCACGATCGAGAGGCGCATTGTCGACCAGCACGGGTATCTTCGAGTTCGGGTTCAGCTTTTTAAATTCCGGCGTCAGCTGCTCGCCAACGCCGGGATTTATGTGATGCTCCACAAAGTCCGCGCCAATTTCTTCCAGCGCGATCAGGACCTTCCAGGGCGCAGGGGAGCGCGCCACAAAAACATCGTACATGCCTCTATCCTCAGCCAGTTCGTGGAAGGTCGGTGAGTCTGCCGAATTATTATTTTATATATCAAATTAATCTGCTCAAAAGCCCGGAAATTCCATCATGGTATTCGCAAATACTGATCTATGATTTTATTATATATATTAATAAATAAGTAAATGAATTTCGATTGCTGCCGATATTGCGGAGGCCGCGAGCAGAGCGGATCATGAAGGCCACAAAATAGCTTGCGCCCCCCATGCCATCGGTCCCAAATCCCGACATGACCACGCCCGCAGCTAAAGCTCGTATCTTCCCGTGGCGCTACGGCATGTTCCTGGCGCTGCTGGCGAGCGCCGCGCCGCTTGGCCTCGTCCTGCCTTGGCATGAGGCGGTGATGGCCGGGTTCGACATCGCCGCGCTGGGCTTTCTCGCCAGCCTCCGCTCGCTGATAGACGCCGACGCGAAGCGGATGCGACAGAACGCCAAGGAGAATGATGCAAACCGCGCCGGCATGCTGGCGATCACCGGCATCGTCATGATGGTGATCCTGGTTGCGGTCGGCGTCGCAGTGTCCGGCAAGGGACAGCCGACGCCGCTTTCCACCGCCCTGCTGTTGGCGACGCTCAGCATCGCCTGGCTGTTTTCCAACATGATCTATGCGCTGCATTACGCCCATATCTTCTATGTCGCCGGCAGCGGCGGCAAAGACAGCGGCGGGATCGGCTTTCCCGATGCGAAGGAGCCCAATTATTGGGACTTCTTCTACTTCGCCTTCACACTAGGCATGACATTTCAGACGTCCGACGTGGAAATGACGACCACCAAGGTGCGGCAGGTGGCGATCTTCCACTGTCTTGCCGCCTTCGTCTTTAACCTCGGCATATTGGCGTTCACCATCAACGTGCTGGGTGGTGGATAGCGTCAGTTACGAAGCAGGCGCGCGGCGCGTCAGGTTTTTCAGAATATTTCGTTATTTTCTCAATGCCTTGCAACTTTAGTCCCGAAAATATAGTTGCTATGCGATGCCGTCAATAACCATTCTGTCCGACCTCGGCCGCTATCGCTGGACCGTCCCTATCCTCGCCTTTCTCGTCACCCATGGCGGCGGGCGGTTCGTGCATATGGCCGACAGTATGGGTATCCCCCGGGAAAGCCTGTCGCGCACGCTGGAAGCGGCAATGACTGCTGGGTGGGTGGTTCGCAATTCCGGCCATGGCCATTCTCTGCGCCCCGACTATGTGCTGACCGCATCTGGCGCGCGCCTCGGCGGCGGGTGCCGCGCGGTAATCCTGTCGCAGGCAGCAGCGGGCCTTCCGCCTGATGCGCTGACCCGCTGGAGCCTGCCGGTGATCCGGCTGGTGGCGGAGGGGCACAGCCGGTTCAACGCCATCTCGCGGGGCATAGAGGGCGTCACGCCAAGGGCGCTTACCGCCAGCCTCAAGGCGCTGGTCGGTCATGACGTCCTGCACCGCCAGGTGACGGACGGCTTCCCCCCGGCCAGCGACTATGCCCTGACCGGCCGGGGCATGATGCTCGCCGATGCGCTGGAGTCCTTGACGGCCTGAACACCCTCGTGTTCGTCGCGTTCACCGCATCCTTACCTTTGCCCGCTAATTCCGCGAGCATGAGCAAGCCACATCCTGTTCTGGGCGATCCGCGCCCGCAATCGGCGGTCGGTCATGGCGTGGGCCTTGCGGGGCTTGCAGGCCTTGTCGCCTGGACGCTGACTGGCTGGCATTTCGGCATGGATGGTCCCTATGCGGGGATGACCGCGATTTTCGCGTGCGGCTTGCCGATGGTGCTATGGTCGCTGCTGGTGGACAGGGTGCATCGCAACTCGACAACGGGCATCGATTGGGACGGCGCGCCCCGCGCGTTACGGGACATCAGCGACATCAGCCTGGTGAAGCTGACCGGCCTGTGGGCGACATGGGGCGGGATTGCGATCCTCTATTGCGTGGCGCGCTGGTATTGGGACGGCGGCTATCGCTTCGCGATGCAGATGTTCGGCGCGGCGGCGCCATGGCTGCTGGCGCTCTCCATTCCTTACGTCCTGTGGCTGGACCGGCGGCTGGTCGAGCCGCGCGACGCCGCCTATGCCTTTGGCCAGTGGGTCATCGGCGGCGCGGCAGGCCGGGCGGACAAGGCATTGGTCGCCAACCATCTGCGCGCCTGGGGGGTGAAGGGCTTCTTCCTGGCCTTCATGATCTCCATCGTGCCGGCCAATTTTGCCAATGTCGTCCACTGGAACCCGGCCGCCGTAGTCGCCAATCCGGTGAACCTCGCCAATTTCCTGATCACCGCCATGTTCCTGATCGACGTCGCCTTCGCGACCGTCGGCTATATGCTGACCATGCGGCCGCTGGACGCGCATATCCGCACCGCCAATCCCTATATGAGCGGCTGGGTCGCGGCGCTGATCTGCTATCCGCCCTTCGTGCTGATGGGGCCGGGCGGCCCGCTTGATTATCATCACGGCACGGCGGACTGGAGCTACTGGCTCGCGGGCAACAGCGCCGGGCAATGGCTGCTGGGCGGCGTGCTGGTGGCGCTGACGGGCATCTATGCCTGGGCGACGGTGGCGTTCGGCCTGCGCTTCTCCAACCTCACGCATCGCGGCATATTGACGCACGGCCCCTATCGCTGGACGCGGCACCCGGCCTATCTGTCGAAGAACCTCTTCTGGTGGCTGTCGACGGTACCGTTCCTGGTCACCAGCCACAGCCTGATCGATATGGTGCGCAACACGGTGACGCTGGCGGCGGTCAGCGGCGTCTATTACTGGCGTGCGCGGACCGAGGAGAAGCATCTGGGCAGCGACCCGGCCTACCGCGCCTACAGCGACTGGATGGCGCGCAACGGGCCGGTGCCTAAGCTGATCGCAGCCATCACCGGTGGCAAGGTGCGTACGACGACGCTTCAGCCAGCGGAATAGGTCCTAAAAACTCTCTTCCGCATAGACCTTGCTCAGGTCGCCCTTCCACTCGCCATGATAGCGGTCGAGCAGGCGCTGCGCCGGGACCTTCCCGCTCGCGACGATCTCGTGCAACTCCGAAAGATAGCCGGTCTCATTGTCGCCAGCGCCGTTAAGCCGCCCGCGCGCGGCAAGGCCGCTGCGGGAAATCTCCAGCGCCTCGGCGGCGATATGGCGCAGCGTCCTGCCGCCGCCGATCGGCGCGTCGAGGCCAAGCTTCGGCACGGAATCGCGCAAGATCTGCCGGTCCTCCATGCTCCAGTCCTTGACCAGATCCCATGCCGCGTCGAGCGCGCCATTGTCATAGAGCAGACCGACCCACAGCGCAGGCAATCCGCAGATCCGGCCCCAAGGTCCGCCGTCCGCACCGCGCATTTCCAGGAAGCTCTTCAACCGCACTTCGGGGAAGGCGGTTGAGAGATGATCCTCCCAATCCTTCTCGGTCGGCTTCTCGCCCGGCAGGACGCTCAGCTTGCCTTCAAGGAAGTCCCGGAAGCTGAGGCCCGAGGCGTCGATATATTTGCCGTCGCGGAAGACGAAATACATCGGCACATTCAGCGCATAATCGGCATATTGCTCATAGCCAAAGCCCTCGTCGAACACGAAGGGCAGCATGCCGGTGCGGTGCGGGTCGGTGTCCGACCAGATATGGCTGCGGAAGGAGAGGAAGCCGTTGGGCTTGCCTTCGGTAAAGGGCGAGTTGGCGAATAGCGCCGTCGCCAGCGGTTGCAGCGCCAGACTGGTGCGGAACTTCTTCGCCATGTCCGCTTCGCTGCCATAGTCCAGATTGGTCTGGATGGTGCAGGTGCGCAGCATCATGTCGAGGCCGAGCGATCCGACGCGCGGCATGTGCCGGAGCATGATCTCATACCGGCCCTTGGGCATGATGGGCAGGTCGGCGCGCGCCTTGTCCGGCCACATGCCAAGGCCCAGGAAGCCCAGGCCCAGCATGTCGCCGACATATTTCACCTGTTCCAGGTGACGGCCGGTCTCCGCGCAGGTCTCATGCAGATTTTCCAGCGGCGCGCCGGACAGTTCGAGCTGGCCTGCGGGCTCCAGGCTGATCGTGCCGTCGCTTCCGGCAAGCGCGATGATATTCTCGCCCTCGAACACCGGGGACCAGCCATAACGGGTCAGGCCGATCAGCAGCGTGTGGATGCCGCCCTTCTCCTCATAGGAGGGGGCGTGATGGTCCTTCACCGAATAGACGAACTTCTCATGCTCGGTGCCGATCCGCCAGCGTTCCGGCGGCTTTTCGCCCTTCGCGAACGCGGCGATCAACTGATCGCGACCCTCGATGATGGGATCGTTCCCGCCTGAATCCGTTCTGGTGCTCATGCCCCGCCCTTAACCGTTCCCCCGCGCAGGTCAAATCAAGCGCGACGGCCCCCACATAAGGCGCTTCTATGCAGGCTTCAATCCGATTGCGGATCGAAACCTTTCCAGTCGCCGTTCATCGTCATCCAGGCGGTGGTCGCGGCGATGGCCGCTGTTTCCGCGCGCAGGATGCGCGGCCCAAGCGATACCGGTACGGCGGCGGGATTCGCGCGGATGGCGGCGCGCTCCTCCGGATCGAAGCCACCCTCTGGCCCGACAAGAAAAGCGGCAGGGCCGGGATGGGCGGTCAGGGCCTGCGCGATCGGTGTTCCACCGGTCTCGTCGGCGAAAAACAGGTGGCGTCCGGCGGGCCAGTCGCGCAGCAATGCATCCAGCTTCACCATCTCAGCCAGTTCCGGCAGCATATTCCGCCCGCATTGCTCCGCCGCCTCGACCAGATGGGCGTGCAGACGATCAAGGTTCAGCCTGTCCACCACGGCGCGGCGGGTCAGCACCGGTTGCAGCTTCGCCACGCCCAGTTCGCACGCCTTCTCCGCGATCAGGTCGATCCGCCCCTTCTTGATCGGCGCGGCGCACAGCCAGAAATCGGGAACGGGTTCCGGCGGCTTCGTCTGCGCCACGCAATCGAGGACGAGGTCGCGTTTGCGAATATCGCGCGCGGTCGCTGCCCATTCGCCCGAAACACCGTCGAACAGCAGGACGGTATCGCCCGCCTTCACGCGCATCACGGCGATCAGATAATGAGCGGGGTTCCTGTCCAGCGCCACGGACACGCCTTCGCCCAGCGCCGTATCGACATAAAGGCGCGGCGCGCTCTGCGGTGGCCAGGCGGGGGTTGCGGGCATATCCGCCTCATGCCGCGATGCGTGCGGGAAGTCGAGTGGAGGAGGTTGGCGGACTAACTCGCCGGGTCGTACATGAATTCCCGCAGTTCCTGCGCACAACGGCAGGCGGCCGCGATTTTCCTAGCCCACAGGATGGCATCCTCGCGCGTCGGCAACTCCAGCACCGCGAAACCGCCATTGATCCGGCTATCGGGATATATCTCCGTGGACATCCCGCCATCGCCAGAAACCAGCACGGGATCGACCTGCTCGTTGATACCCCCGCCAAACACATAGACGCCCGCGGCCTTGGCTTCCTCGATCACCGCATGCGATTCCGCGACGACGATCGGGAACTCTTCGTCCGTCAGCACCATGGCCGCACTCGGGAAGGAGATGAGATATTTGGTCATGCAGCGATGATGCGATGGAGGAGGAAGACAATCAAGCGGGGCAAGAGTGGGCTATAGTGTTGATGGCTTTTACCTGGGAACCGGACATATCCACTATTCCGTCATCCCAGCGAAGGCTGGGATCTCAAGCCTTAGAGGTTGGGCCAAGCCTCACGAGATCCCAGCCTTCGCTGGGATGACGAGTAAGGGTGGTAATAAGCTATCGCCGCACCCAATCCCAAAAACCTCCCACCCCATCTTCCCACCGCGCGTCCTGCCCCCTAATGCCGTCACCATGACCGATGCCATCGTCCCAGACAGCGAAGCGCGCGGCCTTGTGGCACGGTTGCCAGGCAAGGTGCGGGCATTCGCCCTGCTGGCGCGTTTCGATCGGCCGATCGGCTGGTGGCTGCTGTTCTGGCCCGGCGCATGGAGCGTCGCTCTGGCAGGCGGGGCGGTGAAGCGCTGGGACCTGATCATGTGGTTGTTGCTGGGCAGCATCGCCATGCGCGGCGCGGGGTGCGTCTATAATGACATCATCGACCGCGATCTCGACCGGCAGGTGGCGCGCACCGCCGCGCGGCCGCTCGCGAGCGGCGCGGTGTCGCTGAAGGCGGCCTGGATTTGGCTGCTCATCCTGTGCCTGATCGGCCTTGTCGTGTGGGTGCAACTCCATGCTTACGCCATGATCGTCGCGATACTCAGCCTCGGCCTCGTCGCCGCGTATCCCTTCATGAAGCGGATCACCTGGTGGCCGCAGGCCTGGCTTGGCCTGGCCTTTTCCTGGGCGGCGCTGGTGGGGTGGAGCGAGGCGGCGGGCGCGCTGACCTTGCCCGGCCTCCTGCTTTATGCAGGATCGGTATTCTGGGTGATCGGTTACGACACCATCTATGCCCTGCAGGACAAGGAGGACGACGCGTTGGTCGGAATACGGTCGAGCGCGCTGCGCATGGGCGCGCATGTAAAGCCCGGTGTCGCAATCCTCTATGTGGTGGCGCTGGCGTTGTGGGCCTGTGCGGTCTGGCAGGTTCGGCCGCAGGGATTGGCGTTGTTCGCGTTGTTGCCGCTGGCCCTGCATCTGCTCTGGCAGGTTGCCACTCTCAAGGAAAATGGAGCCGACCCCCTGACCAAATTCCGCTCCAACCGCTTTGCCGGGCTGCTGATGTTCCTTGCCTGCTTCGTCGTGGGTACGGCGTGAGCGGCGCGACGCACTGGAAGGTCGAGCGCGCCGACAAGGCCTGCGTGATCATCGACGCGGAGGATTATTTCCGCCTCGCCCGCGCCGCGATGATGAAGGCGCGCAAGCGGATCATGCTGATTGGCTGGGACTTTGACGCGCGGATCGACCTGCTCCGCAGCACCAATGTCGATGATGGCGCGCCGGAAAAGGTCGGCGACCTCATCTACTGGTTGGTCCAGCAGAATCCGGAGCTGGAGGTGTATCTGCTTCGCTGGGACATGGGCGCGCTCAAATCCCTGTTCCGGGGCAAGACGCTGGTGACACTGGCCAAATGGATGGCCCATCCCCGCATTACGGTGAAGCTGGACGGGCATCACCCGCCGGGCGCGTCCCATCATCAGAAGATCGTGGTGATCGACGATTGTTTTGCCTTTTGCGGCGGTATCGACATGACCGGCGACCGCTGGGACACCCGCGCGCACAAGGATGCGGAGACCGGCCGCGCGCATCCGGACGGGACGCATTACAAACCCTGGCACGATGCGACGACGGCGTTGCAGGGGCCGGTCGCGGCCGCGCTTGGCAAGCATGCGCGGGAGCGATGGCACCGGGCGGGCGGCAAGCCGCTCCGCGCCGTGCGGGGCAAGAGCGATTGCTGGCCGGACGAACTGCCCGCGCAGTTCGAGAATGTCGACGTCGCCATTGCCCGGACCGCGCCCCGCATGAAGGGGCAGCGGGAGATTATCGAGATCGAGCGCCTCTATCTCGACCATATCGCCCGCGCAAAGCGGTACATCTATGCCGAGAGCCAGTATTTCGCCTCCCGCAAGATCGCCGAGGCCATCGCGCGGCGGCTGGGGGAGAAGGACGGACCGGAAATCGTCATCATCAATCCGGACCATGCGCAGGGCTGGCTGGAGCCGATCGCCATGGACACGGCTCGCGCGCGGCTGATCGAGGCGTTGCGGCAGCGAGACACGCATGATCGCCTGCGCGTCTATCATCCCTTCACCAAGGGCGGTGCGCCGATCTACGTCCACGCCAAGATATTGATCGTCGACGACATGATCCTGCGGGTGGGGTCATCGAACATGAATAACCGATCGATGCGGCTCGACACGGAATGTGACGTGGCGATCGACACGGAATTTGCGGGCAACAATGGCCTCAACGCAAAGATAGCCGCTATCCGCGACGACCTGATTGCAGAGCATCTTGGGTCGAAGGCCAAGACGGTGCGGGACCGGCTGGCCGAGACGGGATCGCTGATCGCCACGATCGAAGAGCTGCGCTTCAAGGGCAAGGCGCGGGGCCGGCGACGGAACCTGCGCCTTTATGAAACGCCGCATCTGTCGGAAATCGAGGAGTGGCTGGCCGACAATGAGGTACTCGACCCCGAGGGTCCGGACGAGATGTTCGAGGCGCTGTCGAAACGCGGGCTGTTCCGCCGGATGAAGGCGGGATTGAAGCGCGGCTGATTACTCCGCCGCCAGCAATTCCTCCGCGCCGCCCAGGTCGACCGACACCAGCCGACTGACGCCCTGCTCCACCATCGTCACGCCGAACAGGCGGTGCATGCGGGCCATGGTGACGGCATTGTGGGTGACGATCAGGTAGCGGGTCTTGGTGTCGGCCACCATGCGGTCGAGCAGGTCGCAGAAGCGCTCCACATTGGCGTCGTCCAGCGGTGCGTCCACCTCGTCCAGCACGCAGATCGGCGCAGGGTTGGTGAGGAACAGGCCGAAGATCAGCGCAACGGCCGTCAACGCCTGCTCGCCGCCGGACAGCAAGGTAAGGGCGGATAGCTTTTTGCCCGGCGGTTGCGCCATGATCTCCAATCCCGCCTCCAACGGATCGTCGCTGTCGATCAGCTCCAGATGCGCCTGCCCGCCGTTGAAGAGGGTCGTGAACAGCCGCCGGAAATGGCCGTCAACCGCCTCGAACGCGGCGATCAGGCGCTGTCGGCCCTCGCGGTTCAGGCTGCCGATCGATCCGCGCAAGCGGTTGATCGCCTGGGTCAGTTCCTCGCTCTCGGCGCGGCTCTTCTCCTGTTCCGCTTCCAGGTCGGCAAGTTCCTGCGCGGCGACCAGATTGACCGGACCGATGCGCTCGCGTTCGGCGGTCAGGCGCTCCATCTCGGCCTGTTCGGTCTGGGCGATTCGCACCTGCGCGCTGTCAAAGCCAAGCCGCTCGGGGAGGACGGGGGGCGGGCATTCGAAGCGCTCGCCGGAAAGCCGCCCGGTTTCAACGCGCCGTTCGTCGGCGGCATCGGCGCGTGCCGAGGCGGTGGCGCGCGCTTCTCTGGCGCGTGAGGCATTCTCGGTGGCCGCGTTCGATGTCTTCTCGGCAGTCCTCAGCACGTCGTCCGCAGCCCGCTCGGCGGCCTGCGCCGAAGCGGCGGCCTCAGCCAGCAGGGCATTATTCTCGGCCAGCGCCGCGATTTCGGCGGCCAGCGCTTCCGGCTTGCCCTCGATGGCGGCGCGCTCACCCGCAATGGCTTCCTCGCGTGAGGCCATGCCGGCGATCCGCTTGGCGGCCTCGCCTGCGCGACCGCGCCAGCTTCTGACCTCCGATTCTGCCGCTCCCTGTCTTTCGCGGTCGGCGGCAAGGCCGCGGTCGGCCAGCGCCTGATCGGCCTGAAGCTGGCTTGCGGCGGCGCGGGCCTGATCGCTGGTCTGCGACAGGGCGGCGACCAGCGCGCGGACTTCGCTGCCATCGGGAATGTCTGCGCGCACGGCTTCCGCCGCCTGATGATCTTCCAGCGCCGTGTTGAAGTCTCTCGCCGTTTCGGCAATGCGCCCGTCCAACGCCGCCCGGCGTTCGCTCAGCCGCTCGATCGCGCCGGCCGCCTCGTCCGCCGCGCGCAGGGCATTGCGCAACCGCTGGTCGGCGTCGGTCAATCGGGTGCGCGCAGCCGCAAGGCGGCTGGCTGCATCACGTCCGATTTCTTCGGCGCTCGCAAGGGCCGCTCGTGCTTCTTCCACGGCGGTAGCAAGAGCGGGGCGGTTCTGCTCCAGCGCCTCGATCCGGTTGAGACGAATCAGCCGGTCGGCCGCCGCTGCGCCGCCCTCGGTTGCAACATAGCCGTCCCAGCGGCGCAAATGTCCGGCCAAAGTGACCAAACGCTGGCCGACCGCGAGGGGCGCGCCGCTATCCTCCTGCATCACCGCGATCTGTGCAAGGCGGCGCGCGAGTTCGGCGGGAGCAGTCACATGCGCGCTGAGTGCGGTGCAGCCCTCGGGCAGCGCCGGGTCGTCTTCCCGCGAGGCTGCGCCAGCCCAGCGCCGCTTGCCCTCTGCGCCAATGCCTGCCTCCAGATCGTCGCCCAGGGCGGCGGCGAGCGCGCGCTCATAGCCGGGCGCTGCCTTCAACCGATCAAGCGCGCGGTTGCGTCCGGACCCGGTGTCGACCGCCTTGCGCAGGGCGACCAGTTCGCTGTCGATCGCCGCCAATGCCGCCCGGGCGGAGGAAAGGGCGGATTCGGACGCCGTACGTGCCTCTGCAGCGGTCTGCCGCGCTGCCTCCGCTTCGACGATCGTGGCTTCCGCACCTTCCCGGTCGACCAGCGCCAGAGTCTGCGCGGCGATCGCCTTGCCATGCTTCTCCTTGAGTGGGGTCTCATCGGGAAGCTGCTGTCTTTCGCTATTCAGTCGGGCGACCTCCCGCTCGACGCGCTCAAGCCGGCCTTTCGCGGACACCAGCGCCGCCTCGGCGACCCGCAGTTCGGCCTGTTCGCCCGCCTGCTTGGCCATCGCCTTGGCGAGATCGAGTTCGGCGTCGCGCGCGGCGCTTTCCGCCGTCATCAGGCGCTCGGCGAAATGCGGACGCCCGGCTTCCGTCTCAGCGATCCGCGCCTTCAATGTCACGACTTCTCCAGTCAGCCGCTCGATCGCCTCTGCGGCATCGTTGGCCAAAGACCCTTCGCGCGCCCGGTCCTCGACCAGACGATTCGCCTGCGCGGACAGATCGGCGAGCCGTTGGACAGTTGCGGCGCGCTCGGTCGTCAGGGTTGCTAGACGATGACCGGCCTCGCTCGCGGCTTCGCGCGCGGCCTGCGCCTCGGCGCGCCGTTCCGCCAGCGCGTCGACGGCGGCGCGGGCATGGGCTGCGGCGGCTTCCTGCGCTTCTCGGGCGTCGATCACGGCCTGTTCGGCGGCCTTCGCTTCGGCGCGCGCAGCGTCGGCGGCGGCTGCCGCCTCTCGCCACCGGGCGAAGATGGCGCGCCCCTCGGCCAGACGGATCTCGCCCGATAACCGCGTATAGCGTTCGGCGGCCTTGGCCTGCCGCCGCAGCGCGCCTGCGCGGTTGTCCATGTCGGCCAGAATATCGTCCAGCCGGGCAAGGTTGGTTTCCGCCGCGCGCAATTTCTGCTCGGCGTCCTTGCGGCGGACATGCAGGCCGGCAATGCCCGCCGCCTCCTCCAGCATCGCGCGCCGCTCCTGCGGCCGCGCGGCGATAACAGCGGCGATCTTGCCCTGACTGACCAGCGCCGGACTATGCGCGCCCGTGGCGGCGTCCGCAAAGATCAGGCCGACATCCTTGGCCCGTACGTCCCGGCCATTGGCGCGATAGGCGCTGCCCGCGCCGCGCTCGATCCGGCGCATGACCTCAAGTTCGCCGTCGGCCGCGACCTCGACTGAAGGAAAAAGCTCCCCTTGCTCCTGAATGGTCAGCATGGAGACTTCGGCGAAGTCGCGTTGCGGCCGGGTGGCCGTGCCAGCGAAGATCACATCCTCCATGCCGCCGCCGCGCATGGATTTGGCGCTGGATTCGCCCATCACCCAGCGGATCGCCTCCAGCAGGTTGGACTTGCCGCAGCCATTGGGGCCGACAATGCCGGTCAGCCCCGGCTCGATCCTAAGCTCAGTGGGGTCGACGAAGCTCTTGAAGCCGGAGAGTTTGAGTCGCCTTATCTGCATGGCGAATCTCGCTGAGTGCGTAGCGAAACCCTAAAGGAGAATGTGTCTGCCCCCTCGGCCAATCAGGCGCCTGCTTCCTTGATCTTGGCGCGCATCGCGTCCCAGGTCGTGGTGTTCTCGATCACCTGACCGTTGATCAGCAAGGTGGGCGTGCCGGTGATATTATAGCGCGCGGTCGCGTCCTCGACGCCCTTGGCCAGCTTCGTGGTCTCGGCCGTATTGGCAAGGCATTGCTTGGCCTGGTCTTCGGAAATGCCGCGCTGCTTCACGAAGTCGATGAAGCCCGCCGCCTTCGACAGGCTGATGAAGCGCGTTTCCGGCGGTTGCGCCATGATGGCCTTATAGGGTTCATCGCCCAGCGCCTGAATCTTCTCGAACATCGCGGCCTGGTTGCCGAAGAACTGCTCGCTCAAGGGGAAGAACGCATCCTTGCCGCTGCACCGGACGAGTAGCGCCATGGCCATATCCATCGGATCGCGGACGTAGCTGCGCAGTTCGTAGCTGACCTTGCCGCTGTTCACCAATTCCTTCATCGGCGCGGCCGATTCGGCGGCGAAGTCGCGGCAATGGCTGCACGTGTAGGAGGCGAATTCCATCACTTTGATCGCCGCACCGGGATTGCCCATCACGAAGCCGCCATCAGGCGTGGTCGCCACGGTATCAGCCCAGGTCGTTCCGGCTGGCGCAGCGACGGCAGCAACGGGTTCGCCGGTCGGCGCGGAGACATTGCCGCTATCCTTGCTGCCGCAGGATGCGAGCGAAAGGGCGATGGCGGCAAGGGACAGGGGGGAAAGCGTTTTCATGGGGAGATACCGTTTCGTTGGGGCGTTCGTCGCGATCTAGTTCACTTGGCCGCAGCGGGCAATGCGGCCTTCAGTCCATCCCAGTCATGCGCCTCGATCAGCTTGCCGTTGACAAGGAAGGATGGCGTGCCGGTGATCTTCTGCGTGCCCCATGCATCCTGTGTCATCGCCAGCACGGTCTTCATCGCGGCCGGGTCTGCCAGGCAGGTGTTGAGCTGCGCGGGCGTGAAGCCGCGCTTACCCATCAGGGTGATCAAACCGGTCTTGTCGGCGATTTCCTTCAGCACGGCCTGCTCTTCGGTCGGCTTGGGCTGTTGCTGGTCATAGGCGATCAGCTGGGTCATCCAGGCGCTCTGGTTGGCGAACAGCGCCTCATGATTGCCCAGGAATTTGTCCTTGCCGCCACAGCGGGCGAGCAGCGCCGCGGTCAGGTCATATTTGTCGCGCACGGCGTTGCGGATCTCGATGCTGACCTTGCCGGGCTTAATCCACCCTTTCTTGAGGGGCTCGGTGCCTTCGGCGACGAAATGCGCGCAATGGCTGCAGGTATAGCTGATATATTCCACGACCTTCGTCGGCGCGGCCGGATTGCCCGTCAGATGGCCACCCACGCTGGACAGCACGACGCGGTTCGCCCAGTCGACGGCTTTCGCGCCGACCGCTGCCGCAGGAATGGACAGGGCCAGGACGACGCCAAGGAGGATTGCGCGCGTGTGTTTCATGGGCAGTCTTTTCTTCTTCGTCTGTGCGGTCAGCTGATCTTGGGCAAACCGCTGGAATTGGCAAGACCCTGCGCCAGCGATTCGAGCACGGCGCGCAGCTCCGGATCGCCGATGTCGCGCAGCGAATCGCCCAGCTCCACCGGCACGGGCTTCAGGTTCTTCGGCGGCGGGGCGCGTTCCGTCACAACGGGGCCGACTTCGCCCTGCCGCATCGTTACTTTGGCGACGGCGGCGTAACCGAAGAAGCGGTTCACCCGCTCCATGATCTCCGGGATGACATGCTGCATCATCGGCGCAAAGCCGCTGGCGACGACCAGATAGAGTGTGCCGCCGGCCTTCTGCCCCGCCGGAAAGCGGATCGATTCGGGCGCGGAGATGCCCGCATATTTGGTCCCGACGATATCCGCCCAGCGCGTCACCACGCTTGACTGGACAAAGCCGAACTTGCGGAATGCGGCGCGGCCTATGTCCGGCATCAGGTCGGCAATGGCGCGCGGTGCGCCGACGCGTGGCCGTTCCTCCGGGGGAGTTTTGGGCGCTTTCTTTTTTACCGGGATAGGGCGTTCCGTCATGCGGTGGTTAATGGCATAGGGCAGCCATGCCCGTCGATAGCAAGCTGACAGCTTCAGCCGAAAAGCTGATATCGGAAAAACTGCTCGTGCATTATGATCGGCATGCGCGCACCTTGCCATGGCGCGCGCCGCCGGGAGCCAATGCAACCGATCCCTATCGCGTCTGGCTGTCGGAAATCATGTTGCAGCAGACGACGGTGGCCGCTGTCATTCCCTATTTCGAGAAGTTCACAACCCGCTGGCCGGACGTTGCCGCTCTGGCGGCGGCGGATGAAGCGGAACTGATGGCCGCATGGGCGGGCCTTGGCTATTATGCACGCGCCCGTAACCTCATCGCCTGCGCGCGCGCCGTGGCCCGTGATCATGGCGGCGCTTTTCCACCCGACGCGGAGACATTGCGGACCTTGCCGGGCGTCGGCGCTTATACGTCCGCCGCTATCTCCGCCATTGCCTTTGGCCGCCGCGCCGTGGCCGTGGACGCCAATGTGGAGCGTGTGGTCGCCCGGCTGTTCGCCATCGATACCCCGCTTCCGGGGGGCAGGCGGGAGATCGACGCCGCTGCCGACAGCATCACGCCGGATATGCGGGCGGGCGACTTCACTCAGGCGATGATGGATCTTGGCGCGACCATATGCACCTCACGCCGCCCAGCCTGCGGCATTTGCCCGTTGCGGGAGGATTGCGCCGCTTTCCGTGCCGCCGATCCCGCCGCGTTCCCGGTGAAGGCGCCGAAGAAAGCCAAGCCGCATCGCGCCGGCCATGCCTGGTGGATCGAAAGCGACGACCATGTCTGGCTTGAGCGGCGGCCGGACAAGGGCCTGCTCGGCGGGATGCGCGGCGTGCCGACATCGCCGTGGCGCGAGGGGGAAGCGATGGCCCCGGACTATCCCGTCGCCTCGGGCTGGACGGAACTTGCCGAGCCTGTGGCGCATGTCTTCACCCATTTCTCGCTTTCCCTCACCGTTCACACAGCTTGCGTGGAAAGGGATTGCATGGCCGGGCGGGACGGGGAATGGTGGCCCAAAGCCGATCTGGCGACCGCCGGGCTGCCCACCCTCTTCGGCAAGATCGCCGAGGCGGCCATGAAAGAGGATATCCCTTGCCCCTGATAGATATTGCCAAGCCCATGTCGGGGGTCTTGCCCGGCTTTGTCGGGGGAACGCTCGATCGCGCCGACCCTGTGCGCAACGATCCCGCTTTGCAGGCCGCGGCATTTGCCGACCCGCGCGCCGGGCTACTCATGCTCAATGGGCTTGATCCCGTGCTGGCGGGCGACACGCTGGCGATCGAGCCGATGCCATCGGGTGCCGATCCGGCGGATTTCGTGATGCTGGGGCAGGACGATAACGGCCCGCTTTTTGTCCGGCTGAACGCGGATGTCCCGCACGGCGCGAATTTTTCGCCCAAGGTCTGGGATGCCGCGCCGCATCTGTCCGCCAATGCCCTGGCGATCTACGGCACGGCGCGCGCGCTGGTCGACTGGCATGCCCGGCATGGCTTTTGCTCGACCTGTGGCGGTGGCACGACCGTTAACAAAGCCGGCTGGGCGCGTAAATGCCTCAATGAAACGGCGCGGGACTGCGGCGCGGAGCATTTTCCGCGCGTCGATCCGGTCACGATCATGCTGGCCGAACATGACGGGCGGGTGTTGATCGGCCGTCAGCATCGCTGGCCACAGGGCCGCTATTCCGCGCTTGCCGGCTTTGTGGAGCCTGGTGAAACGCTTGAGGAAGCCGTCGCCCGCGAATTGTGGGAGGAGGCAGGGATCACCGTTTCGGACGTGAGCTATGTCATGACCCAGCCCTGGCCCTTCGCATCGTCGCTGATGGTGGCCTGCATGGCGAAGGCGGTCGATGATCGCCTTACCCTGGACGAAAGCGAGATCGAGGATGCATTCTGGGTCGATCCGGCCGGCGTGCGCGCCGCGATGAACGGCGAGCCTGGCGCGCCCTTCCTTGCCCCGCCCGTCATGGCCGTCGCCCATCACCTCTTCCTGCACTGGCTGGAAAAAATGGGGGCCTGACCCCATCTAGAGGTCCGGTTCGGCGCATTGCGCCATCATCACCACAGGCGTAAGGCGCAGGGCTTTACCCGATCAGCGAGTCCCATTTCCCCAATGCTTACTCTGGAAGAAGCGCAGGATCGCGCCGAAAATCTCGTCAAGGCCGCCCGCAAGTCCGGCGCTGACGCCGCCGATGCGATCTACGTCTGCAACGCCTCGACCCAGGTCGCCGTCCGCCTTGGCGCGCTCGAGGATGTGGAGCGGTCTGAGGGGGAGGAGATCGGCCTGCGCGTTTTCGTCGGTCAGCGGTCGGCGACGATTTCCGCGTCGGACATGAACCCGGCAAGCCTTGGGTCCCTGGTTGAGCGCGCCGTCGCGATGGCGCGGGAAGCGCCGGAGGACGCCTATGCAGGCCTCGCTCCGGAGGATCGCCTGCTCCGCAAGCGTCCCGCATCGCTCGATCTGGCCGATGACAGCGATCCCGAACCTGCTGCCCTGCGGGAGCGTGCAGAAGAGGCGGAGGACGCAGCCCGGTCTGTGCCCGGCATTACCAACAGCGAAGGTGCCGGCGCATCCAGCGGCCGCACGCAGATCGCGCTCGCCACCAGCCATGGTTTTGCAGGCAGCTATGCCGCGACATCCCATGGCACCTTCGCCAGCGTCCTGGCCGGCGAAGGATCGGGCATGCAGCGCGATCATGCCAGCCATTCCGTCCGCCATCTGGAGGATATCGACGATGCCGAGGCGATAGGCCAGCGCGCTGGCCAACGGGCCGTCGCCCGTCTCAACCCGATGAAGATCGAGAGCGGCACGATGCCGGTGATCCTTGATCCGCGCATCGCGTCGAGCCTTATCGGCCACCTGCTAGGCGCAATCGTGGGCCCGGCTATTGCCCGCCGGTCCAGTTTTCTGCTCGACAGCCTTGGTCAGCAGATTTTCGATTCCAGTGTCACCATCATGGACGATCCCCATCGGGAACGCGGCCTGCGATCACGCCCGTTCGACGGCGAGGGCCTGCCGACCAAGAGCCGCGCGATCATCGACAAGGGCTTACTGACCGGCTGGCTGCTCGACAGCGCGTCGGCGCGCCAACTGGGGCTGGAGCCGACCGGCCATGCCAGCCGTGGCACCGGCGGCGCGCCGGGCGCGGGCGCGAGCAATCTGCACATGGAGCCGGGCAAGGTCACGCCCGGCGACCTGATGGCGGACGTGAAGCGCGGGCTCTACGTCACTGAACTGATCGGCATGGGCGTCAATGGCGTGACCGGCGACTATAGCCGCGGCGCGTCCGGCTTCCTGATCGAGAATGGCGCGGTGGCCTGCGCCGTGGCGGAGATCACGATCGCCGGCAATCTGAAGGATATGTTCCGCGCGCTGACCCCCGCCAACGATCTGCAGTTCCGGTACGCGGTCAACGCGCCGACGCTGCGGATCGACGGGATGACCATCGCTGGTGGGTGACGTCTCCCTCCGAAGGCTCGTCGACATCGTGTCGGCCGCTGCCGATCACGCGCTGACCCTCTGGGCAGGCGGCAAGACGCAGGTGCGCCAGTGGGAGAAGGTGCCGGGCCATCCGGTGTGCGAGGCCGACCTCGAGGTCAACGTCATGCTCCGGGCTGCGCTGACCGAACTCGCGCCGGATGCGGGCTGGCTTTCAGAAGAGACGGCCGACAATGCGGACCGCCTTGCCAATGACCGGATATGGGTGGTCGATCCGATAGACGGCACGCGCGACTATCTGCGTGGGCGGCCCGGATGGTGCGTGTCCGTAGCACTGGTGGAACAGGGCCTGCCCCGATTCGGCGTGCTCGCTGCGCCGGCGCGCAATGAATTGTGGATCGCGGAGATCGGTAGAGGTGCGACACGCAATGGCGTTAAGCTCGTCGCCAGTAGGCGGCACGAGTTGCCCGGAGCGCGCGTCCCTGCCGATGTCCTGCCAAAGGCTGATCGCGACCTGACGGCAGTGGCGCGCCCGAACAGCATCGCTCTGCGCATGGCGATGGTCGCGGCTAACGAGGCGGACCTGGTCGCCACTATCCGCTGGGGCAATGAATGGGACATCGCCGCCGCTGCGCTGATTTCACAGGAGGCTGGCGCGGTCGTCACCGACGCGCTGGGCGATCCGCTCGCGTTCAACCGCGCGAAGCCGACGGCCTTTGGCGTGCTCTGTTGCGCGCCTGCTATTCATTCTGCAGCTGTTGATCGCCTGAAGCCCCGCGCCCGGGAAATATTGGGCTATTCTGCGACCGGAGAATGAAGTGCTCCTGCGAAAGCAGGAGCCCAGATCAACCGTCGCAACTGGACTCCTGCTTTTGCAGGAGCACTGTTACTGGCGGAATAAGATGGTGATCAAAGCCCCGCCTTCGGCCGCTCCCATAGATTCGCTTGCCGTGCCTCTGCCGGCCAGGACGCCTTCCGCATGAAACTCTGCGTGAACGCCTGCGCGACCCACCCCAGCTTATCCCGCTTTGACGTGATAACGCGATGGTCCCACGCATGCTCCCCGCGCCTCGCTACCTCACGCGCGATATCGCCATAGATACCCGCCGCCGCCAGTACGGCCCAGGAGGAACGGAATGACAGCGCGCCGGTGCCGTGGCGCGCGCTGTCCTCATAGGTTGCCGCCATGGTCGCCAGCCGCTTGCCGAGTACGGCGAGGCGGGGGCGGACCCACGGTTTCATGAGTTCGCCGGGCGGGATATCCATTTCCACCAGCCACTCCTCCGGTAGGTAGCAGCGGTCGGCGGCATCATCCTCGCTGATGTCGCGGGCGATGTTCGCGAGCTGGAAGGCGAGGCCGAGGTCGCAGGCGCGGTCCAGCGTTGCCCTGTCCGTCGGATCGACGCCCATGACGATCGCCATCATCAGGCCGACCGCGCCCGCGACATGATAGCAATATTGAAGAAGGTCGTTCGTACTGCGCGGCCGCCACTCACGGGCATCCAGTGCGAACCCCTCGATCAGGTCATGGGCGAAGCTGTGGGGGATGCGGCATTCCGCGGCGACGACGCCGAAGCCGTCGAATGCCGGGTTGCCCGTGGGTTCGCCGCGCAGCGCGGAATCGGTGAGGGTGCGGATGGTGGAGAGGCGCAGCTGCGCGTCGGCGACGCTGGTCATCGCGCCGCCATGATCCTGCCCGTCGGCGAGGTCGTCGCAGGCGCGGCACCAGCCGTAGAGCAGCCAGGCGCGTTCGCGGGTTACCGGGTCGAACAGCTTCGACGCCATGGCGAAAGACTTCGATCCGCGGGCGATGCTGTCGCGGGCGTGGGCGACCAAAGCTCCCCTCTCGCTTGCGGGAGGGGTTGGGGGAGGGGCTGTCATTCCTGTTTGGGCGTTGCTCACGATGGCGACATGCCCTCCCCTGACCCCTCCCGCAAGCGGAAGGGGAAATTACAGGTTGTCGGCCTTCATGCGGAAGATCGTCTCATGCGGCTGATAATCTGCCATTCGATCCAACAGACCGTCGATCGTATCCGCGTGGATCAGGATGCCGGCATGCTGTTTCCGGATGAAACCGGTGTCGATCATGTGCCGGTTGAAGGCGATCAGATGATCGTAATAGCCGCCGACATTGAGCAGGCCGACCGGCTTGGCATGATAACCAAGCTGCGCCCAGCTCACCGCTTCCCATAGCTCGTCCATGGTGCCGACGCCGCCCGGAATGGTCACGAAACCGTCCGAAAGATCGGTAAAAAGCGCCTTTCGCTGATGCATTGTCGACACGACATGCAATTCCGTGCAGCCGCGATGCGCGACTTCGGCATTGACCAGCGCTTCGGGAATGACGCCGATCACCTCGCCTCCGGCCTCCAGCGCCGCATCGGCCACCGCGCCCATCAGGCCCAGCCGTCCGCCACCATAAACGACGGCGATCCCGCGCCCGGCAAGGGTCCGCCCAGCGGCGCGCGCGGACTCGATAAAGGCCGGGTCCGCAGGCGTCGCGGAGCCGCAATAGACGGCAAGTCTCTTCATAGGCTCAGATCGTCCATCATCAGCTTGGCCGTCGCCTTGGCGCTGCCGACGACGCCGGGGATGCCGGCGCCCGGATGCGTGCCTGCGCCCACCATGTAGAGGTTGGGGATGACATCGTCGCGATTATGGGCGCGGAAGAAGGCGCTTTGGGTCAGCAGCGGCTCCAGGCTGAAGGCACTGCCCATATGGGCGTTCAGGTCGTTCGCGAAATCGGGCGGGGCGTAGTAGAACTGCGTGACGATCCGATCGCGAATGTCGGGGATCAGGCGCCGCTCAATCTCCGCCAATATCCGCTCGGCATAGCCCGGACCGACGCGGTCCCAGTCGATCGGCAGCTTGCCCATATGCGGCACGGGGGCGAGCGCATAGAAGCTGGAGCAGCCCTCCGGCGCCATCGACGGATCGGTGACGGTCGGGTGGTGCAGATAGAGGGAGAAGTCCCCCGCCAGCACGCCATGCTGATAGATGTCGGTCAACAGCCCTTCATAGCGCGGGCCGAACAGGATCATGTGGTGCGGGATGCCCGGCCAGCTGCCCTTGATGCCGAAATGGACGACGAACAGGCTGGGCGACCAGCGCTTGCGGCTGAGGCTTTCGGCATTCTTCTGTCCGCGCGGATGATGCGGAAGTAGGTTGCGATAGGTGTGCATCAGGTCGGCATTGCTGGCGACGGCATCGGCCTCGCCACGCCAGCCCGCTTTGGTCCGGACCGCCGTCGCGCGGTCGCCGATCGTCTCGATCTCCTCGACCGGATCACCCAGGCGTAACGTGCCGCCGATTCGCTCGAAATGCGTCGCCATGCCTGACACCAGTTTGTTGGTGCCGCCCTGCGCGAACCAGACGCCGCCTTCCTTCTCCAGCGTGTGGATGAGGGCGTAGATCGAACTGGTGTTCATCGGATTGCCGCCCACGAGCAGCGTGTGGAAGGAGAGCGCCTCGCGCAGCTTCTCATTCTTCACGAAGCTGGAGACCATGGAATAGACCGAGCGCCACGCCTGATATTTCGCCAGCGCCGGGGCGGCCTTGATCATGGACGCGAAATCGAGGAACGGCACCGCGCCCAGCTTGCGATAGCCTTCCTCGCAGACGCCCTTGCTGTAGTCGATGAAGCGCTCGTACCCGGCTATGTCTGCGGGATCGAGCTTGCCGATCTCCCGCCGCAGGCCGACCTCATCATTGGAATAATCGAAGTTCGTGCCGTCAGGCCAATTCAGCCGGTAGAAGGGTGAGACCGGCACCAGCTTCACGTCGTCAGCCATGTCGTGTCCGGTCAGCCGCCACAATTCGGCAAGGCAGGGCGGATCGGTGATGACGGTGGGGCCGGCGTCGAAGGTGAAGCCGTCCTTGTGCCAGACATAGGCGCGCCCGCCCGGCCGGTCGCGGCCCTCGACCAGCGTGGTTTCGACGCCGCCCGCCTGCAGGCGGATCGCCAGGGCGAGGCCGCCAAAGCCAGCGCCGATGACTATCGCCTTTTTGGTCAAGGACTTGTCCTGCCGGTGTTTGTTCTGTCTGTGAGTGCGCGCATGGCGCTCCTTATGGGCACCGGGGGCCGCCCGCACAAGATGCGCAGCCGGTCAAATGCCGTTGAGCGCCCGGCATAGAAGCGGCCGACCAGCGGTTCGGACAGGCGATAGAAGCGGGCGAAGATGCGCCAGCGTTCCTCCGGCCGGGCGGCGCGGAACAGCATCCGGTCGAGCAGGCGATAATAGCCGCCCCCCGACCAGTGCGCCCTGGCGCGGGCGCGGCTGGCGGCGGCCAGCGCCGGTCCCTCCATCGGCCAGGCCCCTGCGAGCCAGAGGGCGAAGTCGACGGCGTCGGGCAGGGAATAGCCGGTCGTGGGATGGAAGAGCCCGGCCCGCACGCCAGCGCGCGCGACCGGATCGGCGGCGGGCCAGAAGCGGTCGAAGTCGCCGCCCATCACCACCGGCAGCACGCCGGTCTCCTCCCGCACCGTTGCATCCACCTTCCATCCCCGCGCGCGGGCATAGGCGGCGATCCGGCTCCGGATGGCGTCGGCGTCGAGCGTCGCGTCGTCGCTGTAATAGGTGTCCTCGACAAAGACCGTGTCCGGACCGGTCGGCAGCATATAGACGAAACGATATCCGTCGATCTGGTCCACCGTCGCGTCCATGATCGTCGGGCGGATCAGGCCGTGCGGGATGGCGAGGCGCAGTTCCTGCCCGACGAATTTCTGCCATCCGCAGGACAAGGCCGACAGGTCGCCGCCGCCGCGCGCGTCGATGACCGCCTGCGCCGTGATCATGCGACCGTCGGCCAGCAGGGCATGGGTGGGGCCGACATCGGCTACGGCAGCGTTCTTCAGCACACCATCGCCGAGCGTGGCGGTCAGATGAGCGTCGAACCGTTCCGAGGTGATGCTGTTATAGGGCGTCGCCAATATCCGGGTTTCGTCCGGGAAGCGGACGTCATGGCCCGCATCCCAGCGATGGGCGACCAGCGGATCGACCAGCCACCGGTCCTTTGGCGTCACGTCGCCATCGAAGAAGGACCAGACATGGTTGCCGCCCAGCACCGGCCCGGCCTCGACCAGCATAATCCGCGCCTCCGGCCTGCGTGCGGCGAAGGCAAGGGCGATCAGGCCGCCGGCGAGGCCGCCGCCGACAATGGCCAGGTCACAGGGAAGGATTTCGCTCACCGCCCTCCGTTAGCGTCCCGCGCCCCCCGGGGATAGGGACCTTGACTCACAATGGATATAGGGTAGGGGGGTATGCTATGGGACATCTTGTTGCAGACCGGCAGAAGCTGCTGGACCGGGTTCGCCGCATCGCCGGGCAGGTCGCCGCCGTCGAACGGCAGTTGCTGGGCGAGGCCGATTGCTCCGCCACGCTCCAGCTTGTCGCCTCCGTGCGCGGCGCGGTCGGCGGGTTGATGGAGGAACTGATCGAAAGCCATGTGCGTGAACATGTCGCGCCGCCGCAGATCGCTGACGCTGACCGGATGGCGGCGTCCGAAGAACTTCTCGCGCTCATCCGCCGGTACGGGAAATAAGATGACCAAGCAGGGCAAGGGCCACCCCCGGCACTATTATGAGCATGCCTATCTGGGTTCCGCCCATGATCGCAATGCGCGGCGCACCTGGATCGTCATGATCCTGAACGCGATGGCGATGGTGGCGGAGATCGCGACCGGGTGGATCACCGGATCGATGGCGCTGCTGGCCGACGGTTTCCATATGGCGACAGATGCGGGCGCTCTGGCGGTGGCGGCGATCGCCTATGCCTATGCGCGGCGGCATGTGCATAATGCGCGCTTCACCTTCGGCACCGGCAAGGTCGGGGATCTGGCGGCATTCGCATCGGCGATCATCCTGGGGCTGGCGTCGCTCGGCATCGCGGTGGAGGCGATCATGCGCCTGATGCAGCCGCAGGCGGTGCGGTATGACGAGGCGATCATCGTCGCGATATTCGGCCTGATCGTGAATGTCGGCAGCGCGATGTTGCTGATGAAAGGCGGCGGCGGCCATGTGCATGGTCCGGGGCATCGTCACGCGCACGGTCATGATCACGCCCATGACGATCATGGGCATGATCACGACCATCATCATGCTCATGGCGCGCCATCGGGCGGGCAAGACAATAATCTGCGCGCCGCCTATCTGCATCTTGTGGCGGACGCAGTGACATCGGCCATGGCGATCTCGGCATTGATCGCGGCGCGGCTGACTGGCTGGGTATGGCTGGACGCGGTCACGGGTCTGGCTGGGGCGATCCTGATCGCGCGCTGGTCCGTGATGCTGATGCGCGATTCGGCGGCGGTGTTGCTGGATACGGCGGACGAGGCGTTGCTCGACGCGATCCGTGCGAAGGCGGAAAAGACGGGCGCGACCATTGCCGACCTGCATGTCTGGCGCATCGGGCCGGAGGCGCATGCCGCGATCCTGAGCGTACCGGGCGGCGACGCGCTGGCGGTGCGCAGTGCGCTGGCGGATATTTCAGGGTTGGAGCATGTGACGGTGGAGTGCCGTTAGGATTGGGTGGAAACCGTCTTTATTTCCCGTTCGTCCTGAGTAGCCATTGAGCGAAGTCGAAATGGCGTATCGAAGGACATAGCTAGGCGCGAGGTACTTCGATACGAGCCTTCGACAAGCTCAGTCTCTACTCAGCACGAACGGTTTTGACGTGGACCCAAGAATATTAGAGAAAAGATTGCGCGTGCTGCAGCACCACGTCGCAGACCTTGGATTTCAGCTTCGACTTCAGGCTACCCAATGGCAGGGATGATCCGTCCATCTGCAACAGGCCCTTCTGGCCATTGGCATAGCCGTCCGAGGATTTGATCCCGCTCTGGCCGGTCAGTTTGCCGAGCACCGAGGTGGCATTGCCGCCGCCCAGAAATTTGTTCTTCAGGCAATAGCCGAGCACGCCGGCCGCATTGCTCGCGCCGACGGACCCGACATTGGGCAGAACCGCGCCAAGCAGGCCGCCCTGGCCGCCAAGGCCGGACAGTTGCGCGGGCGCGGCGCTGGCGGTGGCCAGGATCAGCGCCAGCGCGGCGAAACGAACAGGAGCATGTGGCATGGACAGGTCCCCCCCGGGGCGGTCCGGCGCGATTGCCGACCCTGCCCTTGGGCGGATTGTGCGCTCAACGCGCTGCGTCGGCAATGGGTCTTGTTCAGCCCGCGGGTTTGGCCGCCTCGGCGTCCCATTGGGCCTTGCAACTGGACAGCAGAAGGTCGCCCTTCTTCTTGTTCACCTTCCAGCATCCCTCGGCGAGGGAGGGGAGGCTGGCGCGGAAGCCGTAGCCGGGGGTGCCAAAATATTGCTCGCCCGAGAGGGTCAGCGATTTCTTCAGCTCGCCCATCCGCTTCTGTGCGACTTCATAGAGGTGCCCGCGATCGGCGAAGATCGCATCGCGGCCGATGGAGCCTGCGACCTGACAGAAGCCGCGCTGCGCCTGCACGGTCGAATAGGTCGAATAGATGCGGGTGCCATATTGGTCGGCGGCGGCCTGACCCGGCTTGCCCTTGCCGGCGGTGCGCTGGAAATAGCCCTCCACCGTCTTAAGCGCATCCGCCAGTTCGCTGTCATGATGGGCGATGGTGGCGTTGTAGTTGCTGGTGGTCAGCAAGGTCGGCTCGAAATCGCATTGCAACGCCGCGACGTTGAGGGCCGCACGCAAATTCCAGACGAGACCGGCGCGCAATTCTTCCGGCGTGGCGCCGGGCAGGCCGAGGTTCATCTCCGGCTCCGCGCCGGTCACGGGTGGGGCGGAAAAGTCTGGCGGATTCCAAAACAGCTGCGCGCTCGCCGGCGCGGAAAACATGGTTAATGGCAGGATGGTCAGGGCGACCCGGCGAACGGCGATACGGATCACGATATCGGATTCCTTGAAAAATCAGGATGCCGTTACGCCCGTAGGGCGTCGGCGAGGGGCGGGGCATAGCATGGCGCTATATGGCCGCCCGCGCTTGTCGATGAAGCGCGCTGTACGGAGGATGAACCGACCGTTTGTTATTGATCTGAAACGACTTCTGCGCCCGGGTCGGCCGGAGCGGCGCTGTTCGTTGTGGGTGCGGACGCGACCTTTGGCGCCGTGCTGTTGCTGGAGGTGACGGGGGCCATAGCCGTGCCCTCGGCCTTCACGCCGTCAAGGTCCGTCATCGCGTCCGTCGCGGTGCCGTCAACGACGTCCATATCCTTCATCGCAACCGTGCTGTTGCCGCCGCTGCCGCTCTTGCTGCAGGCCGCCAGCGAAGGCAGCATTGCGGCCGCCAGGCAAAGGGCGCCGATCATGCGGCGGGTGGCGGTGGAGGATGACGGCATCCTGTTCTCCAGTGACGTGGGACCCATACCCGGTGCTTGCGATGCGGCCGTGGCGGGAAAACAAATGGGCGAAAGGTTAACCGGACGCAAGCCTTGCCTCACGCCGCGCGCGCGCATCGGCCAAGCCGTGCGAGGAACGCGGGGAAATGTCGTTCCAGTGCCGTATCGAATTGTGCCATCGAAATATCCTTGCCCAGAGCCTGTAGGCTTGTGACCGGATATTCGGCGATTCCGCAGGGAACGATGCCTCCGAAATGTGAGAGGTCCGGAGCGACATTCACCGAGAAGCCGTGCAGCGTCACCCATTTGCGGACTCGCACGCCGATCGCCCCGATTTTCGCCTCGCGCCCGTCCAGATCGTCGGTCCATATGCCGATCCGACCCTCCGCCCGGCGCGCCTCGACGCCGACATCGGCGAGGCTGTCGATCACCCAGCCTTCCAGATTATGGACGAAATTGCGGATGTCCTTGCCGCGCGCGGCGAGGTTGATGCTGAGATAGCCGACCCGCTGGCCCGGACCATGATAGGTGTAACGGCCACCGCGTCCGGCGTCATAGACCGGAAAGCGGCGGTCCAGCATTTCGGCCGGGTCGGCGCTGGTCCCGGCGGTATAGAGCGGCGGATGTTCGAGCAGCCAGATGCGCTCCCCGGCGCTGCCCTCCGCGATCGCGGCGGCGCGCGCCTCCATGTCGGCCAGCGCCTGCGGATAAGGGACCTGCGCTTCGTCCCGCCGCCATTCGAAACCGTCAATGCTGTTCATGGCGTTTCCTTGACTTGGGAAAGGCGAGCGATCAAGTCTGCCGCTCGTGCCGCCCCCGATTACTGGATATAGGGCGGCTAATGCTCTGAAAGGAAGATATGGCGGCGCTCTCTATCGGCAAGGCGTGGGAGGAAAGCGTGGCCTTCGTCAAGCGCGAGGGGCAGTTGCTCTTCCCTGTGGCGCTGCTGTTCCTGGCGGTGCCGTTCGCCATCCTGTTCCAGATGATGCCGGCCGAATATCTGGCCATGACGCCAGGACAGACGAAGATACCGCCGCTGCCGCCCACCGTGAAGCTGGGCATGATGGTCACGGCAATCATCACGCTGGCGGGGTCGCTGACGCTGTATGCGCTGGCGCTGAAACCGGGAATCAGCGTCGGCGAGGCGATCCGGCTGGGCGTCCAGCGCCTGCCGGTTTTGATCGGCGCGGCGCTAATCGCGGCCCTGGGCTATCTGATGGGCGTCGTCCTGCTGTCGCTGGTCGCCGGACTGCTGTCCGTCGTCATCGGCGCGCCCGCAGCCGTGACCCTGGCGACGATCGTGCTGGTGCCGCTGCTGATCTATATCATCGCCCGGCTGATCCTGCTCAACGCCGTGGTGATCGACCGCAATGACGGCCTGATCGCCAGCCTAAGGGCGGCGTGGATGCTGACGGCGGGACATGTGTGGCGGCTGATCGCGTTCATCATCGTGCTGATCGTGATATCCTCGATCATCCAGATGGCGGTGCAGGCGGTGTTCGGCGTCATCGGCGGCCTGGCAGGCGGGCCGGAGGCGGCGCGCGCCACGGGCGATTTCGCCATCGCCGCGACGTCGGCGGTGATCCAGATCTATTTCCAGGTGATGACCGCGCGCATCTACCGCCAGCTCAACGGCTGATCGGCTACCCCAAGATCGGGATATGCGGCGCGGCGTCGCGCGGCATCAAGCCGGATACTCGGGGGTCGTCGAATATCTCGACCTCCCGGAAAAACGGCGTGAAGCCAGACCGAATATAGAAGCTGAGCGCCCGGGGATCGTCGAGCGTGCAGGTGTGGACCCAGAAGCGCTCCACCCCCTTGCGCCATGCCAGCGACTTGGCCTGGCCCATCATCCAGCGGCCCATGCCCTTTCCGGACAGCTCCGGAATCAGGCCGAAGAAGGACAGCTCACAGTCTGGCATCTGCCGGAAGTCCAGTTCGATAATCCCGACCTCTATGCCCTGGGGATCGCACACGGCGTAGATTTCCACGGCGGGGTCGTGGATGACTGCCTCCACCCGCGCGTCCGGCATGACAAGGCGGGAAAACCACATCCAAGGTTCGCCGACGCGGCGGAACAGGGCGCGATATTTCTCCAGCGCCGGTTCCCGCCAGCGCATCAGACGCAGGGGAGACGTCGCCACCGGCGCGGGCCTTGGCCGTTCGCGCATTTCCAGATGCGTGACGATCGTCGCGATCTGGCGGGGATCGACGGGGGTCAGCGACATGGCGGTCTCAGCTCCAGCTCGCCATTGGCGGCAGGCTCATCAGGATCGCCTCGATATTGCCGCCGGTCTTCAGGCCGAACAGCGTACCCCGGTCATGGACCAGATTGAATTCGGCATAGCGGCCGCGCCATTCGAACATCTGGGTCATGTCGGCGTCGGTCCATGGCGTCGCCATGCGGCGGCGGACGATGGGCGGGAAGGCGGTAAGGAAGGCTTCGCCGACGCTTTTCGTGAAAGCGAGATTCTCCGCGAAGTCCCCGGTCAGATGATCGTAGAAAATGCCGCCGACGCCGCGATGGACCTTGCGGTGGGGGATGTAGAAATAGTCGTCGGCCCACGCCTTGAACTTCTCGTAATAGGCCGGGTTATGCGCATCGCAGGCGGCGCGGAAGGCAGCGTGGAAGTCCGCTGTATCCTCCTCATAGGGAATCGGCGGATTGAGATCAGCGCCGCCGCCGAACCAGCGTTTTTCCGTCACCAGGAATCGCGTGTTCATATGCACGGCGGGCACATGCGGGTTGGCCATGTGCGCGACCAGGCTGATGCCGGTGGCGAAAAAGTGCGGGTTGTTCTCCGCGCCATGGATCGTCTTGGCGAATTCGGGCGCGAACACGCCGCCGACGGTCGAGACGTTGACGCCGACCTTCTCGAACACCTTCCCCTTCATGACGCCGCGCACGCCGCCGCCACCTTCGCCGGGCGTGATGCCCTCCGCCTCGCGATCCCAGGGGGCGAAGTCGAAGGCGGCGTCGCTGCCCGCCTCCCGCTCTATCTCCTCGAATGCATTGCAGATTCGGGTGCGGAGCGATTCGAACCAGGCGCGCGCCTCTGCCTGTTCCTGATCCAGCTGTATCATTGCGGATATTGTCCCGTTTGCCTCAACGCCTCGCTGAGCGCGATGCCCGCTGACACCGCGATGTTCAAGGACCGAAAGCCCGCCGCCATGGGAATCCGCACGCGCAGATCGGCCATGTCGCGCACGTCGTCAGGCACGCCCGCGCCCTCCGACCCCATCAGCAGCACGTCATCGGGCAGGAAGCGCGCGTCGGGCAGGGGGACGGAGGCATGGCTGCTGAGCAGGACGATACGGCGGCTCTTAGCTTGGCAATCCTGCCGGAAGTCCGCGAAATTGGCGTGTTTGGTGACGTCCGCCGCTTCGCCATAGTCCATCGCCGCCCGTTTCAGGCGCGCGTCGGAAAAGGCGAATCCGCACGGCATTATGATGTCCACCGGCGTCGTGAAGCAGGCGGCAAGGCGCAGGATGGCGCCGACATTGCCGGCTATCTCCGGCTGGTACAGGGCAACACGCATGCCCCGCCCATAGTGCAGTGCGGCAATTTGTCATAGACAAGACCAAATAGCTGTTGGCAAAACCCATATTGGAACGCTACAGCCGCCCAAACCGCGCCTGGGGGATAGGTATGCCGTGTCTATGGCGACCCGAATCTCTTGATAATCATGGCTGAGCAAGGCAAGGCGTCGGTGACAGGGACGACTAAAGAGGGGTCAGTGCATGGCGACGGCTGAACATACGGAAACCGAAGGTCTATCCGGTGGGGACGGTGTGAGGCGGCGCGACTTCATCAATATCGCGGCGGTCAGCTTCGCCGGTGTTGGCGCGGTCGCTGTTGTCCTTCCCCTCATCAACCAGATGAACCCGAGCGCCGACGTTCTGGCGCTTTCGACCAGCGAAGTCGATCTGTCGGCCATCGAACCCGGCCAGGCGATCAAGACCACCTTCCGCAGCCAGCCGCTGTTCGTGCGTCACCTGACGCCCAAGGAGATAGCGGAGGCCGACGCGGTCGATGCATCGACCCTGCGCGATCCCCAGACGCTGGAAGAGCGCACTGTGGACGGCAAGACCCAGTGGCTGATCACGATGGGCGTCTGCACTCACCTGGGCTGCGTGCCGCTCGGCGCGGGCGAGGGTGAGGTTCGCGGAGAATTTGGCGGCTATTTCTGCCCTTGCCACGGTTCGACCTATGATACGGCGGCGCGTATCCGGAAAGGTCCGGCACCCAAGAATCTTGAGGTGCCAAAATATAGCTACACGTCCGACACCGCCATTCTCGTAGGCTGAGGAAAAGATCCATGAGTTTCCCCTGGGCAGCACATTACACCCCCAAGGCGCCGCTGATGAAGTGGATCGACGAGCGTCTTCCGCTCCCGCGCCTCGTCTATAACAGCATCGGCGCCGGGTATCCGGTCCCCCGCAATCTCAACTATATGTGGAACTTCGGCGTCCTGTCGGGTCTCGCACTGGTCATCCAGATCGTCACCGGCATCATCATGGCGATGCATTATGCCGCCAATGAGCTGGTTGCGTTCGGCACCGTCGAGCATGTGATGCGCGACGTGAACTCCGGCTGGCTGCTGCGTTACGCGCACGCCAACGGGGCGAGCTTCTTCTTCATTGTGGTCTATCTCCACATCTTCCGCGGCCTCTTCTACGGATCGTACAAGGCTCCGCGTGAGATGGTGTGGCTGCTCGGCCTGGTCATCTACCTGCTGATGATGGCGACCGCCTTCATGGGCTATGTCCTTCCCTGGGGTCAGATGAGCTATTGGGGGGCGAAGGTCATCACCGGGCTCTTCGGGGCCATTCCGGTGGTCGGCGAGCCGATCCAAACCTGGCTGCTGGGCGGTTTCGCGCCGGGCAACGCCTCGTTGAACCGCTTCTTCTCGCTGCACTATCTGCTGCCGTTCGTGATTGCGGGCGTCATCATCCTGCACATCTGGGCGCTGCATATTCCGGGTTCCAACAACCCGACCGGCGTCGATGTGAAGGGTCCGCAGGACACGGTGCCGTTCCACCCCTACTATACGGCGAAGGACGGTTTCGGGGCAGGTATCTTCCTCATCCTGTTCTGCCTGCTGCTGTTCTTTGCGCCCAACTATCTGGGGCATCCGGACAATTATATCGAGGCTAACCCGCTCTCGACCCCAGCGCACATTGTGCCTGAATGGTATTTCTGGCCGTTCTACGCGATCCTGCGCGCCTTCACCTTCGACTTCTTCTTCGTGCCGGCCAAGCTGCTTGGCGTGCTGGCGATGTTCTCGGCGATCCTGCTGCTGTTCTTCCTGCCCTGGCTGGACAACTCGCCGGTTCGTTCCGGCAAGTTCCGCCCGATCTTCAAGCAGTTCTTCATCGTGCTGTGCGTCGACGTGGTGATCCTGGGCTGGTGCGGCGGCGCGCCTGCGACGGCGGGCTATGTCATGATCTCGCAGTTCGCGGCGGCCTACTACTTCGCGCACTTCCTGATCATCCTGCCGCTGATCGCAATGTTCGAAAAGCCGCTGCCGCTGCCTAACTCGATCACCGAGGCAGTGCTGGCCAAGCACAATCTGCAGGGCGAAGAGCCCGCCGCCGTACCGGCCGAATAAGGGGACCCACCGGACATGCTTCGCGCCATCCTGATCGCCATCGGCGTCTTCTTCTCAGGCTTCATGCTCTACTCCTTCGGAGCGAGCACCTATGCCTATCTGACTGATCCGCCCGCCAAGACGGCCGAGGAGGAATTCCATCTCCACCCGAAGGAGGTCGAGTTCTCCTTCAACGGTCCGCTCGGTCATTATGACCGGCAGCAGCTGCAGCGCGGCTTCCAGGTTTTCAAGGAGGTCTGCTCGGCCTGCCACAGCCTGAAGTTCGTTGCGTTCCGCGACCTGGAGCAGCTGGGCTATTCCGAACCCGAGGTGAAGGCGATCGCCAAGCAGTGGTCGATCAAGACGCCTGACGTCGACCCGAAGACCGGCGAGCCCTCGACGCGCGATCCGGTTCCGGCCGATCACTTCCCCAAGCCCTTCGCGAACAATGTCGCGGCGGCGGCGGCGAACAATAACGCCATTCCGCCAGACCTGTCGCTGATGGCGAAGGCGCGGCATGACGGTCCGGCCTATATCCACTCGCTGCTGACGGGATATCAGGCGCAGCCCGCTGACCTGCTGAAGAAGTTCCCGGACGTGAAGACGCCCGAGGGCCTGCATTATAATCCGTACTTCGCGAACCTGAACCTGGCGATGCCGCCGCCCCTGTCGAGCGAAGGTCAGGTGACCTACAGCGACGGCACCAAGGCGACCGTGGACCAGATGGCGACCGACGTTTCCGCATTCCTGATGTGGACCGCCGAGCCGAAGCTGGAGAATCGGAAGAGCACTGGCCTTGCCGTCATCTTCTTCCTGCTGATCGCGACTGGCCTTGCCTACATGTCCTACCGGAGCATCTGGGCAGACAAGAAGCATTGAGGCGCAGCCGCCCGGAAACGCGCGGCATGATATAAGACGAGCGGCGCGGACCCTGACTGGGACCGCGCCGTTCGTGTTTGAGGCTGAGGGAGAAGCTCCTGTGAGCGGCAATGACCTGACCCGAGACGATCTGAAGGCATTGGTGCGCGCGATCCCGGACTTCCCCAAGCCCGGCATCCAGTTCCGTGACATCACCACGCTGCTCGCCGATCCCGCAGGATTGAAGGCGGTGATCGGTGAACTGGCGGCCATTGCGCGCCCGGTCGACGCGGACTTCGTTGCCGGAATAGAGGCGCGGGGGTTTATTCTGGGCGCGGCGCTCGCGGTAGCGCTAGGAACCGGCTTCGTGCCGATCCGCAAGGCGGGCAAGCTGCCCGGCAAGACGGTGGGCGTCGATTATGTGCTGGAATATGGCACGGACCGGCTGGAGATGCATGACGGGCAGGTGCCGATGGGGGCTCGCGTTGTTCTGGTCGACGACCTGATCGCCACTGGCGGGACGGCGCTGGCGGCCGGGCAGTTGCTCCGCGAACAGGGGGCGGAGGTTGCGATGGCGCTGTTCGCCATCAATCTTCCGGCGCTCGGCGGCATGAAGGCGCTGGCGGCTGATGGCCTGCCGACCTTCGCACTTATGGATTTCGACGGGCATTGATGTAGGATAGGGTAAGCGCACGCGATCGCGCCTTCCAAAGCAGGGAAAAAAAATATGAGTTGCATCTTGCAATCCTTGCTGCGCCGCAACAAATAGCTGCCATGCGCCTGCTCCCCTTCTCCGCCGCCCTTGCAATGGCCCTCCTGTCGGCCTGTTCCGGCGGAAAACCTCCTGCTCCACCGCCCCCTGGCGTTACCATCGCCCAGCCGCTACAGCGCGACGTCACTGACTGGGACGAATATGTCGGCCGTTTCGAGGCCGTGCAGCGCGTGGAAGTCATGCCGCGCGTGTCGGGGCAGGTCACCAGCATCAATTTCCGTGCAGGCCTTGGCGTAACCGCCGGGCAGTTGCTGTTCCAGATCGACCCGCGCCCTTATCGCGCGGCGCTGGAGCAGGCGAAGGCACAGGTACTGCGCTCGCAGGCGGCGCTCACCAATGCGCAGAGCGAGATGAAGCGGTCGGAGGAACTGCGCAAATTCCAGGCCGTCAGCCAGGAAGAGAATGAGACCAAGCTGGCGACGCTGCGGTCGGCGCAGGCCGATCTGGCGGCGGCAAAGGCGGCGGCGGACGCCCGCGCGCTGGACCTTGGCTTCACGTCGGTTCGCGCGCCGATCAGCGGACGGGTCTCCGACCGGCGCGTTGCGATCGGTGATTATGTGAACGCCGGCCAGACGCTGTTGACCACGGTGGTCACCGTCGACCCGATCTGGTTCAGCTTCGAGGGCGCCGAGAGCTTCTACCTCAAATATATCCGTCAGGCCGCGAAGGGCGAGCGCGCATCCTCTCGCTATGCCGCCAATCCGGTGGACATCCAGCTTGCTGACGAGACGGGATACAACTGGCATGGCCGGATGATCTTCGTCGACAACGCGATCGACAATAATAGCGGCACGATCCGCGCCCATGCCGAAGTGGCCAATCCCAAGGGCTTCCTGGTGCCCGGCATGTTCGGCCGTGCCCGCCTGCTCGGATCGGGCACCTACAAGGCGCTGCTGGTACCGGACGAGGCGATCGTCACCGACCAGACCCGCAAGCTGGTCTATCTTGTCGGCAAGGATGGCAAAACAGCGGCTCGCCCGGTCGAAACCGGGCCGATGGTAGAGGGGCTACGCGTAATCCGCGAGGGCCTGAAGCCCGGCGAGAAGATCGTGATCGACGGGCTGGCACGTCTGCAGCCCGGCATCCCCGTGACGCCGCATGAAGGCAAGATCACGCCGCGCAACACCAATACGCCAACCTCCGATCCCGCGCAGGCGCCGCAGCCTGATGCTGCGTCGCCGGCTCAGCCGGGCAAAGCAAACGGTACGGCCGGAAGCGCGCGCTGATGCGTCTGCCCCATTTCTTTATCGACCGGCCGATCTTTGCGGCCGTGATGTCGATTCTGGTGATCATCGCCGGGCTTGTCGCCTATCCGACGCTGCCTGTCGGCCAGTATCCGGAGGTCGCGCCCCCGACAGTGGTCGTAAACGCCAGCTATCCGGGTGCTTCGGCCGAAACGCTGGCGGAGACGGTCGCTGCGCCGCTGGAGGAATCGATCAACGGCGTCGAGGACATGATCTACATGTCCTCCTCCTCGACCGCGTCGGGCGTTCTGGCGATCACCGTGACGTTCAAGCAGGGCACGGATGTCGATCAGGCGCAGGTGCTGGTGCAGAACCGCGTGTCCTCCGCCGAGCCGCGTCTGCCCGATCAGGTCCGGCAGATCGGTGTGACGGTACGCAAGAATTCGCCCGACCTGCTGATGGTGCTGTCGCTGCAATCGCCCGACAAGAGCCTGTCGCTCCAATATATCTCCAACTATGCCACGCTGCAGATCAAGGATCGTCTGGCGCGGATTCAGGGCATCGGCAGCGTGCAGGCGTTCGGCGCGCGCGACTATAATATGCGGATATGGATCGACCCCGACCTTGCGTCCGCGCGCAATTTGACGGTCGATGAAATCACGACGGCGATCAGGGGCCAGAACGCACAGGTCGCGGCCGGTTCCGTTGGCGAGCCGCCCTTCAATCAGGGGGGCACGGCGTTTCAGCTCAACATCCAGACGCAGGGACGCCTCACCACACCGGAGGAATTCGGGCAGATCATCATCAAGCGGGACGATCAGGGTCGCCTGACCCGCGTTCGCGATGTCGCCAGGGTGGAACTGGGCGCTCAGGATTATCTGACCAACGGCTATATCGATGGCAAGTCGGCCGTGGCGATGCCGATCAGCCAGCTGCCGGGGTCAAACGCGCTGGAGACCGCGGACGCCGTGCGCAAGGAAATGGCGGAGATGGCGAAGAGCTTCCCGCCCGGCCTGACCTACTCCATTCCGTACAACCCGACCGAATATATCACCGCGTCGATCGAGGCGGTGCAGCATACGCTGGTTGAGGCGCTGGTGCTGGTGGCGCTTGTGGTCTTGCTGTTCCTACAGAGCTGGCGCGCGGCGATCATCCCGATCATCGCGATCCCGGTGTCGCTGGTGGGCAGCCTTGCGATCATGGCCGCATTCGGCTTCTCTTTGAACAACCTGTCGCTGTTCGGCCTGGTTCTCGCCATCGGCATCGTCGTCGACGACGCGATCGTCGTGGTCGAGAATATCGAGCGCCTGATGGATGAGGAGGGGCTGTCCCCGCTCGCCGCTGCGCACAAGACGATGGACGAAGTGTCCGGCGCGCTTATCGCCATCGCGTTGGTGCTGTGCGGCGTGTTCATCCCGACGGCATTCATTCCCGGCATCACCGGCCAGTTCTACAAGCAGTTCGCCCTGACAATCGTCGGCGCGACGGCGATTTCCGCCTTCGTGTCCCTGACGCTGTCGCCGGCCTTGGGTGCGCTGATCCTGAAGCCCAAGCACGGTCATGAGCCTGCGGAGGGATGGCGCGGTTATCCCGGGCGCTTCGCGCGCTGGTTCAATCGCGGCTTTGAGAAGCTCAGCGATCGCTATGGCAAGATTACGGCGCGCGCAGTGCGCATGCTGGCGATCATCGGCATCGCCTATGCGATATTGCTGGCGTTGGCCGGCTGGCGATTCGTATCGACGCCAAGCGGCTTCGTGCCTGCGCAGGACCAGGGCTTCCTCATCGCCGTCGTGCAAATGCCCCCGGGCAGCGCGCTGCAACGGACGGACGAAACGCTGCGCAAGGTCATCACCGACATCCAGAAGAATCCGGGCGTCGATGGCAGCGTCGCCTTCGCCGGATTCGACGGCGCGACCTTCACCCAGTCGCCGAGCGCCGCGACGATGTTCGTTCGCCTGAAGCCGCATGCCGACCGCAAGAAGGCCGATGCGATCGCGGGCGAACTGATGCCCATGCTTTCGCAGATCACAGCGGGCAGCGTGTTCGTCATTTCGCCTCCCCCCATTCGCGGCCTCGGCACGGGTGGCGGATACAAGATGATCATCGAGGATCGCGGCGGCGCAGGCTACAAGGCGCTGGAAGCGGCGACGTTCCAGATGATGATGGCGGCCAACCAGACCGAGGGGCTGACGTCCGTATTTACAGGGTTCAACACTCGGACGCCGCGCCTCTATGCCGATATCGACCGGCAGAAGGCGGAGCAGTTGGGTGTGCCCGTCGACAATATCTTTGCGACGCTGGGCACTTATCTGGGGTCATCCTATATCAACGACTTCAATTATCTGGGTCGCACGTTCCGCGTGACGGCGCAGGCCGATGCGCCGCACCGCGACGACGTTGATGATATCGGCGGCCTTAAGACCCGGTCCGCGAACGGCACGATGGTGCCGCTCGCCTCGGTCATGACGCTGCGCAACGACAGCGGCCCCTATCGCGTGGTCCGGTACAACCTCTATCCTGCGGCCGAGTTGCAGGGGGACACCGTGCGCGGTTTCTCCAGCGGACAGTCGTTGAAGGCCATGGAGGGGCTTGCACAGAAAATCCTGCCTGGCGGGTTCAGCTATGAATGGACGGAGATCGCCTATGAGCAGCAGCAGGCGGGCAATACCGGCATCATCGCCTTTGGCTTGGCCGTTGTCTTCGTCTTCCTGCTTCTGGCTGCACAATATGAAAGTCTCGTTCTGCCTTTGGCGGTGATCTTGATCGTGCCGATGTGCCTTCTGGCGGCGATCCTTGGCGTCAATCTGATGGGTGGGGATAACAATATCCTTACGCAAATCGGTCTGGTGGTGCTGATTGGCCTTGCCGCGAAGAACGCGATCCTGATCGTCGAGTTCGCACGACAGGGTGAGGAGGAAGGGCTGGAGAAACGCGAGGCGGCCGAGCGCGCCGCACACCAGCGTCTCCGGCCGATCCTGATGACGTCCATCGCCTTCATCCTTGGCGTGCTGCCGCTGGTGATTTCCACCGGCCCGGGCGCGGAAATGCGTCAGGCGCTGGGCATCGCGGTGTTCTTCGGCATGATCGGCGTCACCTTCTTCGGCCTGCTGTTCACGCCAGCCTTCTATGTGATCAGCCGCATGCTGGGTGAAAAGACCAACGCCTGGATACAGGCCCGCCGCAAGCGACCCGCAGCGAGTGGGGAGGCAAGCGCATGAACCGGATGCTGCTCGCGGCGAGCGCTTCGCTTGCCCTGTCCGCCTGCGCCGTGGGGCCGAACTACCACGCGCCAAAACCCCTCGCGCCGGCGAAGACGGACCTTAAGGAAGCGACGGCCGGATCGGCCATCGCGCTGGCGCCGCTGCCCGAAAAATGGTGGCATCTGTTTGATGATCCCGTGCTCGACGGGCTGGTCGAAAAGGCGCTGGCGCATAATACGGACCTGCGCGTCGCCGCTGCCAACCTGAAACGCGCGCGCGCCGCCCTGGGCGAGGCGCGCGCCGCCCGCCTGCCGACCACTGATGTGAGCGCGCAGGGGACCTATCAGCAGATCGGCACCGGCAATCCGCAGATGCAGGGGCTGAGCGGGCCGATCCGGACGGACTATTACACCGCCGGTTTCGACGCCTCCTATGAGCTGGACCTGTTCGGCGGCGTCAGCCGGTCGATCGAGGCGGCCAAGGGCGATTATGGCGCGGCACAGGCGGCGCTGGACGCAGCGCGGGTGTCGATCGCGGCGGAAACGGCGCGCACCTATGCCTCGGCCTGCGGTTTTGGCGCACAGGCGGCGACGGCGCGCGAGACCGTGGAGCTGCAAGGCAAGACGCTGGACCTGACCCAGCGCCTGCTGTCCGGCGGGCGGGGGACCCAGCGCGATGTCGACCAGTCGACCATATTGGTCGAGCAGGCGCGCGCGCAGGCCGCGACGTTCGAGGCGGAGCAGCGCGCCGCACTCTACGCGCTTGCCGTTCTGACCGGAGAGCCGCCGGCGAGCGGCGAGGCAGTAGTCGCCGCGTGCACCGCGCCGCCGGCTGTCGCGCAGCCCATCCCGGTGGGTGACGGCCAGGCCATGCTGGCCCGCCGCCCTGACGTGCGGGAGGCGGAGCGGACGCTCGCCGCCGATACCGCGCGGGTCGGGGTCGCGACGGCTGCGCTCTATCCGTCGATCACCCTGCTGGGGTCGATCAACGTCGGCGGCGTCTCTCCGTCGGACCTAACGAAGAAGGATTCGATCAGCTATTCGGTCGGGCCGCTCTTGAGCTGGAACTTCCCGTTCAGCGGTGCGGCGCGGGCGCGGGTACGCGAGAATAAGGCGATCGCCGAAGGATCGCTGGCGAGTTTCGACAAGGCGGTGCTGACGGCGCTGCAGGAAACCGAGCAGGCGCTGGCGCGGCTGAAAGGCGCTGTTGATCGCGAGGCGGCCTTGTCCCGTGCGATGACCGCCGCCAACAGCGCCTCCTTCATCGCGGAAAAGCGGTTCGGCGCGGGATCTGATAGCTTCCTGCAGTTGCTGGTCGCCCAGAACGACCGGGCCAATGCGCGCGCGGCGCTGGCCCAGGCGCAATCGGACCGGGCGGAGGCGCAGGTCGCGCTGTTCAAGGCATTAGGCGGCGGCTGGGAAGGCGCGCCGGTTCCGACGGCGATCCCGGTGAAGGCGGGGGAGTAACAATTACCGCATTATTCCCAACACCGTTCGTTCTGAGTAGCCATTGAGCTTGTCGAAATGGCGTATCGAAGGAGCTGAGCTTGGCGCAACGATGCTTCGATACGAGCCTTCGGCTTCGCTCAGTCTCTACTCAGCACGAACGGATGTAGAGTTCAGCTCGCAATCCTAATCGAACAGCTCTTCCAGAAAACTCTTCTTCCGCTTCTTCCCATAATAGCCGTCCTGCACATCATGGCTACGATCGGGCCGGTAGCTTGGCTGCGGCGGGGCCGGTTGCGCGGCGGGCTGGACGCAGTTGCGCTCGATGATCTTGTCGAGCTCTCCACGGTCCAGCCACACGCCCCGGCATTGCGGGCAATAGTCGATCTCGACGCCCTGCCGATCCGACATGGCGAGGCCGGTGTTGCAGACGGGACAGAGCATCGAGGAGACGGCTTGCGGGTCGCGCATCGCGATTATTCCCGCTCGCCCGTCAGGTTCAGCAGCAGCTGAAACAGGTTGACGAAATTGAGATACAGCGACAGTGCGCCCATGACCTCCAGCTTCGCGGTCGCCTGCGTGCCTGCATAATGGATATAGTCGGATTTGATCCGCTGCGTATCCCATGCGGTCAGGCCGGTGAAGATCACGACGCCCAGGATCGACACGACCAGTTGCAGCGCCGACGACGCCAGGAACAGGTTGACCAGGCTGGCGACGATGATGCCGATCAGGCCCATCATCAGGAACGATCCCATCTTCGTCAGGTCACGCCCGGTCGTATAGCCCCACAGCGCCATCGCCAGGAACATGACTGCCGCCGCAAAAAACGCCTGAGCGATCGATGCGCCGGTGAAGACGATGAAGATGCTGGCCAGCGACACGCCCATCACCGCCGAGAAGGCGTAGAAGGCGGTGCGCGCGCCCGCGTCCGTCATCTTGTCGATGCGGAAGGTGAAGAAGAACACGAACGCCAGCGGCGCGAAGATCGCGACCCATTTAAGCGGCGTGCCAAAGATCGGCTGATAGAAGGCGGGGGTGTTGCCGATCACGGCGGCGACGATGCCGGTAATGGTCAGGCCGATGCCCATGTTGCGAAAGACGCCAAGCATATGGCTGCGCAGCCCGGCATCGACCGCCGCGCTGTCCGTTCGGGCATATCTCGGCGTCTGGCCGGGCGTGGGATAAGGGTTGTTCACGGTTACGCTCCATCCTTGTAAAACAGGATCGAGTACGTCCGGGAGGTAGGGGAGAATTTGGGGGGTAAATCCTCCGAACCTGCACCGAGCGCACTCGATGCGGTCCGACATCACGTCTGGTGCGTCCTGTCCTGCAGAACGCCGCCAGCCGCCAGAGGGGCCCGGCCCGCTCCCATAGTATCGGTGAGCAGAGCGGCGCTTTCAAGGGGGAAGAGGTCCCGCAATGGGGCGGAATGTTCGATTCGGCCCGTTATTTGAGGCGCAGCAACAGACCGGAAACACTCATGACCGCTTCGGTACATGCGGCGGCAACAGACTGGTTGACCCGGCCGGCGGAATCGCGGAATTCGCGGGCCAGCGCATTGTCAGGGACGATGCCCAACCCGACCTCATTGGTGACGAAGATCAGCGGGCCTTTCGTGGCCTGAATGGCGGCGGCCAGCCGGGCGGTTTCCACCACGACATCATGCATCCCGAAGATGAGGTTTGACGTCCATAGCGTCAGGCAGTCGATCAGCAGGATTTTGGACGGGTCCGCCTGTGCCTCGATCAACGCTGCAATGGCGACGGGGCATTCGATGATCGTCCATTGTGGGCCGCGCTCGTCACGATGGCGGTCGATGCGCGCCGCCATCTCCGGATCGCCCGCCTGCGCCGTGGCGATGAAGACAGGGGACAGGCCGGACGCTTCCGCTTGCGCCAGCGCGTGACTGCTCTTGCCAGACCGCGCGCCGCCGGTGACGAAGAGGGTGCGGTGTGTCATCGATGCTCCATCTTATAGGGCTGGTATTGCGTCCTCCTGCCGGTAAAGGCCTTAGCCGACAAATGCGACAGGCAAGAGGACAGCCATTGGACCCGTGGCGCATACATGGCGGACGACTGGACGACGCGCAGGCGGCCTTTCCCGATGCGCCGCGCGCGTGGATTGACCTGTCGACGGGGATCAATCCCCATGCATGGAACGTTGAGCAGGCAGGGCCGATCGACTGGACACGCTTGCCGGACGAAGGCGCTCTCGCGGCGCTCGAAAGCGCGGCGGCGGCGCATTTCGGCGTTGAGCCTGCGTCCGTCTGTGCGGTGCCGGGCAGCGAGATGGGGCTGCGGATACTCGATGCGCTCGGCTTGCCCGAGCCGTACCGCCATATGGTCCCAAGCTACGCGACGCATGCAGAGGCTTTGCCGGGAAGCACACCCGTCGCGACCGAGGCGATGGAGGCGGGCGGGGGGACGTTGCTGCTGGCCAATCCCAACAATCCGGACGGGCGCTTGCTCCCCACCAACCTTCTCAGGCGCTGGATGGCGCAGGGGGAAACACTGGTCATCGACGAGGCCTTTGCCGATGCGGCGGAGGGCGTCTCATTGTTGGGCGGGCCATTGGGCGAGCGGCTCGTTGTGCTGCGCTCCTTTGGCAAGTTTTTCGGGCTGGCAGGGGTGCGGCTCGGATTTGTCGTGGCGTCGCCCGCGCGGATCGCGCCATTGCGGCGGCGACTTGGAAGCTGGCCGGTGTCGGCTGCAGCGATCGCCATCGGCACGGTGGCCTATCGCGATACGGGCTGGATCGCGGACACGCGCGCGGCGCTTGTGAAGGAGGCTGCCCGGCTGGATGCCCTGCTATGCGCCCATGGGTTGGAGCCGCAGGGCGATTGTCCCCTGTTCCGGCTGGTAAAGTTGGATGGCGCCGATGCGCTGTTCGACCGGCTGGCGCGGCGGGGCATATTGACCCGTCCTTTCGCCTATGCGCCGGATTGGTTGCGTATCGGCCTGCCCGCCGACGATGCCGCCTATGCCCGGTTGGAGGCGGCATTGGCCGATGGCTGAGCCCGTGGCCCTGCTCGCTCTGGCGCTGGATGCGGCCATAGGTTGGCCGCGCTGGCTCTACCGGCGCGTCGGCCACCCTGTTGGAGCCTTCGCGTTCGTCATCACCTTCTGCGAGCGCCGCTGGAACGATCATCGCCTGTCCGAAGGCGCGCGCCGGGCGCTCGGGGTAGCGACAGTGATGACGCTTTTGACCTTCGCTTTCCTCGCGTTCGCCGTGGAGGAGGCCGCAAGGCAAATGCTTGGCCGCTGGGCATGGATCGCCATTGGAGTCCTCGCTTTTCCCGCCTTGGCGCAGCGTAGCCTGCACGATCATGTCATGGCGGTCGCGCAGCCGCTTGAGGCCGGACGACTGGAGGAAGCGCGCGGGGCGGTCGGCATGATTGTCGGTCGCGATACAGCTGCGCTCGATGAGGCGGGCGTGGCGCGGGCAGCGATCGAGAGCCTGTCGGAGAGCTTCTGCGACGGGATCGTCGCACCGGCCTTCTGGCTGCTTGTCCTCGGCCTCCCCGGCGTGTGGGCCTATAAGGCGATCAACACGGCGGACAGCATGATCGGCCATTATGAGCCGCGCTGGCGCGCGTTCGGCTGGGCGGCGGCGCGGACCGATGATGTGGCGAACCTGATCCCCGCGCGCCTGTCCGGCCTGCTGATCTGCATCGCGGGCCGAGGCGGGTGGCGCATCATGCTGCGTGACGCCCGCAAGCACGCCTCCCCCAACGCGGGCTGGCCTGAGGCGGCGATGGCTGGCGCGCTGGACGTGAGGCTCGCCGGGCCCGTCAGCTATGACGGGGCGCTGCACGACCGGCGCTGGATCGGCGAGGGTGGCGCGGATGTCTCCGGCGGTGATCTGCGCCGCGCGCTAGGCATCTACCGGATCGCATGCCTGCTGCTCTGGATCATTGCGGGGGGTGTCGCTTGGGCGCTGTGATGTTGCAGGGGACCGGGTCGGACGTCGGCAAGTCGGTGCTGGTCGCCGGTCTGTGCCGTGCGCTCGCCAATCGCGGCCTGCGCGTGCTGCCGTTCAAGCCGCAGAATATGTCGAACAACGCTGCAGTCACGGCGGACGGCGGGGAGATCGGGCGGGCGCAGGCGCTCCAGGCGATTGCCTGCCGCGTCGATCCGATCGTGGACATGAACCCGGTGCTGCTCAAGCCCCAGGCCGATCATACCTCGCAACTGATCGTCCGTGGCAAGGTGCGCGGAACGCTGCGCTCCGGGAATTTCCGTGCGGCGCGGGGCGCGTTGCTGGGCGAGGTGATGGAAAGCTACCGTCGCTTGCGCGCCGCCTGCGATATCGTGGTGGTCGAGGGCGCCGGGTCTCCGGCCGAGATCAACCTGCGCGCGGGCGACATCGCCAATATGGGCTTTGCGCGGGCGGCGGACGTGCCGGTCGTGCTGGTCGGAGACATCGACCGGGGCGGGGTGATCGCCGCCATAGTTGGCACGCGCGCGGTGATCGATCCGGATGACGCGGCGATGATCCGGGGGTTCCTGATTAACAAGTTTCGCGGAGATCCGGCGCTGTTCACCGATGGCTATGACGAGATCGCGCGGCGATCCGGCTGGCCGGGCATGGGCGTCATCCCCTGGCTGTCGGGCGCGGCGCGCCTGCCGAGCGAAGATGGGGTCGTGCTTGAGCGCGCCGTCGCGCCCGGATCGGGGCGTGTCATGATCGCCTGTCCGATTACCCCGCGCATCTCCAATTTCGACGATCTCGATCCGCTCAAGCTGGAACCGGGTGTCGAACTGGTGATGGTCCCACCCGGTCGGCCAATCCCTGCGGAAGCGGCGCTGATCATATTGGCGGGGTCGAAGGCGACGATTGCGGACATGCAGGCCCTGCGCGCCGAGGGATGGGATATCGACATTCGCGTGCATCACCGGCGGGGTGGTCATGTGCTGGGCCTGTGCGGCGGCTATCAGATGCTCGGCCGGACCATTGCTGATCCTGACGGCATCGAGGGGCCGGCGGGGACGGTAGAGGGACTCGGCCTGCTGGACGTGGAAACCCGCCTGAGCGGAACCAAGACGCTGGAGCGGGTGACCGGAGAGGCACTGGGTGAGGCGTTCGAGGGCTATGAAATGCATATGGGCGTTACCACCGGCCTGGATGTCTCGCGCCCTGTGGCCCGGCTTTCCGACGGAGCAACCGACGGCGCCATGTCCGCCGACGGCCGGGTCGCGGGCGCCTATATTCATGGCCTGTTCGCGCATCCCGCCCAGCGTCGGGCATGGCTCGCGCGTATCGGCGTCGCATCGTCCGGCGCGGACTACCATGCCTCCGTCGATGCGGCGCTGGACGAGATTGCAGGCACGCTGGAAACCTATGCCGATATCGACGCCATCTTGGCGCTTTCCCTTAAGGCGGGGTGACAAATCGGACAGGAATGGGGCGGGGGCTGGCCGTTCCTTAAGCCTTCGTGCATATGCGCGGGGATAGAGCGCCCCAAACCCTGTGAGGTACTTCCTTCCATGTGCGGTATTATCGGAATCGTTGGCAATTCCCCCGTCGCCGATCGTCTGGTCGACGGCCTGAAGCGGCTTGAATATCGCGGCTATGACAGCGCGGGCGTCGCGACTGTGTTCAAGAACGCGATCGAGCGCCGCCGGGCGGAGGGAAAGCTCGCCAATCTGGTGAAGGTGCTGGAGGGCGATCCGCTGCCTGGCGACACCGGCATTGCCCATACCCGCTGGGCCACCCATGGCGCGCCCACGACCAGCAACGCCCACCCCCATGCGACCGAAGAGGTTGCGCTGGTCCACAATGGCATCATCGAGAATTTCAAGCCGCTGCGCGAGGAACTGATCGGTCGTGGGCGGACATTCACCAGCGAGACGGACACGGAAGTCGTCGCGCATCTGGTGAGCGAACTGGTCGAGCAGGGCGCGACGCCCAAGGACGCCGTCGCGCAGGTCCTGCCGCGCCTGCATGGCGCATTCGCGCTCGCCATCCTGTTTCGCAGCCATCCCGACCTGTTGATCGGCGCGCGCCTCGGCTCGCCGCTGGTCGTGGGCTATGGCGACGGTGAGACCTATCTGGGTTCGGATGCGCTGGCGCTCGCCCCGCTGACCCAGCGCATCGCCTATCTTGAGGAAGGTGACTGGGTCGTCATCACCCGCGAAGGCGCGGAGATATTCGACAAGGACAATGTTCCCGTCGAGCGTCCGGTCACCATTTCCGGCGTGACCGGCGAGCTGATCTCCAAGGGCAATCACCGCCATTATATGCTCAAGGAGATTTACGAGCAGCCGGTGGTGGTGGCGCAGACGCTGCGCTCCTACCTCCGCCGGATGGACGATCAGGTATCGCTGCCGATCCCCGATTTCGACCTGTCGACGATCAAGCGCGTGACCATCGTCGCCTGCGGCACCAGCTACTATGCCGGGATGGTCGCAAAATACTGGTTCGAGCAGTTCGCCCGCATTCCCGTCGATATCGATGTGGCGAGCGAGTTCCGCTATCGTGAGCCGGTGCTGGAGCCGGGCGGGCTTGCACTGTTCATCAGCCAGTCGGGCGAGACCGCCGATACGCTGGCGGCGCTGCGTCATGCGCGGGCGGAGGGGCAGAAGATCGCCGTGGTGGTCAACGTCCCTACCAGCACGATGGCGCGGGAGGCAGACCTGCTGCTGCCCACCCATGCGGGACCGGAAATCGGCGTCGCTTCGACCAAGGCATTCACCTGCCAACTGGCCGTGCTGGCCGCGCTCGCCGCGAATCTGGCGCGCGCGAAAGGGCGGCTGAGCCCGGAAGAGGAAAAGCGGGTTGTACGCCACCTCGCCGAGGCGCCCGCCGCGATCAACGCCGCGCTTGCCTATGACGAAGCGATCGAGGGTATGGCCGGGGTCATCGCCGTGGCGCGCGATGTGCTCTATCTGGGGCGCGGGCCGGATTATCCGCTCGCGTTGGAAGGTGCGCTGAAGCTGAAAGAGATCAGCTATATCCACGCCGAGGGCTATGCCGCCGGCGAGATGAAGCATGGCCCCATCGCGCTGATCGACGATGCGGTGCCGGTCATCGTCATCGCGCCGTCAGGCCCGCTGTTCGAAAAGACCGTGTCCAACATGCAGGAGGTGCAGGCGCGCGGCGGCAAGGTGGTGCTGATTTCCGACTATGACGGGATTGCCGCAGCGGGGGATGGCTGCCTGGCGACGATTACGATGCCCAAGGTGCACCCGCTGATCGCGCCGCTGGTCTATGCCGTGCCGGTGCAATTGCTGGCCTATCATGTCGCGGTGGCGAAGGGTACGGACGTCGACCAGCCCCGCAACCTCGCCAAGTCGGTGACGGTGGAATAAGCACCGATGATGGGGGTGGTGGGCGATGACGGGCTCGAACCGCCGACATTCTCGGTGTAAACGAGACGCTCTACCAACTGAGCTAATCGCCCCCAGGGCACTGGCTATCTAGGGAAAAGCGCCGCCGGGTCAAGCGCCGAGTGGTGGAATGCCTGCTTCGTCACGCAGGATTCTCCGCCGCGCCGCGAACCATTGGGCGATTGCTGTGGCGGCTTCATCCGACAGCGCGATGAAAACGCGCCGTCCGTCCGCCGGGTCAGCCTGCCGGATGAAAATGCCGCGATCCGTAAGCTGCCGGATCCAGCGGAGCGCGGTCGTCGGCGGCACGGCGGCGGCGATGCACAGGCTCGATACCGAAACCTGTTCCCCATTCAGCCGCGCCGCCATCAGATCTAGCAACATGTCCCATGCAGGGTCGGCGAACATATCCGATGGCAGGAACTGGTCCCGCATCCGTCGCGTGCGAAGCAGCGCGCGAACTTGGCCTGCCGTTACCTCATCGCCGACCGGCGCAAGCGAGGCTGCGGCAGGCTGCGCGATATAGCTTCCCTGTTTTTCCGCGAGCCAGGTGCTGCCGTTTCGGCCATTTTCATCATTGCGCCGGGTCAGGGCGTCCAATGCGCTGGCAAGGCGACTGACCTCTTCGCTCAACCGATCGATCCGCGCGGAATCGCCTTCGCGGCCGATGTCGCGCAAGAGCGGGTCATGATCTCGCGCGCGCAAGCCCAGGACGATGGCGCCGGCCAATTCTGTCGCGCGCGGGTCGCATAGCCATTGGGTAGCGGGCGAGCGATGATGTGCATAGGCGATATCCAGACACTCCATCGCCGTAACGATGACCAATGCCGTGTTGCTCATCGATGCCATCACATCCAGCCGGACGAGAAGGTTCGGCAACGCGGCATGCGGCGTCGTGCAACGAAGCACGATCAAATCCGCATGCGCTATCCGCTCAAGTCGGGCAGTCGCTTCGTCGAGGCGCATTGATCCTAGCAGTCTCGCTCCTGCCGCGCTGGCAATCGCTTCTAGGCCAGCCCATTCATCCGGTTCTGCGATCATCAGCACAGTGGGCCGGTCGTCCGCGCAAAGCGTGATGTCGCTTGCCAGGAAGGGCGCGGTCCGATCGTCGATCGAACATATCATGTCGCTGCTTTTCATCCGTGTCCCCACACCGTGAAATCCTTGCCGGACATACCTCGACTATGGAGGGATGCCTGCCCTGCGTCACAGATCGCTGCCTCCAATATGGAGGGATAGCCATCCTTCGGCCTTCTGAAACGTCGGTTAGACGCCAGCATTTCCTGTCCGATATGGTCCGAAGGCACTCAAAACGCTCCATTGTGGAATACGCATGCCTTCCTCCATTTCGGATTATGTTCTTAATATGTTCTTTTGGTTTCGCTGTCGATAGCTATTGCGTCTTGCCCCGCCGGGCGTCGGGGAAGAGGATGCAGGGATATTTATGGAGTTTCGCCATGCGTTCCCTGATTGCCGCCATGCTTCTCGCCACCGTCGCCGCGCCGGCCCTTTCCCAGGGGACCACGCCCCAGCCGCAGGCAGCGCCTCCAACGCCGTTGCAGAAGGTGATCGACGATCATTGGCGGTGGTGGCTTTCGGTCAATCCTGTGCAAGCCACCGGGCTTGGCGTGAGGGACTATGACGACAACATCGACGATCTTAGCCTTGCAGCGCGGGATACGCGGGCGAAAGCGGATCAGGGGTTCCTCACGCGGCTGGAGGGCATATCCGACGCGGGGCTGGATGCGGACGCGAGGACGAACAAGGCGGTGCTGGCATGGATGCTGGCGGACGACATCGAAGCGAACCGGCATGGCGAGCGGATGATGCTGTTCACTACCTATTATGGCTGGCAGCAGGGCTTCGCCGACATGGCCGACAACCTGCCCTTCTACACCCGCGCCGATTATGAGAGTTATCTGAAGCGGCTTTCCCTGTTTCCCGTTCAGAACAGGCAGGGCATCGACATCACCAAACGGGCGGTGAAGGAACGCTATATCCAGCCCTGTTCGGTGCTGGGCGGCTTTGCGGAAACGATCAGCGCCACGGTGGCGGGCAAACCGGAAGATACGCGCTTCTACGTTCCGTTCCTGCGTAACCGTCCCCGTGACATCAGCGAGGCGGACTGGGCGGCGATGCAGGGTCGCGCCGTCGCCATGATCCGCGACGTGGTGACGCCGGAATATGCCCGGCTGCACGACTATATCGCGAAGGATTATGTTCCTCATTGCCGCAAGTCGGACGGGGCGTCGGCATTGCAGGGCGGCGCGGCCTGGTACGCGACTCAGGTGAAGGCGCATACGACCACCAGCCTGACGCCGGAGCAGATTCACGTCATCGGCCTGTCGGAAGTCACGCGCATCCGCGCGCGTATGGACGAGGTGGCGAAGAAGGCGGGCTATGCCAGCCGTGCGGCCTTCATCGAGAAGCTGCGGACCGACCCGCAATATTATGTGAAGACGCCGCAGGCGTTGCTGCAGGCGGCGGCGTTTCAGGCGAAGACGATCGACGGATTGCTGCCGCGCTACTTCGGTCGACTTCCTCGCCTGCCCTATGGGGTGCGGGCGATCCCGCCGGAGACGGCGGAGGGCACGACGACTGCCTATTATGGGCCGGGCGCTCCGGAGAGCGGCATTGCCGGACATTTCTACGTCAACACGTCGAAGCTGAACCAGCGGCCGCTTTGGGAATTGCCCGCGCTGACCGCGCATGAGGCGGTGCCGGGTCATCATAATCAGATCGCCTTGCAACAGGAGTTGGACCTGCCGCAGTTCCGCAAGCACGCCGCCAGCTTCACCGCCTATGTCGAGGGCTGGGCGCTCTATTCCGAATATTTGGGCGAGGAGATGGGCCTGTACGACACGCCGGAAAAGATGATGGGGCGGCTGAGCTACGAGATGTGGCGGGCCTGCCGCCTCGTGGTCGACACCGGTATCCACGCCAAGGGGTGGACAAAGGCGCAGGCGGTCACCTTCATGAAGGAGAATAGCGCGCTGACCGAAGCCAATATTGATGCGGAGGTGAACCGCTATATCAGCTGGCCGGGCCAGGCGCTTGGGTACAAGCTGGGCGAAATCCGCATCCGGGAGCTGCGGGCTAAAGCGGAGGCGGCGCTGGGGCCGAAGTTCGATCTGCGGGCATTCCATGATGCCGTGCTGGCGGAGGGGCCGGTGCCGCTGGATGTGCTGAGTAGGCGGATCGATGCGTGGATTGCGGCGGAGAAGGCGAAGGGGGCTGTGTCGTAATGCTGCCATGCTTCCGTTCGTGTCGAGCGTAGTCGAGACACCGCGCGCATGTGTCTCGACTACGCTCGACACGAACGGTGTTTGGTATGGACTCTAAGCCAGTGACAGCCCCGAGAAACGGAAATTCTGCTCAAGCGGCAGGGCGGTCTCGCAGAAAGCGCATTCGGCCATGACGCGACCGACAAGCCACTGGTTCTGGCCACAGCCGGGGCAGGGATTGGGCGCGGCGCGGCGATAGAGGATGCTCTGTCTGCGGATAGGCAATTCGGGCGCGCGAACGGCGGCGGAACATGTCTGGATACTCAAATGCGGTCCTTTCCACTGACAATAGTTAACACGTCAGCGGGCGGATGTTTCCGTGCCTGAGGGGCGTTAAGTATAGAAAATCCAGAGCGGAATCGTTTGGGTCGCCCGGTCAATAGTCCTTCGAATAGCGCAGGTTCGCCGATGTGCCGGTCGTTCCGTCGGTCTGCGACAATATGCTCAGCGCCTTCGACAGGCCGATCTCCAGCTGCGTGGCGGTGAAGCCCTTCGCGTCGGTGATGATCTCGACATAGACATTGTCGGTCAGATGCTGGCCAGCGGCGAGCGCCGTCCCGCGCCCTGTCGCGCTGTCGGAGCCAAGCACACGCAGCCGGTCGATGCCGGATGCGCCCTGGAGTTTGCCAAGCGGATTGAGGCCGCCGCCTCCGCCGCGCAGGCCGTTGAGCGCGGCCGCAAGCTGGATCGCCTGCGTCGCGGACAGGTTGCTGACATTGCTGCCGAACAGGATACGGGACAGCACCTCGTCCTGCGGCAGGCTGGGGGTGGAGGTGAAGGCGATTTCCGGATTCTGCGCAGTACCGGTCACGTCGATCTTCGCGGTGATCTTCTCGACATTGGTGCTGGCGGTGATGAAGATCGCCGGGTTGGTCATCTCACCGCCGTTGAAGGCGATCTCGCCCCGCGTCAGGTCGAACCGCTTGCCGGAGAAGGTGTAGGTACCGCGCACGATCTGCACCTTGCCGACCACGCGCGGGTCGGCGGTGGTGCCGGTCACGCGCATGTCGGTTTTCCATTCCGACTCTAGCCCCATGCCGGACACGTAGATCTGGTTGTCGGCCCGCACGCGCAGGTCGAGCTTGAACAGGCTGGGCGGTCCCGCCGTTGCCGGTCGCGCGGTGATATCGACCTGTTGGTCCTTGCGCCGCACGCCTTTCAGGTCGCGCACCTGCGATCCTCCCTGCCAGGCGATCTGGTAGCGCAGTTCGGGAATCCGCAGGTCGCCGGAGACCAGCGCGCCATTTTCGGGACTGTTCGTGATCGCCATCTTGCCGCTGACCACGGTGCCCAGCGCCTCGCTACGGGCAAGCCGCGCCCGGTCGAGCGTCACGTTGATGTTCATCGGGAATCCGCTGGCGGCGGCGAGACCGACGGTTCCGGCTGCCTGCACCGTGCCGTCGCCCGCCTTGCCGCTGAACTGGCGGATCTCCAGCCGGTCATTTGTGAACCGGCCGTCCAGCCGCATGTCAGTGACCTTCGTGCCGAAAGTCTCATTCTCATAGGTCAGGGCGTTGGCGCGGATCAGGCCGTTGATGCGCGGATCGCTTGCCTTGCCGCTGAAGTCAGCGGCCAGCGCGACGCCGCCCGTCAATTGCTGATCCGCCTGGCCCGCAAAGGAGAAAAGCACGTCCGCCGGGCCGTTATACCGTACGCCGCCGCCTAGAGGCGCGGCCATGAGCCGCTCCGTCCAACTTCCCTCGCGGCCCACCGGCTGCATCGTCAGGACCAAACGTCCCAGCGCGGTGCCGTTCTTGCGGATCAGCGCGCGCAGGTCGGCGCCATTTTGTTGCAGCCTGCCATCGACGCTGATCGCCACCGGCTCGGACACTGCCGTCAGGCTGGAGCGGGTGAAGTCGGCGATGGTGAGCCGCGCGGTCGCCGCCGGGAAGGCGTTGCCGCTCTGCGTGAAATCCACCGTCCCGGTCGCCTTGCCGCCAATGCCAAGGCCGGGCGTGAAGATGTTGGCGACGGCGAGGTCGAAATCCTTGAACCGCGCCTGCGCCTTTGTTTGCTGGCCGAAATGTCCTGCCAAGTCGATATTGCCCTGCGGCGTGACGATCTGCGCCGGTTCGAAGCTGTAGCCATCCTTGCCGCTACGGATGATGGCGGGCTTGGCGAGGCGGAAATCGATGCGGTCCGCGCGCCCGTTCAGCGCCACGGCATAGAGGTTCGGGCGAAGCGCGGCATTGACGGCGAGGGTGAAGGGCACGCCGCTGCTGCCGTCCGCGACCAGTTGCGCCGTGCCGCGTCCGCCGCGATAATTCACTTTGCCGCGCGCCTGCTTGATGACGATCGATCCGTAGCGAGTGTTGGCGAACTGGGCGTCGGCCACGACCTGCGGCGTGTCGTACAGCACAACCGACGCATCGAGGATGGCGCGGCCGATGACGACATCATTGTCGCCGGGCAGCTTGGCGTTGCTTGCTGTGGCCTTGATCGTCGCGCTCTGCTTGCCCGACAGGTTGGCAAGCTGGACCGCCCCATTGATGCCCGATCCGTTGAGGCTGAGCGATCCTGCGAACGGCCCGGCCCGCGTCTGTTGCAGCGTGCCCACCATATCCACCCCGGCAAAGCGCGCGCGGCTAATGTCGATTGTCAGCGGGCCTTTGGCCGTGCGGACAAGCACATCGGCGAAGAAGGGGCCATATTCCGACCCGCCGGTGGCCTCCAGCCGATAGCCCGCCGCCTCTCCGTTCAGCTTGGTGACGACATCCTTCAACTGCACGCCGACATTGGGATGGGCGGCGCGCAGGACGGCCTGTGGACGATCGACGGTGCCACGCACGGTCAGAGCGAGCGGGCCATATTGTTTGGAGCTTGCGGCGGTATCGAACTTGATGCTGCCATCCGGCTCATAGCGCCCATCGCCCGACAAGATCGTGAAATTGGGCGCGCCGCCTTTCAGGCCGGCCAGGGTGAATGCGCCTTCCGGCGTCATGCCGACATTGCCGCTGAAGATCGCATTGCCGCCCAGAAAATCGCGGACCGAGGCATTTTCCAGCTGCGACGTGCGCACGCCGAAACGGCCGCTGATTCCAAAGCCGCCCTTGGGGCCAGGCTCGAGCTTCGCGTCGGTCGTCAGGTTGACTATGCCGACGCCGTCGACCTTGTAATCGTTGACCCGCCCTTTCAGCGCGCCGCGATAGAGCGCATTGGGAATGTCGGCGAGGACGAGCGCGGTTGCGTCTATCCGGTCGCTGTCGATCTTTAGATTGTCGCTGATCAGCTTGCCGCCCGCATAGGCGAAGTCGCCCTTCACGCGCAGATTGGTGAGCAGTCCGCCAGCGGCTGCATTTAGCCCGGTCACGCGCCTGGCCGTGGCGTTGACGGGAATACGGATGCGGTCAGCGTCTATCACCGCGCGGCCGCTCGCCTGCAGATATTCAATGCCGGTGGCGTCAAACGCGATCTGCTTTGCCGAAATGTCATAATCGAGGAAAGGCGTCGCCATCGGCCCGTCGAGGACGACCGAGGCCCGCACATCCTGACCACGCACCTTGTCCATGATCGCGCCGGGGGTGAGGAGGCGGGCGTCGATCTTCAGCGCGCCGAACTTGCTTTGCGCGAGGTCGATCAGGCCGCTGGCATTGGCCGCAAGCGCATCGGAGGTAAGCGAGGCGTGCAGGTTCACGCGGCGCTCAGCCAGTGCCGCCGTCATGTCGACATTCAGCGCAGGGGCGGTTAGCCGCTGCACCGGCCCCTCCATGATGAGGCCGGGACGCAGCGGTCCTTTGGCCGTGAAAGTGCCGTCTCGCGCCACCAGCGCAACCGACGCCAACTCGCCCTTCGGCGATGTCGCGACCAGCTTTCCGGTCCAGCTCTGCCAACTGCCCTTGCCGTCCAGCTTGACGGTCATCGCATCGGTCAGCCCGCCCATGCGTGCGATCGCTCCGCCCGCGGGCGCGAACAATTCGCCCGCCATCGCCAGCCGGTTTTGCGAAGGGATGGCGTCCAGCTTCGCGGTCAGGCGGTCGCCGCTGTCGGCGCGCGCATTGGTTTCCAGTTGCGCCCGGCCATCGGCGATATGGGTGCTGCCCTTGATGGCCAGGATGCGCCGCTCACCGGAAACGGCGCGGCCTATGATCAGTCTGTCGATCGTCAGGCGGTCCACATCGATGTCGAGGTCCGGCAGCAGCGGCGCATTGGGGTCGCTCTCCACCGTCTTGAACTGCGGGGTCCGCGATACGGCGATCAGCGGCGCGGTCAGTTCGCTGACGCTGATATGGTTGTTGATGTAGCGGAAAGGCTTCCAGACGACCTTCACCTGCGGGCTGACCGCGAAGATGCCCTTTGGATCGCGCAGGATGAGGTTACGGATCGTCATGTCGCTGTAGATCGATCCGTCGATCCGGCCGATCTCTATACCCATGCCGGATTCCAGCTTCAGCGCCGCGATCTGCCGCACCAGAAAACGCTTGCCAGGCGCGGTGTCGAGACCGAGCAGCATCAGGCCGACCAGTATCACAAGCCCTATGACCGTGATCCCCACCCATTTGGCGATGCGCGTCCACAGCGCCGGCTTGCTGCGGGCGGACGTGTCTTCGATGGCGCTGTCCTCGGCCATCAAAAGGCCTGCCCTATGCCAATATAGAGCGCGAACTTCGACTCTCCGGGCTGGCGGTTGATCGGCATGGCGATGTCGGCGCGGAACGGCCCGAAATTGGTATAGAAGCGCCCGCCGATGCCCGCGCCGAAGCGGATGTCGGAGAATTTGGGCATGCTGGCGTCGTAGACCTGGCCCGCATCCACGAACGGCACGATGCCGAAATTGCCGAAGCGGTAGCGCGCCTCCAGCGCGAATTCATTGACCGACCGGCCGCCGATCGGGTCGTTGTTCGCGTCCTTGGGGCCCAGTTCCTGATAGCCATAGCCGCGCACCGATCCGCCGCCGCCTGCGTAGAGCCGCCGGGAGGGTGCGATATCCTCGCGGCTGACGCCGGTGATGGTGCCGACCTTGGTCCGGCCCGCGATGACCAGGCTGTCGGACACGGGATAGTAGGCCGACAGGTCGAGCGTCGCCCGGACATAGGGCGATACGCCGCCCTGCAAGGACGCTTCCGGCGACACGCGCAGCGTGGCGCGATACCCCGTTGTCGGATTGAGCAGGTCATCCGACCGGTCATAGCCAATCTGTCCCGGCAGCGCGCCGATCAGGTATGTCAGCCGCTTCGTTTCGCCGGTCGTCTCATTGAGCGTGGTTTCGTTCGATCCCAGAATCTCGAAGCCGTAGGACCATGTCCACCGCTTCTGGAAGATCGGCGTGGAGGCGCGCGAGATGCTGCCCGAAATACCCGCCGTGAACGCCTCATAGCTCGCATAATTCTGGTGGCTGAGGTTAACGGCCGCCTGCACCGTGCGGTCACGCTTGCCCGCATTGGCCCGGCGGAAGGTTGCGCCGACGCCCTGCTCCTGCGTGCCGCCGACCCCGGACAGGATCAGCGCGCCTTCGGGCGGGAACAGGTTGCGGTGCGTCCAACTGCCCTTCGCAAGGAAACCCTGCCCCGTGCCATAGCCCGCATCGCCCGCGAGCGTCCGCGCGGGTCCCGCATCCTGCTCCACCTGCAATTCGACATATTCGGTGCCGTCGGGACCGGGTTGGCCAGTCGGCTTTGGGACTACGGAGACGCTGGAGAAGAGGCTGGTGGCGACCAGCGCCTTGCGCAGATCGTCGACCTTGCGGCTGTCATAGAGTTCGCCTTTGTCGAACCGCGCGAGCACGCCGATATGCTCAGCGTCAAAGGCCAGATCGCCGCTGGTGGTGATCCCGCCAAAGCTGCTGCGCGGTCCGGTGTCGACCGGCAAGCTATAGTCGCCCGTCAGCGTGGCGCCATCCAGCGCGATGTCGCGATCGCCCAGCTTGACGAAGGGATAGCCGCGCCTTGGAAGCTGCAGGCTGACATTGGCCTCCGCGCCCTCGATCCGCTCGGTAGTGATCGTCTCGCCGGACTTGAGCGGCAGCGACGTGCGGATAAGGTCGGGCGGCACGGTCGCCTGCGCGCGAACGACGATCTCGCCCAGCACATAGGGCTTGCCCGGCGTAACAGTTACGATGGCGGCCAACGGCGGATTGGCCGCTGAGGGGTCGGCCTTCGACTGGTCGACGGTCGACAGGGCGGAAGCGTCATAATAGCCGGCCGAATGGAGCAGCCGGATCGCCAGCGCCTCGTCCTCCCGCGCGCGGGCCTGCACCATGGCGGCGGTGTCCGCCTTGCCCTTGCCGGTCTTGAGCGCGCTGAGTTCGTTAAACTCGTCCTCCAGCCCCGTGCCCTTAAAGCCCTCGACGGCGACGGTGTAGGCCACCGCTTCCGGCTTGTCGGACTTGGGGTCGGCCGCAACTTCCACAGGCGTCACGTCGAACCCGTCGAGCGGAGCCAGCGGCTTTGCCAGTTCCGTGTCTTCCGGCGCAGCTTGTTCGGCAGGAAGGGTGGGAAAGGTCGGCGCGCTGGTTTCGGCCTGATTCATAAATTGGTCGATGCTGGGAAGCGGGGCATCGGGACTGTCGCTGAGCAGCGGCAGGCGCTTCTGGAACGCCTCGTCCGGGACGATCGGGGCTTCCTCTCCAGCAGGTGTCGCAGCCGGGGCCGGTGGTGGAGTTTCCTGCGCGGACGCCGGGCACGAATAGCCTGACACCGCCATGGCGATGCAGGCGCTTATGCCGGCATTATTCATCCGCATCGCTCGCGAGACGCCCCCTTTTATCTCACCTGTCCCGGGCCGGGGGCGAACCCGCGCGCAGAATGGCAATCAAGATACGTTCCGGCAGCCGCCTTGGTTCCCCCGAATTAGGTTGCAATGCAAAAACTCTCGCCAAGGCTCCCGATTATCCGGGAAAACCCAAGCAACTGAACGCGATGGCGAGAAATTCTTAATATTCAACGGCGTAGAGCTCTCGTGACGCATCCATGGAACCGTTTACCGTTGGAAGATCATTTCGCCTTTTTGCTGCCGATCATGATGTTCGTCTTCGGCTGCGCCTTCCTTTTCGCCTGGCGGTGGGGCGCGCGGAACGCGCTGCCCTGGGGCGCGGGCTATCTGTGCGCGGCCATTGCTTTCTGCATTCCGGTGATCGCTCCTTTCTTCCCCACGAAATTCTGGGCGCTGCTTGCCGATGCCCTCTTCGCGACATCCTTCTTCCTTTATGGGCAGGGGATCGTCCAGCATGTGGACGTTCGCGGTTTCCCGCGTGTCCGCGTTTTCCCGCGTGTCCGCGTGGCTGCCTGGGGCATTTCGGTAGGTCTTTGCGCCTACGCCATCTTCGGGTCCCATAGCCTGCGGCTGGAATTGTCGGCGTCGGACCTTGGCTGCTTCTTCCTCATAGCCCTGCCGCTGTGCATCATGGCCGGGCGGATGCGGGGCGGAATCGACAGGGCGCTATTCGCCGCCGTCACGCTCGTCGCGCTCGACAATCTGGTGCGCGGCACGACAGTGATGCTGACGACGCCGTCCGACCGTCCGGTTGCGTTCCTCGCCACCGAATATGCCTTCCTGATGCAGGTGCTGGCCAGCATATTGGGTCCGGTCATGGGGCTGAGCGCCCTCGCCGCGACCATCCTGCGCGTCGTGGCGGACTATCAGCGCGATGCCTTCATCGACCCGCTCACCGGCCTGCTGAACCGGCGGGGCTTCTGGGACACGATCACGCGGGCCGAGCGGAAGGGGCGGGCGCAGGCCTGCATCGTCATCTGCGACATCGATCATTTCAAGCGGGTCAACGACACCCATGGCCATGCGGTCGGCGACCGGGTGATCGGCGCGTTCGCGGCCATGATCCGCGACAATCTGCCATCCGGTGCCATCGCTGCGCGGTTCGGCGGCGAGGAGTTCCTCGTTCATTTGCCTGATGTGCAGCCGGACGAGGCCGTGCGCTTCGCCAGCGCCGTGCGTCAGGCCTTCGCGCGTGAGGACTTGACCGGCGAGGGCATCGCCCATCCGCTCACCGCAAGCTTCGGACTGGCGGAATTTCGCGCCGCCGACCTGTCGCTGGAGGCGGCGATCGAGCGCGCTGACCTTGCCATGTATGAAGCGAAGCTGGCTGGTCGTGATCGGGTCCGGATCATGAAATCCAGCACCGCGCAGGATCGCGACGCCGTGGCGGCCCGGCCTCCCCTGCGTTTGGTGAGTTGATCCGCCGAAACCATTGATCGCTCCCGACATTATGTCCTAACCGGGCCGTGGCCCGTTTCGGGTGGTATGTTTTCGGTGATGAAGGGTGTGATGTAATGCTGTGGAAATCGGCGACGGCAATATGCGAAGCGATGCTGCTGGCCGGGGGTATCACCGCCAATGCCGACGCGCGCACGGCCCCCAGCAAGGTGGATGGTACGAAGCTATCCGACATCACCCGCACGCTGGCGAGCGATGAATTCGAAGGTCGCGCACCCGGCTCACCCGGTGAAGCAAAGACGATCGCTTTCCTCGTCGAGCAGTTCAAGGCGCTCGGGCTTGAACCCGGGGGCGAAAAGGGCGGCTGGACGCAGACCGTGCCGCTGCTGCGGACACAGGTAGACCAATCCGCGCCTGTCACCATGATGATCGATGGCAAGGGGCAGTCTTTCGCGCAGGGCAAGGACATTTACGTCAGCACGCTGCGGGATGCCGATCGCGCGCAGGTTGCCGCCGCGCCGCTGATATTCGTCGGCTATGGCGTGACCGCGCCGGAGCGGAACTGGGATGACTTCAAGGGCGTGGATCTGAAGGGCAAGGTCGCCGTCTTCCTCGTCAACGATCCGGATTTCGAGGCGGTTGCCGGAGAACCGGTCGCGGGCGTTTTCGGCGGACGGGCGATGACCTATTATGGCCGCTGGACCTACAAGTTCGAGGAAGCGGCGCGCCGGGGCGCGATTGCTGCGCTCATCGTCCATGACACGCCCGGCGCAGGCTATGGCTGGAACACGGTGGTCGCGCCGGGCGGCGAGAATTTCGGCCTTGCCGGTGGCGCGAGCGGACCGCAGGCGCTGGCGTTGCAGGGCTGGCTGTCCGGCGAGGCGGCAACCCGTCTATTCGCGGCGTCGGGTCTTGATCTTGCGGCGCTGCGGGTGGCTGCACGCCGGCACGACTTCATGCCGGTTGCTCTGACCCCGGCCCGGATGTCGGCGGACATCGGAGTAACCCGCGATCATATCGAGAGCCATAATGTCATTGCGAAGTTGACGGGCGGGAAGCGCCCGGACGAGACGATTTCCTACGCGGCCCATTGGGACGCTTATGGCGTCGATCCGACACCCGGACCCAGGAAGGGCACGATCCGGCGGGGCGCGCTGGACGATGCGATCGGCGTTGCGGGTGTGCTGGAACAGGCCCGCCTGTTCTCGGCGGGACCCCGGCCTGAGAGGACCTTGGTTTTCGCGGCATGGACGGCGGAGGAAAGGGGCCTGCTGGGATCGGAATGGTTCGCGCGGTCGGGCCTCTACCCTGCCGACAAGATGGTCGCGAATATGACGCTGGACGTCCTGCAGACGGCGGGCGCGGCGCGTGACGTGGTGTTGATCGGCGCAGATCAGAATGAACTGGAGCGTTATCTGGCTGACGCCGCCAAGGGGCAGGGCCGGACCGTGACGCCGGACGCGAAGCCTGAACGCGGCCTCTTCTATCGCGCCGACCATTTCTCGCTTGCGCGGCGCGGCGTGCCGACCCTGTTGCTGATGGCGATCGGCGGCGGCGCGGACTTGGTCAAGGGCGGCCGAGCGGCGGGCGACACATGGGTCAGCGACTATACCGCCAATTGCTATCACCAGTTATGCGACAGTTGGTCGGCCGATTGGGACCTGACCGGCGCGGTGCAGGATGTGTCGCTGTTCCACACAATCGGCGCGCAACTGGCGAACGGCAAGCAATGGCCGCAATGGAACGCCGATTCCGAATTTGCGAAGCTGCGCAAGACGCCGTGAAGGGCTGATGCCAATGCCCGCTTTCTTGACCTTTCGACCGGGACCAGGCTGGCATAGTCTTGCGGAATACGGTTTCGGGGATTTGTGACGATGGATCTGCCTCCTTTCCTGCTCGACCATTGGCTTGCCAGATATGATTTCGCGTCGCCGCCTATCCCTTACAATCTGGCATCGAGCACCGGTCCGCGCTGGACGCTGGCCGAACTGCTGGCGCTGGGCGACAGATCGCCTGATCTGAGCACCACGGTCATGAGCTATGCGCCACCGGAGGGAAGCAGGGCCTTGCGCGAGGCAGTTGGCGCGTTCCTGAATACCGATCCGGACTGGGTGATCATCACCACCGGAGCGTCAGAGGCGCTATCAATCTTGCTGTGCCTGCTTGAGCGGGAAGGCGCCCATGTCGTGATCCCCGATCCCGCTTATCCGGCCTATGCCGCCATGGCGCAGGCGTGGCGGCTGGGCGTGCGGACCTATGCGCTCCACCGTGACGACGGCTTTGCGCAGGACGCGCACAGTGTGCTGGCGGCGATGGACGCAGGCAGCGTCGCAGCCATCGTCAACACGCCGCAGAATCCTACCGGGTCCGCCATGGTGCCTGCTGAGATCGCCCACCTTGCCGGAGCCATGATTGGTCTGGGCGCGCCTCTGCTAATCGATGAAGTTTATCATCCGCTCTATTTCGGCGCGCCATTGCCGTCGGCGGCGGGGATGGAGAATGTCATCGTCATGGGTGACATGTCGAAGGCGTTGTCGCTGCCGGGCCTGCGCATGGGATGGATCGTCGATCGCGACGCCGATCGGCGGCGGCGGGTCATCGATGCGCGCAGCTATTTCACGATCAGCAGCGCGCCCCTTCTGGAAAGCATCGCCGTGCATGCGTTGCGTAATAGCGCTGTGATCGTCGATCGGCTTCAGTCCGTCGGGACGGCGAACATCGCGCGGCTTGATAGCTTCATGGACAGGCTTTCCGGCACGCTGTCGTGGTCCAGGCCCTATGGCGGGACGACCGCATTTCCCTGGTTCGCGGATGGCCGGAACAGCCATCCCTTCTGCGAGGCGCTGGCTGATTCAGGCGTGCTGTTCGCGCCCGGCGACTGTTTCGGTCATCCCGATCATATGCGCGTCGGTTTCACCCAGCAGGCGGATGGATTTGACGAGGCGATCGCGCGGATCGCCCAGGTCGCGGCCCGCCTGTAATCTGTCAGGCCGATTTGCGGTCGCACACCTCGGCGGCGGAGATAGCGGTCAGGTTTATGATGCCGCGCGCGGTGACGCCCGGCGTCAGGACGTGGATCGGCTGGTCGAGGCCCATCAGCATCGGGCCGACGGCCACGGCGTCCGCCGCTGCGCGGAGCGCCGTCATGGTGATGTTCGCCGAATCGAGATTGGGCATGACCAGCAGGTTGGCCGCGCCGCTGAACCCGGTTTCGGGCACCAGCTTGTCGCGCAGCGCCTGCGACAGTGCTGCATCGGCATGCATCTCGCCATCGACGGCGAGGTTGGGCGCCTTCGCCTGGATCAGTTTGAGCGCTTCGCGCATCTTGCGCGCGCTGGGGCTGTGGGATGCGCCGAAATTGGAGTGGGACAGGAGCGCCGTGCGTGGCTCCAGCCCGAAACGGCGAAGCACCGTCGCGCTAAGTAATGTCATCTCCGCAATCTGCGCCGGGGACGGCTCCGGATTCATGTGTGTGTCGGTGATGAAGAGCGCGCCAGCGCCCAGGATCAGTCCGGTCAGGGCGTAGACACGATCGACGCCCGCACTGCGCGCTATAACGTTGAGGACATAGGATATCTGGCTCCAATAGTCGGCATTGCCGCCGACCAGCGCAGCATCGACATAGCCGGTGCGCAACAGCATCGCGGCCGTCACCGTGGGACGGCGATAGATTTGACGAAGCGCGTCAGCCGCCGTGATGCCCTTGCGGCCGGCGATCTTCTGATATTCGATCACCAGCGGACCGAGCAGGTCATGATCGGTTTCCGGATCGACTACCTCGACATCGCGATCCAGTTCGAAACGCAGGCCCAGAGCGGGCAGGCGCTCGGCCAGGATGCGCCGGCGCGCAACGATCACCGGCCGGGCCAGGCCGTCGTCGATCGCCGCCTGGATCGCGCGGAGCACGCGCTCATCCTCGCCCTCGCCATAGACGATGCGCGGCTGGGTGCCGCGCGCGGCCTCGAATACCGGCAGCATCAACTGGCTCGACCGGGCGTTGCGGCGCTCCAGTTCCTTGGCATAGGCCGGGATGTCGAGCTGCTTGCGCGCAACGCCGCTTTCTATCGCCGCGCGGGCGACGGCGGGCGCGATCTCGATGATCAAGCGCGGGTCGAACGGCGTGGGAATGATATAGTCTGGCCCGAAGACCAGCTTCCTGCCGCCATAGGCCTGCGCCACGCTTTCGTCGGCCGGCAGGCGAGCCAGCGAAGCGATGGCTTCGGCCGCCGCGACCTTCATCGCCTCGTTGATCTCCGTCGCCTGCGCGTCCAGCGCGCCGCGGAAGATGTAGGGGAAGCACAGGACGTTATTGACCTGATTGGGATAGTCCGACCGACCCGTCGCCACGATGGCGTCAGGCCTATGGGCCTTCACCAGTTCGGGCAAGATTTCCGGCTCCGGATTGGCAAGCGCGAAGATCAGCGGCTTGTCGGCCAGCAGCGGCAGCCATTCGGGCTTGAACACGCGGGGGGCGGAAAGGCCCAGGAAGACATTGGCGCCCGGCAGCACTTCGGGAAGGGTGCGCGCATCGGTCTGGCGGGCATAGCGCGCCATGTTAGGCCCCATGCCCTCGCGCCCGGCATGAATGACGCCGTCCTTGTCGGTCAGCGTGACGTTCTCGACCGGCAGACCCATCGACACCAGCAGATCGACGCAGGCGAGCGCCGCCGCGCCCGCGCCGGACGTCACCAGCCGCGCATCCGACAATTCCCGCCCTTGCAACACCAGCGCGTTGCGCACGGCGGCTGCGACGACGATGGCGGTGCCATGCTGGTCGTCATGGAAGACCGGAATGTTCATCCGCGCCTTCAGCGCCGCTTCGATCGCGAAGCATTCGGGGGCCTTGATGTCCTCCAGATTGATCCCGCCGAATGTCGGCTCTAGCAAGGCCACGGCGTCAACAAAGCGATCCGGGTCCATCGTGTCGACTTCCAGATCGAACACGTCGATGTCGGCGAATTTCTTGAACAGGACAGCCTTGCCCTCCATCACCGGCTTGCCCGCGAGCGCGCCGATATTGCCGAGGCCGAGGACAGCGGTGCCGTTGGAGATGACCGCGACCAGATTGCCACGCGCGGTATAGTCAAGCGCCTTGGCGGGATCGGCGGCGATCTCCTCACAGGCGGCGGCGACGCCGGGGGAATAAGCCAGCGCCAGATCGCGCTGGTTGACCATGCGCTTGGTTGGCTCGACGGACAGCTTACCCGGACGGGGCAGGCGGTGATAGTCGAGCGCCGCGCGGCGGAAATTATCATCCATGGTCTTCGGGTCTCTTCAATTCTGGGTCGCCGCGTACTCGCGAATGCGACGAAAGCGCAGGTGGCGGTAACAGTCCTGTCAGGCCGGAACAACCGTGTCGACGCGATGTTGGTCCTGAAAAACCGCCGTCAAACGCCGGAATCGGGCGCTAACGTCCTGGCAAACGCTTGCAGAAGCATTGGAGGTTCCGCATGGAGCTGCTCCGCGTCATGGCCAAAGGCGTAGCCCAGCGTGCGCCGATATTCGAAACCGGCGAGGCGGGGGCGGGCAACCCCCTCCTGAGCGTAGCAGGCGGGCATGACGGTCAAGCCAAGTCCCGCCGCGACCATCTGCAACACGCGCTCGTCATTGGTGGAGCGGAGCGCGAAATGCGGCCTGACCCCGCGTTCGGTGAAATGGCGGCTCGTTTCGGACAACGCTTCGCAATGGCGGCGGACGATCATGACTTCGGACGCGAGGTCTTCGGCGGCGATCTCCGACCGCGTTGCGAATGGATGATCGCGGCTGAGGGCCAGCGCAAAACCCTCTTCCATCAGCGGCTGCTCCAGAAAGCGATCCGCGCCCCGGCTGACCAGCGTAACGGCGACGTCGATCCTTCCGCGCGCAAGGTGTCCGACCAGTTCCCGCTCACTGCCATAGACGAGCTCCACGGCAGTGTGCGGCGTAACGCTGTTCGTTTCGCGAACAGCGTCGGCGATCAGCGCGCCGGGGATGCTGTGCAGGATGCCGAGGCGCGGAATGGGTTCGGAACTGGTTCCGACCATGGCCTGCTGGGCCAGGTTGAACTCCCTTTCTATGCGGCGTGCATGGGAAAGGAAACGCGATCCCGCCTCAGTGAGTTGTACCCGCTGATTGGACCGGAAGAACAAGGCCGCACTCAGGGAGCGTTCCAGCTTGGCGATGCCGACGGATAATGTAGGCTGCGACACATTGCAGTGCGCGGCGGCGCGCGAGAAGCTGCCCTGATCGACCACGGCGAGGAAATAGCGCAGAAGATAGCGGTCGAGCATAGATGCTATCTATACACTGATTGAAGTCTTTCAATTTTTCTTTCGGGCCGGCTTGCGCTATTTCGCTCAGCCAAGGAGAGATGACATGGCCGATTTCGACTTCGCGCTTGGCGACAATGCCGACATGATCCGGGAAAGCACGGCGCGCTTCGCCACCGACCGGATCGCGCCGCTTGCCGCGGAAATCGATGCGAAAGACTGGTTTCCGCGCGAACTATGGCCGGCCATGGGCGAACTCGGCCTCCACGGCATTACTGTTGAAGAAGAGTATGGCGGGCTTGGCCTGGGCTATCTCGAACATGTCGTCGCGCAGGAGGAAGTGGCGCGGGCATCGGCGTCCATCGGCCTGTCCTACGGCGCGCATTCAAATCTGTGCGTCAATCAGCTGCGCCGCTGGGGCAATGACGCGCAGAAGGCGAAATATCTGCCGAAGCTGATCTCCGGCGAACATGTCGGCAGCCTTGCCATGTCGGAGGCCGGCGCGGGGTCCGATGTCGTGTCGATGAAGCTGAAGGCGGAGAAGAAGGGCGATCGCTACGTCCTCAACGGCACGAAGTTTTGGATCACCAATGCCGCCTATGCGGACACACTGGTCGTCTATGCCAAGACCGGCGAGGGATCGAAGGGCATCTCCACCTTCATCATCGAAAAGGACATGCCAGGCTTCTCCATCGGCCAGAAGATCGACAAGATGGGCATGCGCGGTTCGCCGACCGCCGAGCTGGTGTTCGACGATTGTGAAGTGCCGGAGGAGAATGTCATGGGGCCGCTCAATGGCGGCGTCGGCGTGCTGATGTCCGGCCTCGATTATGAACGAACCGTGCTTTCGGGCATTCAGCTCGGCATTATGCAGGCCTGTCTCGATACCGTCATTCCCTTCGTGCGGGAGCGCAAGCAGTTCGGCAAGCCGATCGGCGCGTTCCAACTGATGCAGGCGAAGATCGCCGATATGTACGTCGCGCTGAACTCGGCGCGGGCCTATGTCTATGCCGTGGCGCGCGCCTGTGACGCCGGAAAAACGACGCGGTTCGATGCGGCGGGTGCGATCCTCTTGGCGTCGGAAAATGCCATGAAGGTGGCGCTCGAGGCGGTGCAGGCGCTGGGCGGCGCGGGCTATACGAAGGACTGGCCGGTGGAACGCTATATGCGCGATGCTAAGCTGCTCGACATCGGTGCGGGGACCAATGAGATACGCCGCATGCTGATCGGCCGGGAACTGATTGGAGGCGAGGCGTGAGCGCGACTCAATTCCTCCCCGGGACGGGGAGGGGGACCAGCGAAGCTGGTGGAGGGGGCTATCCTCTGGACGCTGTGCAGGAGGCGATCCCCCTCCACCACGCCGCTGCGCGTCGCGGTCCCCCTCCCCTTCCCGGGGAGGAACTATTGTGAGCGCGCCCATTCTTTCAAGCTCCGTTTCGCCGGACAGCGACGCCTTCCACCGCGCCTCTGCACACAACCGCGCCCTGCGCGACGAACTTCACGCCCGGGTCACAGCAGCGGCGCTCGGCGGCCCTGAAAAGGCGCGCGAAAAACACACCGCGCGCGGCAAGCTACTCCCCCGTGAGCGCGTAGAACGCCTGCTCGATCCCGGCTCGCCCTTTCTGGAAATCGGCCAACTCGCCGCCAACGGCCTTTATGGCGAGGATATTCCCGGCGCGGGCCTGATCTCCGGCATCGGCCGGGTGTCAGGGCGTCAGGTGATGATCGGGTGCAACGACGCCACGGTGAAGGGCGGCACCTATTACCCGATGACGGTCAAGAAGCATTTGCGCGCGCAGGAGATCGCTCTCGAGAACCGGCTGCCATGCATCTATCTGGTCGACAGCGGCGGCGCGAACCTGCCCAATCAGGCGGAGGTATTTCCCGACCGCGAACATTTCGGCCGCATCTTCTATAATCAGGCGAACCTGTCGGCACGCGGCATCCCGCAGATCGCCTGTGTGATGGGCAGCTGCACGGCAGGCGGGGCCTACGTTCCCGCCATGTCGGACGAAACGGTGATCGTCCGCAATCAGGGCACGATCTTCCTCGCCGGCCCACCGCTGGTGCAAGCCGCTACGGGTGAGGTCATCAGCGCCGAGGATCTTGGCGGCGGCGACCTGCATGCGCGCAAGTCGGGGGTGGTTGATCATCTGGCCGAAAATGACGAACATGCGCTGACTATCGTGCGCGACATCGTCTCGACCTTGCAGCCGGACCTGACGCCGGACGTCAATCTGCGCGATCCGCGTCCGCCCAAGTTCGATCCGGAGGAACTTTACGGCCTGATTCCCGATGACGTCCGCGCACCCTATGATGTGCGCGAAGTCATTGCGCGGATCGTCGATGGCAGCGAATTTCATGAGTTCAAGGCGCTGTACGGCACGACGCTGGTCTGCGGCTTCGCGCATATCTGGGGCATGCCGGTCGCGATCCTCGCCAATAACGGCGTGCTGTTCAGCGAGAGCGCGGTCAAGGGCGCGCATTTCATCGAACTGGCGTGCCAGCGGCGCATTCCTCTGCTGTTCCTGCAGAATATCTCCGGCTTCATGGTCGGCGGAAAATATGAGGCGGAGGGGATCGCCAAGAATGGTGCGAAGCTCGTCACCGCCGTCGCCACCGCGAGCGTGCCCAAGATCACCGTGCTGATCGGCGGCAGCTTCGGCGCAGGCAATTACGGCATGTGCGGCCGCGCCTATGGCCCGCGCTTCCTCTTTACCTGGCCCAATGCGCGGATCAGCGTGATGGGCGGCGAACAGGCGGCGAGCGTGCTGGCAACAGTCCACCGTGATGCGTCCAGCTGGACGCCCGAGCAGGCCGAGGCCTTCAAGGCGCCGGTTCGTGCGAAATATGAGGAAGAGGGCAATCCCTATTACGCGACGGCGCGCCTGTGGGACGATGGCATCATCGACCCGGCGCAGACGCGGGATGTTCTGGGCCTGGCCTTCGCCGCGACATTGAATGCGCCTATCCCCGAACGCGCTGCGTTCGGCGTGTTCCGGATGTAAGGAGTTAACGATGATCCTTCTTTCGATGCTCCTCGCCGTAGCGCAGGGCGGCAAATTGCCGCCGGCCAATCCGGTGCCGCTGGACACCAGCGCGGAAACAGCCGTGCTTACGCCGATAAACGCCCTGTTTGCGGCTTTTGACAATGGCGATGCAGACGCGATGCTGCGCCAAGTCTATCCGGAAGGCCGGGTTAGCGCCATCGGCCCGCGCCGTGATAGCGCACGGGATCTACGCCAGGAAAGCTGGACGAAGTTCGCCGAGCGGATCAAGCCCGGTTCCGGCTTTCAGGAACGCATCTGGGACACGGCTATCGACATCGACGGTGACATTGCGATGGTCTGGGCGTCTTATGACGTGCGTATTGCCGGGAAGGTGACCAATTGCGGCGTAGATCATTTCGACCTGATCCGTGAAGGGGGCGTGTGGAAGGTGATGAACCTCACCTTCTCGTCACGCACCACGGAATGTGACGGCCAATGATCCAGTCCCTCCTCATCGCGAACCGAGGCGAGATCGCCTGCCGGATCATCCGCACAGCACGCAGGCTCGGCATCCGCACCGTCGCGGTTTATTCCGACGCGGACGCCAAAGCGCTGCATGTGCGGCAGGCCGATGAAGCGGTGCATATCGGCCGTTCACCCGTGCGCGAAAGCTATCTGGTGGGGGACAAGATCATTGCCGCCGCCAAGGCGACTGGCGCGCAGGCGATCCATCCAGGCTATGGTTTCCTGTCGGAAAATGCCGAATTCGCGCAGGCGGTGATTGACGCAGGCCTTATCTGGGTCGGCCCCAATCCTTCATCGATTACGGCGATGGGCCTGAAGGACGCCGCCAAGACACTGATGCAGAATGCCGGCGTGCCGACGACGCCAGGCTATCTTGGTGATGATCAGAGTCCAGAGCGTCTGAAGGCGGAAGCCGACGCCATCGGCTATCCCGTTCTGATCAAGGCCGTCGCAGGCGGCGGCGGCAAGGGGATGCGCAAGGTCGATGCGGAAGCCGACTTCCTGGACGCTCTCGCCTCATGCCAGCGCGAGGCGACGTCGAGTTTCGGCAACGATCATGTGCTGCTCGAAAAATGGGTCACCAACCCGCGCCATATCGAGGTGCAGGTGTTTGGCGATACACATGGCAATGTCGTGCATCTGTTCGAGCGCGACTGTTCGCTCCAGCGCCGTCACCAGAAGGTGATCGAGGAAGCACCTGCTCCGGGCATGGACGCGGAGACGCGGGAAGCTATCTGCCAGGCGGCGGTGCGTGCAGCCAAGGCGGTTGACTATGTCGGCGCGGGCACCATCGAATTCATCGCCGACGGGTCGGAGGGGCTGCGCGCCGACCGCATTTGGTTCATGGAAATGAACACCCGTCTACAGGTCGAGCATCCCGTGACGGAAGAGATCACCGGGCAGGATCTGGTGGAATGGCAGTTGCGCGTCGCGAGCGGTGAGCCTTTGCCGAAACGGCAGAACGAATTGGCGATTAATGGCTGGGCAATGGAAGCGCGGCTCTATGCGGAGGACCCGGCGAAAGGGTTTTTGCCGAGTACAGGAAGGCTCGACTTCTTCACTATTGGCGAAAGCCATTTGGTTCGCATTGAGACAGGCGTGGAAGGCGGAAGCGATATTTCGCCCTTTTATGATCCAATGATTGCTAAAGTTGTCGAACATGCCAGGACTCGCGAACGAGCTGCTTACGGGCTGGCCAACGCATGTCGCAACACCATTATAGCGCCGGTCAAAACCAACGCGGCTTTCCTCGCGCGCGCACTCTCCCATGCAGACTTTCTGTCGGCCGACATAGATACGGGCTTTATTGCCCGTCACGAGCATGAATTGATCGGCTCTGCTCAACCTTCAGAAGATGTTGTCAGAACGGCAGCACTGGCAGTTCTTCATGATGAAATGGGGGATGGAGATTCTGTCCAACTGTGGCGATATGAGCCGCGCCGACCGCCTGTTCCTACAGCGGGTTCCGTGTGGCGCTCGCTCGCCGGTTTCCGTATGGCGGCACCGCCCCGCATACGCGTTGCTCTAACCCATGAAGGTGAAACCTTCGTAGTCGAGAAAGGAGGGGTGCAGAACTCTCTTTTCTCAACGATTATCGCTGACGATCGCGTACTTGTTACTGACATGGGCGAGAGCTTCCTTTTCGTCCGCGCTCGCCCGACTGGCACTGGCTCCGCAGCCGCCTCCGACGGCGCGATCCTCTCCCCCATGCCCGGCCGCATCATCGCGGTTGATGTCGTGGCGGGCGACACAGTGGTAAAGGGTCAGAAGCTCGTCACGCTGGAGGCTATGAAGATGGAGCATTCGCTGACCGCGCCCTTTGACGGCACGGTGGCGGAACTCAATGCCGTCGCCGGCGCGCAGGTTCAGGTGGAGGCGTTGCTGGTGCGGATCGACCCGGCGGAATAGTTTCTGGCACTGTCCTACAGGCATCCTTTCATGCCATGGCGGATCGGCAGGATGCGTCGGGCGAGTAGGAAATATAAATGCGCCCGCACGTCAGGATATGTCGAGTTTCGCGGGAAAAGTGGGAAGCGAAAAGGAAGTCGATCATATGTCGGGCAAATATTTCGATCAATGGGTGATCGGCGAGACGCTGGTCCACGACATCCGCCGCACCGTCACGGAGACGGACAATTTGCTGTTCTCCACGATGACGCATAATCCGCAGCCGCTGCACATCGACGTTGAGGCGGCGAAGGCGAGCGAGTTCGGGCAGATCCTCGTCAACGGCACCTTCACTTTCGCGCTGATGGTGGGCCTCTCAGTGGGCGATACGACGCTCGGGACACTTGTGGCTAATCTCGGCTATGACAAGCTGGTGATGCCTAAGCCCGTATTCATCGGCGACACGATGCGCGCCGAAAGCGACGTCGTCGACCTTAAGGAAAGCCGCTCGCGACCGGAGGCCGGGATCGTGACTTTCATTCATCGCCTGCTGAACCAGCGCGACGAGATCGTCTGCCAGTGCCTGCGAATGGCGCTGATCAAGAAGTCGGCCTGACTATCTCATCGTGCAATGGGACGCCGGTTTGATGCGGACTTTCACCCGTTCATCAAACCGGCAGTTTCAGACCCGTCTCAGCTCTCGACAGGATCGGCCTTTGCAAAACGCGCGCCCAGCTTTTTGGGCTTGGCTTCGCCGCTCGCCGCAGCCGGGGTTTCTACCTTCGCTGCGCGGGGCTTACGCGTGGTCGCGGGCTTCGGCGCGCCATCGGTTGCCGCGCCATTCTTACTGGCGCGCGGAGCTTTTGCCGGCTTTGCAGCCTTTGGCGCGCGCGGCTTTTTCGGAGCGGTTGCCGTCTTGGATGCTTTCGCCGGAATGACGATGTCGGCTGCTGAGGCCGGAGCGGTGGGCGCGACCGACGCCGGGGTGCTTTCCGTCGCCTTGGGCTTGCTTACGGCCTTTTTGCGCGGCGCCTTTGGCGCTGCTGGCTTTTCGGTGGCAGAGGCGGCCTTCGGCTTGCGGCCCAGGCCGATGCGCGCTGCGGTTTCGCGGCGCTGATCGGAATAGGCTGGCGCTACCAGCGGATAATCCTTCGCAAGATTATAGCGCTCGCGATACTCGGCAGGCGTGAGGCCGTTCGTCGTCAGGTGACGCTTCAGCGTTTTGTAGGGCTTGCCGTCGATCATGCTGATGATGTGATCACGCGATGCCAGGCTTTTGCGGATGGTGGTTGCGGCCGTGAAAACCGGCGCGGCTGGTTCTTCCTTATCCGCTTCACTCGCCAATGCGTTCCGCGTGGACTGGATCAGTCCGGCGAGGTCTTCGCTGGCGACGGTGTTGTTCGCGAGATAGGCGCTCAACAACTGCACCGTGAGCGAGGTAATACCGTCTTGTTCAGTTTCCGACATGCAGATTGTCCTTTTCATTTGCGTCATGCGTGTTGGCGCCTTCATCGAACCTAATTAAAATAATGTAAACCGGCAATTTAGATAAACTCTACGCACGTGACATTGTGTCAATCGAATTTGATCCGCTGGATCAACTGCAATTCCATTCCGGATGCCCAATGGAATCTTGCTAAGAAAATTAATCTATGTATCGAATCCTAATATATTACGATTACCATCAATGTTCGAGAGGCTTATTTCATCATTCATCAAAGATGAAAATTTATTAAATAATTACACATTGTCAAAGGACAGAATTCATCTCGATTAACTGATAACGACATAATTTTCAGTACAAAATATGATTTTTTTCAATCGTATGACAGCACAATTTTTGGATCCGAATTTTTCATATATCGACAAGATCCATGTAAAATTCGCTACATGTCGATATCATAATTGAGATTGAATAATCTAATATGATAAAAGAAACACCTAGACGTAACATTAGACGGAATAATCTCTGCCCCCCATCCATTCGGTAAGCGGGGAGCGCCCAACAAATTATCTCATGGCCCGAAGGCTTTGCCCCGCCTTGGATCGACCTAAGGTCCAATTGCGCCTTTGCGCTGCATCGCCATCCTGTGTGCTTGAATTCCGATTCCAATATCGACGCAGGAGACAAGACGATGCTGCAACAGGCGCTGGAGAAATTCGCAGGGAAAACCCTGATCCGCGACCAGTATGAAAACTATATCGGGGGCCAGTGGACGGCGCCGGCGCAAGGCGAATATTTCGACAATATCTCGCCTGTGACCGGTCAGGTCGTGTGCAAGGTCGCGCGCGGAACCGCCGCCGATATCGAACTGGCGCTGGATGCTGCGCACAAGGCGAAGGACGCCTGGGGCAAGATGTCGTCGACCGACCGATCCAACATCCTGCTGAAGATGGCCGATCGCATGGAGGCCAATCTCGACCTCATCGCCATGGCCGAGACGATCGACAATGGCAAACCGATCCGTGAGACGACGCACGCCGATATCCCCCTTGCCATCGACCATTTCCGCTACTTCGCCGGCTGCGCCCGTGCGCAGGAAGGATCGATCAGCGAAATAGATCACGACACGATCGCCTATCATTTCCACGAACCGCTGGGTGTCGTCGGTCAGATCATCCCCTGGAACTTCCCGATCCTGATGGCGGTGTGGAAGCTGGCTCCAGCACTTGCCGCCGGCAACTGCGTGGTGCTTAAGCCCGCAGAACAGACGCCGATGTCGATTTTGGTATTGGCAGAGATCATCGGCGACCTGCTGCCTGCCGGTGTCCTCAACATTGTGAACGGTTTCGGCGTCGAGGCGGGCAAGCCGCTCGCCAGCAACAAGCGGATCAGCAAGATCGCCTTCACCGGCGAGACCACGACCGGCCGCCTGATTATGCAATATGCCAGCGAGAACCTGATCCCGGTCACGCTGGAACTGGGCGGCAAGTCGCCCAACATCTTCTTCGCTGACGTCATGGACGCCGACGACGATTATTTCGACAAGTGCCTTGAGGGCTTCGCGATGTTCGCCCTGAATCAGGGTGAGGTCTGCACCTGCCCCAGCCGCGCGCTGGTGCAGGAAAGCATCTACGAGAAGTTCATCGAGCGCGCGATCGCGCGGGTGAAGGCGATCAAGCAGGGCAGCCCGCTCGATCCTTCGACCATGATTGGCGCGCAGGCGTCGAACGATCAGCTCGAGAAGATCCTGTCCTATATCGACATCGGTCGGGCCGAGGGCGCTAAGGTGCTGACCGGCGGTGAACGGGCCGTGCATGAGGGCGAACTGGGCGAGGGCTATTATGTGACCCCGACGGTGCTCGAAGGGCACAACAAGATGCGCATCTTCCAGGAGGAAATTTTCGGCCCCGTGCTGGCCGTAACAACCTTCAAGGATGAGGCGGACGCGCTCGCGATCGCCAACGACACACTCTATGGCCTGGGCGCCGGCGTATGGACGCGCGACGGGACTCGCGCCTATCGCATGGGTCGCGGCATTCAGGCCGGTCGCGTGTGGACCAACTGCTATCACGCCTATCCCGCCCATGCGGCGTTCGGCGGCTATAAGCAGTCGGGCATCGGGCGTGAAAACCACAAGATGATGCTGGACCATTATCAGCAGACCAAGAATCTGCTGGTCAGCTACAGCCCGAAGGCGTTGGGCTTCTTCTGATACGGCCTTCCCGAGTGCGGCGCAGGTCTCTCCCCTTCGTCACGCGTCGCACCAACGGCGGGCATCCTACCCGGATGCCCGCCACTTTTGTCCAGGGAGCAAGCCGATGACCGTTTTGCCCGCGCGAATCCTGTCCACGCCGGACGCCGACGCCCTGATGGCGCGGTTGACCGAGCGGCATGGGCTGCTGATGTTCCATCAGTCCGGGGGCTGCTGCGACGGATCGGCGCCGATGTGCTTTCCGCGCGGGGAGTTCAAGGTCGGCGCGCAGGACGTGCTTCTGGGCTATGTCGCGGACGGCATACCCGTGTGGATCGGGGCAGCGCAGTTCGAATATTGGCGCCATACGCAGGTGACCATCGATGTCGTACCGGGCCGGGGCGCAGGCATGTCGCTGGAAAGCCCAGAGGGGTTTCGCTTCATCGTGCGTTCGCGCATCTTCACCGATGAGGAAGCGGCGGTCCTTGAGGCGGCCGGGGAACCACCCAGGGGTGCATAGCCGGCAGGACGACTTGACGACCGGCCACCGGTTTCGGGAACATCCGCTTCGCCAGCAGGTCGTTGGCGAGATGCAACTCCGCCGGGTCCCGGCTTTCACCTTGCCCGCCCAGATTGTTCAGATGGTGCGCGTGATCGATCCTGCGGATCGCGATGCCGAGGCCGCGGCGCTGGCCGACATGCCGGGGGATTCGCATGCATGGGCGCGCCATGGCGAGGGACGTGCAGGCGAAGACATCCGGATAGCCTGGGAACGCCATAGCGAGGCAAGCACGGTCACGATCGTGATGACCGGTGCCGCCGCCTTGCCGATCGGTTGGGATCAGTTGGCGGATGCGCCACATGCGGGCGTTGTCGCCTGGGCGGAATCCCTGCCGGGCGCAGTCATTCGTGCGATACGGCTGATCATCGTCGAGAATGAGCAAGACGCCGACATCGCCGTGGAGCAGGCAGGCTTTGCGCCGCCGCAGCTTGTCACCTGCCATGTCGCCGGTGGTGCGCGCATCTGGACAGACTTCCGCATCCATCAGGACGGCTATGGCCATATGGTGATCGCCGCCAACGGCTTGCTGCCCGGCGACCTTGCCCGCTGCGTCCAGCGGCTTCAGGAGCTTGGCAATTATCGTAACCTTGCGCTCCTCGGCCTCCCAGAGGCGCGCGCCGTTTGGAGTCGCCTCGACATATTGGAAACTGCACTGGATGAAGCGGGGCAGGCGCTTTCGGGATCGCAGGCGCGCGACGACGACATGCTCGCCAGCCTCAGCCGCCTGTCGGCCGAACTCCTGTCCATCGACAGCCGCAGCGCCTATCGGATGAGTGCGACAGCCGCCTATGGCCGGATAGTGGCCAGCCGCCTTGTCGAACTGAATGTCACGCCCATCGCGGGCCACCCATCGCTGGTGGACTTCACGGAGAGGCGTCTGTTCCCGGCGGTGCGCACCTGCGCCGCATTGACCGATCGGCTGGCGCTGCTGAACAGGCGCGCGGCCCAGTTCACGGCTTTGCTGCGCGCCCGCATCGAAACCAATATCGAAAATCAGAATGCGCGCCTGCTGACGTCGATGGACCGCAGCGCCCGGATGCAACTTGAACTGCAGCATCTGGTCGAGGGGCTGTCCGTGGTCGCGATCAGCTATTATCTGGTCGGCCTCCTGTCCTATCCGCTTAAGGCGGCGGAGAAACATTGGCCGTCGCTGTCCTCCACGGTGCTGCTCGGTTTCGCCGTGCCACTGGTCGCTGTGGCCGTATATTGGATGATGCAGGGCGCGAAGAAACGCCTTGTTTCGGATGACAATCACGCCGACCCCGGTGCATAGTGCCGTCATAAGCACCAGGGAGCGGGCGATGGAGAGAAAGCCGATGGCGTCAGCAATGGCTGGCCTGAAAGCGGGCATAGGATTTGCATCTTCCCACGCCGACGACCCGTTCGAGGCGATGAATGAGGCTGTCGCAGTTTTGGGCGACGAGCCATTGGCCGGGGCTATGATCTTCTGCTCGCAACGCTATGACCGCGATCGGCTGGCGCGCGCCATTAACCGGCATAGCGAGGGCATGACGGTGATCGGTTGCACCAGTTCGGGCGAATTGACCGATGTCGGTTACGATCATGACAGTCTGACGATCATCGGCTTCCCCGCCGACGGGTTTCGTATGGTGTCCCATTGCTTCGACGATATCGATAGCTTCGATCCGGCAAGCGCGCGCGAAGTGGTCCGTTCGTTGGCTGCAGAGGCCGACCGCGACAGCCATGTCCTGGGGGATGGCGTCAATCATGTCGCTCTGTTCCTGGTCGATGGGCTTTCCCATCGCGAGGAATTGCTGACCATGACGATCCAGGACGCGCTGGGCGACATCCCTTTGATCGGTGGGTCGTCCGGCGATGACTTGGCCTTTCGCCAGACCGCGATATTCGAAGGCGGGCGCTTTCATCCGCGCGCTGCAGTGGTGGCGATCCTGTCCTCGACCCGCCCTGTGCATGTGTTCAAGGCGCAGCATTACAGCCCCGGCGAGCATAAGATGGTCATCACCGGCGCGATTTCGCACGAACGCATCGTGACGGAGATTAACGCGGAGCCGGCAGCGGCGGAATATCTGCGGCTTGCCGGTCATGCCGGCGAAGCGCTGGGTACGGAATTCTTCGCCGCGCATCCGCCTATGGTGCGGGCGGGCGGCGAATATCATGTCCGGTCTATCCAGAGCGCCAACGCGGACGGCAGCCTCACCTTCTATTGCGCGATCGACGAGGGGATTGTTCTGACGATCGGCGAACCGGTGGACCGCATCGCCGGGATGGAGGCGCTGTTCGAGGAAATCCATTCCGGTATCGGCGAAGTCGATCGGATCATCGCCTTCGATTGCGTTCTCAACCGCATCGACGCCGAACAGCGCCAGATCTCGCGCGATGTCTCGGCGCTCTATGCGCGCAATCGCGTGATCGGCTTCAACACCTATGGCGAGCAATATCACGCCCTGCACGTCAACCAGACCTTCAGCGGCCTTGCCATCGGCCGATGAGCGACGTGCGCGCCTTGATCGATCCCGACATGGAGGCGGAGCAGTTGCGAGAGGAAGTGCGCAAGCTCCGCAAGATCAATGCTGCGCTGATGGACCGGGTGGAACGCTCCACGGACATGTCCGCAAATGCGTTCTCTATGTTCGAGACCGCGATTTCTCTGGAAGCCAAGGTTCGCGACCGGACCAGCCAGCTCGAGGACGCGCTTGGCCGTCTTGCAAAGGCCAATGCCGATTTGGGGGAGGCGCACGCCCTTGCCGATGCTGCCCGGATGCGCCTGCGTGACGCGATCGAATCTATCAATGAAGGGTTCGTGCTGTTCGACGCGGAGGACCGCCTGGTTCTTTACAACGAGGCCTATCTGGGGTTCTGGCCGCAGATCGCTGATCATCTGAATGGTGACCTGACTTTCCATGACATCGCCCATATCGTGGCCCATAGTCAAAGACCGGCGGGTGCGCAGGTCGCGCCGGACCGCTGGGTGTCGGACCGGCTGGCAAAGCATGGCATTGCCGATGGCGGGCAGGTGCAGCGCTTGGCGGATGGCCGCTGGATACAGATCAACGAACTGCGCACCAGCGAAGGCGGCATTGTCGGCATCTACACCGATATCACGGAAGCCAAGGCGGAGGATGCCCGCGCCCGCGCCCGTGAACTGGCCGAGCGCAACGTGGTCCTTCAGGCGACGCTCGACAATCTGTCGGAGGGCGTCTGCGTGTTCGACGGCGCCGGCAATTTGGCGGCATGGAATGATGCGCTGCGTCGGTTGCTCAGTCTGCCGGAGAATTTTGCTAGCGCATTCGCCACACATTCGCAGCTATTGAACTGGTGCCGCGACACACTGCATATCGACGATGGCGGATGCCTCGACTGGCGCGGCGGCCGGGGCGATGAGGCGGCGGTCGCGCGTCTCTGTTCATCGGAAGATCGCCATTTCGAAATTCGCAGCAACGCCATGGCCGGCGGTGGGCAGGTGCTCGGTTTTACCGACGTCACTGACATGTTGCGCGCGCAGGCCGGCCTTCAGGAGACAGCCGAAACACTCGAGCGGCGCGTGTCGGAACGCACTGGTGAACTGGTCGAGGTGAACCAGAAGCTCGAGGCGGAAGTCGCTGAACGTCGGGCGGTGGAGGCCGCGTTGATGGACGCGAAGGTCGCGGCGGAAAAGGCCAATCTATCCAAGACCAGCTTCCTTGCTGCGGCGAGCCATGACCTGCTTCAGCCGTTGAATGCCGCCCGCCTGTTCGTTGCAGCATTGGGTGACCGCCGGCTGGCATTGCCGACACGCGCGCTGGTCAACCAGACGTCGACAGCGCTCGATTCCGTCGAGGATTTGTTAGAGGCGTTGCTAGAAATCTCGCGCCTCGACGCCGGGGCGATTCAGCCGGAGATCGGGCATTTCCGGATCGACCGGCTGCTCAAGACGCTGGCCATGGAATTTACGCCCATGGCCCGGTCTGCGGGCCTTGCGTTCGATATCCAGGCGCAACCTTTGTCGGTGGAAACCGATGTTCGGCTGCTGCGGCGGATTCTGCAGAACTTCATTTCCAACGCCATCCGTTACACGCCACGCGGATCGGTGCGCGTCACATGCGCGGTAAAGGGCGAGACGGTCGAAATCAGTGTGATTGATACTGGCCCCGGCATCGCGCCAGAAAAGCAGTCGGTCATTTTCGAGGAGTTCCGCCGCCTCGACACGCGCAGCCAAGGCAAAGGTCTTGGGCTCGCCATCGTCAAGCGCGCAAGCGAAATGCTGCGCCATCCCGTGACGCTTCGTTCGGAACCGGGCAAAGGTTCGACCTTCGCGATCACCTTGCCGCTGGGTCAGGACCAGAGCGAGGAGCCGCAGGAGCGGGGTACGTCATCCCGTGACCGTTCCATGCGCGACCTTTCGGTTTTGGTGGTCGATAATGAGCGGCAGATTCAGTCCGGCATGCGCACGTTGCTGACAGGCTGGGGTTGCGCCGTCACGACGGCGGACGGGTTTCAGGAGGCCGTCACGCGGTTCAGCGGCGATGACCGGCCGGACATCATTCTGGTCGATTATCATCTGAAGGATGGAGAGACGGGCGACACCGTGATCGAAAAGCTGAACAAGCATTTCGCGTCGCCGATTCCCGCCGTGATGATCTCTGCGGATCGCGGTGAGCCGCTCAAGACCCAACTGGCCGCCAGCGGAACGCCGCTGCTGAACAAGCCGGTGAAACCCGCACAATTGCGCGCCTTGCTGCGGACGATGTTGCACTAGGTTCTGCAGCAAAGTCTCTAATTCGGGTTGGATCGAGCGCACTCATGGTCCGTTCGGGCTGAGCTTGTCGAAGCCCTGCACTTTTCTTCCCGAACGACAAAAGTAAGGACAGCCCTTCGACAAGCTCAGGGCGAACGGGGCTAATTAAAGGGTTATGCTTTAATTCTCGCCGTCGAAATGCACCCGATTGGCCATGATGACGGCCTGGGTCCGGCTGAATACGCCAAGCTTTTGCAGAATTGCCGACACATGCGCCTTGACGGTGGTCATCGACACGCTGAGGTCATGCGCGATCTGCTTGTTGAGCCGTCCGTGCACCAGATGGCTCAGCACGATCCGCTGCTGCGGCGTCAGGCTGTTGATGCGGGCCAGAATGTCGATCTCTTCCTGGCTGTCCTGAGGATTGTCCTCGATGGCATCAGGCATGTAGATTTCGCCGGACACGACACGGTGGAGCGCATCGACGATGGCGCTGCGCTTCATCGACTTGGGAATGAACCCCGCTGCGCCGGCGCTCAGCGCCTCACGCACGATGGCGCGGTCGAACGCGCCCGAAACCATGACGACCGGCAGGATCGGATAGCGGCTGCGGAGCAGGCGCAGCCCATCCAGGCGCTTTACGTCGGGAATATTGAGATCGAGCAGGATCAGGTCGAAATTGCTCTGCTTCTCCAGCGTGGCGACGGCCTCTTCCATGCCGGCCGCCTCGAATATCTCGCATCCGTCGAAGGTGATGGCGATCACGCTGCGCAGGCCGTCGCGGACGAGCGGATGATCGTCGATGATCAACACCCGCTCCATCACGGCTTCGCTATTGTCGTCCGCCTGCATGACCGGCCCCCCTGGATGATCGTCGAACATAATGGGGGGCGCGGCAATAGGCCCGCTCTTTCCGGCGTAATTTCCGCGCCCCATGACTATCATCGTAACCGTTTCCTTATTTAGGAAGCTTGAACACCCAGAGCGATCCGCCCTGATTGATGTCCTTGAACGACTTGGCGACTTCGCCGCCCCACAGCGGAACCGCGCCGCCCCAGCCGGACATCACGGCGACATATTGCTCGCCATCCTGTTCCCAGGTGACGGGCGAACCGACGACGCCCGATCCGGTCTGGAACTTCCACAGTTCCTTACCGCTCTTTGCGTCGAATGCCTTGAGATAACCTTCAGGGGTGCCGGTGAACACCAGATTGCCTGCTGTCGTCAGGACGCCGCCCCACAGCGGAGCCTTGTTCTTATACTCCCACACGATCTTGCCGGTCTTCGGGTCCATAGCCCGGAGCGCGCCGATATGATCCTCGGCGATCGGTTTGATCGTAAAGCCAGCGCCCAGATAGGCGGCGCCTTTCTTGTAGGCGATCGGCTCGTTCCAGATGTCCATGCCCCAGTCGTTCGACGGGATGTAGAACAGGCCCGTGTCCTTGCTGTACGCCATCGGCATCCAGTTCTTGCCGCCCAGGAAGGACGGGGAGGAGAAGACGCTCTTGCCCTTCTCCGTGCCGTTCGGTGCGCCGGGGCGGCCTGCCTCGATATAGTTGGGCTTTCCGTCCTTCTTGAACCCGTTCGCCCAGGTCGTCTGCATGACGAACTTGCTGGCGCTGATGAACTTGCCGTTGGTGCGGTCGAGGACGAAGAAATAGCCGTTACGGTCTGCCTTCGCGCCCAGCTTCATCGGCTTGCCATTGATCGTTGCGTCGAACGGAATGAACTCGTTCACGCCGTCGAAATCCCATCCGTCATGCGGCGTGGTCTGGAAATGCCACTTGATGACGCCCGTTTCCGGATCGATCGCCAGTGTGGATGCGCTGTAGAGGTTGTCGCCGGGACGCAGATGGCTGTTCCAGGGGGCCGGGTTGCCGGTGCCGAAATAGAGCAGGTTGGTTTCCGGGTCGTAGGTGCCGCCGAGCCAGGTTGCGCCGCCGCCGGTCTTCCACAGGTCGCCCTGCCAGGTGGCGTTGAGCTTGCCGGTGATGCCGTTATCCTTGCCGCGCAGCGTGCCCATATTGCCTTCGATGACCGGCCGGTGCCAGATCAGCTCGCCGGTATCGACATCGCGCGCCTCGACCGCGCCGACGACGCCGAATTCACCGCCGGAATTGCCGGTGATAACCATGCCCTTGACGATCAGCGGGGCGGCGGTCGCGCTGTAGCCGGCCTTGTAGTCGGCGATCTGCTTGTTCCACACGACCTTGCCGGTCAGGCGATTGAGCGCGACGAGCCGGGCGTCGAGCGTCGCAAAGATGATCTTGTCGCCATGGATGGCTGCGCCGCGATTGACGACGTCGCAGCATGGCATGATGTCGTCGGGCAGGCGCGCCTCATAACGCCACTTCTGCTCGCCGGTCTTGGCGTCGAAGGCATAGATGCGCGAATAGGAGCCAGTGACGTAGATCGTGCCGTCATAAACCAGCGGCTGTGATTCCTGCCCGCGCTGCTTTTCACCACCGAGCGAGGCGGCAAAAGCCGGAACGAGCTTCGACACGGTTTCGGGATTGATCTGCGAGAGCGGGCTGAACCGCTGCGCCTGCGGGCCCATGCCATAGGTCAGCACGTCGCCCGTCGAGGCGGCGTCGCCCATCAGATCGACATCGGTCGGGCCCTTTGCCTCGCCCTGCGCGAGCAGCGGTGCGCCAGCAGCCAGCAGGGCCATTGCGGCGGCCCCTGCCAATGAACGTGTAAAACGTCCTCTCATCGTCATCCTCCCTTGTTGCGGGCGCAGTGAGCACCCTTGCGAACCGCAGCCTATTGGGTGAGGCGCATGGAACAATTGGACCTTCGGTCGGGGCGCTTCATCGCGGCGACAGTCAGCCGGCGGCGAGGGCGGGGGCGTATGTCACGCCATATTTGTCGAAGATCGCCTTCATCTGGCCCGAGGTGGTCATGTTGCTCAATATGCCTTCGATGGCGTCGCCCAGGTTGCGGCTATTCTCCTTGACCGCCATGCCGATGTCCCAGCCCGGCGAAGAGAAGGCGGGCAGCGGCATGGACCGGCGCGCGACATTTGTTGCGCCCGTGTCATGCAGCACGGCGTCGATCTGCGCGCGGCTGGCCAGCACGCCGTCGGCGCGCCCGTCGGTCACCGCCGTCACGGCCTCAGTCCCGCCGGGGAAATGGACGACGTCCTTTGCAAGAATGCCGCCGAACGTGCCCATCAGGTAGAAGTCGGGAATGCTGTCGATTTCCGCCGCCAGCCGCTTGCCGCGATATTGCGTGGGCGGCGCGTTGCAGTCCAGTTCGCCCTTCGCGCAGGCGAACTGGAACGTCTCGCGATAATAGGGCGCGATGATCGCCACCTGATCGTTGCGCGCGGCGAAGGTGCGATCGAACGGGACGTGCAGCATGACGTCGGCGGGCTGGAAGCCCAACAGGCCGCCCTTCCATACGCCATTGCGCAGGTCGTCGTCGACGCTCTCGTCGGCGACCAGCTCGGCAATGTCGGCCCGAACGCCGAGCGCCTTGGCAAGCGCTTCTGCAAGCTCGACGTCGATGCCGGTGAGCTTGCCATCCTTGCGCCAGGACCAGGGCCGGTTGTCCTTATAGACCGCGACCCGAAGGGTCCCCAGTTCCTTGACCTTGGCGAGGGGTGCGGCCAGCGCGACGCCCTCGCCAAAAGACGGTATCAGCCCAAGCGCTGCGGCGGCCGCCGCGCTGCGAAGCAAGGCGCGACGGTCCATCATCGCATTTACTCCTGATGCTTTGTTTCGAGCCAGGCGCGGATTGCCCAGCCGGCCTTCTGACCCAGCACATCGCCCATCGGCGGCATATAGACCTTGCCGTCATGGGATGAGCCATGCTGGAAACGCTGGATATACCATTCGTCGCCGCTGTCGCCGACCTCCAGATAGCGCAGGTCCGGCGCAATGCCGCCCGATTCCGCGTCCAGTCCGTGGCAACGGGCGCAATTCTGTCCATAGGCGGATTCGCCGATCTTCGCGGCGGCGGCATTGCCGCGATAGGGGTTATGCTGCAGCCATTCCGCGCCGATCTCCGGCAGCGATGACGTGTCCACCGCCTGCGGCGTGACATTGCCATGCGCCATCAGCGAAGATGTCACAGACGCGCCCAACAGGCAGGCTGCGCCGATACATGCGATACGTCCGTAATTCCTCATCCCAAACCCTCATATGTGCGCCGGCCAAAGACGGCCGCTCGTCACCCCTGTGTTCTCAATGTAGGGGAGGGGGATGCAGCGCCCCATTGGCCATTGGTACTATCCCGCCCGATCCGGGACAGGTCTAATCCAGCGAGATAGATGGACATGTGCCGCGCCAGCGCATGCGGGGCGGATGAGGGGATAAAGGCTTTATGAAGGTCGCATTTGCTGGGCTGGCGCTGGTCGCCGCCATTCCCGCCGTTCATGCCGAGACGCTGTACGTCTCCAACGAGCGCGGCAACAGCATCACTGTCATCGACGGCGCGACTATGAAAGCCGTGGCGACATGGCCGACCGGCGGCCGGCCGCGCGGCATTACCCTGACGAAGGACGGCAAATATATCCTGCTGTGCGCGAGCAATGACCATGCCGTGCAGATGATCGACCGCGAAACCGGCAAGGTCGTAGCGGACCTGCCCTCCGGCGAAGATCCGGAGCAATTCTTCCTCTCGCGCGACGGCAAGACCTTGTTCGTCGCTAATGAGGATAATGCCGCGCTGACGGCGATCGACATAGATAGCCGCAAGGTCGCCTTCCAGGTCGACGTCGGCAAGGAGCCGGAAGGGGTGGCGCAAAGCCCCGACGGCAAATGGGTCGTTGTCACGTCGGAGGATGATAGCGTCGTCAATTGGGTCGACCTGTCGACCAAGACAATGGTCGATTCGACGGACACGGACCTTCGGCCCCGCCATGTCGAATTCACCGCTGACGGCAAGGAGCTGTGGATCGCGGCGGAAACGGGCGGGACCGTTCAGATCGCCGATGTCGCCACGCACAAGATCACCGACACCATCCGCTTCGCCATTCCGGGCGTGCAGGATTATCGCATCCTGCCCTGCGGCATCCGCTTCACGCCGGACGGCAAGACGGCGGCCGTTGCGCTCGGACGCAGCGATCATATCGCGCTTGTCGATGTCGCCACGCGCAAGGTGCGCGCCTATATCCCCGTGGGCAAGCGGGTATGGCATCTGGCGATCAGCGCGGACGGCGCGCGCGCCTACACGGCCAATGGCCTTTCGGACAATGTGTCCGTGGTCGATCTGGCCAGCGCCAAGGTAATCGGCACCGTGCCGGTGGGCGCATCGCCATGGGGCGTTGTCATTGCGCCCTGAGGTCCGACCGAAGGAACGAGAACCAAAGTCCAATTTCGGCGCAGCGACGCGCGAAGCACTCTCCCACCCGCCGGGACAACCGGCGATAACGGGAGGATGACATGGCAAGAGGAAAGTTCCTCGGGAGCGCCGCAATGGCGCTGATATTCGCGATGAGCGCGACGCCGGCAATGGCCGGAACGACCGCAGAGCTGCTGAAGCGGCTCCATGAAAAGGGCATCCTCAACGACGAGGAATATCAGCAACTGTTGAAGGGTGATGAGACGGAGGTCGCCACTGCGCCTGCCGCCGCCGCTCCGGCAGAGGCTGCAGCATCCTCGCTGGACGACAAGCGCATCGTGCGCATGTCCGACAGCGGCGTGGGCATGGAAGTGGGCGGCGTTACCGTCAAGATCTCCGGCTCGGTCAACGGCTTCTACACGCATGAGAACGGCCAGACCGCAGGCCCCAACACGGCAGTCACCGGCGGCGTCGTGCCGGTCGGCGGCAGCAGTTCGTCGATCCGCAACGGCCTGCTCCCTGGCTATCTCAAGTTCGACGTGACGACCAATCAGGGCGGCTGGGACGTCGGCGCGCATTTCGGCATGTATCCGGGCATCAACAGCGCGACCTATGCCGCGGGCGGCGGCGCGAACAGCGGCGGCCAGAACACTGCCCTGCAAACGGCGGGCATCGATTTCCGCCAGACCTATCTGACGGTCGGCCGCGCTGGCCTCGGCGAATTCAAGCTGGGCCGCGACATCGGCCTGTACGGGTCGGAAGGCATTTTGAACGACATCACGCTGCTGTCGGTCGGGTCGACGGGTGGCAATGTGGCGCCGTCCAACACTTCGCTGGGCCGTATCGGCATCGGTTATATCTACACCGACTTCCAGCCACAGATCACCTACACCTCGCCCAAGCTGGGCGGGTTCCAGGTGTCGGCCGGCATCTTCGAACCGCTCCAGTCGCTCACGGGTCCGGGCGAGACCAGCAAGTCCCCCGGCTTCCAGGCCAAGATCGTCTATGATGCCAAGTTTGGCGACCTCAGCGCCCGTGCATGGGTATCGGGTATCACGCAGAAGCATAATCGCATCGACGGCGTGTCCTATACCGGCAGCGGCTTCGATACCGGCGCAAAGATCGGCTACGGCCCCATCGTCCTCACCGGCTATTATTATGACGGTTCGGGCCTTGGCACGACGGCGCTCAACCTGTTCGACACCGACGATCTGGGCAATAAGCGCGACAGCAACGGCTTCTATCTTCAGGGCCTTGCGACCTTCGGCAAATTCTCGGTCGGCGGCAGCTATGGCGAGAGCCATCTGAAATATGCCAACCTGGCCGACGCGCTCGCCAACCCCACCCTTGTCGACACGAACAAGAGCTGGGTGGGTCAGGCCCGTTATGGCCTGACGAGCTGGGTCACGCTGATCGGCGAATATATCAAGACCACGTCGCAGGCGCATAACGGCAATGAGGCAAAGGCCGACACGATCGCTGCGGGCGCCATTCTGTTCTTCTGACGGGAAATACGCCAAGATTTTGGCCGAAAGGCCAATGTCATGGACCGAGGCGGTATCCTACGAAAGATGCCGCCTCCGTTCGTATATGGGGTCGGGGAATGGTGGTCGGCGGTGTGAGTCCGTCCAAAATATCATTACGCTAAGCGCAAATTTGCCTTTGCCGTCAGGAATGCCCTGCTTATGCCAATAAGGTGTTGGGTATAGCCGGCTTTTGATTGGCGTACGATTTGCGAATTGAGGGAGAGCGGATCTGATGTCGGAAGATGTATTCCTCGTGCCGGCCGACTGGGCCAGCGCTACAGTGATGACGCGGGATCGTCGCGCTGCGGATCATGCGCGCTCGCTGGGGGACAGCGAGGGCTATTGGCTGGAGCAGGCGCAGCGCCTG